>Ga0256306_1000127_pt1 | contig 12264 bp, 9 predicted proteins | sample ColtaT_17_FD_183663 | JGI IMG/M metagenome (GOLD analysis project Ga0256306, IMG submission 183663) | Metatranscriptome of freshwater microbial communities from Columbia River, Oregon, United States - Colum_Law_RepC_8d (Metagenome... | ecosystem: Environmental > Aquatic > Freshwater > River... | reverse complement strand
CGCGAGTTTGGTTCAACTCCAACAGCGATTGAGCAATCCTCGCCTTTAATTCGCCGAGACGGAGAACGGCAGCTTGTAGCAATACGTCTTCAATCGCCTCTTTCGTGATAGCATGCTGCGACGTTGTGTGCCATGAGATAACCTCAGCGGACTTTGCGGACACGACTGGTGGCCATAGAAAGGCAACTCCGTGAGGCTGCATCCGTAGTAACAAAGCTCCAACGGGCTTCTCTTGGAGTTCCGCGAGCAGCAGCCCACGGAGGTCTAATTCGCCCTCTTCCGCCTCTTGAATACTCTTTGCGACTCGAACCGCTCGATCCTCCGGTAACACTCCCTCATACAAAATATTGAGGGCTGCACCCTGACGTGATCCCGTTGCTGGAACAGCTCGCAACATGAAAACAGCCTAACAACTCAAGCGAAGCCAAGTGCGTCTTTCGCACCGATATAAAGCAAAATAGGCAAAACACTGCCGAGCGCACTTCGCAGAAAAACATTAGCCCTTGCGAATCAACCCCATCACCATACCCAGGATGTTGATGTTGGTCGTGTGAATGGCCTTCTTCGGTGCTGATACTGATTCCAAGCGAATTCGATTACCGTCTTGGAAAAATCGCTTGTGAACCGTTTCTTTGCCGTCGATCGTCCCAATGATTCGATCGCCGTCACGGTAGAACTGCTGCTGGCGGCAAACGATGTAATCGCCCTTGGCGATGCCGTCGTCAGCCAACGAATCGTCGGCCGCGCGGAAGCAGAAGTGGTCGCCAGAGCCGAGAATGTCGATGAAGTCGATCTGCTCGGAATCCTTGTTCTCCTTCAGCTTGCCACCTTGTGAGAACTGGCCTTTGTATTCCAGTGCCGTCTTCCGTTGTGGCTTGTCGCACAATTGAATGGCTCGCGACAAGTTTGCCTCGCGTGAAATCAAGCCCTTCTTTTCGAGGGCCTTGAGATGGCACATCACTCCGTTTGGCGACTTGATGCCAAACTCGTTGCCGATCTCGCGAACCGTTGGACCGTAGCCACGATTCATGATGTTTTCTTTGACGTACTCATAGATCTCACGTTGCCGTGGGGTCAGGATCGCCGTCTTACTGCTGTAACTTGCTGCTGCCATAAAAGTCTCCCTCAAACCTAGGCGTTTCGATGTTTTTAAACTCGATGTTTGACCGCTGCTACGTATCGAAACGCACTACTTACGAGCAGCGCAAAATGGTTTTCCAATAGCGCAACACATCCATCACTTTGGGAATGACGGTGTCAAAGGGATTGATTTGCGGCACAGGACGCCGCTCTTTCATCGCAACCAGCACTTCAGCAAAACCAAACGCCCCCACCAAAGCCGGCACGAGGGCAAAGCCACCTGCCAGATCACGGTTGTCGAAAGAGAACCGTTCGTAGGCATGAATACCGTCTTGTCCGATGGTGGCAATGAACAGTCCCGTGATGCCGCTGATCCATCCCTTCAAGGGGTCACCGCCACTCAGGGTCGCCGAAATGATCACGCCAAACACGGCCAACCAAAAAAACTCGTATGCACCGAACTTCAAGGCCAGGTCGCCCAGCAAGGGAGTGAACCAAGCCAAGAAAAACATGCCAATCAGCGTGCCCATGACCGACCCGGTGGTGGCAATGCCCATGGCACGCCCTGCATGCCCCTGACGCGCCAGTGCATAGCCATCCAGACAACTCGCAGCTGAAGCCGGTGTGCCTGGGATGTTCAACAAGATCGCACTGCGGCTGCCGCCATAGATGGCGCCCACATAGGTGCAAATCAGGATCAATAACGCCTGATTGGAGGGCAGCTTGATGGTCAGGGTGGTCATCAGCGCCACGCCCATGGTGGCCGTCAAGCCGGGCAAAGCGCCAATGATCACGCCCACCAAACAAGAAGCCAAGGCAAAGAAAATGGACTCCAAGGTCATGAAGGACGCGATGGAGTGGCCAAAGGCAAAAAGTCCGTCAAACATCAGGGCAACCTAACCAGAAAGATGTGCTCAAAAGACAGCGAGACCAAGGCACTCCAGACGGCGGCGTACACACATGCCCGGACCCATTGTTGTGCTTTCGTTCGGCCCAGCTCGTTTTGTCGCTGGCGGTCCAAAATACCGATGAACACAGTGACAAACAGAAACGTCGCCAGCCAAAATGGAAGGCCGGAACCCACCAAGACCAGCGCGTACAGCAACATCAAGCCAAACACCCAGGCCATGTGCCGCAGCAGCACGGGATCGTGCGCAACGGCCTGGTCGGGCGCAGTCAAAGCGCCTTGGCGCAAAGACCTGAGTGCCAGCACGCCCCCCAGCAGCAAAATGGTCACGCCCAGCACAAAGGGCACCAACCCGGGAATTTCATAAGGGTTGATGTGCAGCTTTTCCAACCGGTCCATGCGCCAAGCGCCGACAGCCACCGCTGCGCCAAAGACCATCCACACCACCGCAGCGATCAGGTCACTGCGGGGCGGGACGGGTGCATCATCCTCGATCTCGATGCTCATGGCTTGGGAATGCCCACCGTGTCAGGCGCCACTTTGGTTTTGCCGCCACTGTGCAACAACCAGGCATTGGCTTGAACTGCCGGGAAAGCATTGGCCTGCGCAGCTTCGCCAGAGGATGGACCGAAGAATGCGCCGCGGTTCACAGCATATTTTTTGATGGCCTCGTTTTGCATGATCTGGTCGGCCCAAATTTTTTCAACCGTGGCCACCACTTCAGCGGGCACGCCCTTGGGAATGAAAATGCCGAAATAGTTGGCTGCAGACTTGAAGCCAGGCAATGTTTTCGAAATAGGCTCGATCGTGCCGAAGCCTTCAATTTCCAGGGGCTTGTCCGAAACGGTTGCCAGGGGACGCAGACGCTTGCCACGAATCATTTCGGCCTGCTCCACTGCCAATTGGGTGGTGATGTCGGTTTCGCCCGAAACGGTGGAGACCACTGCTGGATTGCCACCGTCATAGGTCACGTGACGGTATTTGACGCCTGCCGCTTGGGCAATCGCTTCCATCGCGTTATGGCCACCGGAGGTCACACCGGCCGTTGCCACCTTCAGGTCCGATTTCGTTTTCATCGCATCCATCAGCTGGCGTGCGTTCTGGTAAGGCGTTCCAGGATTCACGCTGATCACAGGAATGTTGGCGACATGCAAGAACAGATGCCAATCCTTGATGCTGGCGTTCAGCATGCCCAGCGACTGGTAGGCGCCCAAGTCTTGCGCTGCGCCTGCTGTCCAGGTGTAACCATCGCGCGGTGCTTCCCATGCGTTCTTGGTGCCAATGGAGCCTGCCGCGCCGGGTTGGTTCACCACCACGATTTTTTGGCCCAACACTTTTTCAATTTCTGCAGCGGCAATGCGACTGACTTGATCGGTCGAGCCACCAGCCGCCCAAGGAACGATCAGGTTGATGGGTTTGTTTGGTTTCCAGGTGGCTTGTGCGAAAGCGACACCGGACAAGCCCAGACCGAAGCCCACAGCAGCCACCAGGCGTTTGAGAGTTTGACGTTTTTTCATGGTAAGTCTCCTTGGTTGAACATTGAAATGAAAGAGCAAGGCGCTTTAGCTTAGCCAGCGCTCTAGGTTTTGTTGAACAAAATCATGATCCATCAGGTGCGGATACGCATGTGTCACCCGGGTGATTTCTTCCGCTTGCCCGGGGCTGAGCCCCTCCTGGGGATCGAGGCACCAAATCCCGTTCAGCAAGCCCTGCCTGCGCAAGACTTCATGGCAACCGGCAATGCAACCTGCAAAGTCGTGCGCCACATCGAACAAAGCGCTGTTGCAGTCGGTCACCTGTGAATCCAGCGCCATCAAGTCCGCCGTCACGCTTGGCTTGTCAGCCTCGGTGCGGCATCTCTCAAAAAGCGCGACAGCCGCCCGCGTCCACACGCTCCAATGGCCCAGCAAGCCGCCACGGATGCGCACCGTCACCGCTTGGCCATCGCGCATGACCGTGAAGGGGGTCACCAAGTCCAACACGATGTGGTCGTCGTTGCCGGTGTACAGGGTGATGCGCTTCTCTGCACCAGCCGCCACCACGCCGCGCACCACATCGAGGGTTCGGTAGCGATGAAAGGGGGCGATCTTGATGGCCACCACCTGCTCAATGCGCGCAAATTGTTCCCAGAAGCTGGCAGACAGCACCCGACCACCCACTGCGGGCTGAAGGTAAAAACCCACCAAGGGCAGCAGGTCGGCCACGCGCCGGCAATGTGCCAACAGTTCATCTTCCGAGGCAGACTTCATGGCGGCCAAACTGAGCAAGCCCGCGTGGTAGCCGATTTCACGGGCCAGCTCGGCCTCTTTCACAGCTTGTGAGGTCGGACCTGCCAGCCCCGCCACCATGGCCAAAGGGCGCTTGCCACCCAAGGGCTCCCACTGCTGGGCGGTGGCCATGGCCAGCTCCAGCACGGGACGGTACATGCCAAACTCCCGAATGGCGAATTGCGTGGAATGCACACCCACGGCCACACCCCCCGCCCCGGCGTCCAGGTAATACCTTGTCAAGGCACGCTGGCGTTGGGTGTCCAGTTGCCGCTGTGCGTTCAAGGCCAGCAGATGCGCCGGAATGACGGTGCCCTGGCGCAACAGTGACAGCGAGGCTTCAGTACTGACCATCGCGAACCTCAAAATGGGTGGGCTTGTTCAAGCTGGCCTGGCCCCGCAGCACCCAATCCGCGGTCCAATCCAGCATGGTGTCCAGGCTCACCTGGGGTGCGCCCCAATAAGCATTGGCTTGGCTGCAATCCACCAGCCAGGCCGTCGGCGCCTCCGTGCCCACCCACTCCGGCGTTTTACCCAACCTGCTCGCCAAACCCCGAGCAGCGTGTGCAATGGAAATCATGGGGCCTGACAGGTTGAGTCCGGTCGTGGGCGTGGTGCACTTTGTCAGGGCGCGCAAGCTTCGCTCGTTGGCTTCGCCCTGCCAGATCACATTGGCGTGGCCCATGGCCAAGGAGATGGGCTGGTTCGCCAAAATTTGCTGCGCCAAATCATGCAAAACACCGTAGCGCATGTCGATCGCATACGACAAGCGAATCAAGCGCCCGGGCGTTTGGTACTGGTGAGAAAAATGCTCGAACATCCGCTCGCGGCCCACACAGGAGTTGGCATATTCGCCCACGGGCGTGGGGGCAAGCGACTCCTGGGCACCCGGGCCGTTCACTGACACAAAGGGGTAAACACAGGCCGTGGAAAACGCCACGATGCGCGACGCCTTGTAGCGCTCGGCCACCAAGGCGGGCAAATGCGCGTTCATCGCCCAGGTCAGCCACTCGCTGCCTTGGGAGCCAAATTTTCTGCCGGCCATGAAAACCACATTGGCAACATCCGGCAAGGCCGCCAAGGCCTCCCGCGACAGCAAATCACAGCTGATGCATTCGATGCCTTGCGCACTCAAACGCTCTTGCAAGCCTGGTTCCGAGAATCGGGCCACACCGATCACGCGCTTCTTGGGTGCGGCAAGCTTGGCCATGCGCGCCAGCGTGGGGCCCATTTTTCCACCGACGCCCAGGATAAGGATATCGCCCTCGAGTTCCTTCAACTCTTTGGACAGTGCTTCAGAGGGCGTGCTCATGACCTCCTCTAAATGCGCGACATCTTGAAAGACATTGGGCAAGCGCATGTCAGCGTCGCTCCAGGTAAGACAAAGCCACGTCGATCATGTGCTGCAAGCGCTCTTTTTTGGCACGCGGGCTGAGCAGCGAGCGGCCAAAAATAGCCGACAAGGTGTGCTGGTTGGAGAGGTAAAAATAAGACATGCCGGCGATGGTGATGTACATCTGCACCGGGTCCACGCCTTCGCGAAAGACGCCTTGGCTGACGCCTTTGTCCAGAATGGCACCCATCATCTTGACAAAGGGCGCCCGCATTTTTTTGACCTCGGCCGAAGCTTGAACATGACGCGCATGGTGCAAATTCGCGCTGTTGAGCAAATTCAAGAATTCGGGGTGCTCAATGTAGTAGTTCCAGGTCAGCGTCACCCATTTGCGAATGGCTTCTCGCGGGTCGTCTTTTTCCAACTCGAGCGCACGCTCGGAGTCGCGCTTGTGCGCATAGTTCTCTTCGAGCACCGCACGAAACAAGGCATCCTTGTTGCCGAAATAGTGGTAGAGCATGCGCTTGTTGATGCCTGCACTTTGCGCAATTTGGTCCACACGCGCGCCGCCCAAGCCTTTGTTGGCAAACTCCTCGCGCGCCGCCTTCAAAATTCTGGCGCGGCTCTGCTCAGGGTCTCGAACAGCAGTGGCTTTGGCACGCGTGGTCATGGGACGCTCAGGCCAACTTGGCGTCTTTCTTCACTTGGGTCAGGCGAATCATCTGCGGCGATTTTTTGTAATGGGCATCCAGGGGGTAGCAGCCCGACACCATGCCGTTGCGCGGTGCGGTGGTGCAATCGCTGAAGGTTCGGCACAAGCGCTTGCGCTGCATGGGCCGCCCGGCCAACACATCGGCTGCCAACTCAGGGTAAGAGAGCATCATGCGCCCCAAGCCGACCAGGTCGGTCCAGCCTTCGCGCACCACGGCTTGTGCCACATAGGGCAAAAACTCTTGCAAATAGGTGTAGCCACTGCCAACGAAGCACATGTGCGGGAATTGCTTTTTCAAGTCGCGCACCAAGGCCAGGTGACGCATCACGCCGACCAGCGGGTCCTCTGGTGGCTGGTAGCCATCGGAGGGCGGGTAAAGCGCCGGCCGCGTCACATGGGGCGTGTAATAAGGGCTGCCAATGGTGATGTTGATCAGCGGAATGTCGAGGTCGGTCATGGCCTGCAAAAATTCCGCCGTTTCGTCGATGCGAATTTGGCTGGGATCGGACTCATCGGCGCCAAAGCCATAGCGGTAGGGCAATGCCCCCGAGGTGTCCACCGGAATGCCCGGACCGAGCGATTCGGCATCCGACAAACTGGGGTCGGGCTTGTAGGGCAAAAAATCGATGGCAGAGAGCCGCACGCCCAGAGCCATGCCTGGAACCTCGGCGCGAATGCCTTGCGCCAACTCACGCAAGAACCGCGTTCTGTTGGCCATGGAGCCGCCGTAGTCACCCTCGCGGGTTTTGGCCGATAAAAATTCATGGCCCAAATAACCATGACAGTGCTTGAGGTCGACAAATTGAAAGCCGCAATCCCAGGCGCGTTTGGCGGCGATGACAAAGTCGTCGATCAACTGGCGAATGTCGCCATCGGTCATGACCACGATGTTTTCTTTGGGGCCGAACTTGCCGTCCAACAGCGGGTGGTGGTAGAGCACGCGTGGCTCCATTCGGGCGTCGTCATTGGGTTTGCAAAAGCGGCCTGAATGGGTCAATTGCAAGCCGATGACCAAATCTTTGTCATCGCCCATGGCTTCACGGTGCGCTTGCACCAAGGTTTGGCGCAAGTCGGCAATGTCGCCTTGGGTTTTCTCGTTCATGACGAGCTGACGCGGATTGGCGCGGCCATCGTGGCGCACAGCCACCGCTTCGCCGCCCCAAATCATTTTGGCGCCGGACAGCCCGAAGTTGCGCCAGCGCCGACGGGTGTTGTCGGTGGGGCGGCCATCGGCCTCGCCATCCCAGCCTTCCATCGGGTGAACGGCATACCGGTTGCCCACAGTGAAAGGTCCGACCTTGAGCGGTTGCGCCATGACCGAGCCCGGGCCTGACGCCAGAACCTCATCGCACGGCATGTCCAGGCCAAGGCGCTGTAAATTTTCTTTGAACCCCGCTGGACTGGCCAGGGATTTGACTTTGACGAAATCTCCGAATTTCATGCCTAGCTTTCGATGGAATCAGTAAAAACGGTTGGGCTGCAGGAAAAAGCCCAGCACCAGCGCGCCGTTGGGCGCATGGGCGGTGTGCCGGCTGCCGGCCGGCCGCCAGACATAGTTGCCTGCGGTCACCTCGCCCTCGTGGTCCACCAGGCTGCCTTGCAGGACCCAGCTTTGCTCGACCTGGGTGTGCTCATGGTCGGTGAGCACTGCGCCAGGCGCCATTTCGGTCAGGACGGTTTGCAGGCCGGTTTGTGGGTCCTGCATCAGCACCTTGATGCGAATGCCAGGAAACGGGGTGTCTTGCCACGGCAACGCGTCGACATTCACATAGCGTGAGGACAGCGCCGCCAGGGCGGCGTGCTGACTTTCCATTCCAGGGGTGTGCATGCTCATGAGTTCCTCTGGCGTACCGGATATTGAAACAATGCCTACATCATAACTACTTGGTTACTTTTGGCAAGATCCATCCTGAACCAGGAAAATTCAAGGGTATGGATGGGTTGGTGAGCAGCTTGTTCGCTCAGCCTACTCAAGGCGAGCGCTGCTGCAAAGAGGAAAGCGGCAAACTGGCGCCTGCGTTGGCCCCTTGCGATGTCAAGGCCTGCACTTGCGCATTGCTCAGCTGACGCAAATGAATGGGATTGATCATGGCAAGCGTCGTTCGGTCCAGGCCTTGAATTTGCTCCGCACGCAGCAGGGGGAGCAAGGACCCCAGAGGCACCGACCGCACGGCACTGACTTGCCCAGGTGTCAATGCATGCAGTTGCGCATTGCTCAGGCTCCAGAGTTGCCCCGCGCCGAGGGCAGCGACCTGCTCCTTGGCAAGCTCCCTGACTTGAGAGGATTTCAAGGCGGACAACTGGCTGGGGGTCAACGCAGCGATCAGCGCAGGTCGCAAGGCCTGGATCTGCTCAGCTTGCAAAACGGCCATGACCTCGGGACGCAGCGCGCTCCATTGCGCCGGTGAAAGCCATTGGATGACTGAGGGGCTCAATGCAATGATGTGAACAGGCGCTATTTGGTAGAGCTGTTGTGGCATCAATGCGCGAACCTGGGGTGGCGTCAAGGCGTTGAGCTGTGCAGGCTGCAATGCGGCTATTTGTCCAGCTTGCAGGGCCTGAAGCTGCTGAGGCTGCAAGACCTTGATTTGAGGCCCTGTCAAAGCAGACATTTGGTGAGGCTGCAAAGACGCCATTTGGCCCGGTGTCAGCCCATTGAGCTGCATGGGGCTCATCTGCGCCAAGGCCTGCGGGCTGATGCCACCCATTTGGGACGGCGCCAAAGCTGACATTTGCCCTGGCGGCAAAGAGGCCCATTGGCTAGGGGCCAAGCCACTGAGTTGATCTGGGGACAATGCTTGAAGCTGTCGGGGCTGCAATTTAGCCAACCAATCGTTGCCTAGGCCGGCCAGTCGGCGAGGCGACAGGGCCGCCAACTGCTCACCCGACAAGGCCGCCCACTGCTCAGGCACCAAAGCGCCCAACGCCTGTGGCGACACGGCCTGAAGCTGGGCTGGGGCCAACGCGGCCAGCGCCGACGGTTGCAGCGCTCTTGCTTGTTCAGGACGGAGCGCGGCCAATTGCGCAGGTCGCAAATTTCTCAGTACCGCGCTGTCCAAGCCCAACCATTGCTGAGGCTGGATAGATTGGATCTGGCCAGGAGAGAAGGCCTTCCACTGAGGCAAGCTCAAGTCCTGCAACTGCTTGGCTTGCATTGCGCCAATTTGTGCAGGCGTCAATTGAGGCACATTGCGACTGGCGTCATTCAACGCTTGGATGGCTTGCCGCTGCGGCAGCGTCAGACTGCCCAACTGCTCCGCAGACAAACCTTGCAGCACCCTCGCGCCCAACAGGTCATATTGCGCGGGATCCAGGGCAGCCAACTGAGCACGCTGAAGGGCTTGGACCTGCCCTGTCGTCAAATTCTGCCATTGAGCAGGCGTCATGGCGGATAGCACTGCCGGGGAAAGCTTGGACACAGTTTCGTTTGTCAACAAACTCATGGCATCGTCTGCCAAGGATCGAATTTGGCTTGGCTGAAGTGCGTTGATTTGGCTTTCGCTGAGCGCTGCGACTTGCTTGGGCAGCAATGCGCCCCACTGAGCCATGCCGAGGGAGAAGAGATGCCTGTTTTCGAGCCCTGCCAAAGTCTGCGCATCCAGCGCACCGATTTGGTCAGGTAACAATTGTTTCAAAACGGGCGCCAGTTGACGGGCGTCAATGCTGGCCAGGCTTTGCGGGGACAGCAGCTTGATTTGCTCAGGCGACAACATGGCCCATTGCTCTGGCGTCATGGCGTTCAATAAGGCGGGGCCTAAAGCGGGCATCTGGTGCAAAGTGAGACTTCGCATTTGATTGGGTGAGAGGCTCACCCATTGGCTGGGGGTTGCAGTTTGAATCTGCCTAGGCTCCAAAGCTTGCAACTTTTGACCGGCCAACGCATTGAACTGCTCTGGGCTTAGCTCTGCCAAGGACCTGCGCTGCAGCGCGCCGATTTGAAGGGGCGACAGCCATTGCAACTGGTTGTTCGTCATGCTCGCAAATTGTGGCGGGGTCAATTCAGCCAATTGCTGAGGGGTCAACCCCTGAATAACCTCACGCCCTAAAGTTGCCCACACGACAGGTGAAATTGTCGAAATTTGGGCCGCGCTGAAATGCGCCCATTGAGCAGGTTGCAAGTCACGGCCATGACTTTGCAGCAACGCATCGATCTGCGGGCCATTCATCAGCTTGATTTGCGCTGGCTTTAATGCCGCCACTTCTGTGCCATCAAATTGGGTAATTTGACGCGAACTTGTGACAACCATCAGAGGCTGTGTTTCCGCGACGCTGCGAGCCTTGTAAGCACTGGGCATGGCATTCATGCGAGCCGGCGTGCCGTTGGCAGCGACACTGCTGCCTGCGAGGGGCTCCGCATTCAGGTTAGGCGCGCTCTCACCGAAGGAAGACAGGGGAGCCGTTTGCATGCCAACCGCCGGCAGACCCGCTGCCACTTGAACCTTTGCGATATCGGAAGAAACGATCACTTGCAATTGGCCTGTTGCGGCCAATTGCATCATTTGTGGCTGCGACAGCGCTGCCAAATGATCGCTATTCAATGATCTCATTTGCGCTGAATCCAACGCGGCAATTTGAGGGCTGGACCACGTCGCCAATGTGCTGGGCTTCAATGTCGCAATCTGCTGGGGCGGGATGGCAGCAATTTGCGCCTGACTCAAGGCCTGCCACTGAGTCAACGTCATGGCGTCGAGTTGCTCCTTGCGCAAAGACTTGACCTGACCCACATTCAAACTGGCCACTTGTTCCGATGACAAGCCAGCAACCATGGCCGGTGTCCAAGACGCCAACTGGGTAGAAGACACCGCACTCAATTGATTGGGCGAAAGCGTTTTAATTTGGGTGGGGCTTAAAGCTTGCCACTGGTTGTCACTCAACGCTTGCAGAAGTGTCCCCCCCAGGCTGGCGACTTGCCGTTCTGAGAGTGCCTGTAACTGGGTGGCCTGCCAGCCTGCGATTTGACCTGGCGTCATGGATTGAATCTGGGTTGGCGTCAAAGATTGAATTTGATTGACTGACCAATTTCTCCATGCCTCGGGCCCAATGACTGCAATTTTTTCTGGTGGTAAGTTGGCAACATTGGCCACGGATACTTTGCTCCAAACCTGAGGGCTCAGGCTTGTCAATTGCGCTTGGGACAAAGCACCGAATTGCACGTCGGTCAAATAGCTCACCTGCTCAGGGGTCAGTCCAGCCATCTGCTGCTTTGTCAGCAAAGCCATGGATTGCGCCGACAGGTTGAGTTGGACCAATGTCAAATCGATGGCGGTGATGCTTGCCCGCATCCCTGCTGGCTGATTGAGCTGGTAATTCTTTGCATCGGCGCCGTTGAGTTTGAACCCCTGCGTGGCAATGGGGATCAAATTTCCAACCGCAGGATTCTCAAATTGCGCGGTGCCAATTTGCAAGCTGACATCGTCATTTGAAAAAACACCGATTTGTGCAGTCCCCGTCAAGGTAGCGTCGGTGGAACCATCGTATGTTTTATCGTTGGGTACCAGTCCTGTCACGTCCAATGGCCGGGCTGTCACGCTTGCCGCTGTCGTCGCTTGACCCGTGATTCGGTAGTTTCCAACATCCGTCCCTGAGTAGCTGCTCGACAGCTGAACCGTTTTGGCGTTGCCCACATTCTTATCGTTGGCCGTGTTGCCCGCGTTTCGGAAGTTGCCGCTGGCGCTCACCTGCACATCGTCACCCGCGACCATGCCGTTGGCTTGCAGGACGCTGGCTGTAACGCCCGCCGTACTCACGGCCGCCGTTGCCGTACCGTCATAGACCTTGTCTGCCGCTGTGATCCCGCTGATCGTCAGCGCCTTGGGCGTGATGCTCGCTGTCGTACTCGCCTGGCCTGTGATGCTGTAGTTGTCTACGTCTGCACCCGAGTAGCTGCTCGACAGCTGAACCGTTTTGGCGTTGCCCACATTCTTGTCGTTCGCCGTGTTGCCGGCATTGCGAAAGTTGCCGCTGG
>Ga0256306_1000125_pt1 | contig 12288 bp, 5 predicted proteins | sample ColtaT_17_FD_183663 | JGI IMG/M metagenome (GOLD analysis project Ga0256306, IMG submission 183663) | Metatranscriptome of freshwater microbial communities from Columbia River, Oregon, United States - Colum_Law_RepC_8d (Metagenome... | ecosystem: Environmental > Aquatic > Freshwater > River... | reverse complement strand
CTTGTCCAGGGTAATTTTCCGCCAAAGTGGCGCTTGACAATCTCAAGAGAGTCGATTAGGCTCAGCACTAAACTGCTGTACCAGTTGAGAAAGGTTCCGCCCATGAAGATCCTGCTGTTTCTGTTGCCCCTTCCGCTGCTGGCGCAGAACATCACCGGTTCGCTGCTCGGCAATATCACCGACCCCAGCGGCGCTCCTGTGGCTAAGGCCACGGTAGAGATCACGAACATCGACACCAACCAGTCGATGAAGGCGGAATCCGATGTGGCCGGGCTCTACCAGTCACTTTATCTGCGCCCGGGCACCTACCGGATTCGCGTGAGCGCCAGCGGCTTTAAACAGTCGCTGCGCGAGAGTGTAGCGATTCAGGTGGAATCCACGGTTCGCGCGGACTTTCAGGTGCAACTCGGTGAGGCGAGTTCCACGGTGACCGTCAGCGGCGAAGCGCCGCTCATCGAATCGGAGACTGCGTCGCTGGGCCAAACGGTCTCCTCACGCGCCATTGAAGAGCTGCCCATCCAAGGCCGCAACGTGTTCGACCTCGCCGGACTCACGGCGGGTGTCCAGGTAAATCCCCGCGCGGTGGGTGGCACGGCGTCCACGGGCGACAACGCGACGCCGTTGTTCGTTCAGTCCGACATTTCGATCAACGGTGGGCGCTTCCGAACCAACGAATACCTGGTGGATGGCGTCAGCATCATGCTGCCGGAGAATAACAACTTCGCCTTCTCGCCGAACCCGGATGGCACGCAGGAGTTCAAGGTGTTGACCAACTCCTTCGGGCCGCAGTACGGGAGATCCGGCGGTGGCGTGATCAACGTGGTGACCAAGGGCGGTTCGAACGACCTGCACGGAACGCTCTACGACTTTTTCCGTAACGATCGGCTAAAGGCGAACAACTTCTTTTCAAACGCCAGGAACCAGCGGCGTGGCATAGCGCATTTCAATCAGTTTGGCGGCGTGGCGGGCGGGCGCATCGTACGCGACCGCACGTTCTTTTTTGCCGACTATCAAGGGCATCGCGAGGGCTACGCGGGCGTCCCGGGGATCCTGACGGTGCCTACGGCGGCCGAGCGTTCCGGCGACTTCTCGCGCACACGCGTCGCCAATGGCAACCTGATCAATATCTACGATCCGCTCTCGACCACCGAGGTGAACGGATTGTTCCAGCGGACTCCGTTTCCCGGGGCCGTGATTCCGCTTGATCGCCAGTCGAAGGTGGCTCGCAACATGGTGGGTTATTATCCGCTGCCGAATCGCGCGGGCGATACGGCGGCGCTGGTCAATAACTACGTTTTCGGGCCGTCGGGATACGTCAATTCCGATCAATACTCGGGGCGCATCGATCATAAACTCAGCGCGCGCAATTCGCTCTTCGGGCGCTACACCTACAACACCGGCGAGACGTTCACGTCCGGTCCGTACGGTAACATCGCCGAGAACACCACGGGCGTGAACACAAATCGCGTGCACGCCGTTTCCATCAATCTCACCACCATCTTGAATGCTACGCGGATTCTCAATTTTCGCCTCGGCGCCACGCGACGCTTTGAGGGCCGTTTGCCGCCTTCGGCGGGCAAGGTGGATCTGGTGGCGCTCGGTTTTCCCGCCCGCTACCAAGCGCAGGTGGACGAGATCGCCTTTCCCACCACCACCGTGGCCGGCTACGGGCAACTCGGAGGCGGCGACCGCATTCGCCGCGGCAACGGCGTCTACACGTTGGTGGGTGAGCAGACGGAGATTCATGGGCGCCACACGTTGGTCTACGGCGCCGATATCCGCTTCTACGATCAATCGCCGTACCAGGCCGGCAACCTCTCTGGCAATTTCGGGTTCGCGCTCTCGCAGACGCAGGGGCCGAATGCGCAGGTGGCCAGTGTCGGCTCGGGCAACGGCCTGGCGTCGTTGCTGATTGGATTCGGCGGTGGAGGGCACACCACCACTCCGGCTCTCCGCATCAAGAACTGGTACGCCGGGGCCTTCATCAACGACCAGATCAAATTCAAGAAGCTGACGGTGAATGCTGGAGTGCGCTGGGAGTACGATCAACCGCGCGTCGAAAAGTATGACCGCTTTGCCAATTTCGATTTCAACGCGCCGTTCCCGATTCAAGTGCCAGGCATGGGCCCGTTAACGGGCGTACTTCGCTATGCCGGGCGCGACGGCGTGCCGCGCGGGCAGAACGACAGCACGTACAAGAACTTCGGGCCGCGCGTCGGACTCGCTTACCGTGTGAGCCCGACGTTTGTGGTGCGCGCGGGATACGGCATCTTCTTCGCCCCGCGCTTTGGTACCACTTCCGCCGGCAACTACGGCACCAGCGGATTCACCATCACCACGCCCTGGGTCTCCACCACCGCGGATGGAATCGGCTTTGCGCGCTCGCTGGACGATCCGTTTCCCAACGGCCTGGCCGGTCCGCCGACTTCGCAGGCGGAGCGCCTCTTGCTCGGCCAGACAATCCAGTTCATGGATCGCGGCAATGTGGCCAATATCTATAACCAGCAGTGGAGCTTTACCATCCAGCGCCAGTCGTTTGCCGGCATTCTGCTCGAAATCGGGTATGCGGGGAACCGGGGAGTGCACATCCCCGTGTCGCGCGACTTCAATCAGATCGACCCCAAGTATCAAGCTCTCGGCAACGCCCTTTCTCAAACGGTCGAGAATCCGTTCTTCGGGATCGTGACGTTGGGCAACCTGTCGGTGGCGCGAGTGTCTCGCGGTCAACTGCTGCGGCCGTATCCTCAATACGTCGGCGTGAACACAGGCTCTCCTGCCGTGGCGCAGAACATGGGCGTTTCGGGTTACCACTCGATGCAGTTGCGCGCGGAGAAGCGCTTCGCGCGCGGCTACAACGTGACCATTGTCTACACGAAGGCCAAGCTGATCGACAATGGCTCCGGCCGCATCTTCGGCGAGAGCGCGTTCGTACCCCCGGTCCAGGACGCCTACAATCTCGCCGCGGAACGTTCCATCTCCGAAGGCGACGTTTCCCAGCGCCTGGTGATCTCACACGCCGTGCAGATCCCGGTGCGCCGCATTCATCCGGTACTTGACCGTGCTACGCACGGCTGGTCGGTATCGGGGCAGTTCTCGGCGAATACCGGCTTTCCGCTGGTGCTCTCTTCGATCGGAAATTCCGGCGTGGGCGGCGGCATCCTGCGGCCGAACTCGACAGGCGTCTCCGCCAAGCTCAGCGGCGATCCGCAAACGCGGCTGCTACGTTACTTCGATACCAACCAGTTCACCGTCCCCCCGGCCTTCACTTTCGGCAACACCAGCCGGACGCTGGCTGACGTGCGCGGTCCGGGCCGTGTGGCATACAACGCTGCGTTGCAAAAGTCCTTCCCGATCCACGAAAGGGTCAAAGCGCTGTTCCGAGCCGAAGCGTTTAACCTGACTAACACGCCCTATTTTGGGCGGCCGGCGCAGCAACTCGGAGGCCCCGGCTTTGGCGTGATCAATTCGGCCAGCGGTGAGCGCCAGGTGCAGCTATCGTTGAAAGTGAATTTCTGAGGAGTCACCTTGAAGCGCCGCGACCTTCTTACCTTTCCCTGGCTCTCGGCGTTGGCCCTACGCGGGGCACAAACCGCCGCGCCGAGACGGCTGGTCTGCATCGGGCTCGATCTATCAATGCGCCCCGAGCAGTTCTTTCCCGTGGCCGAGGGCCCGGACTACCCGATGAGCCCCTTGCTCCAGCCGCTTGCTCGCTGGCGGCAGCAACTCACCGTTTTCTCACATCTGGATCATCCGGGCGTGAGCGGCGGACACTACGGCGTCCACGCGTTTCTAAGTGGCGTCCGGCGTGAACAGGGGAGCGGTTTCGCCGATGGCTGTGTCTCGATTGATCAGTTGGCCGACGAGCAAGTCGGCAAGCAAACCCGGTTCTCTTCGCTCTGCCTTGGTGTGGGTGGCGGGGACAATATCTCTTGGACGCGGTCCGGCATCGCCGTGCCGAAACTCGAAGATCCATCAGCGACCTTCGATGTCTTGTTCCGCCCGCCGGCACAAGGTGTGACGGAGGCCCGGCGATCCAGGCTTGCGGAAAACCAATCCATTCTTGCACTGCTCCAACCGGAGGCTAAGCGGCTGGGTCCGCAACTCGACCGTTGGGACCGCGAGAAGCTCGACGAGTTCATCACGGCTCTAAGCGACTTTGAGCGTACTACGGAGGCAAGCGCTGCCTGGCTCGATAAACCGCTGCCCAAGACTGCCGGCGACCGCCCGGTGTGGTCGCCATCCGGATGCATGGACAAGGTGCGCGCCACCTTCGACGTGATGGCGCTGGCGCTCCAGGCGGACGCCACGCGCATCATCAGTTTCAACATCGGCACGGGACTGCCCGTGACTAAGATAACCGGTGTGTCGCGCAGTTATCATGATCTTTCCCACAGCGGGCAGGATCCGGACAAACTACGCCAACTCCATTTGATCGAGTCGGCGCTGGCCGGCGAATTGGATCGCTTCCTGGGAAAGTTGGCCGAACGTAGGGATATCGGCGGTGGCACACTGCTCGATCACACCACGGTCATTTTCGGCAGCGGCATGGGCAACGCGAGTTCCCACTCGAACCTCGACCTTCCGGTGCTGGTGGCCGGCGGCGGCTTCCGTCATGGGCGGCATCTCTTTTTCCCCAAGCAGGGGCGCAAGCAAACACCGCTGTGCAACCTCTATGTCAGCCTGCTGCAGAAGATGGGCATCGAGCGTGACCGCTTCGGGTCAAGCAATGGGAATCTGAATGAATTTCTGGCGTAACAACTTTCCGGTTGCGCTCACGGTGTTCGCGCTCCTGCCCGGGGCGTCCGCGGCCCCAGCAACTCCGGTGAAACCGGACGTCTTTCTCGCCCGCTACTGCGTGGCCTGTCACGGCGGCGCCATGCAGAAGGCCGGTCGCCGTTTCGATGATCTTCCTTTACGAGCCGGTGCCGACCAGCGTATCGCCGAGCGCTGGGAGCAGATTCTCCACCAACTCCAACTCGGGCAGATGCCTCCTGCCAAGTTGCCGCAACCGCCCGCCGGAGAGCGTCAAGCGGTGATGGCCTGGATCGAGAATTTGCTGCGAGAGGCACGCCAGGAGGCTATCCCGGGCAATGGCCGCGTGGTCCACCGCAGGTTGAATCGTATGGAGTACCTCTATACGATTCGCGATCTGTTTGGGTTCCGGGAAGGCGACTTCGACCCGACTACGGCCTTTCCCGCCGACGAGGAGGTGGACGGCCTCCGTAACATCGGTTCGGCTCTACGCATCTCTCGTCATCACGTTGAACAATACATGAACGCCGCCGATCACGTGCTGGCCTACGCCTACGACGTGGCCGGCGTGAACGGCATACCGAAGCCCGGCAGTTGGTCCGACACGCCGGAAACTCTACGGTCCGGCCTGATGGCGTATGGCACTGGCGTCGTCAAGGCCGAGAAAACAAATGGTCCGGCTTACATCCACCTGAGCCACGGCATTCGCAATCTCGAGCAGAACTACGATGCCAAGCTTTTCTTGGACGCACTGCCGGATGGCGTGCCCCACTCCGGTTGGTACGATATCGAGATCGAAGCAACTGCCGCGAACCGCCATCATCCATACGGCAAAGAACTGATGATGCCGTTGACCATGCGTTACTACCCGGACTTAAAGTCGTTCTACGACGAGTCCCAGCCCATGCGCTTAGGTGTCGGCCGGCAGAAGGCCACCCGCCAGAGCGAATGGAAGCGGGTAGCTCCCAACCTGGTCCACGCCGTGGACCTTCCCGACGAGAGATATGAGACCGTGCGTGCACGTGTCTGGTTAGACCAGGGCGCCGCGCCCTATCTCACCTTTGTCAACGGGCCGCCGAAGGGCACGAAGCCGCAGTTCGTTTCCACCAAGCTCGATCGTTTCGATCCGTCGGTCCCCAAGATTGACCGCAAGGTCTGGGAGAATCTCACCCTCCGCGCCGAACGTGACGAACACTACTATCACTTGTACAAAGGCCCTGAGATTCGCATTCGCCGCTGGCAAGTGACGGGTCCCATGGCCGGGGCAACGAAGCACGCCGCCCAGTCGCTCTTGTTCTCGGCCGTCACCCCGGAAGAGACCCAGGTGAGCGATGCGAAGCTGTCCGCCGCCCTTGCGCAACTCGCCTCCACGCTATTTCGCCGCCGCACCACCGCCCAGGACGTGGCGCCGTACGTCACGGCCCTGCATAGGCGATTGGACGGCAAGACCCGTTATGCCGAGGCCGCGCGCCCCGTCTTCAAGGCGCTCCTGTGCGCTCCCGAGTTTTTGTTCCATACCGAGCGAGCAACGGCAGCAGGAACGTTGTCGGGAGAAGAGTTCGCCAACCGTCTCGCTTACTTTCTTACCGGCGGACCGCCGGACTCTACCCTGCGCGGTCTCGCCTTGCGCGGTCCGCTCGCCGGCGCCGCGTTGCGCGCGCAAACGGATCGCTTGCTTGATTCTGCTCGCGCCGAACGCTTCTTCAGCATGTTCGCCGCCCAGTGGTTGGGCCTGAACCAATTGGGAACGATGCCACCCGGGCAGGAGGAATACCCCGGCTACTACATCGACCGGCTGGAGCCCGCCATGAGGGAAGAGACCTGGCGCTTCGTGGCAGAGTTGATGCGGTCCCGCCGCCCAGTAACGGATTTGGTGAACGCCGACTTCGCGTATGTGAATGAAGCGTTGAATGAACGTGTGTACGGGTGGACCGGCGCCAAGAGCGAAGCTGTTGAGCGCGTCACTCTCCCGGGCCACGTTCAGCGTCTTGGGCTGCTCCGGCAGGCCAGCGTGCTCACGGTGACCGCGAATGGCGTCGAAACGTCGCCCGTGAAGCGTGGCGTTTGGCTGCTGGACAAGATCTTTGGCACTCCGCCCAGTCCGCCGCCTCCTGATGTGCCGCCGCTCGAACCGGACATTCGCGGCGCCGCCACGGTGCGCCAACTGCTCGCCAAGCACCGCGCGAACGCAACCTGCGCCGAGTGTCATCAGAAAATCGACCCGCTTGGCTTTGCGCTGGAGGGCTACGACCCCATGGGCCGGCCTCGCGAGAGTTATCCAAACGGGGCCAAGATCGACACGACGGGCGAGTATCGCGGACATCGTGTTGCCAGTGCGGCGGAGGTGCGGGATTACCTGCTGTCCCACCCGGAATTGCTGGCGAACAACCTCGCCACTCGCTTGGCCACCTACGCGCTCGGCCGATCGCTCAGTTTGGATGACCGCGCCGCCGTCCGGCAACTAGTGCCCGTTTGGCGAAGCAAGGGCTACGCGCTTCGCGAGTTGGTTCATCTCATCACTTCCAGCGAGCCTTTCCGCCGGCCCTGAGGATTCTTTCACAATGCGACTCATTGCAACATTACTGTTCGCCTTTGCAGCTCTGGCTCAGGTGAGTGACCCGCGCAATATCGTGACGGGCACCGTGATCCCTGACGAGTTCTACGCCGACCAGCCATACATCGTCAAGACCAACGACGGCGCCTGGCTTTGCGTGATCACCACCGGACCCGGCCAGGAGGGAGCAGGCGGTCAGCATGTGGTCAGCGTGCGCAGCACCGACCAGGGCAAGACGTGGGAGAAGGCTGTCGACATTGAGCCCAACGACGGCCCCGAAGCTTCCTACGCCGTGATGCTGAAGGCCAACTCCGGTCGCGTCTACGTCTTCTACAACCACAACACCGACAACATCCGGCGCGTAATCGGCGACAAGTCCGCCGCCAATAGTACCTTTGTCAACAAAGACGGCTGGGTCACGCGCGTCGATTCGCTTGGGCACTTCGTCTTCAAGTACACCGATGACCACGGCCGCACCTGGTCGAAGGAGCGCTACGAGATTCCACAGCGCGATTTCGAGATCGACCGCAAGAATCCGTACCAGGGCAAGATCAAGTTTTTCTGGACCGTGGGCAAGGCCTTCGCCCACAAGGGTGCGGGCTATGTGCCGCTGCACAAGGTGGGCGGCTTCGGCGATGGCTTCTTCACCTCGAGTGAAGGCGTGCTACTGCGTAGCGGCAACATCATGACCGAGCCGGACGCGAAGAGGATCACCTGGGCGACGCTGCCCGACGGCGACATCGGCATCCGTACGCCGAAAGGCGGCGGTACCATCGCCGAAGAGCATTCGTTCAGCGTGATGAGCGACGGTTCCATCTTCTGCGTGTTTCGCACTATCGATGGTTACTCGGCTCATACCTACAGCCGAGACGGCGGCCGCACCTGGGAGCCCTCGCAATACATGCGCTTCGCCGACGGACGTCTGATGAAGCATCCGCGTGCTGCCAACTTCGCCTGGCGCGCCGAGAACGGGAGATACCTTTACTGGTTCCACAATCACGGCGGACGGTTTATTCGCGAGCATCCGCGCCAGCGGACCAACGCTTATGAAGAGCGGAATCCCGTCTGGCTCTCTGGCGGCGTGGAGGCGGACGGTCCCACAGGCAAGATCATCCGTTGGTCGCAACCGGAGATCGCGCTTTACGACGACGACCCCATCATCCGTATGAGCTATCCCGATCTCGTCGAAGACGGCGGCAAGTACTATCTGACCGAGACGCAGAAGGACGTCGCCCGCGTACATAAGCTCGATCCGGCGCTGCTGGCCGGCCTGTGGGGATCGGCCGAACGTCCCACGCCGGGCAAAGCCGCGACGGACGTCGTCTTCTTCCAACGCTCCAAGCGCGCCGACCATGGCAAGGAAGATCTGCGAGCCAGCTTCTCCCTGGATCTTTGGGTCAACTTGCCGAATCTCGATGCCGGTCAAACACTACTCAGCAGCGCTGGCTTGGCGCTGCGTACCATTGCCGGTGGCGCAGTGGAACTCACGCTGAGCGATGGCCGCTCGGAAAGCCGTTGGGCGTCGGACCCGGGTTCGCTTGCTGCTGGCAAACCGCAACACATCGTGGTGATCGTCGATGGCGGGCCGAAGATCATCAGCTTCGTCACCAACGGCCAATTCAACGATGGTGGCGAGCATCGCCAATACGGCTGGGGCCGCTTCAGCCCGAACCTCAAGAATGTGATGGGCCTGGGCGAACTGAAGAAGTCGCCAGCGGTGCTGAAGCTCAATGTCTTCAATCGCTACCTCCGCACCGCGGAGGCCATTGCCAGCAATCGCGCAGGCCAATAATGACGCGCCGTCAGTTTTTGGCGGTCCCGGCCGTGGCGGCTGCCCAAACACGTCCGCCTAATATTGTTTTGATCCTCACCGACGACCAAGGCTGGTGGGACGTAGGCCGTAACGGCAACGCGGCGATCGAGACGCCGGCGATGGACCGCCTGGCCGCCGAAGGCGTCAGCTTCCAGCGCTTCTATGCCTCTCCCGTTTGTGCGCCGACACGGGCCAGCATCATGACGGGCCGCTACTATCTGCGCACGGGGATCTACAACACACGCTTCGGCGGCGACACCCTGGATGCGAATGAGATCACCATTGCTCAATTGCTGCAGGCGCGAGGTTACCGCACCGGGTTATTCGGCAAGTGGCATCTGGGGCACTATCGCCGCTCTCATCCGGATCGGCGCGGGTTCCACCGGTGGGTCGGCTTCACGCAAGGGCACGTGGAGCGCTACTTCCATCCCGATCAGTTGCTCGACAACGGCAAGCCCGTCAAGGCCCGTGGCCACCTCACCGATCTCTTCACCGATTGCGCCATCGATTTCGTCAAGGAAAATCGCGAGCGCCCGTTCTTCCTCTACCTGGCCTACAATGTGCCGCACTCGCCCAATCACGTCGAGAATCGGTGGACCGAGCGCTATCTCGAAAAGGGCGTGCCGCTTGAAGATGCGCAGATCTACGGCATGCTCTCGCACTGTGACGAGAATATCGGCCGCCTGATGCGCACTCTGGACGGTCAAGCGTTGCGCGACAACACGCTGGTGATCTTCCTTTCCGATAACGGCGGCGTCAGCAAGTACTTCAAGGCCGGTTTGCGCGGCCAAAAAGCCAGCGCCTACGAAGGGGGCATCCGCGTGCCGTGCTTCCTCCGTTGGCCGGGACGCATCGCGCCGGGCAGCGAGGACAGGGCCGCCCGCGCGGCGATGGATCTGTTTCCCACTATTGCCGAAGCGGCGGGAGTCGCGTTGCCCAAGGACCGCACGATCGACGGTAAAAGCCTTCTTGCCCCTCCTCCAGACCGCGCCCTATTCCACATCTGGGACCGCTTTCAGCCAAGCCTGAAGAGTAACTGGTCGATCACCCGTGGCCGCTACAAGCTCACGCGCAACGAACTCTTCGATCTCGAGGCCGACCCATCCGAGAAGGTGAACCTCAAGGTACAACAGCCGGCGGTCGCCGCCAGCCTCCAGCGCGAGTTTGAGACATGGCTCGCCGAAGTGACGCGCGGCCGCCGCTTTGAGCCGGCCGCCATTGAGGTCGGCCGCGTGGATGATAATCCCGTAGAGTTGCCTCCGAGTTGGGCAATCGTGCAAGGCACCAACGTCACCTGGGCGTCGCCCGGCGGCACGCCTTCAAAGCCTGAGGTGTTGCCCCAAGCCGGAGCGTCCACCGTCAACTACAGCTTCGCGGGCTACGATTGGGACACCATTGACGGCTGGCGCAAGCCGGGCGATGGCGCGGAGTGGAAGCTCAACGTGGTGGCGGCTGGGCGCTATCGGGTGCGATTCGCGTACGGCTGTCGCGCTTCGGCGGCGGGTGGGCGATGGCGTCTCGAGGTCGGTCGTTCGGTGCTCGAAGGCGTTGTCTCGGCGACGCCCGGTCGCAACATCTTTCAGGAGTTCGACGTCGGCGAACTCCGTCTCTCAGCGGGACCAGCCACCGCCCGCATCTCGGCGGTCGAAGAGCGGGCGGAGGAACTGATGGCGCTGAACCGGATCTGGCTGGAGCGCATCGGCCCGTGATCACCCGGCGCAAACTGCTGGCGGCGCTTGCGCCCGCGCCGCCTCAGCTCAACTACATCCTGGTGCTCGCCGATGACATGGGCTATGGCGACGTCGGCCCGCACACGCCACATCTGAACCGGTTGGCGGCCGATGGCGTACGACTCACGGATCACTACTCCTGCTCGCCCGTTTGCTCGCCCGCGCGCGCCGGGCTGATGACCGGCTTGGTGCCCGATCGCGTAGGGATCACCGGTGTGCTGCGCGAACAGCACGACGCCCACCATGGCTTGGCGCTCGGCGCCAAAACGATGGCCGACCACTTTCGCGCTCACGGCGTCAAGACCGCCTTGCTCGGCAAATGGCATCTGGGCATGAGCGCCCTGTATCATCCGAATCGCCGCGGCTTCGACTACTTTTGGGGTTTCATCAACGGCATGCATGACTACCGTACGAACCTCTCCGCCGGCGGAGGCGGCAAGGGCACTCGGCAGACCTACGAGAACGAAACGCCCATCCATCTCAATGGCTACTTCCCCGACCTGTTGACCCGTAAAGCGGTGGAGTTCGTCGAGCAGCATCGCAATCAACCTTACTTTCTCTATCTCGCCCATCCGCTGCCGCATGCCCCGTTGCAAGCCCCGCCCGGCTTTACTGCGCAAGAACCGCGCGCCGTCTACGGCGCCATGCTTTCGACGCTCGATGAGACGATCGGCGCCGTGCGCGCGGCGCTCGAACGGACGGGGCAATGGGATCGCACGGTGATTGTTTTCCTGTCCGACAACGGATGGGTCAAGAAGGTCTCCCTGGATCAGGCCCCGCTCGGCAGCAACGGACCGTTTCGCGGAGGCAAGTACGAACTATTCGAAGGCGGCATCCGTAGCCCCTGCATCGTTCGTTGGCCAGGCCTGTCGCGGCCCGGCACCATCGCTAAGACGCCCACCTGGTTTGCCGATTGGTTGCCCACGCTTACGGGCGCGAAGACGCGCGACGGCCGCGATATCCGCGACGTAATTGCCGGTCGAAAAGGGGACGAGAAACGGCTGCTGGCCTGGCGCTTCGAAGACGCGCTGGTGAAGACGCCGCTCTGCTTCGCGGCTCGCCAGGGCAAATGGAAGCGGCTCAATGACGATGTCTACGATCTCACGTCGGACCCGGGTGAGCAAAATCCCATCCAGTCGAACAGGCTGAAGAAAGAGCTTGACGAGTGGAAGGCGCAGCTTCAAGTTTTGCCCAGGGGACGTTGACTTCCAGGGCTGGGAATAACGCGACTTTCCCTTCGGCCCCTCCAGCTCCAACAGCACGTTCGTCTTGATGGAAGGATTGGCGTAGATTTGTACCGGGTTACGCTCATGCGAGATCTCGCCGTCGCCGAAATGCCACGTCCACCTCGTCACTTCGCCCAACGTTTCGTCTTTAGAAATGGACGAGCCTCCGCGCGGAGTCCACGAGTTGGAACGAGAACTTAGTCTCAATGCCGG
>Ga0256306_1000119_pt1 | contig 12602 bp, 9 predicted proteins | sample ColtaT_17_FD_183663 | JGI IMG/M metagenome (GOLD analysis project Ga0256306, IMG submission 183663) | Metatranscriptome of freshwater microbial communities from Columbia River, Oregon, United States - Colum_Law_RepC_8d (Metagenome... | ecosystem: Environmental > Aquatic > Freshwater > River... | reverse complement strand
TGCATCTGGCGGACCTGCGGCAGGGTCGACAAGAAGTCTTCGAGCTCTGCCAGTGGCAGGGGCTCGCTGATGAAGGTCCCCTGCATCAGATCGCAATCGAGTGCGCGCAGCGCCCTGAGTTGCTGTGCGTTCTCAACGCCCTCGACCATGGCCTGAATCCCGAGGCTGCGCGCCAGGGTTGTGACCGACTGAATGATCGCCGTATTGCCCCGATCTTCAGGAAGCCCATCCGTAAACGTGTGGTCGATCTTCAGTCCATCAATTGGCAGATGCTTCAGGTAGGAAAGTGAGGCGTAGCCCGTGCCGAAGTTGTCGATCACGACCTGAATGCCCAGGCGCCGGATCTCGGTCAACAGACCGATGGTCTGTTCGCTGTGATCGATCAAGGCATTTTCAGTGAGCTCCAGACGCAGCAATCGGGCCGGGAAGGCGCGTTCACCCATGAGGGCATTCAGATCATTCAAGAAGCCATCCGCCAGCAACTGGCGTGGCGAGAGATTGATCGACACGACAAGATCAGGATGGGCGTCCAGACCCAGGGACAGCCGATCATCCACTGCGCGACGGATGGTCCACATCCCGATCGTTTCGGCCAGATTGTTGCGTTCGACCATCGGCAGGAAGCGGTCCGGCGTCAGAAGGCCGTGTCTGGGATGGCGCCAGCGCATCAGTCCCTCGATCCCAAGAATCTGACGCCGGGACATGGCCATCACCGGTTGGTAGTGCAACATGACTTCGCCGCGTTGCAAGGCCATGGGGAACTCGCTGGCCAGTTCAAGCTGGGCAGTTCGATCGTCGGAGCTGTCGCCGTTGAAAAAACGAATGTCATTTCGACCTTCGGATTTGACCCGGTACATGGCGTTGTCTGCTGCACGAATCAGGGCCTGAGCATCTCGACCATCGTCGGGTGTGACAGCGATTCCGATGGAGGCCGACAGAAAATAGGCGCGGTCCATCAGGATGAAAGGTCGTTCAATCGCCTGCAGGGCCTTGCGTGCGACGGCTTCGATCTGCTGTCGATCGGCCAGATCCATGAGCAACAGAATGAATTCGTCGCCGCCCATGCGTCCGGCCACGTCTGTCCTTCTGAGGGATTCCCGCAGACGGCGGGCGACTTCGATCAGCACCTGGTCGCCCACCGAGTGGCCCAGCGTGTCGTTGATGAACTTGTAGCGATCAAGATCGACGTAAAGAACGGCAGCGCGGCGCGCACTTCGAAGCGACTCCTCGAGCTGATGGGTCAGGAAAACACGATTCGGCAAGCCAGTCAGTGCATCGTGCAGCGACGCATGCAGCAGGCGCTCCTCAGCCTGCTTGCGTTGAAGATACTGGGACAGCGTGCGCGACAGGATGTCGCCGAGTCGATCAATCAGCGTGGGGGCTCGAAACGAGGTTGGCGAAAACAGCAACAGGGCGGAGACCACCTGATTGTTCTCGTCAAACAGGGGGGCCAGAAGCGCCGCCTGGTTTGCCGGATCGTCGATCCGATAGCGCAGCGCAAATTCAGGCTCACCTGAAAGCGAAGGGATCCAGAGGGCTCTGGATTGTGTCCAGACACGCTCCTCGACACTGCCCGGGCTCATCGCGAATTGATCCCCGATCTGAGCCAGGATGCGCAGAAATTGCGCGGAGCCATGTCGCTCCCGCAGACGGACCAATCGGGATCCCGGCGTCTGCGTGAGGTGAACGCCGCCGCTCCATCCCATGAGATGGCTCACGCGGTGGATCGCTTCGCGGACCACCTCCTCGAGACCGGCATGGTCGCGGATCACCGCCGCGATTTCACCTTCGATCTGCAGCAATAAACGCTGCTGGAATTCCCGCGTCACATTGCGTCCGACGCCCCGGTAGCCCAGGAACGTCCCGCCGTCGTCGAAGACCGGGGTGCCGCTGATCTTGACATGATGCAGTTCGCCCTCAGGATCGATGAGGGCGAACTCCAGATTCTCGAACACTTCGTGTCGAGCCAGGACCTGACGGTGTGCCTCCCAGTCGACGCGTGGCAGATCAAGAAGATGAAACTCCCAGCCATGGCGGCCCAGACCGTTGCGAATCCAGCGACCGCCGAAGGCTGCATCGGCACTTTCGGACAGGTAGGCGAGTCGGCCGTCCTCGTCGGTCTCCCAGACCCAGTCGGCCGACAGGCGAGTCAGATCGCGATATTTCGCCTCGCTTTGGGCCAACTGTCGTGACATGGCGCTCATCGCCGTGATGTCCTGCACGATGCCGGCGACCATCCTGGACTGGCGACCTGAAGTGCCCTCGATCCGGGCGACGCTGCGCACCCAGGCGGTTCCCCCGTCAGGCAGGATCACCCGATATTCGAGCCTGGCCTCGATTCCCTGGCGCAGTGCGCTGCGATGGATGCGACGCCAGCGCTCGCGATCGTCGGCGTGCACCCGCTCAAGGAAGTCGCGACCGGAGATCGAGGCTGCACTCTGGGGGAGTCCCATGATCTTCAATGCGCCGTCACTGAGGTGCATGCGGCTGCGGAGCATGTCGAACATCCAGGAACCGATCATGGCAAGTGACTCTGCCGCCTGTTGTTCGGCCATCAGTTCGGCCAGACGCAGTGCGGTTTCCCGTCGCTCGACCAGCTGGGTGGACCATCGCCACGCGCTCATCAGGGTCAGAACGAAGCCCAGCGCGGTCAGCATGAGCGCGGTGGGCGCCAGCCACCCATCCGGAACGTGCGCCCGCGCGTGCCAAAGGACTCCCGCGCAGATGAGTGCGACCAGAGCCAGGGCCAGCACCTCGATTGCGCTGCGGCCCGATAGCCATGCGTAGACTCTGGGAGTGGCCTGGTTTTTCATGATAGGTGTCTGATGCTGACAGAAAACGCGCCCGGCAAAGCGGGCGAAATTCTCATTCGCCCGGCGAGCGAAGCCATGCTTCCGTCTGAATGGGTCGCACGCTGGTTGGGCAGGCGACCGCCGGGCCGGGTCCTCGATCTGGCCTGTGGCTCAGGACGTCATGCACATTGGGCCGCTGCCCAAGGGCATCAGGTGCTGGCCGTGGATCGCGATGCGCAGGCACTCGAGACCCTCCTTGCGAAGGGGCACGAGAACATCACCGTGCGCTGTGAGGACCTGGAACACGGACCCTGGAGCCTTTCGGGTCAGCAGTTTGATGCGGTGATCTGTACCCACTATCTCTATCGACCCCGACTGGCTCTGCTGCTCGATCTCGTGGCTCCAGATGGGCTTTGGCTGCACGAAACCTTCGCGATCGGCAATGCGCACTACGGACGCCCGCGCAACCCCGAGTTCCTGTTGCGCGAGGGCGAGCTGCTTCAATGGGCCCAGCGGGCGCATCTGCAGGTGATCGGATTCGAATCAGGAATCGTGCATCGCCCGGGGCCTGCAGTTGTGCAGCGCATTGCGGCGGTGCGCTCACCTCGGCCTCAGGCCCTGTAAGTGCTGCGCAACCTGTCCGCCAGGAGGCTGCCTGCGATAGAATCAGCGCTTTATGCAAGAGCTTGCGACCATGATCCAGGGCAGCATTGTTGCGATCGTTTCTCCCATGCACGAGGACGGCAGTCTCGACCTCGACAGTTATCGCAAGTTGATTGACTGGCACGTCCAGAGCGGCACTGCGGCCATTGTTGCCGTGGGAACCACCGGTGAATCGCCGACCGTCGATGTCGAGGAACATGGCACCCTGATCCAGGTGGCGGTCGAGCAGGCTGCCGGTCGTGTGCCGGTCATTGCAGGGACGGGCGGCAACTCCACACGCGAGGCCATTGAGCTGACGCGTCATGCGGCCCAGGTCGGTGCCCAGGCTTCGCTGCAGGTGGTGCCGTACTACAACAGGCCAGGCCAGGAGGGGATGTACCAGCACTTCAGGTCGGTGGCCGAAGCCGTGGATCTTCCGGTCATTCTCTACAACGTGCCGGGTCGAACCGTGGCCGATCTGAGCAACGACACGATCGTCCGACTGTCAGTCGTCCCCGGGATCGTCGGTCTGAAGGACGCCACTGGCGATATGCCTCGCGCTGCGGATCTGCTGGATCGCCTGCCGCCCAGCTTCGCCTTGTACAGCGGCAACGACGACTCTGCATTGGCCCTCATGGCGCTGGGGGGGCATGGCGTCATTTCCGTGACAGCCAACGTTGCCCCACGTGAAATGGCTGATCTTTGTACCGCGGCGCTGGCGGGGGATCTGGCGCGAGCGAGATCCATCAACCGCAAGCTGCTTCCGTTGCATCTGGGGCTGTTCTGCGAGGCCAATCCCATCCCGGTCAAATGGGCCCTGCATCGCATGGGGCGGATGCCCGGCGGGATCCGCCTGCCCATGACGCCGCTGGCACCCGCCAACGAATCCAGGGTGCTCGATATCCTGCGTCGCTCGGGAGTGCTCGCATGATTCGCCACCTCGTACTGGTTGCTCTCGCAGCGGCGTTGGCCGGATGCTCTGCGCCGCAGGCACTGACCGACCTGGGGCGAATCGAGTACAAGTCGGCCGCCCAGGGGCAGCGTCTCGAGGTTCCTCCGGATCTGGTGTCTCCCAAAGCCGATGATCGTTTTTCTGTTCCGCAGCGACCCGGGGGATCCCGTTTGAGCGAATTCAACCGGGAGCGCGCGGGGCAAGGTCCGATGGCAGAGGTCAAGGGCTCGGTACTTCCGCAAGTCCCGGGCGTGCGAATCGAGCGTGATCGGGATCGTCGTTGGATGGTCATCGATCAGCCACCGGCCAAAGTCTGGCCGGTGATCCGCGACTTCTGGACGACGGCTGGGTTTGCTCTGGTCAAGGATTCCGCGCAGACGGGCATCCTCGAAACCGACTGGAATGAAACCCGCCCCCCGGTCCCGGATTCCTGGCTGCGATCCCAGCTTTCAAGAGCGATCGGCAGCATCTATACCTCGGGAACGCGAGACAAGTTTCTGGTGCGCCTGGAGCCTGCAGCGAATGGAGGCACTGAGGTCTTTCTCAGTCACCGCCGGCTTGAAGAAGTGATTACGGGCGCCCAAAAGGAATCGACCTTCTGGACCCAGCAACCCGCAGACCCGCAGCTCGAGGCGGAATTCCTGCGTCGCATGATGCTGCGTTTCGTACCCGACAGTGTCGCGACCGCAGCGATTGCAAGCGTTGCGCCCTCGAGACCTGGAGCGGCCTCTGCTGCACCTACCCCGAAAGCAGTTCAGATTGAACGTGACGGGCAGCCCGCACTCAAACTCGACGAGGGTTTCGATCGTGCCTGGCGGCAGGTCGGGGTGGTTCTGGATCGCAGTGGTTTCACGGTCGATGATCGGGACCGGTCGAAGGGTCTTTACTTCGTGCGGTACGTTGATCCACAACGCGAATCCAGGGCCCGGGGTCTTCTTGACCGCATCACCGGGAGTACCTCCAAAGACCTCACGAGCGCCCTGTACCAGATCAGGCTTCAGGAGGAAGGCACCGCAACGGTGCTGGGTGTTCTGACAAGCGATGGCAAGCCAGCCTCCTCAGAAACCGACCGCAGGATCGTGGGCCAGATTACCGGTGTCTTGCGCGACGCCCTGCGCTGACCTGAGCGTCTTGCGCTGCAGCGACTGATGCGGTTCGCCAGCCTGGGCAGCGGCAGTGAGGGCAATGGTCTTCTGATCGGGACAGATTCGGGCAGCCCCGGCGCCGGTGCATCCGGTGCCGGTCGCTCTCGAGCGCTGTTGATCGATTGCGGATTCGGAGTGCGCGAGACCATTCGAAGGCTCGCCCGGCTGGGTCTGGAGCCGAGTGATCTGGCCGGAATCCTCGTCACGCATGAACATTCCGATCATGTCGGGGGCGTGTTCCGGCTGGCGCGTGAAGCGAGGACCCCCATCTTCATGACTGCCGGCACCCTTCGTGGCTGTCGCGTACCCGAGGGGGCCGAGCGTCTGGTCCGACTGATTGATCCCCATCAGTCCTTTGCCTGGGAGGGTTGGCAGATCGAACCCTTCCCGGTGCCACACGATGCCCATGAGCCGGTGCAATATGTCATCGACGATGGGCGGTCGAGATTGGGTGTTCTGACCGATATCGGTCATCCGACGAGCCATCTGCCCACGGTGCTCAGCCGACTCAATGCGCTGGTGCTGGAAACCAATCACGATGCCGAACTTCTGGCGGCCAGCCACTATCCCCCTTCGTTGCGGGCAAGGATTTCAGGTCATTACGGGCATCTGGAGAATCGGCAATCCGCAGCCATCCTGCAATCGCTGGACCGTACTCGATTGAATGTCGTGGTCGCGGCCCATCTGAGTCGACACAACAACCGTCCCGATCTGGCCCGCTCGGCCCTCGCCGCCGTGTTGGGAGGATGCCCACAGGAGGTCGGCGTGGCGGATCAGGACGAAGGTCTACCCTGGACCCGGTGCTGAATTGAGCGCCCGTTAAAAACAAAAAAAGCCGGCTTGCGCCGGCTCGGAGTCAGTCGGACAAGGCACTCAGCCGTGTCCGATCCGGACTGCTTACTTCTTCTCGCCATCTTTGGGCGCATCGCCCGAGGCTGCGGGTGCTGCAGGGGCGGCGGGCGCAGCGGCATCCTTGGCGGCTTCGCCTTCTTTCGGCTGCTCGGCGGGGGCCGGCGCGGGCGCGGGTGCGGGTGCAGCGGCCGGTGCGGGTGCGGCTGCCGGCTTGGCCTCTTCTTTCTTGCCGCAAGCAGTCAGTGCCACGGCGAACAGGGAAGCAACGAGAAGGGCTTTGGTGTTCATGATGAGATCCTGAAAGGGTTGGACTTGCAAAAATACTTGACCGAACGACGGCAGCCGCGAAATGCTGCAACTGCACAGCCTGTGATTTTAATCAAAATTACTTATCTTTCATCAGATTGGCCTAGGGTGTTCAAAGGTATTCGAGGCAATTTCGCTTCCAATTGAGCAGACGCACAACAATCGGAATGATCACAGGCTGAGGTCCGGTGTGTCGGCCGCCCGCCTGCCCGGCAATGAAACTGCCGAGGTTCAACCGGACAGGTGTAGCCAGCCCAGGCCGTACCAATGCGCGAGCGTTGGCCACAGGAGGGAGGTCGCTCCGATCCGCCCAAGATCGGCAGCCGACAACCCACGGACATCCGCCAGGGTGCGCAGGATGGCCTGATCTGAACGGAGTGATTTCACCCGTTCGCCATTGATGAAGGTCTCCCGGGTTCGCCAGGCCATGCGGGTGCCGCGGTCCAGACGAATGCCGTGACGTTGTGCAAGGCGGATGAACTGCGGGGTGGAAATCGTGCGCTCCGGCGTTTCAAACCAGACGTCCGCCGCAGGTTCGGTCAGCCACCGGCCAACGAATTCACGGACCGATTGCTGCGGGGGACGCCAGTCGCAAGCCCAGCGCTGCAGTGTGTCGACCAGCTCGGTTGGAAGTTGTCCGGGGTGACGCGCGGGCTGCCGCCCGGGATCGCGGAACCTCGGATCAGCCCCGCGAGGGTCTTCTGCCAGATCAGCCAGCAGCGCCGAAATAAACTCGCGTCTTGAAGGCGCACGCGCGCCGATCGAGAAGGTCATGCACGTGCCCTGAGCGGTGCCTTCATGGGCCCATCCTGGGGGCAGGTAGAGCATGTCGCCCGGGTCGAGGACCCACTCCTCGGTTGGTTTGAAGTCTGCAATGAGCTTGAGCGGCGCATCAGGGACCCGTGCCCATTGGCCGGGCGGTGCGATTCGCCAGCGTCTCTGGCCCTGAGCCTGCAACAGGAACACGTCGTAGGAATCAAGGTGCGGTCCCACACCTCCACCGTGACTGGCCACGCTGATCATCAGGTCGTCAATACGCGCGTCAGGCAGGAAGCGAAAGGCGTGTAGCAGGGCATGAACCTCGTCGAGGTGTCGATCGACGCCGTTGACCAGCAGGGTCCAGTCGCGCGTGCGCAGGGAGGGCAGTCGGTCGTGAGGGCCATGAGAGACACTCCAGCGGCCCGCCTTTTGCCGCACCAGTCTGGCCTGCGCCTGCCCTGAAATCGCAAGCTCGAAGACCGTTTCAATCGAGACGGGGCTCTTGAAGTCGACGAAGGCGGAGCGAATGCAAAGTGGGCGTTTCTGCCAGTGGCGCCGCATGAACTGGTCTACACTCAGCGCCCCGAATGAAGGCGGTTGACCATACGCAGGTGAGTTCATGAAAATCGAGGCGGATGTCTGGGTCACTTTGCGATACCGGTTGCATGATTCACAGGGCGAGCCGATCGAAGAGGACGAACGCGACTGGACCTACCTGCACGGGCATGAGGAGTCTGTCTTCCCCAAGATTGCCGCCGCCCTCGAAGGCTTGAGCCTGGGCGATTCAGTCTCGCTCTATCTGGAGCCGGAGGATACCTTTGGTGACTATGACGCTGACCTCCTGCGTCTTGTCGCGCGCGAGCGATTCCCGCAGACGCTGGAGGCGGGCATGTCATTCGAGGCCATTCCCGGCGAATCCTCGGATGGCTTGATCTACACCGTGACCGACCTGACCGACGAGGTTGTGGTTCTCGATGGCAATCATCCGCTGGCCGGCATGGGTCTGCGTTTCGATGTTGTGGTTGATGATCTGCGGTATGCGACGCCCGAAGAGATTTCGGATGCCCGGGCCCGTCGCGCCCACTGAGGCCCTGTCCGGGGGGCCACTGAGCCGGTGAGCTCAATCCACCGCTCGAGCGATGATCCTGAAGGCCGGTCTTTGCTCTGCATCAAAGATCACCAGAGCCCAATGTCTGCTTCTCGGCCAGCCGAACGCTTCAAGTCGAGTCACATGTGCCCAATGGCCTTGCGGCGCAGGCAGCGGGCGGTCCACGCGAAAGCGATGCCCATCACCATGGATCAACAGGATCGGCCCCTTGAAACGTTCAGCGGCGCTTTGCAGCAGCGCCTGAAATCCCTGATAACCCCGACCTGGGGGCGTGCCGAAATCGGGGTCAGCGTGAAATGCAATGACCAGGCCCTGCGCATGTTCACGCAGGGCCTGGTTGATTCCTTCATCGAGCCAGCGCGCATTGGCACTCATTCGTGAGGCCATTTCCGTATCGCTTCCAGGAAACTGGCCCTGACCGTTGCGACTGCCCACCACATGCAGGGTGATGAAATGCAGCCCCTGCAGACGCCAGCGTGCGTTCTCGGGTAACCCGGATTGATGCTCGGTGGGCAGAGCATGGCGTGTCGTCGGGGGAGGTGCGACGTTCGGACCGGGTCGAGATTCCGCCGTCAGGGCGGGCCAGGTCAGCTTGCGCAGGAGTTTCAGCCGATCGAGAGGATCAAACCGGCCGGCTGACAATCGGTGGCAATCCGTCCATTCATTGTCACCCGGTGTGAAGACCACGGGCAGCGGCCCCGCGGCAAGCAGACCGATGCGATGTGCCAGCAGGCTTTCCGTACAGGGCTCGAAACTGCCCTTGAGGTCTCCCACGTGAAGGGCAAAGTGTGCCCCCGCCCGATGCATGTCCATCAGGACCTCAGGCACATGGCGTTCATCACTCCTGGAATAGGGCACATCGCCCATCACCCCGAAGGCAATCACGCCGGACTGTCCGGTCTCCTGCGCGGCAAGGGTCTCGGATTTCGAGCGGGTGGACGGGGTGCACGCCTGGAGCATGCAGCCTGCGGCGGCGAGTAGAGCCACGGTAATCCATCCGGCCCCAGGAGCACGGCGGCGCTCAGTCATCCTGGGTACTGAGCAGGGCTTTGAGCTGGTACAGCATCTCGTGCGCCTGGCGGGGATTCAGCGCGTCGGGATCGAGAATTTCGAGGGCCTCTCGCAGTCTGGTCTCCAGCGTCTGTGGCTGCAGCATCATGGGGAGGTCGGGTGGCTGCGTGCTGCCAGACTCATTCAGTGCAAAAAGATCCATCTGGTCAGTACGCGTACTTCCGTCTGCTTCGAGTCGATCAAGCAGCTCTGAAGCGCGTCGGATCAGTGCGGGAGGCAGGCCGGCCAGACGTGCGACCTGCAGACCATAACTGCGACTTGCAGGCCCGGGTCTGACTTCATGCAAAAAGGCAATGCCTGCGGCATGCTCGGCTGCCGCCAGATGCACATTGCGGGCTGCAGCATGACGGGAGGCCAAGGCGGTCAGCTCGAAGTAGTGAGTGGCAAAGAGCACCATGGCGCGATTGTTTTGCAACAGCCGCTCGGCAATTGCATGAGCCAGCGCCAGACCGTCAAAGGTCGAGGTGCCTCGCCCGATCTCGTCCATGAGCACCAGCGATTGCGGTGTGCTCGCTGCGAGAATGCTGGCTGCTTCGGTCATCTCGACCATGAAGGTGGATCGACCGCCCGCCAGATCGTCCGATGCCCCGATGCGCGTGAAAATTCTGTCGATCGGACCGATCTCGCAGGCCTGTGCAGGAACGAAACTGCCGCACAGGGCCAGGATTGCGATGAGAGCCACCTGACGCATGTAGGTGGATTTGCCCCCCATGTTGGGGCCCGTCACCAAAAGCATGCGCCGCTCGGGTGACAGGCTGCAGTCATTGGCCGTGAATCGTTCGACCTGACTCTCAACGACTGGGTGGCGACCGGCGATGATCGACAGCCCGGGCACGGGCAGCAGCCGGGGGCGCACCCATTGCCGATCGGCGGCGACCCGGGCAAAGGCGTTGAGCACATCGAGTTCGGCCACTGCGCTACCCAGTGCCTGCAGCGCGCCCACCTGAGGGGTGAGGGCATCCAGCAAGGCTTCATAGAGCACACGCTCACGCTGCAAGGCGCGCTCCCGCGCGGACAGGGCGCGGTCTTCGAAGGCTTTGAGTTCGGGCGTGATGTAGCGCTCGGCGTTCTTGAGGGTCTGCCGGCGCCGGTATTCGGTGGGGACCCGGTCCGCCTGGGCGTTCGTGATCTCGATGAAAAAGCCGTGCACGCCATTGAAGCCCACCTTGAGATTGGGAATTCCGGTGCGCTCCCGTTCCCGGACCTCAAAGTCGGCCAGATAGGCATCGCATCCCTGGTCAAGAGCCCTGAGCTCATCCAGATCGGCATCATGGCCCGCGCCGATGACATTGCCATCGCGTACCTGTGCTGAAGGCTCGGCGGCCAGCACTCCGCTCAGAAGCGCATGGACAGCCGGGTCGGGGTTGAGACGATGCAGGCAATCGCCGAAGACGGCATCGCCTGTGACCGTATCGGTCGTGTCCAGACCGGCCAATCGAGCCAACAATCGACGGATCGGCGCCAATGCAGGCAGGGCATCGCGCAGGGCGGCCAGTTCGCGCGGTCGCGCGGTACGCAGGGAAATCCGGGTGCCGATCCGTTCGAAGTCCACACACAGACCGAGCGCTTGTGCCAAGGCTTCGTGAACGGGCAACAGCCACTCGACGGCCTGATGTCGGCGAGCACATTCCATGGGCTGACGCAGGGGGTGCTGCAACCACTGCCGCATCAGGCGACTGCCTGCAGCCGTGCTGCACTGATCCATGCGCGAGAGCAGCGTGGGTGCAGCCTCGCCCCGCAAGGTCTGCAGCAGTTCGAGGTTGCGACGCGCCGTGACATCGAGCGTGACCCAGTCGGGGCGGTGAAAGACCCTCAGATGCTGCAGATGCGTGGGCGCCCGGCCTTGCGTTCGCTCAACGTAGAGCATCAGCGCACCTGCCGCCCCGATCGCGGCAGGCAGCGCGTCGAGTTCGTCGCTGACCCCCACACCGCACTGCGGGTGGCGGCTGAACCATTGACGGGCCCGCTGCACATCGAACTGCCATTCAGGCAGGCTTTGCAAGGGTGCGAGCGGCAGACTTCGGCGTATTGCGGCAGCGATCTGGGCTCTGTGCCGGGCTGCAGGGCGCAACCCGACGTCGGTCGTTGGTCCGCTGCCCGAGAGATTCGCAGATGCATGCGCCGAGGGGCGAAATACGGGGTCCTGAGCCACCAGAACCTCGGCCGGGTCGATGCGTTGGAGTTCGGCTTCAAGCTCGCTGGGGGCGATCTGGGCAATCCAGCATCGTCCGCTTGCGACATCCATCCAGGCCAAGGCGATCCGGTCCTTGCCTGCGGGATGCAGGGCGAGCAGGGCGCGATCTTCGCGCTCAGGCAGCAGCGCGGCATCGGTCAGGGTGCCCGGCGTGACAATGCGAACCACCTTGCGCTCCACGGGCCCCTTGCTTGTGGCCGGATCACCGATCTGCTCGCAGAGGGCGACCGACTCGCCCATACGGATCAGTCGCGCAAGATACTGCTCGGCCGCATGAAACGGCACACCCGCCATGCGGATCGGCTCGCCATTCGAGGCGCCTCGCCGGGTGAGCGTGATCCCCAACAGTCGCGCAGCCCTGTCTGCATCGTCCTGGAACAGCTCGTAGAAATCCCCCATGCGATAAAAGAGCAATGTGTCGGGATGGTCAGCCTTGATGCGCAGGTACTGCTGCATCATCGGTGTGTGACCCGAGAGGTCTTCAGCGCGATCGGGAGGACTGGAGTCTGACAAGAGTCTTGGAGGGGTCGAGCAACAGCGAGCTCGATGCTAGCATCCACACCGAGTCTTTCGCTTTGCCATCAAGCTCGCGACAGACGCCCGATTCCGATCCGCCTGGCGTTCAGCCGGTGGCGACATCTGATCAGACTGGAGACGCCAATGAACGGCATGGCCCGCTACCCTCACGTGTTCAAGCCCCTTGATCTGGGCTTTACCACCATCAAGAACCGTATCCTGATGGGCTCGATGCATACCGGCCTGGAGGAGGCCGACAATGGCT
>Ga0256306_1000118_pt1 | contig 12603 bp, 7 predicted proteins | sample ColtaT_17_FD_183663 | JGI IMG/M metagenome (GOLD analysis project Ga0256306, IMG submission 183663) | Metatranscriptome of freshwater microbial communities from Columbia River, Oregon, United States - Colum_Law_RepC_8d (Metagenome... | ecosystem: Environmental > Aquatic > Freshwater > River... | reverse complement strand
GCCAACCCCACTCCGGCCGATTGTTCAGACGACGAAAGCAGAATACCTGATGCGAGATGCAAGCAATGGTCCGCGCGCCCACGACGCGTTGACCAATGAGCAGTCATCTATTGGCCAGCCAACAACAGGCATTCCCGCCTGGGGCACCGCCAATCTCCCCACGCCAAAACCTCTCGGGCTGAAAAACCTGGCTGGGTTGATTGGACCGGGAATCGTCATGTGTGGCATCCAGATTGGTGGCGGCGAATGGCTGCTGGGACCAGACACCACAGCTAAGTATGGTGGAGGATTGATGTGGATCGCCACAATCGCGATCATCACTCAGGCCTTCTATAACATCGAAGCTGGACGTTACGCTCTCTACTGCGGCGAACCGGTTTTCACCGGCTTCATGCGAACCGCTCCCGGCCCGGGATTCTGGATGGGTGTCACGCTTTTGATGAGCCTGTCATTTTTTATTCCGGGTCTTTCTACAAACGCAGCCGTACTGATCGCGACCCTGTGGCTGGATCGACCGCCTACTCCCGATGATAGCTTTCTGGTCAATTCCATCGCCTATCTCTGCCTCGGTGGAGTCATCATGCCAGTCCTGATCGGAGGCAAAGTCTACAACACGTTACAGGTTGTGATGACGATTAAGGTCTTTTCAGTCCTGGGGTTCTGCCTGTTCCTTGGACTCTGTTTCGTCAGTCCGCAGGGATGGATTGACGTCTTCAGTGGCTTCCTGAAGTTTGGCAACATCCCGACTAAAGATGCTGCTGGTCATGATACGGTCACCAACGTCTTTGCATCACTCTGGAAAGACGGCACACTGCCCGTTCTGGCCCTGGGAAACATTGCCATGTTGGGAGCATTCGCAGGCTATGCCGGTGGAGGCGGACTGAGCAACTCGACTTATTCCAATTTCGTGCGAGACAAAGGCTGGGGTATGGGGCATGAAGTCGGCGCGATCCCCAGTGCTGTGGGCGGTCGTAATGTGACGCTCAGCCATGTCGGTAAAGTCTTTCCACTCACGGAAGAGAACATGCGTCGTTGGCGCGGCTGGTGGAAGTATATTCTGGCCGACCAAATACTGGTCTGGGTTCCAGGTTGTTTCATGGGGATGGCTCTTCCGGCATTGATGTCGATTCAATTTGCTCGCCTTTCACCGATGTACGGAAAAAGCGTGACCTATTCTCAGCCGCTCATTACAGCGGACGGAATCCGGCATAGTGAGGCCATCGGAACATGGGCTCCTTTGCTTTGGACAGCGTCACTGATCGTTGGTCTGCTAGTGTTTCTTCCCAGTCAGATGTCCATCGTCGACGACTTTGCCAGACGATGGACAGACATCCTGTGGTCAGGCAGTCGACGAGTTCAGAAGCGACTTCGCACCAATCAAGTCCACTATTTGTACTACGCGATTCTGGGTGTCTACACCGTCTGGTCGTTTATTGTGGCCACGCTGTTTCTGACCGTTGTGGATTCCCCCAAAGTCATGACCTACGTCATCGCCAACGTCAACAACGCAGCACTCGCCATCACTTCGTTTCATATCCTCTGGATCAACTGTCGGCTGCTACCCGAGCCACTGCGACCGCGATGGTATCAGCGAGTCGGCATCGCCGCCTGCGGAGTTTTTTACTCCGCATTAGCCATGCTCGTCTTCTGGGCCGAGATTCTGCCCAGAATCTGGTGATCACTACCTCTCCCCAAAGACACGGCTGATACTCGTCAGTGCTTATCTACGATGCTACACTGCCAGCATTGTCGCGACGTCAAAAATCGCGGAACCGTCGTACTGTGGTAACGCTTGGTTTTTTTGGCGGGCAGGGTGCTAATTCCTGCTCCTCGAAACACTTTCGGACAAGAATGTCCTAACGACATTGCAAGCGTTGATATCGTCCTCGTCCCTGCTTAAGACTTCTCAGACTGCAACTTCGGAATGTCAGCTCAAGATACAGATCAGGACAGCTCAAACGACCGATCTGACGAAATCGTGCAGACGCAGTATGTGGATCTCTTCCAGCCGCCGCATCTGCTGACGTTCGCCAGCGGTGAAACATTGGGGCCGGTAAGAGTCGCGTACGAGACCTATGGCGTTCTCAACAAAGATGCCTCGAACGCCATCTTCATCTGCCATGCTCTGACCGGTGATGCTCATGCGGCCGGAGTTCATTCCACTTCAGATCGCAAACCAGGCTGGTGGGATGGCTTTATCGGTCCTGGCAAAGGCATTGATACCAATAAGTACTTTGTCATCTGCGCAAATGTTCTCGGAGGATGCCAGGGAACCACTGGCCCCGGATGCGTGAACCCTGTCACAGGAAGTCGCTTCTGCCTCAACTTTCCATTCCTGACAGTCAGAGACGTGGTCACGGTTCATTCTGAACTTGTCCGCCATCTTGGAATCAAACAGCTCCTGGCCGTGGTGGGCGGAAGCCTTGGTGGGATGCAGGTTCTGGAATGGGCTATTCTATTTCCTGATCAACTGAAGGCGGCCGTTGTCCTGGCATCAGCACCAAAGTTGTCGGCACAGGGAATCGCCTTCAACGCTGTTGGCCGTCGAGCGATCTATGCCGATCCGGGTTTTGCGAATGGAGATTACTACGACTCCGAAGGTCCACGTTACGGTCTCGCACTGGCTCGCATGGTGGCTCATATTACCTATCTGTCTGAGGACTCCATCGAGCTGAAGTTTGGCCGACGACTTCAGGACAGCGATCGCTTCGCCTACAGCATGCAGAAAGAAACTGAGTTTCAGATCGAAAGCTACCTGCATTATCAGGGAAAACGATTTGTGCAGCGATTCGATGCGAACAGCTATCTGTATCTGACTCGCATGATGGACTACTTTGACCTGTCCGAGGGATTCCCTTCACTTGAAGCAGCACTCGCTCAAACAAAGGCTCGATTTCTGGTCGCATCCTACGATACGGACTGGCTGTTTCCGACAAGTCAAAGTCGAGAACTTGTATCGGCTCTGCTGCATGTCCGGCGTCATGTGTCCTTTATCGAGCTGCGATGTCCGTTTGGACATGATTCATTCCTGATCGATATTGATCCTCTCGCGGCATTAGTGTCTCCATTTCTTGAACGGACATTTGAATCCACCAGTCCTTAGCAGATCTTTCGGATCGTGACTTCGTCGCAATGCCAAACTCCAATCGCTATCAAATGCCGGACCCGTCGATTCAGCTCACCGATGAGCTGATCATGCACCATATTGATCGCAATAGCCGAGTCATCGACCTCGGATGCGGTGATGGTCGTCTAATGCAGCGACTTCACGATGAAATGGGCTGCGAGGTGATGGGGGTCGAAGTGGAACAGTCCAACATCGTCGCCATTATTCAGCGCGGACTTCCGGCGATTGCGGCTGACCTCAACGAAGGTCTGGTCGACATACCGAACGATAGTTTTGACTTTGCAGTTCTCAGTCAAACTTTGCAGCAGGTACGAAACCCTAAACGTCTGCTGCTGGAGATGCTGCGTGTTGCTCGCAGAGCTCTTGTGGTCGTGCCGAACTTCGGGCACTGGCGTGTTCGTATGGAAGTCCTGCGACGCGGCAGAACGCCCATCACTCAGGCGCTGCCCTACGAATGGTACGAGACGCCAAACGTCCACTTTATGTCGATGCGTGACTTTCGCGATCTGATGGACGGCATTGGACTTCGCATTGTTAAGGAAAGCCCGATCATCAAGGGACGCTCTGTTGATCAGCTTTGGGGTTCCAATCTGCGAGCTGACAGTGCGTTTTATTTGCTGGAGAGAGATCCGGGCAAAGGGTAACAATTGACCAGACTACCAATCGCCCCGAATCCAACATCCTTACCCCTCCCGTTTCCTCTACTCAAACATCGGCAGATTTCGCCGATGCGAGGCTCTGACGGTCGAAAAGGTGCGGAGATTCACGCTATTTCGGCGTTTGACTCGCCATATGTGGCATTCTGACTGAGACCTCGTATTGACCCCAAAAACCACCCGTCGGATACTGCCCGATGGCATTTTCAATGGGTGCACTCCTGCGCAGAGTCTGCTCAAGAGCCCAATTGGTTTGCCTGGGAAACAAATTGCTCATGGATGGGCGCTGCATATTTCTTTCGATGTTTCTCTCCGGGCTGATGCAGGGATTCTGTATCGCTCAGGATGGCGGCACGGAACTGCGCGCGACGCCGAATGATAATTCCCCCGGCATATTGGTTCTGGCCGATGGCACAGTCATGAATGGACGGTTCCTCCCGAGACCCGACGGATATGAGGTCGAAGTGCAGGGCGGACGCATGTTTATAGAATCGGAACGAGTGCGATTCATCGCTAAGGATCTCGATGACGCTCATCAAAGAATGCGATCCTCGTTCTCCGAACTAACACCACAAAGTCATATGGAGCTGGCACGCTGGTGCCTGACCAACAAACGCACGGATCTGGCTCGCCGAGAAGTGCTCGACGCTCTCCACAAAGATCCGAATCGAGTTGATGCGCAACGTCTTCTCCAAAGTCTGGTACAGCAGAACGAAGGGGCATCGAAAGCTCCCGGCGGAAGTGGTCTCACTGAGTTCCCTTCGCTGACAAGACCATCTGGGCCGGTCCCGGAAGCACGTTCTCTGGCGGGATTGTCTCGTTCCGTCGCACAGGATTTCACTCGTCACGTTCAGCCAATCCTAATGAACAAGTGCGCCAACGCAGGTTGCCATGGAGTCCGCTCCATTTCGTCGTTTCAACTGACACCATCTCATCGCGGAACGAGTGTTTCGATCGCCGAGAGAAACCTCGCATCCGTCATGAAACAAATTGATCTGACTCGGCCATCATCCAGCCCGCTGTTGACGACACTGGAGGGCAATCATGCAGATTCGACGACGCCAATTTTTCGTGGTCGCAGTGGTGCAGTCCAGATGAAGACTCTTCGAGATTGGGTCGGAGCGGTCTCCAATGACATCGCTCCCGAGTTAAACGAAGAGGTACGTGAGCGACAGGAGCAAATCCAGCTTGCCTCAATGTCAAAGACAGCGGAACCTGAATCCGACTCTGCAACTGATGAGAGCACGATGGCACCTCACGGGCGAGTGCTGACCACGACTGAAACGGATGTTCGATTTCTTCAGAAAGCCTCCCGCGCGAATGCTCGTGATGCTTTCGACCCTTCAAAATTCAATCAACAGTTTCAGAAGTCCAAAAGGACTGAAAACTCTGACCAAACACTGAAAGACACACAAACGACGCCTAGCGAAACCAATGACGGTTTAAGCCTGGATTGAGAACATTCAGGGGTACAGCCCCGATTTGTGGAGCCAGTGCTGAGTCCCACAGGTCATGTCCGTGATTGATCGGTAATTCGAAAACCTTGCAATTCAATTTCAAATTCTGCGACACCACCAGACCCTCAGTTTCCCCAGAGAGTCATTGGCGGAGGATCATGCGATGATCAAGAAACCAATCCTGCTGACTTTGGCCTGTGGCCTGTTGTTTTCAACGGGTTGCGCCGCAAAGAATCGCTGGTTCTCGCGAAAAGACTATTCGGAAATTCAGGATCCGTTCATGGAAACTGAAGCGGTTGCGTCAAAAGATGAATCGCCAGCGTCAGAAGGATCCCGGGACAGCGCGGGACGCGCCAAGCTGGGCGGAGCGGCAAGTTCCACGGGCTCTGTCGCCAAATCTGAGTCGTCACCGGGCTCACCACCAAAGTCGGTTCTTCAAACCGGAGCTTCCGAAGACGGGGTTGCCAGAGTTGGCCGTGTTGCCAACGCTTCCTATCCGGAGAAAACTGCAGCAGCCGGATCACCCACACAACCAGGTGGGACCACAACAAATCCCGCTGTGCGTTCCTACCAGGGACCAGCGTTGTCTGACTTCCTCAGCCGCAAACAAACTGAGTCTGTGACTGCTGCAGCCGACAAAGCCAATGCGGTCACTCGAACAGCGTCAGAAGTTGCAAAGAATCCGGCAAGTGCCATTTCTCCGGCCGCCAGAGCTGCTGCGATTCCAGACCTGAGTGAAGAGGCGGCAGGGTTCGATAACTTTCTTCAGAAGGGTACTGACACTGTCAACTCAAAGGCCAAGCAGGCTGCGAGCAAGGTTCAGGAGACAGAACAATCAGCCGAAGATTTCAACTCATGGGCTTCTCAGGAAAAGCAGAAGTGGACCCAGGAAGGCAGCAATGCCGCAGCCGCGGTTTCAACGGCACCAGCAGCGGCAAAAAAACAGGTAAAATCAGCGGCAGGGCAAATTCGCAAGGCGGCCGATGACGTCGTGACGGAATTCGAAACGCCTGAATTCGACGAAGCAGCGACGGCTCGACCACTTCTCAAACGACACTCTCCAGCTCCGACAACTTCGGAAGAAGAAGTAGAAGAACCGGAGTTCGAGTTTGAGCAAGCTCCCTCCAAGCGAAGCAGCGGAGCATCAAACCCTTTCGCGAATCCCTTCGACGATGAGGAAGTCAAAGCGACTCCACCCAAGAAGCGAACGACACCGCAGCCTTCAACGTCTGGCAAAGAATCTTCGAAGTCACTGGACTCCTCATTCCAGATGGACAGTGGCTGGAAGCCATCGCATCTGACGAACGAATAGTGCCGTTGAGACTCCGCCCCAATTGCTTCCGGCTCGACACGCGATTAGAACAACGCCCGCAAAACATCGGTCCACCCTGAGTTTTCGGAGTTCTTCGCGATGAGGTCATTATCGATTCATGCCGTGCTGTTCGCACTGCTGATTTGGTGTCAGCCGAAGGTCAATGCAGAGCCGAAGCCACCCAACGTTGTGGTGATCTACATCGACGATATGGGGTACGCAGACATTGGTCCATTTGGAGGAAACCCGGCGTTAACTCCGCACCTGAATCAAATGGCTGCGGAGGGCCGGAAGTTTACAAGCTTCTACGTTTCGCAGGTCGTATGCTCTGCGTCTCGTGCCAGCTTGTTGACAGGTTGCTACAACGTTCGGCTCGGAATCCTTGGCGCGCTGGGGCCAAATTCCAATCAGGGCATTCATCCGGACGAGATGACTCTGGGAGAACTTTGTCAACAGAAAGGATACGCCACCGCCTGTTTTGGTAAGTGGCATCTGGGACATCATCACCAGTTTCTCCCGCAGCAGAATGGCTTTGACGAATACTTCGGACTGCCTTACAGCAATGACATGTGGCCATTTCATCCTGAAGTTCGCCACTTGCCGATGGAACAGCGTCTCAAGCATTGGCCGCACCTGCCATTAATTGATGGCAATGATGTTGTCACGAGCGAAGTCACTGAGACCGAGCAGACACAACTCACGACGTGGTACACAGAGCGAGCCGTTTCGTTTATTGATCGAAACGCCCAGAAGCCGTTCTTCCTCTACGTCCCGCATTCTATGGTCCACGTCCCGCTGTACGTTTCCGAACGTTTCAAAGGAAAGAGCGGAGCAGGGCTGTTTGGCGATGTCGTTATGGAAGTCGACTGGTCTGTTGGCCAAATCCTGCAGGCCTTGAAGCGGAACTGTCTTGATGAGAACACCCTCGTCATCTTCACTTCCGATAATGGTCCATGGCTTAGTTACGGCGATCACGCAGGTTCAGCTGGGAACCTGCGCGAAGGCAAAGGCACGATGTTCGACGGCGGATGTCGCGTTCCGTGCCTGATGCGATGGCCCGGCAGAATTCCATCGAATACAGTCTGTAATGCTCCAGCGATGACGATTGATGTGCTTCCAACCGTTGCAAAGCTCATCGATGCCAGTCTGCCCCAACATCCAATTGATGGACGCGATATCTGGCCATTGATGGCAAATGAAGTGGACGCGAAATCACTTCAGGAAGCGTACTACTTTTACTGGGGAAATGAACTTCACGCTGTCCGCAGCGGGCCATGGAAACTTCACTTCACTCATGCTTACCGAAGTCTGAATGGAGAACCCGGCGGCAAAGAAGGAGTTCCTGCAAAGTACCAAAACCTGACGATTGAACAGTCGCTGTTCAATCTCGAGGATGATCCGGGGGAAACGCAGAATGTTGCAGACCAACACTCAGAAGTCGTGAAGCAGTTGATTGCCCTGGCTAACCGGGCACGATCCGAGCTTGGAGATGGTAAACAGCGTGGATCCGGTGTGAGAAAAGCAGGGACTTTCGCCATAGGAAAATAGTCACAGCTCAGCGCTAAGGTCTCAAAGTTCTGCTGCGATCAATTTCGATTCAGGCGTTCGCCCTCCCCTTACATACCGCGAACATTGGCCCTGATCCGAAAACTCCTGACTCGGTCAGGAGTTAAAGAGCCTCACGCTACGCCGCAAAAACTTGCTCAAAACGGCACAAATTCACCCAGAAACCCCCAAAAAATCCTGAACACCGCAATCGCCGCATACCAGTTAGACCTCCCAGTTGATATTTGATACCTTGTGAACTATAGGGAAAGCAACGTTTCTTCACGGCAAGATGCCATTCGACTTACCGGGGATTGATGTCTATGAAAACAATCGTGCGAGTTGTGCTCCTGTCTGTAGTGGCATTTGTTACGTGCATGTCAGATTTGCAGGCTGCTGGTCCAGCCGGTTGTCCTCCATGGCGGCCGTGCGGTCCTGGAAATTCATTTGGCGGAAATCGATTCTTGCCGCAGGGCGGTTTCGGTGCTGACTTTCGCCCGTCTTGCGCGACTCACGACGCCTGCCTGGCTTCTGGTCGATCACGCCGCGAATGTGACCGTGAATTCTACAACAGCATGAACTGTGCCTGCGAAAGTTCCCGGCATCCATTTCTCTGTCGAGTCCGGGCATTTCGTTACTATGCTGGCGTTCGAATGTTTGGCGGGCTCTACTATTAGAGCAAGCAAGAATCTCTGGCCCGGGGCAAATTTTTGAAGCCCGCGGCCATTTAAAAAAGACATCAGAGGGGCAGACCGCGTTGGTCGTCTCTGATGTCTTTTTTTTACACGGATGGCTCCAGATCGAGCTCCATCCCAGAGGACATCGCAGTAATCATTTCCGGAATGAAGCCACGAAAAACGGATGTCCCGAAGATTCTATAATGCATCGGCTCCAAGAGTCCCCTGCAGTTCCGTGAGGTATTCCGGAGCAAGGACTTTGGTAAGTTGCAGTCGAGCCGACTCCAGTCGGTCATTGATGTTCATTGAGATTTTCTCTTCTGCGTACTCGTTGCTGTTCTGGAATGTTTCCAGTGCCTGGACATGACGCTGCCACAATTCCTGTTCGCGTTGCTGGCGGCGACGGAGTCGATCTAAATACCATTCGGAAGCGAGCATAGCTTCCAGAGTAAACATGCTGCGAATCTCAGGATCACTGATCGTTCGCCCTTCAAAAGTCCCGTTCACCATGATGTGCAGCAGTGCCTTCAGTGGCGGGCAGGCAAGATCAACGGAGCCGTCTTCAAAGTACGTTCTGGCAATGCGTTCCTGAGCTTCTGCAATAAACAAGATCCCATCTGCGAATGCGGCTTCGTCCTGAGACTCAGGCTTCAGGATTGCTGCGTCAAATACTTTATTTGGATTGTCGAACACGCGTCCCGCAAATCGTCGAATAAACCGGGACGTGATCCTCCACCCAAGTCGACTCGCCGGTATCAACTTGCCTTCAAAGGTAAAGTCTTCCAGCTTCTCCAGCAGTTGTTCAGAAATCAGAAACTTCGGATCTCTCTCCTGAGGGCTCAGGCGACACCAGATCTCCGGAATCAACAAGCTCACGTCATGATCCACGCGAACTGCGCTCCCGATGTGACCAGCCGGAGTAGAAAAGCCAGCCAACCCGGTTAGCAGATAGCTGACCAGAGCATTGTTGAGATCTGTAATCGGCCGCAGACAATTGAACGGCCCTTTCGTCATCGCGCCTTCACTGCCGGCACCGGTTGTCGATGGACTCTTTCCGGATAAAGCACTGATAAAGTCCATGAAAAGTTCTGGCAACTCCTGGTAATGAATTGGATTGTAGACCGCCAGAGATCGAATACCGCGAGCGAATTCCGGCGGGTTATTTCGACGTCCGATGAGCACGGCCTGAACAGGCGAGTGCACCGGTTTGTCCAATGGAACAGCGCGCGACAAACGAATTCCCATCTCTCCCACATACCGATTCACTGGATCAATTAAGTCAGGACGTGGCTGCAGGTAGCGAGGATTCTTGCTGGGAACGCCATTCACAAGTCGAGGAGTGTTTGAGCAGACAACAAAGCTGTCGTCCGCTTCCTGCATCTCATGCAGCAACCGCTGCATAGGCAACGTAAACTGGCTGAGATCCACTGGACGGTCACAGATTTCATTGACCTGCCGACGGGCCAGGGGTTCAAAGTTCACGATAAAATTATCGTAGCGGGCCAGATCAGCCTCAGTTTGCTTATCGAGTCCTCGATGAATGGCATCATCAGGACGCTGAAACAATCGGTACTCGCAATTTCGCACAAACTTGTAGCTCACTTCTTCCGTCAGAACATTGCCCAGATGCTGCAATACACGGCGAGGAACCACGACGGACGCACTGATGTCGTCTTCAGTCTGAACCTTCTGAGCGGGTGCAAAGTCCTGCCGCAGTTTATAGGTTCGCCAGGTGTTTTCACCCAGCAACCCCACTCGCAGATAGGTACCCACAAGCTTGCGGTCACCAAACTTCAGTTCATGACCCGGATGCCCATTCACAATGTCGACCGAAAAGTGTTTTCTCCATTCAGCTGGATCACCCGAATGCATTCGCTTAATGATGAACACGATCGCATAAATGTGGTCCGGGATCTGTTCGAGCCATTCGTTATACGAATCGGTATAGTCAGGAGATGGCGTCAGTAACTTGATCACGCTTCCCAGTGAGCGGCCTTTGTCCAGAATTCTGCGGCTGGCAACGCGAGCATAATCCGGCTTCACTGATCCATCCGGCTGCCATCGATCTGTGTAGTCCCGATCAAAGATCTCCTGAACCATATCCAGGTCTTTCTCGGCCTCCGCAATAAAGATCGGCCCATGCAGCAGATAGTCGGTAATCGACTTGCTGATCTCGCTCTTGCCACCACCGCTCACCGTACAGGGTTTGTGACAAAACGCACCTTCAAACAAGGTCCCAATCAATCGCCATGACGGAGCAGCCGGATGTTTCTCCAGCCGAACCTTGTAACCCGATGGCGTCATGTAGATGTAGCCGGGGCGCAATGGAATGTGATGCGGTTCGCTGTTGTAGTGCCACGAAACGCGCTGATCACTGACAGTAAACTTAGCATTCTCGGACACATAGATGACAGTCGGATGAAGTTTATCAATCGCGTAACCTTCTGACCGTACATCCATCGCAGAACCATAGTCTCTGACGACGTCAGCGAATGTCCGATTGTTGTATTTCCTGCTGTCAGCAGCGAACTCCTCACCCAGATTGAAGCTCGCAAACGCCATTGCTCCGCCGGCATGCTCTTCTTCGACCTGCCCCGTCAGATTGGCTGCATAGCTTAGTTGTGTCTTCACTTCCTTCTTGCAATAGCCGTAGTAGTTATCCGCAATCAGCGTGACAATCACGCCTTCTTCATCGCGGCAGGTAATCTTAAACGGAATACCATCGTTGTATTTTTCGTCCTCTGATTTCCAGCACATGCCATCTTCGCGCTGACGTTGGCTGGCATCATCATAATGCGGCAGGCCACAGTCTTTCTTGGTGATATCAACCAGATGCGGAGCAAGAATCACGCAACCAGTGTGACCACTCCAGTGATCTACATCCAAAGCGGCATCATTCACAGGCAGAAACGGATCCCCGGCATTGCCAAAGATCGATTCAACAAAGTCCAGATTGCTGACGAGTGCACCGGGAGCAAAGAATCGGATCTCCATCGTCTGTCTTTTACAGAACCCCGCCACCTCTGGACAAAGCAATGGCCGGATCAGAAGCGAGACAAATGCACTGGCGGGTTCCGATTCATGATGTGTGAATGGCAACTGGAGAAGTTCCTGCGGCGGATTCATCGCGTGCCGAAACAATGCGGCAAATGTCACCTTTGGGACAACCTTCTTGTCTCGAGGAATTGGCAAACCGCCTTCGGTGACATGAAATGTACCGACCGTCGTACGACGATCATTGGCCGGGTTGTGCAGTACACCATTCCGTACTCGGTATGAGGCCCCGTAGCGATTTGTGTACTGATCGCCATCGTGCGGCAACGACAGTTCGCGTGCAATACTATGGCGATCGAGGATCACAGTCAGATCCGGAAGCCGCATCGCGCTGCAGCCCTTCACACGATCAAAGTATCGGCGCAAAAACGCTTCAATACGAGCGTCTGCAGGACAGTGAATTGAGTCCAGTCGCTTTAATCGATGATGATACGTACTTAGCAGACGTGGAGCCCCAAGGCGATCATGATCCTCAAAGCAGTTCGGTATCGGCAAACCATTCGCCAACAGCTTGAGCACGATATAACGCGTGATGCTTTGACGGGATTCAGCAAGCTCCTGGCTTGACTGATGCGACACAAAACCAATCGATTCTTCGAGGTCGCTGAGAGACATCGAGATAACCCCTGAAACGAAATCTATCTGACTTGAATGCTGCGCTGAACAGCGCCGACGAATTGCACCACATCAGATCGATTGATGCGAGAAACACTGTACAGGACCTTTGACTTTTTGAATCAAATTCAGTCAATCGCGTACACCATCAACACACATT
>Ga0256306_1000117_pt1 | contig 12668 bp, 8 predicted proteins | sample ColtaT_17_FD_183663 | JGI IMG/M metagenome (GOLD analysis project Ga0256306, IMG submission 183663) | Metatranscriptome of freshwater microbial communities from Columbia River, Oregon, United States - Colum_Law_RepC_8d (Metagenome... | ecosystem: Environmental > Aquatic > Freshwater > River... | reverse complement strand
GCCCCGACGCTATCGCATGGAGGTTTACGGCTGAACGCCTCTAAGCCAGAAACCTGTCCCAAGCTGATCCTTCACGCCGGCGTTCACGACGGCTACTTTTCCATCTGGCTGGAGGCTTCGGCAGATCATCGACAGGACAACGGGGCGGCTAGACAAGGAAAGCCGCAACGGGGTGGACCGCAGGATTACCCATATGGTGCGCCGCCCGTTCTGTTGCGCGAAGTGCTGAGTTCGCTGCCCTACTGCGGGGAACTAGCCAAGTTGAAGATGCAGCGAGCCGTATTGTGGGCGCCTAGCGCTCCCAGTGGCCCTCTCGCTTCAAGCGCGCTGATCGCCGAGCATCCCGAATACGACACGCTCACCATGGCGCCGTGGTCTATTGCAAGTATGCAATTGGGGCCAAAGGAGACTGTCGACTTTTTGGCCGCCACCTTCGGGCAGCGCGTCATTCGCCCCGGCTTGATGGTTGGTCCCGATGTCACATTCTGGATCTCCGCCCTCCGCTTCGCCGGGGGTATGGTGGCCCGTCAGCAGTTCCTGCCCGACATGGACGCCGTCGAAGAAGGCTTTGCCGCCCAGTGGACGCCGGTCTACCCCGGCATGGAGGGTCATCGGTTGGCCGCCCTCGCCGCCGCCATGCCCGCCGCCGCCCGCGCGATCAGTTTCGACGAGAACAACCCGCCCATCACGCCGTCGCGCATCGTGCTCGACGCCTTCGTGGCCTGGATGGTGGACGACCTCGTCCGCGGCTCGTTCTCCGGCCAGAACCCGCCCCGCGGCAAAAGCCCGCACGACCGCTGGCTGCACGCCCTGGCGACGCAGGACGGCCTTGTCCAGGGCTACCCCGATCAGCTCTCCCGCATCGCCACCCAGGTTCGCCAATGGCGCCGCCCGGTGGCGCTCACCGCCGACGCTCCCTTCCGCCTCTGCTTCCGCCTGGAAGAACCGGCCGAGGACAGCGGCACGTGGATGGTGCGCTATCTGGTTCAAAGCGTCGACAATCCCGACAACCTCCTGCGCGCCGAACAGATCGGCTCCGGCGACCGTCTCCCCGGCGTCACCCGCCAGCCCACTCTCGAATTTCTACTCACGTCGCTAACCCAGGCCACTTCCATCGTCCCGCGCATCGAAAGCTCCCTGCGCGCCGCCGTCCCAACAGGTTTCGAACTCGACACCCTCGGCGCTTACGACTTCCTCACCCAGCGCGCCATCTCGCTCGAACAGGGCGGCTTCGCCGTCCAGCTTCCCGTCTGGTGGTCCCGCGACGGCACGCGTTCGCACTTGAGCGCACGGGCTAAGGTCCGTAGCGATGATGATCCGCCGAAGGGCGGGCTGTCGCTCAATTTCATCCTCGAATTCGACTGGCGTATCGCCATCGGCGAAGAGCTCGTCAGCCGCGAAGAGCTGCTGGAACTGGAGCGTCTGCGCTCGCCCCTGTGCAAGGTGCATGGCCAATGGGTGCACGTCACGCCGGAGGAGATCAGCATCGCGCTCGATTTCTGGCGTCGCAACGTCACCGGGCACGCCACCGTGCGCGAGGTGATCCAGATGGCGCTGGGGAATTATCACACCAACGCCGCCCTCGCCATCGAAGGCGTCATCGCCACCGGCTGGGTCAAAGGGTTGCTCGATCAACTCGAAGGCCGCACCGTTCTCGAAGACCTGCCGCCGCCGAAGGATTTCAAGGGCAAACTGCGTCCGTATCAGATCCGCGGCTACTCGTGGCTCAAGTTCCTCCGCAAGTGGGGCTTGGGCGCCTGCCTCGCCGACGACATGGGTCTCGGCAAAACCATTCAGGCGCTGGCGCTGCTGCAGCTCGATCGCGAAGAAGGCGTCACGCGGCCCAGCCTGCTGATCTGCCCCACGTCGGTCGTCGGCAACTGGCAGAAGGAAGCCGCCCGCTTCACGCCCAAACTCAAGGTGCTGCTGCACCACGGCATCAACCGCGAGAAGGGTGACGAGTTCACCAAGCTCGCCTACAAGCACACGCTCGTCATCACCAGCTACGGCCTGCTGCAGCGCGATCTCGAAGCCATCAAGGGCGTGCAGTGGTCCGGCATCATGCTGGACGAAGCGCAGAACGTCAAGAACCCGGAGACGCGTCAGGCGCGGGCTTCACGGTCGCTCGAAGGGGACTACCGCATCGCGCTCACCGGCACGCCCGTTGAGAATAACGTGGGCGAATTGTGGTCCGTCATGGAGTTCCTGAACCCCGGCTTCCTCGGCACGCGCGACCACTTCCGCAAGACGTTCTTCATCCCCATTCAGACCGGTCGCGACCCCTCCATGTCCGGCAACCTGCGCCGGCTCACCGCGCCATTCCTCATGCGCCGTCTGAAGACGGACACCAGCATCATCGCCGACCTTCCCGAAAAGATGGAGAACAAGGTCTTCTGCACCCTCACCAAGGAGCAGGCCGATCTCTACGAGAAGGTGGCCAAGGACGCCTACCGGCTCATCGAAACCGCCGACGGCATTGGCCGGCGCGGCGTCATTCTGGCGACGCTGTCCAAGCTCAAACAGGTCTGCAACCACCCCGCCCATTTCCTGGGCGACGGCTCGCCCGCCACCGGCCGCTCGGGCAAACTCGCCCGGTTGACCGAAATGCTGGAAGAGGTAATGGCCTCCGGGGACCGCGCGCTGGTCTTCAGCCAGTTCACCGAGATGGGCAAAATTCTCCAGCACCACCTGCTGCAGTGCTATGGGGAAGAGGTGCTATTCCTCCACGGCGGCACGCCGCAAAAGCAGCGGGATTTGATGGTGGAGCGGTTCCAAAGCGCCGCCAACGGGCCCCGGATTTTCATTCTTTCGTTGAAGGCCGGCGGCACCGGGCTGAACCTCACGCGCGCCAACCACGTCTTCCACTTTGACCGCTGGTGGAACCCGGCCGTGGAGGACCAAGCCACCGATCGCGCCTTCCGTATCGGCCAGAAGAGCAACGTACAGGTTCACAAATTCGTCTGCGTGGGTACGCTCGAAGAGCGGATCGACGAGATGATCGAGCGCAAAAAAGGCATCGTGCAGGAAGTCATTGGCAGCGGTGAACAGTGGATCACCGAGTTGTCGAACGAAGAGTTGAAGTCGGTCTTCGCGCTGAGCGGAGAGGCTGTGGAGGAAGGCTGATGAACGAACGCGGGGGCCGTGGCCGCGGCGGCGGAGGCGGCGGAGGCAGCAAGGGCCGCGGATTTGGTCGCCGGAAATTCTTCCGGCCGCGTCGCGGAGCGAAGCCGGATGGCGAAGGCGCCGCTGCGCCCGCCGAGGGTTCGGCCCCGGCGGCGGAAACACCCGTCGCCGCCGCACCGCCCCCGCCGCCGCCGGCGGCCCAGAACGATAACCGCCGGAGTGCGGCGCCACCCGCCAATCGCGGACGCCGCCAGGGCCCGCCGCCGCGCAACGCACGCAATACTGGCCAGCGCCAGACGCGCGGCAAGACCACCTTCAGCCCCTACGGCCGCCAACCGCAGCGCGCCACCGGCATCAAGGCCCAGTCCAAGGGCGGCAAGTTCGGTGAAAATTGGTGGGCGCGGCGGTGGATCGAAGTGCTCGAGAGCTTCGACTTGGGCTCACGCCTGAATCGCGGCCGGGAGTATGCAAAAAAGGGCCACGTCCTCTCGATCCAGATCGAAGAGGGGCAGGTCGTCGCGCGCGTCCAGGGCTCGCGGCCGAAGCCGTATGAAATTGACGTCCGGATGCACACGCTCCCGGATGCCGATTGGGCGAAAATCGCCGGCCGTCTGGCCGAGCAGGCCGTGTTCTCCGCCCGGCTGCTGGCCGGGGAGATGCCGGCCGATATCGAAGAGATTTTCGAGGAGGAGGGCCTCTCCCTCTACCCCGCCGCCGAAGGTGACCTGCAAGCCCAGTGCACCTGTCCGGATACGGCCAACCCCTGCAAGCACTGCGCCGCCGTCTATTTATTGCTCGGCGAAGAGTTCGACCGCGACCCGTTTCTCCTGTTCGCCCTCCGCGGGATGCGCCGCGAAAAACTGCTGGCGATGATCGAAAAGCAGTTGCCGCAGCTGACCAACGGCGAAGGCGAACATCTCAGCAAAATGGAGGGCCCGGAAGAGAAGCCGGAGGACCCCAGGCAGCCGCTCCCGCTCGATCCCGACACCTACTGGAAAGGCGCCGTCCGCCTTCCCGAAGAGGTGATGGGCGACGTCACCCCGCCACCCACGTCTTGCGCGCTGCCTCGCCGCCTGGGACCGTTCCCGTTCTGGCAAGGTCAGCGCCCGCTTCTCGACGCGCTGGAGCCGATTTATAAGAAGGCATCGCAACACGCGGTTGTTTTCCTGATGGGCGAACCGATCGCCTAAAAAAAGTTCAAGAGTTCTCTCGTGCTTCCGATATGACTCTTGAATGAGTCTTCTTCCGACAGCTACGGAGGGCATGCGAAAAGCCGAGGAACGCGTCCAACGCGCCGCCGAACGGCTCGCGCGCCTACCCCTTTCAGGAGACGCGTCCGCTCCCGAAGACGTCGTGGACCTGAGCGCCGAAGTAGTGGCGCTGCTCGAAGCGAAAAACGCCCACGCCATAAATGCAAAGGTGGCCGAAACGGCCACCCAGCTTGATCAACGCTTGCTCGATATTCTCGGCTAGCTACTATTTATTCAGCACCGCGAACTTGGTGGCGAAGTCCAACACCAGCCCCGGGAACACGCCCAGAACCAGCGTCATCGCCGCCGTCAGCCACATCGTGATCTTCAGCCCGCCAGGAATCGCTTCCACCGGCTCCGTCGATTCCGACTCGTGCATGTACATTACCACCAGCACTCGCAGGTAGTAGTAGGCAGCCACCGCGGAGTTCAACAAACCCAGCGCCGTCAGCCAGTACATGTGCGAATCAATCGCCGACTTAAAGATGTAGAACTTGCCGAAGAAGCCCGCCGTCAACGGCACGCCGATCAGCGAGAGCAGGAAAACCGTCAACAGCGCCGCCACTGCGGGCTGCCGCTGGCTCAGGCCCTTCATATGATCGAGCGTGACATGCTCTTCGCCCTTACCGGCGACGTGCGTCACGATCGCGAAGGCGCCGTAGTTCATCATGCCGTACGCGGCCAGATAGAACATCGCCGCCGCCGTACCTGTCGCGCTATTCGACGTCACCGCCACCAGCACATAGCCGGCGTGGGCGATCGACGAGTAGCCCAGCATACGTTTGATGTTGTTCTGCCACATCGCCGCGAAGTTGCCGATCGTCATCGTCGCCAGCGCCATCACCCACAGCACCGGTTCCAACTTCGGCATCAGCGAACCGAACGCGGTCTGGAACACACGAATCATCACCGCAAACGCCACCGCCTTCGGCCCGGCCGAAAGGAAGCCGCTCACCGGAGCCGGAGCCCCTTGGTAAACGTCCGGCGCCCACACCTGGAACGGCGCCGCAGAGATCTTGAACGCGAAGCCGACCAGCATCAGGCCCACCGCCGCGCTCACCATCGTCATCGAAGGCACGCCCTTGTCGAGCGCCACACGAATCTCCTGCAGGTTCGTGGACCCGGTCATCCCGTACACCCACGCCACACCGTACAGCAGGAACGCCGTCGCAAACGAGCCCAGCAGGAAGTACTTCAACGAAGACTCATTCCCGCGCTTATCGTCGCGAATATAACCGGCCAGAATGTAGCTCGCAATCGAGCTCACTTCCAGGCCGATGAAAACCATGATCAGTTCGTTCGCCGCCGCCATCAGGCACTGCCCGGCCAACGAGAAGAGCAGCAGGACGTAGAACTCACCGGAATTCGATTTCTCCCGCTCCAGATAAGAAGTGGAGCAAAGAACTGTCAACAGGCCAACGCCCAGAACCACCAGCCGGAAGAACGCCGCGAACCCGTCGGAGACGAGCATATTGCTAAACGCCATCCCCGGGTTGTCGTAGGCCACAACGGTCCCGTACATCGCCAGGCCAATCGAGATCGCCGCCAGCGTGGAAATCACGCTCCGGCTGTCTTCGTCTTTCTTAAACCCTTCCAGGACCAGCAGCAACGTGCCCGCGATCGTCAGAATGATTTCCGGCAGGAAGCGAAGCAGTTCCGCGGTTTGAGGGAAGAATTTAGCGTCCATGGTTGGAGACCTCCGCGTGGGTGGTCGTCGATTTGGTCTGAAGTGCCGTCCGGTCGATGATTGTCTTGTTCGATGCGCCGATCGAAGGCAGGAACGACTGGGCGGCGATGCCCATCCAAACCATCAGCACCAGCAGCGGCACGATACATGCCCACTCCCGCGCGCCCAGATCGTGCATATGATGCTTCACGCTGTCCGGCGTCTCGCCGAAGAACGTCCGCTGGTACATCCACAACATGTAACAGGCCGACAGAATCACGCCCGTCGCCGCGAACACAGCCCACCAGATGTTGATCTGCGAGGCGCCCTGCAGAACCAGGAACTCGCCCACGAAGTTGTTCAACATCGGCATGCCGATCGAAGCCAGCGTGGTCACCAGGAACACCGTGGATAGCCACGGCGCCGGCGTCGCCACGCCACCGTAATCTTTAATTTCCAGCGAGTGCTGCCGTTCGTACAGGAAGCCGACCAGCATGAAGAGCGCGCCGGTCGAAATGCCATGCGCCAGCATCACGTACACCGCGCCGTCCAGGCCCCACTGGTTGCCGCTGAACAGCCCCAGCACGACGAAGCCCAAGTGGCTCACCGAGCTGTAGGCCACTAGCTTCTTCATATTCGGCTGCACCAGCGCCACCAGCGCGCCGAAGATAATGCCCGTGATCGCCAGAACAACAATCCAGTTGGCGTTCTCTTTGGAGGCGTTCGGGAACATCGGCAGACAGAAGCGAAGCAGACCGTAGGTACCCATCTTCAGCATGACCGCGGCCAGCATGACCGAACCGGCAGTCGGCGCTTCAACGTGGGCGTCAGGCAACCACGTATGCAGCGGGAACAGTGGAACTTTGATGGCGAACGCCAGGAAGAAGGCCAGGAACAGCAGCGTTTCTTCCAAATGCGTCATCGTGAACTTGCCGCTCTCCATCATCAGCAATAGCGCCGGGTAATCGAACGTCCCTGCCTTGCTGTAGATGTAGAGGATGGCGGCCAGCATCAGCACCGAACCCACCATCGTGTACAGGAAGAACTTCACCGCGGCGTAGATGCGGCGGTCGTGACCCCAGATGCCAATCAGGAAGTACATCGGCACCAGGCAGACTTCCCAGAACACGTAGAACAGGAAGAGGTCGACGGCGACAAAAACGCCAATCAGACCGAACTCGAGCAGCAACAGAAACGCGAAGAACTCTTTCACGCGGTGGTCGATATACTTCCACGACAGCAGAATCGAGATCGGCGTCAACAGCGTCGACAGCAGGACCAGCCACAGGCTGACTCCGTCCATACCGACGTGATAGCGGATCGCCGGCGTGCCGATCCACGGCGCATCGGTCACCCACGTCATCACCGCCGGGCGTTCCAGCACCGGCCCGATCAGCAGCAGCGATGCCGCAAAAACACCGATCGAGAAGATCAGCGTGAACAACTTGACTAGACCCGCATTGCCCTTAGGCAACATGAGCGTAATCAGAAAACCAAGCAGCGGAGCCGCGATCAGAATATCGAGGAGATTCATCGGCCACCTCCCATCACCGTCAGCGCGCCCAAGATGAACACAACTCCAACGACCGTCCAGGCCGCGTAGTTTCGGATCAATCCGCCCTGCAGGTGCCGCAGCATGCCGCCAAAGTTATAAGCGGCGCCACTGAAACCGTGCACAAAGCCGTTGTCGATGATGCCCGCGTCAACAACCTTCCACAGGAAGTTGCGCGACGTGCGCTCGATCGGGTGGATGATCGTGGCGTCGTAAGCCTCGTCCACGAAGTACTTGTTCAGCAGAACGTTGTACACGCCGCTGAACGAATTCTTGATCGAATCGGCCATCCCCGGTTTTGCCACGTACACGACGTAGGCCAGGAAGATGCCGATGATGCCAGGCGAAGTGCCCAGGATCATGTCCGCCAGCGAGTGCTCCATGTGCCCCTCGGGAACGATCCCGCGGAACACCGGCTCGAGAATGTGGGGGATGTTGAAGAAGTAGCCGCCCACCAGCGACAACGCCGCCAGCACGTACAACGGACCCAGCATGCTCCACGGCGATTCATGCGGATGCGCATGTCCCTTATACTCGCCGAAGAACGTCAGGAAAATCGATCGGAACACGTAGAAAGCCGTCATGCCGGCCGTCACCCAGGCCGCCCAGTACATCCACATATGGTGATGGTGCGCCGCGCCCAGAATCTCTTCTTTCGAATACCAGCCCGACATGAACGGGAAGCCGGCAATCGCCAGCGCCGCAATCAGCAGCACGTTGAACGTGTGCGGGATCTTCTTCCGCAGTCCGCCCATGTGGCGCATGTCCTGCTCGTGATGGCAGGCGTGAATCACCGACCCGGCGCCCAGGAAGAGAAGCGCCTTGAAGAAGGCGTGCGTCACAACGTGGTAGATACCGGCGGAGAAGGCGCCCAGGCCAACCGCCAGGAACATGTAGCCCAGCTGAGAAACCGTCGAGTACGCGTAGACTTTCTTAATATCGTTCTGCACCAGGCCGATCGTCGCGGCCATCACAGCCGTGGCCAAGCCCACAATCGCCACCGTGTCCATCGCAATCGGGGCCTTCATGAACAGCGCCGCCGAACGGGAACACATATAGACGCCCGCGGTCACCATCGTCGCCGCGTGGATCAGGGCCGACACCGGTGTCGGGCCTTCCATGGCGTCCGGCAACCACACATACAGCGGAATCTGTGCCGACTTACCCGTCGCGCCAACCAGCAGCAGCAAACAGATCGCCGTCACAATCCCGGCCGATTGTTCCACCGGCAACTGCTGCGCCTTGGCGAAAACCGTCGGGAAATCCAGCGAACCGAACGTCACCACAATCAGGAACATCGCCAGCGAGAAGCCGAAGTCGCCAACGCGGTTGACGATAAATGCCTTCTTACCCGCATCGCTCGCCGACTTCTTCACGAAGTAGAACCCGATCAACAGGTACGAACAAAGCCCCACGCCTTCCCAGCCCACGAACAGCAAAAGGAAGTTGCCGCCCAGCACCAGGATCAGCATGAAGAACATGAACAAATTCAGGTACGCGAAGAATCGGTAATAGCCTTCTTCATCGTGCATGTACCCGGTGGCATAGATATGAATCAACGTGCCGATACCGGTCACAACGCACAGCATCACCGCCGTCAAACGGTCGACAGCGAAGTCAACCCCGACATTCAGCGCGCCGCTCGCCATCCACGTGAAATAGTGCTCCACGTAGCGTTCTTCCAGCGGCATCAACGCCATGAGGGTCTTGACAACCCATAAAAACGACAGCAGCACGCTGCCGATGGCGACCATGCTTTGCACGGTCTTGCTGGTACGGCGCCCGGTTAAACCGTTGATGGCGGCGCCTGCCAGCGGGAGGAGTGGGATAAGCCAGAGTTGCATCGTGCGTTAGTTTTTCAGAGTGTCGAAGTCGTCGATCTGCAGCGTCGAGCGGTTGCGGAAGACCATCAAAATGATGGCCAGGCCAACGGCCGCTTCCGCTGCCGCCACCACCATCACAAAGAAGGAAAAGATCTGCCCGTCCACTTTCCCAAAGTGATTAGAGAAGGTTACGAAGGTCAGATTGACGGCGTTAAGCATCAGCTCAATCGCCATGAACACGGTAATCACATTGCGGCGGAACAGGAACGTCGCCACGCCGATCGTAAACAGAATGGCGCTCAAAATCAGATAGCCCGGCAGCGGGATCGTGAGTTTGAAGAACTCCGGTGGGAAGAGACTGTACATTAATCCATCTCCTTATTGGCCAACCGGTAGGCGCCGGCAATCGCGATCAGAATCAGAATGGAGGTTACTTCGAACGGTAGCAGGTAGCGGGTGAACAACTCCCAACCCACTTCCCGCGGCCCGCCGCCCGTGAAGGCGCCGAACTTCACCGGCTTCATCGCCGAGGTCGCGTTGGTGATGACCCACGAAGCAACGGCCAGCAGAATCACCAGCAACGGGAAGCCCAGAAAATGCGCCGTGCCCGCTTTCTTCGACATCTTTTCAGCACCGGTGTTCAAGAGCATGATGACGAAGACGAACAGCACCATGATGGCGCCCGAGTAAACCACCAGTTGTGCCGCGGCGATAAATTCAGCCCCCAGCAGAACATACAAAACTGCCAGCGAAACCATCACGCCGATCAGCGACAGCGCGCTCGAAACCGGATGGCGCTGCAGCGACATGTTGATCGCGCAGGCTACTGCGATCAGGGCGAAGGTGAGGAATAGAACGAGATCCATTTCTTGATATGCCCCTATTTGTTAAACAACGTCACAAAGAAGGCGGTCAGCACCAGATTGGCCAACGCCACCGGGAACAGGAACAGCCAGGCGATCTTCATCAGCTGGTCATACCGGTAGCGCGGCAATGTCGCGCGAACCCAGATAAAGAAGAACAGCAGGAACCCAACCTTGCCGAAGAACCAGAACAGCGAGTTCAGGATCGGGCCCACGCCCGGAATCAGGAATACCAGCGCCAGCACCGCGAACACCACGCCGAAGAACGGGAACGAATACCGGTCGTTCGGGCGGATGTTGTTCATGCCGTGGTAGAACAGGAACCCGGCGGAGATGCCGAACAGCAGCGTCGGCACGAAGGTCGCCACAGCCGGCGGCACAATCGGGTGCCAACCGCCCAGGAACAGCGCCGTCGCCACCGAGCAGACGATGATCATGTTGCAGTATTCCGCCATGAAGAAGGCGGCGAATTTCATCGACGAGTACTCGACGTGGAACCCGGCAACCAGTTCGCTTTCCGCTTCCGGCAAGTCGAACGGCACGCGGTTCGTTTCGGCGAACGCGCAGATCATGTAGACGATGAACCCGATCAACTGGAAGCCCGTAAACAGGTTCCAGTTCGGAATCACGCCGTAGACGAACCCGGCCTGCGTCTCGATCACTTCCCGCAGGTTCAGCGAGTTGGACATCAGCAGCGGAGCCGCCAGCGCCAGCGCCATCGGCAGTTCGTAGCTGATCATCTGCGCCGAAGAGCGCAGCGCGCCCATCAGTGCGTACTTGTTATTGGAGCTCCAACCGGCCAGCGCAATACCGTACACGCCCATGCCGCCCAGGCCCAGAATCCACAACAGGCCAATGTTGATATCGGCCAGCCCCAGGTTCACCTTCGTACCGAAGATGTCCACCGTGGGGCCGAACGGAATCACCGCGATGCCCGTCACCGCGAACATCAACCCCAGCCACGGCGCCGCCCAGTAGAAGAAGTGGTTCACGCCACTGGGAATAAAGTCTTCCTTGGTCAACAGCTTCACGGCGTCGGCAATCGGCTGCAACAAACCATGCGGGCCGACGAAGTACGGACCCACGCGCAACTGCACGTGAGCGATCACTTTCCGCTCCACCCAAACGATGTAGGCGAGCGTCGCCAGCAAAAGCGGGGCGATCAGGAGGGTTTTGATGACTGATACGAGGAGGTAGTCCATTGCGTCTCTTCCTAGCGGTACAGCCCGCCGGGAGCTTCCATCACTTCGTTAAGAATCTTCGAATACCGTGTCAACGTACCCGTGGTGAACAGCGTATCGCGCGAAGACTGAATCAGCTCCGGCAACACCGTCGACGCCACGCGCCCATTCACCGGCATCGTCTGCGCCGCACCGCCGGTCACAATCACCGGCAGCGACACATTGTAGCCGCGCACTGTCTTCTGGATCTCAGCAAACACCGCATCGGCGTCCACTTTGCCCAAATTCACACCCATACCGCGAGCGATCAAACCGATAATCGCCAGATCCGTCTTCGCGCCGACAGTTTCCACGCCGCGCTTCAGCCGTTGCACCTGGCCGGTCACGTTGGTAACCGTGCCGTTCTTTTCATAAGCCGAGGCCGCCGGCAACACCACATCGGCGCGCTGCGCGGTCTCGGTCAGAAACAGGTCCTGCACCACCACGAACGCGTTCGACGAAGCCAGCGTATGCCGCGCCAGCGGGTTGGCGCCGACAATCCACAACAGATCCAAATCGGTGGCGGCCATCATCTGCGGCAGCGTCATCCCCGGCGCGCCTTCGACGGCGTGATACCCCGGGCCCAGATCCGGCAGCAGCCCCATGTCCATCGCACCGCGCGAATTGGCGTAGTCCACCAGGCAAATGTACTTCACCGGAATGCCCAGCGATTCGCCGAACGCAACCAGCTTCCGGACGCCCTCGCCCTTCACGCTGTCACCGAACAGAACCAGCAGTTCCGATTCGCCCTTCAACTTCTCGCGCATCGATTCGACGCCCGCCAGCCACTCGCTGTCCGTCGTCCGCACCGAGCCCTTGGCAATCTTGTCTTCCCGCACCGCGCCCGAAGTCGCCACGTAAATGCCGGCCTTGTGATGCCGGTAGTTCGCGCGAATCTGGTTGGCCAGGAACGGCTGCTGCTGCGAAATGTCCGCGCCCACAATCAGCACGGCCTTCGAGTTGTAGCAGTCATCCACGTTGCCCAGCGTCGCCGTCTTGCCGCTCAAAGAGTCCAGCAAAGTCACGACGTCGCCCGACCGGTGATGGTCGATATTGTTGGTCTTCAACGCCGTCCGCGCAAACTTCTGCAGCAGGAACGCCTCTTCGTTGGAGATGCGCGTCGAACCAACAACGCCGGCCTTCCCGCCGGCCTTGAACTTCTCCACAACCG
>Ga0256306_1000101_pt1 | contig 13100 bp, 22 predicted proteins | sample ColtaT_17_FD_183663 | JGI IMG/M metagenome (GOLD analysis project Ga0256306, IMG submission 183663) | Metatranscriptome of freshwater microbial communities from Columbia River, Oregon, United States - Colum_Law_RepC_8d (Metagenome... | ecosystem: Environmental > Aquatic > Freshwater > River... | reverse complement strand
TGTTCGTCGAATTTCGTTACGCTGCCGTAACGATCTCAACGGTTCCGCCAGCGGCTTCAACTTTAGCTCGCGCTCCAGCTGAAATAGCGCTTACCTTAAGGTGAAGCTTCTTGGAGAACTCTCCAGAATCAGCGAGAACCTTAACGCCGGCAAGTTGCTCAGCCTTCTTCGCGTATCCAAGCGCCTTGAGAGCAGCAAGATCCACAGTCGTTCCAGCGGTAACATTCTGCAAAGCAGACAACCGAACGATCGCGTAGCGATTGTCACCACGAACATCCTTGCGGGAAATAAAACCCACCTTCGGGAGTCGTCGGTAAAGAGGCATCTGACCTCCTTCGAATCCAGCACGAACTCCGCCGCCGGCTCGAGCTGTCTGGCCCTTACCACCTTTTCCGGATGTCTTTCCGTGACCAGATCCTTCACCTCGACCAACGCGAGTGCGAGCCTTGCGAGCTCCTGGATTCGGCTTTAATGTGCTGAGCGTAATATCATTCTTGGCCATAACGGACCTCACTACTTCCTAACTTTACTTAACTGGGGTTACTTCGATAAGGTGCGCAACCTTTTGAAGCATCCCGTTTACTGCGTCGTTTGACACGATCTCTCGGCTCTTTCCGATTGCACCGAGTCCAATAGCCTTGAGAGTCCTTCTTACCGAAGGCTCACGGCCGATATCGCTACGAACTTGCTTGATAACTACCTTCTTGCTCATACGTCCTCTTTCTCGAATGTCTTACCGCCTATTAGTAAGGGTGGTATCCGATCTCCTCAAGCTTCACGCTACGGATCGCGGCAACAACCTCAGGATCCTCAAGCATGAGGAGTCCCATGATAGTTCCCTGCAACACGTTCTGCGGAGTCGTTGAACCGAGACACTTTGTGCGGATATCCTTAATGCCGCAAACGTCCATGATAGCACGAACAGTTGCGCCGGCGATAACTCCGGTTCCTGGAGCGCCTGGCTTCATAACTACAGTGGAAGGCCCAGCCTTACCCAGGATATCATGAGGGATCGTAGTTCCCTTGAGAGGAACCTTGATCAGACGCTTACGAGCCTGCTCCGAGGCCTTACGAATAGCGTCAGGAACCTCAACAGACTTACCGAGTCCGAATCCTACGTGCCCACGTCCATCACCTGTAACAACGAGCGCGCTGAAGCTGAATCGGCGTCCGCCCTTTACTACTTTGGATACACGGTTGATGAATACAGTCTTGTCGGTCAACTCGCCGCACTGATCAACAGTAACTCTTCGCTTGTCGAGGATATCTTTAAAAGCCATACGTCTCCGAACTAAAAATCAACGCGCCTAAAATTGAAGGCCACCCTCTCGTGCACCATCAGCGAGAGCCTTAACTCGGCCGGTGTACAAGAAACCGTTACGGTCAAACACTACTGAACTCACCTTAGCAGCCTTTGAGCGGCTAGCGAGCACAACACCTACCGCACGAGCAGCCAAGACTGACTTGCTGCTTGAACGACCACCGTCAGCCTGCTTCGCAAGCTTTGCGATCTCAGCCTGAACGTCCTTATCAAGTGTTGATGCACTTGCCAGCGTCTTCTGATTATCGTCGGCGATAATTTGAGCATAGGTATGCTTCGCGCTTCTGAAGATGCTCAAACGAGGACGCTCTACACATCCTGTAACTCGCTTGCGGATCTTTAATTTCCGCTTATCACGCGCTGTTGCTGCTACTTTCTTGCCTTGCGTTGCCATACGGCCCCCAACTCCTACAACTTACCGATTACTTCTTACCGGTCTTACCAGCCTTACGACGAATCTTCTCATCTGAGTACTTAATACCCTTTCCAAGGTATGGCTCAGGAGGCTGAACTTGTCGAACCTTCGCCGCGAAGGTTCCAAGAACCTCGCGATCAGCGCACTCCATCTCGATCGAGTTCTTCTGAACGTTGCACTTAACGCCAGCAGGAACATCCATCGTAACGTCGTGAGAGAAACCAACAGAGAGAACGAGCTTCTGACCTTGCAGCTTGGCCGCGTAACCTACTCCGTTAAGCTCAAGAGTTTTTTTCCAACCAGTGCTTACACCAAGCACCATGTTGTTGATGGTTGCCCGCGCAGTTCCGTAATCAGCCTTAGCTTGATTGTCAGAACCCGTCATCGAAACGACGAATTTTCCATCAACGATCTCTACACCAACACCAGGTCGAATCTTGAAGGCGAGCTTGCCCTTCGGGCCTTCTACCGACACAACTCCGCCTGCTACGGCACCCTTAACTCCTTGCGGAAGGGCAACAGGCAACTTACCAATACGTGACATGATATACCTCTTTCAAATCTACGCGAAGAGCGCGATAACTTCGCCGCCCACCTTAAGCTTTCGGGCCTCATGATCAGCCAAAACGCCGCGAGACGTTGACACAATCGAGATACCCAATCCGCTGCTCACCTTTGGAAGCTTCTCTGTGCGGGAGTACTTACGGCATCCCGGACGAGAAACTCGAACAGCTCGGCTAATTACTGGTCGACCGCTCGAATAGTACTTAAGAGCAACTCGCAAAGCGTTGTGACCGCGCTCATCTTGAGCGGCCTCAAAGCCCTCGATCAATCCCTCGCGAGTGAGAACCTCAAGGACGCTCTTATTGAGCTTCGATGCGGTAACCAACACCAAGCGGTGGCCAGCACGCTGACCGTTACGAATTCGGGTGACCATGTCGGAAACGTGATCGTTAATCATAGCTATCTTCCTCGCCTACTACTTACGAAACGGCATGCCCATAAGCTCTAACAGCTCCATACCCTCTTCGTCGGTCTTCGCTGTCGTTACAAATGTAATGTCCATACCTCGAACCTGATCAAGCTTCTCGATCAGGATCTCTGGGAACACAATCTGCTCCTTAATTCCCATCGTGTAATTACCACGACCGTCGAACCCCTTACGAGGAACTCCGCGGAAGTCTCTCACTCGAGGGAGAGCAACCGTGATGAGACGATCAAGGAAGTCATTCATCTTCTTCTTTCGAAGAGTGACCATCACTCCGATCGGAAGTCCTTCACGCAACTTGAAAGCGGCGATAGACTTCTTAGCTCGAGTAACTACTGGCTTCTGTCCAGTGATCGTCGCCATTGCGTACTCAACGAACTGAATCGCCTTTGAGTTAGCAACCGCGTCACGAACGCCCGTATTAAGAACTACCTTCGTAATCTTTGGAACCTGCATTGGCGAAGAGTAGTTGAACTTCTTCATCAAGGCCGGTACTACCGTCTTGTTATAGTGCTCTGCCATTCGATTCATAACTGCTCTGGCACTCCTTAACCGTCAATCTGAACAAACTTCTTAGTTGAAGGGTCCTTGTATCCACGAACCCTCTTTCCATCAGTCGACAGGCTCTTCACCAATCGCACTGGCTTCTTTATTTTCTCAACGTAGTACATGACGTTCGAGATGTGGACAGGTCGCTCGACCTGAATCTTCCCACCCTCTTGTCCTGGAGCAAGCGCCTTCTTGTGCTTGGTGTAGAGGTTCAACCCCTCAAGCACAACGCGGTCATTCTTCTCTCCAACGATAGCTTTAATCTTAGCTACCTGCCCTTTCAGAGCTCGCTTGTTCTTATTTCCACCAGAAATAACCATTACGGAATCACCCTTCTTGAGTGCCGTTGGAACTGGCTCAGTCTTTTTTGTTGCAGATCTCTTCGCAGCCACTTTACACCTCCACTACTACTACAGCACCTCAGGTGCCAGTGAGACGATCTTCATGAAACGCTTTCCACGAAGCTCGCGCGCTACTGGGCCGAAGATACGAGTACCAACTGGCTCTTGGTTCGCATTGATCAGAACCGCGCTGTTATCATCAAATCGAATGTACGAGCCGTCTTCGCGCGAAACCTCTTTGGCTGTTCGCACGATTACCGCTTTGTGCACCGATCCCTTTGCAATCTTTGAATTCGGAATCGCCTCACGAACCGCGACAACGATTACATCACCAACAGTTGCGTATCGGCGTCGGCTTCCACCAAGCACCTTCACGCACACCACTTTCTTGGCGCCCGAATTATCCGCTACATCGAGTACAGACTTTAGCTGAATCATATCCCTTCACTGCCCCAAACTTCTTATAGCTACACTGCCTTAGTCAGGATCGACTCGACTTTCCAACGCTTGAGCTTGCTCAGTGGGCGTGTCTCAACGATTCGAACCTTGTCTCCGACTGAGCACTGACGCGCCTCGTCGTGAGCGTAGAATTTCTTTGTCTTTCGTACGAACTTGCCGTACGCAGCGTGGCGAACCTGACGAACAACGGCAACTACTACCGTCTTCTCCATCTTGTTGCTCACTACCAAGCCCTCTTGGAACTTGCGAAGCCCACGTGTGCTTTCTGTTGCTGTGGTAGCCTTCTCAGCGTTAGCTGTCTTTGCTGCCTTTGCTTTTGTCTTTGCCTCTGCCATACGTACTACCTATTCTCTCGAAATACCTGTCCGCAGTTACGCTTGCGCTGTTGTCTTATTCAGAAGGGTCTGAACACGAGCAAGCGAGCGACGTGTCTGCTGAAGAAGGTGCCCCTTCTCAAGCTGATTAGAAGCCTGCTTAAATCGCAAACGCATAAGTTCTTCAGCCAATTGATTAGCCTTGCTCTGAAGCGCCGCCTTGTCTAATCCCGCGATTTCCTTCAAAAAGTCTCGCCGTTTCATACTAACTACCTACCCTTACTGAGGCCTTGTTAAGGCCGAATCTCTACCATACGACGGCCAAAAGGAGGCCGAACTATGACTGTTTCTGCAGCTTAAATCAAGCTGTTGCTCCGGATTACCACTTTGGTCTTAATCGGGAGCTTTGCGGCCGCAAGCTCGAGAGCCTCAACCGCCAACTTCTCCGCTACTCCGGTGATTTCATACATGATTCTGCCTGACTTCACCTCAGCAACCCATACTTCAACCGAGCCCTTTCCTTTACCCATTCGCACTTCAGCAGGCTTCTTAGTAAGGGGCTTATCCGGATAAACTTTGAGCCATACTTTTCCGCCACGCTTAATGTGACGAACCATGCACTGACGAGCTGCTTCGATCTGTCGATTCGTGACCCATCCAGGCTCCATCGCTCGCAAACCGAACTCACCGAACTCCAAGGTGCACCCACGAGTCTCTTTGATCGTAAGGTGGCGATACAACTTCATCTGCTTGCGGTATCGTGGATTCTTTGGCTGCAACATAACTTACTCCAACGTCAAACTTTCAAACCTCTATTACAGGTTGATGGCCTCAGCAGCCGCCTCTTCGCCCGCCGCGAACTTCTCACCCTTGAACACCCAAACCTTTACGCCGATAACGCCGTAAGTTGTTTGAGCCTCTGCAGTTCCATAATCAATCTCAGCACGAAGAGTATGAAGAGGAACTCGTCCCTCACGATACTGCTCAGTACGAGCGATCTCTGCTCCGTTCAATCGTCCCGAAATACGAACCTTGATTCCCTCTGCTCCGATACGCTGAGCGCGGCCAACGGCCTCTTTCATCGCACGACGGAAGTTAACACGTCGCTCGAGCTGGAAGGCGATTCCCTCCGCTACCAACTGAGCATCCATATCGGCCTTACGAGCCTCAACGATGCTGAGTGTAACGTCTCGCTGAACAAGTCCCTTGAGATCCTTACGAAGGTCCTCAATGTCCTTACCCTTCTTTCCGATCACAAGTCCTGGCTTCGCGGTATAGATGTTCACCTTAACGCGAGCAGCGGCTCTTTCGATTTCAACTCGAGAAATACCAGCAGCCTGGAGCTTCCTCCGCACGAACTTACGGATTTTTACATCCTCGCCGATAAAACGAGCGAAATCCTTGCCGGCAAACCACTTGGACTGCCATCCCTCGATAATTCCAAGTCGAAGACCCCTTGGGTTAACTTTTTGTCCCATATCCGAATTCCTTACCTAAACTCTACTTCTGTCCGAGCACGATCGTCATGTGAGACGATCTCTTACGAATCGGTGTTGCCCGACCGTGAGCAGCTGGCATGAAACGCTTAAGGGTTTGCCCCTCATCCACCCAGCCCTCAGTGACCCACAAATTATCAACATCAGCGCGAGCATGCTCACGTGCGTTCGCAATCGCGGACTCAAGCAACTTGTGCGCGAACTTAGCGCCCTTCTTCGTTGAGAATCGCAAAATATGAAGCGCAGGCTCTACCTGCTTTCCACGAATAAGATCGATAACCAATCGAGCCTTACGAGGAGACATACGGATCTGCTTCAAGGTAGCGCGAGTTACCTCGCTCTTATTCCCTGCTGATTTGTTTGCTCTCTTTGTCATAACCAACCCTTACTTCCTGTGTCCTGTATCCGACCGTTACGATGCAGCCTTAGCAGAGTGCCCGTGGTACGTTCTCGTAGCCGAGAACTCTCCCAACTTGTGGCCAACCATATTCTCTGTCACGAATACAGCGTTGAACTTGCGTCCGTTGTGGACTGCGAAGGTCAACCCGATCATGTCTGGAGTGATGGTTGAGCGTCGAGACCAAGTCTTGATCGGCCCCTTGTGAGCTCCCGACTTGGATCTCTCGACCCACTTCAACAAGCTCTTATCTACAAATGGACCTTTTTTAATCGAACGAGCCATGAGTGCCCCCTTTCAAACTACTTACTACGTCGACGAACGATGAACTTCTGAGTACGCTTGTTCGAACGAGTTCTGAGCCCCTTCGCCAAGATACCACGCGGAGAACACGGATGACGTCCTCCCGCTGATTTTCCTTCTCCTCCACCCATCGGATGGTCAACTGGGTTCTTCGTGACTCCACGGTTGTGAGGTCGACGATTGAGCCATCGGCTTCGTCCAGCTTTACCGATCATTACGTTCTGATGGTCAGGATTGCTAACCGCCCCAATTGAAGCGTAGCAATCAAGAGAAACTTTACGGGTCTCACCGGAAGGGAGTCGCACAGTAGCATACTCCCCTTCTTTAGCCACAAGCTGCGCAGCCGCTCCAGCGGAACGTACGAGCTGTGCTCCACCACGAATCTTGAGCTCCACATTGTGGATATTCTCTCCGAGGGGAACTGATCGAAGCGGAAGAGCGTTACCTGGCTTGATGTCAGCCTCTGGTCCAGCGCTGATTACCTGCCCAACGGTCAATCCTTGAGGAGCGAGAATGTAACGCTTCTCTCCGTCAGTGTACACAACAAGCGCGATACGAGCCGAACGGTTCGGATCGTACTCGATAGTAGCGACAGTGCCCTTAATTCCAACTTTATCACGTCGGAAGTCGATGACACGGTAGCGACGCTTGTGTCCACCACCTTTGTTAATGTTTGTGTTGCGTCCGTAGTTGTTACGACCACCGGTCTTAACATACTTCGCGAGCAAGCCCTTCTCCGGACGTGACGCTGTGATCTCAGTGAAATCAGCCGACGTCAAAAACCGGCGGGTCGGTGTATATGGTTTAAAGTTCCTAAGAGCCATGTCTTACCTCAATCTGATTACAAGCCCTCAACAAGGTCTATCTTGCTTCCCTCTGCGAGGGTCACATAAGCCTTCTTGAAGCCTGCTCGCTTCCCTGTACCTCTCATCGTGCGCTTGACCTTACCAATGAATCGGCAAGTACGAACGCCCTCAACTTTCACTGAGAACACTCGCTCAACTGCTCCACGAATCTCCTCTTTGGAGGCGCGTGGGTCTACACGAAATGAAACTGTCTGTCCTGTCGCGCCAACAAGCGCGCTCTTCTCCGTTATAACCGGAGAGAGAAGGATTCCGTAGTCAACTACTTTTGCTTGCGCAGGAGCTGCTTTTTTCTTCGCCATACGTCCTTCCTATACTACTTAGCTGCCTGTCCAACGCGTGCCTCAAGCTCAGCCAAAGCCGCGCTTACGCACAACACCTTCTTGCAGTTGATCAGGTCATACACGTTAACACCAGTTACTGGAGTCACGGTAACACCTGGGATATTTCTGAAGCTCAGCACGAAAGCATTTCGCTCTGCTGTAGGCTCGTTTGGAACGATAACAACAGTCTTCTGCCCTGTGATTCCAAGAGACTTAAGAAGAGCAGAAGCCTCGCGGGTCTTCCCGGTGGTTCCGTTCATTCCCTCAACCACAAGCACTGCGTCTTGGGCTACCTTAACGGCGAACGCCGAGGTAAGGGCAGCTTTCTTCATCTTCTTGGAGAAGCGGAACTCGTAGCTACGAGGAGCAGGTCCATGAACAACAGCTCCACCAACCATCAACGGGGAAACGCTTGATCCAGCTCGTGCGTTACCGGTTCCCTTCTGCTTGAAAGGCTTCTTCTTACCACCCTTCATCTCACTGCGAGTGAGAACATCGTGCGTTCCAGCGCGCTTCTTGGCACGCTGCCAACGAACCGCCGTGTGGATAAGCTCGGACTTGATTGGAGTGGCGAATACCGCAGGCGAAAGAGCGATAACTCCCTTCTCCTTACCTTTGGCATCAAACAACTTAGTATTAAGTACTTCTGAAGACATAGTCTTTTACCTCCAACGCCTCTTATTGCTTCTTAGCTTTACGGATAACAACGAGGCTTCCGCGGGCACCTGGAATTCCACCTCTAACAAGGAGAAGATTCTCCTCTGGACGAACACCAACTACCTGAAGATTCTGAACAGTTACGCTATCCCCACCCATGCGACCTGGCATGCGCTGATTCTTGAAGATACGTCCTGGGAACTTACGACATCCGACAGCTCCAACGTGTCGTCGAACTTCGTGAGTACCACGAGTCATCGGCTGACCCTTCATGTGGTGACGACGAACTACTCCCTGGAATCCTCGGCCGATAGAAACGCCTGACACGTCAACTACCTCTCCGTCCTTGAAGACATCGCCGACCTTAACTTCCTTTCCTACCTCACCCCAACCGAGGCTCTGTACATCACAGCGAACCTCTTTGACGTGATAGAAAGCGCCTTGACCAGCCTTCTTGAAAGATCCCTGCTCTGCCTTGGTGCAACGCTGAGACTTCTTCGGCTCAAAGCCGAACTGAACAGCGCTGTATCCGTGAACTTCTTGTCCACGAACATCAAGGACGTAACATGGTCCTGCCTGAATAATTGTTACTGGGACGCTTGCGCCCTCAGGTGTAAACACCTGAGTCATTCCCAACTTCTTTCCTAATAGCCCCTCAGGGTAGTGTTTTGACGTACTCATGAAGAGGTCCCCCTCGATATAAACTTCCTATCCGCTATTGCAACTTGATCTCGACGTCGATTCCGGTCGAGAGCTCAAGCTTACCCAACTCATCAATGGTCTGCTGAGTAGGCTCTAAAATGTCCAAAAGTCGCTTGTGAGTTCGGATCTCGAACTGCTCACGTGACTTTTTGTCGATGAACGGTGAACGGTTGACCGTGAACTTCTCGATCCGTGTAGGAAGAGGAATCGGACCAGCTACGCGGCCACCAGTACGGCGTACCGTCTGTACGATCTCGCCCACGGCTGAATCTAACAGCTTGTGGTCGTAACCCTTAAGTCGAATTCTAATTAACTGCCCGCCAATCATGGCCTAATCCTCAAATTTTCACGTTTAGAAACTTTGTCTACCTACGAAAACGCTCGAAAAAACCTTGTAGAGCGCGGCGGAGAATCCCCCGCCGCGCTTATCACCTTGAACTACTCAGTGATCTCTGTAACGACACCGGAACCCACTGTCTTTCCACCCTCACGGATAGCGAAACGAAGAGTCTTCTCGATACCGATTGGCTGATAGAGCTCAACATCTACGTTGATGTGATCTCCTGGCATAGCCATCTCAACACCCTCTGGGAGCTTGATGGAGCCAGTTACGTCAGTTGTTCGGAAGAAGAACTGTGGTCGGTAACCGCTGAAGAATGGCTTATGACGTCCACCCTCTTCTTTCTTGAGGATGTATGCTTCTGCCTTGAACTTCTTGTGAGGCTTAACGCTGCCTGGGACGCAGAGGATCTGTCCACGCTCAACATCGTCACGCTTGAGACCACGAAGGAGACATCCAACGTTGTCACCAGCGTGCCCCTCGTCGAGAAGCTTCTTGAACATCTCAACGCCTGTTACTACAGTCTTTGCTGTGTCGCGGAGACCAACGATCTCAACTTCCTCACCAACCTTGATCTTACCACGCTCGATACGACCAGTTGCTACAGTTCCGCGTCCCGCAATCGAGAACACGTCCTCAACTGGCATAAGGAATGGCTTATCAATGTCACGCTGTGGAACTGGGATGTACTCATCGATAGTAGCGAGAAGCTTGTCGAAAGCGCCAACGCCGATATCTGACTGCTCACCCTGAAGCGCCTTAAGAGCGGATCCACGAACTACTGGAGTATCAGCTCCTGGGTAGTCGTACTCAGAGAGGAGATCACGAACTTCCATCTCAACGAGGTCAAGAAGCTCAGGATCGTCAACTGTATCTACCTTGTTAAGGAACACAACGATCTTTGGAACTCCTACCTGACGAGCAAGAAGGATGTGCTCACGAGTCTGAGGCATAGGTCCGTCAGAAGCGGAAACTACAAGAATAGCTCCGTCCATCTGAGCCGCGCCGGTAATCATGTTCTTTACGTAGTCAGCGTGACCCGGGCAATCTACGTGCGCGTAGTGGCGAGTTGCTGTCTCATACTCTACGTGAGCGGACGCGATTGTTACAGTCTTGCTGTCATCACGAACAGTTCCGCCCTTTGCGATGTCTTTGTAAGACTTCACAGTAGCGAGGCCCTTAGCAGCCTGTACTGATACGAGCGCTGCAGTCGTAGTTGTCTTACCATGGTCTACGTGACCGATAGTTCCGACGTTCACGTGCGCCTTGGTTCTATCAAACTTCTTAGCTGACATTTTTTTCTCCGGTTAAGTTAAACAAGACACCAATTAAAAATTACTTCTTCGCTACGCTCTCCGCGACGTGTGTAGGCACGGCTGCGTAGTGATGGTACTCCATAGTGAAGGTGGCTCGGCCTTGAGAGTTCGAGCGAAGGTCCGTTGAATAGCCGAACATCTCGGCCAGCGGTACCTCACACTTCACCGTCTGAGCACCTGCTCTTGGCTCCATGCCAAGAATACGTGCCCGTCGTCGGTTAAGGTCACCTACGATATTGCTGACGAAATCGTCGGGGCATACCACTTCCACCGACATAACTGGCTCAAGCAACTGAATCTTCGCCTTATGACAAGCTTCCTTCACACACATGGAGCCTGCAATCTTGAACGCGATTTCGCTTGAGTCAACTTCGTGGAAGCTTCCGTAGTAGAGCGTTACTCGGATGTCGATTACAGGGAATCCAGCAAGGATTCCGCCCTCGAGGGCGCCTTCAACGCCATCTTCGACCGCCGGGATAAACTCTTTCGGGATGATACCTCCCTTAATCTCATCAACAAATTCAAATCCTGATCCTGGCTCTAGCGGCTCCACTCGGAGCAATACGTGTCCGAACTGCCCGCGGCCACCAGTCTGCTTAGCGTACTTAACTTCAGACTCCGCTTTGTTAAGGATAGTCTCGCGGTACGCTACCTGTGGCTTACCTACGGTCGTATCTACGCCGAACTCTCTGAAAAGGCGCTGCTTAATGATATCGAGATGAAGCTCTCCCATTCCTGAGATGAGGGTCTGCCCAGACTCTTTATCAACGCTCACACGAAGAGATGGATCTTCTTTCGCAAGCTTCATGAGGGACAGTCCCATCTTCTGCTCATCAGCCTTGGTCTTTGGCTCGATTGCGATACTGATAACAGGCGCTGGGGAGTGGATACTCTCTAGCACGATTGGATTGTCCATGTCGCACAACGTATCACCGGTTATCGTCTCTTTAAGACCTACCGCGGCACCAATATCACCAGCCGTTACTTCTGACACGTCCTCGCGCTTATCGGCGTGCATACGAACTACACGTCCGATACGCTCTTTCTTGTCACGAGTTGAGTTAAGAACCGCGGAGCCCGCAGATACCGTTCCCGAATAAACGCGGAAGAATGTAAGAACACCCACGTATGGATCTGTTACAATCTTAAATGCAAGAGCAGACATAGGAGCGTCGGCGTCAGGCTCTCGCACCACTTCAACTGGCTCCTTGCTATTTGGATCCGTGCCCTTAACTGCTGGAATATCAAGCGGGCTAGGGAGGTAGTCGATAACAGCGTCAAGGAGTGGTTGAACACCTTTGTTCTTGAAGGCGCTTCCGCACAATACAGGGAAATGCTCCATCTTGAGAGTTCCCTTACGGATACCAGCCTTCACTTCCGCAAGCGAAAGCTCTTCTCCACCAAGATACTTCTCCATGAGCTTGTCATCTACTTCACAGATGCATTCAAGAAGGTACTCACGAGCCTTAACAGCCTCGGCCTTCAACTCGGCTGGAATCTCAGTAACCTCGAACTTAGCGCCCTTGGTCTCATCCTTGTAAAGAATCGCCTTCATTTCAACGAGATCTATCACGCCCAAGAACTCACTCTCAGCTCCGATTGGAAGCTGAATTGGAAGAGCCTTAGCGCCAAGACGCTCACGGATAGAAGCTACGCACTTCTCAAAGCTTGCACCCATTCGGTCCATCTTGTTGATGAAGCAGAAACGAGGAACGCTGAACTTGTTAGCTTGACGCCATACAGTCTCGGACTGAGGCTCTACTCCGCTTACCGCGTCGAAAACAGCTACTGCACCATCAAGTACTCGGAGAGAACGCTCTACTTCGATCGTGAAGTCTACGTGACCAGGAGTATCGATTACGTTTACCTGATGCTCAGGAAGATCTCCGTTCGATCCGCTCCACTTACATGTTGTAGCGGCTGAAGTAATGGTGATTCCACGCTCCTGCTCAAGCTCCATGTAGTCCATGGTGGCAGCACCCTCATGCACCTCTCCAATCTTGTAGGTGATTCCGGTGTAATAAAGGATACGCTCGGTGGTCGTTGTCTTACCAGCATCGATGTGGGCCATGATGCCGATGTTACGAACCTTATTTAAATCTCTCTTAGCCACTGTAAAATTCTCCTAGTCCAACCTGACGTCGATTACCACCTAAAGTGAGCGAATGCCTTATTAGCATCAGCCATACGGTGTGTATCTTCTCTCTTCTTAACCGCGGAGCCACGGCCGTTCACGGCATCAAGGAGCTCATTAGCAAGTCGCTCAGAAAGGCTTCGCTCACTTCGGCCGTTAGCAGCCTCCTTGAGCCAACGAAG
>Ga0256306_1000098_pt1 | contig 13149 bp, 10 predicted proteins | sample ColtaT_17_FD_183663 | JGI IMG/M metagenome (GOLD analysis project Ga0256306, IMG submission 183663) | Metatranscriptome of freshwater microbial communities from Columbia River, Oregon, United States - Colum_Law_RepC_8d (Metagenome... | ecosystem: Environmental > Aquatic > Freshwater > River... | reverse complement strand
GAGAGCCCTGAATATATTCTTCTCGGTGCTGGGGAAGGAGAAAACAGACGGTTTGAAGGCTTCTTGGCATCGTTGGGCGGCGAAATTCATTCATCTGTTGGCACGTTGATTTTCTGCTACGGAATAATTGGATTCTCACTTTATTCGTGCTTATGGTGGTTCATGTTTTTCGCCTCGCCGGGTCTCGTCTATAAAATATGCGCGGCAGCTCCGATAATATTTTCAGTAACGCACAACGGGTTAAGATTTTCTGCAGGTATTATCGCCGTTTTGCTGATGACTTGTGGTGGTATAGCTTTTAAATTGTCGAATGAAGATCGTAAAAACTGGAACAGCATTTAATAGATGAATAATAATATAGAAGGACATGGTTCGGCCCTCGGCTCTCCTGTTATTAGTAATTCAGAGCAGGTTTTTGGCCCGAGAGAGCTGATCGCCATCGTTATAAGCAATTGGGTCGGGCTTGCAGTATTCATTTTTTCTGGTCTTTTAGCTTCTAGCCTCTATCTTTATCTGGCAAAGCCTTTATTCAGTGCTGAGGCAACGGTACTTTTCGAAACCAAATCTAATGAGTTGGCGATGGCTTTCGGCGATGCCGGTAGTAGTGTTTTTAACTCTGGTCAGACGCTCGCTGAAATTGAAATCATCCAGTCACAGGTCGTGCTCAGCCGTGTAGTGCAGGACCTGAAGAGTGACATCGTTTCACGGCCGCGCTATTTTCCCGTAATTGGTGAAGCCCTAGCCAGACGCAATAGCTGGCTCGGTAAGCTTGCATCTTCGATACCAGGGCTGAGGCGCTACGTATGGAATAGCTCGGATGTGTCGATATCAAGTCTTGATGTTCCCCCAAGTTATGAAGGCGTGGGTTTCAGCCTTCTTGTGCTTCCGGATAATAAGTTTAATTTAATGCTCGACGACAAGATGATTTTGAATGCTGCCAGTGTTGGCCAGTCAGGTTCCGTTGAGCTCGACGGATCGGCAAACAATCAATTGCGAATATTCGTTGCTGAAATAAATGCTCCAGTTGGAGCTCAGTTCATTGTAAGTCGGGTAAAGCAAGCGACCGCGCTCAGCTTTCTAAAAGGCTCGCTAGCAGTGAATGAAATTGTGCGTGGAAGCGGGGTCATCAGTATTCAGGCTACTGCGGCTTCAAAGCTTGGTGCAGCCAACCTCGCTAATGCAGTTAGCAATGCATATTTACGCCAGAACGTCGAACGACGGTCGGCCGAGGCTGCACAGACACTGGCATTCCTCAAAACACAGCTGCCAACCATCCGAGCGAAAGTTGAAGCCGCGGAAGGGGAAATCAACGCTTATCGGTTGCGAAATTCCTCAGCTGACCTGGAAAAGGAAACTGAGATCGTTCTCGAACAGTCTGCGGACATTGAGCGTCAGCGCAATGAAATAATCCAAAAGCGTGCTGAGCTATTGCTGACACTGACGCCGGCACATCCTTCCGTAAAGGCTTTGGATATTCAGCAGAGTCGACTCGCTGAGCAGTCTACGAAAGTTCAGAAGAGCATTGAGAAATTGCCTGGAACACAGCAGGAGCTGTTGCGTCTTCGCCGCGAGGTTGAGGTCAATGCAGGCTTGTATACGACCATGCTGAATAATATGCAGCAATTGGAAGTTGCTGAGGCAGGTACCTTGGGTAATGTTCGTATCATTGATTCTGCATCGCCGCCTAGTGATCCGTTCAAACCTAAGCCTATTATCGTACTGATTGCTGGGTTGATAGCGGGTCTGGCACTGGGTTTGCTGACTATGATCATTCGACGCTTACTCGATCATGCAGAGCATGATCCCGCGGTGATTGAGCAAATTACTGGCATTCCAGTTTACGCGACGATTCCATTTTCTAAGAAGCAAACCAGTCTTTTTGAGACTAGGAGAAAGGGCGAAAACAAGTCAGATCAGTTGTTGGTGATTAGTGAGCCGCAGGATGTCGCCGTCGAGGCGGTCCGCAGCTTGAGGACCACCCTTCACTTCAGTGTTTTCGAATCCCAGCATAAAAGTATTATGTTTACGGGACCTACGCCTGGTATCGGAAAGTCGTTTGTCACCTCTAATCTGAGCGCTGTTTTGGCGCAGATGCCCATGAATGTAATTCTGATCGATGCGGATTTGCGGCGTGGCACCATTCATGAATATTATGGGTTGAAGCGCGACAAAGGCCTCTCGAACTACATTCTTGGTGCCGATCTCGATGCCGTATTGCAGGAGTCGAAGATTCCGGGACTCAGGATTATCAGTACGGGGGACGTTCCCCCCAACCCTTCGGAGTTGCTTATGTCGCCCCGTTTTGCGCAGCTGATTGCAGAGGCTGAAGCGGCATCGGATTTGGTCCTGATCGATACTGGGCCAATCCTTGCGGTGGTTGATGCCGGTATTATTGGTCGCGTTGCAGGTGCAACTTTGGTAGTGATGAAAGCTGGTCAGCACACGCGTCGCGAAATTCTTGAGACTATTAAACGTCTTGGCCAAGTTGGGGTACGCGTCAAGGGTATGGTGATCAACCAGGTTGGCGGTGGCAGTGGCTACTATGGATACGGGAAATATGGCTACTACTCCTCCTATGGATACGGCAACAAGCCCTATTGAGTAGCGATTCAACCTAACGGTCATCGTTTTACTTAATGAAAGCTCTTTTGTTTATTCCCCAACTCGATCGTGGCGGGCCGGATCGTGTTTTTTCTGAACTTGCCCTTGGCTTGCCCACGGCCGGCGTTGATATTGAGTTGTTGGTTCAGTCCAGCGGCGGGTATTACTGGGATCGCCTGCCGACGTCCATCGAAAAGTCTGTGCTTTCTTTTGACAGTCGGTCAGCAGCAAAGTCTTTTCCGGTGATGTCGTTTTCGGAGCATGTGAGAAAGTCGAAGCCGGATGTGGTACTTTGCACTTTAAGAAGTTTGCTCACGGCGTCTGCTGCATCAATCATGCGTCGTGTTAGCGTGCCGATTGTTATCAGGCCTGCAAATCATTTGACACGAAATGGTTTGGAGTTGATGCGGAAATCGCCGATCAAGCACGGTGTCTCGTGGCTGGCTAATATCGCCACGCTACATTCTGCGGCGCAGGTTATCTGTCAGAGTCAGGACTTGTATCGGGACTTTCGTCGCTACGGCGTGCCGCGTCGCCGGCTCACTGTTGTCGGAAACCCCATTGAGCTGCCGTCTGATGATCGGCGTGCTGCCTTGGTGAATCAAAGCCGACTCGAGGGTTCCCCAGCGTTGGTGGCGATTGGTCGATTGATGCCGCAAAAAGGCTTTGACGTGCTCATCGATGCGGTAGCTTTGCTGCGTGATCGGCTCCCCACGATAACGTTGCGTATTTTCGGCGAAGGTCCAGATCATGCTGCATTGGAGCAGCGGATCCAAATGCGAAATCTGGTTGGGCGCGTATCGCTCGAGGGGTTCTGCGGTGATGTGGAAAGGCCTTTGGTGGGCGCAGATTTCTTGGTGAGCTCATCCCGGTATGAGGGCTTTCCCAATGTGATTCTCGAAGCTCTTTCCTGGGGGACTCCTGTTGTGGCCACCGACTGCCCGGGTGGTACGAGCGAACTGGTTATTGAAGGGAAGACAGGGTGGTTGTGTCGCCCCGAGTCGGCTACGTCACTCGCGGACTGTTTAGAAATGGCCTACCGTTCAAAGCGCCCAAGCTCGGCAAAACTGAGGCAATTCGTGGACGAGCGCTACGCCACAAATAAAGTTGTTCAGGCCTATGCGGATGTTTTGCGCCGCGCGGCGACTTCTCATCGAGATTGACGATGGCCTACTTTGAAATTTGTGTTCCTAACTTCAATTACGAGCGATATCTCGGTGCTACGCTCGATAGTGTTCTATCTCAGCGTTTTGCTGATCTCCGCGTGCTTGTTTCTGACAACGCCAGCACAGATGATTCCGTAGCGTTGGTAAGGGCTTACCAGCAGCGTGACTCCCGTATTCATCTACGCATCAATCGCTGTAATGTCGGTTTTGCCGGAAATTTGGCTAAAGCGGCTGCAATGGCTGATGGCACCTATATGCTTATGTTGTCTTCAGACGATCTGATGAATGACGATGCTCTGCAGACATACCAACTGCTCTTCGATCATCTGGGGGCGTTAAGCCAGCAATGTGTTGTCAGTAGCGCAACAACCATTGTGGATTCGGAAGGCCGAGAGACAGGTGAGCAGCGAATTGATTGGAAACAATGGAAGGGCGCCACGCACGAGAGAGCCCTTTCCGAGTTGCTCGATGCCCCCGTTTATTCGTTGGATGCGAAGACCCTACTGCATAACAGTCTACTCACGCTGCGGGTGCCGTTCTACTTTCTCTCGACGGCGTATCCAAAATCTCTGCATGACGCGGTAGAAAGTTACTCGCAAGGTGGCCTTTTCAACCCAGACAAGCGTTTCGCTTGGGCCCTGCTAGGGCATGCGCAGCGAGCCTACTTTGTCGACAAGCCATTATTCCGATACCGCGTTCACACCGCCAATCAGGCCGCGCTACAAGCCGGAACGGGGGCACTCAGGCACTTGGTTGATGAATACGTGTCGACATTTTCGCTCGATAATTCGCTGTTAGTGTCTGCTGACGTAAGTCGCCCGCAGGTCATCAGTGCGTTCATCGAACACGATATTGCCCTGCGAGGATTCAAGGTATTGGCTGACGGAAACCGGCAGCTCGTCCGTCGGATGCTTGCTTTTGGCGATGCTTGCTATCCAGAGCAGATGGCAAAGAATCGCAAAATCAGTGCGCTTCGCCTGGCGCTGATGACCGGTGTTGCGGGTTCGACAGCGGCTCGCTTCGCGCTCGGGCCTGCAACCAAATTATGGACACGACAGTTGTCCAGGCACCAGCAACCCACCGGGAAAAAGTCATGAAGCGTTTGATTGTCGATCTGGACGGCACCATCACGATCGAGTCCGACAAGTCTTATCCCGACAAAGAGCCGAATCTCGCATTAGTTGCTCGGCTTCATGAATATAAAGCCCAGGGCTACGAGATCGTGATATTCACCAGCCGAAATATGCGCACTTACGATGGCAGCGTCGGCAAGATCAACGTGCATACGCTCCCGGTCATCTTGGACTGGTTGCAGCGGCATGACGTGCCGCATGACGAAGTCATTACTGCTAAACCTTGGTGTGGTTTTGATGGCTTCTACATTGATGACCGTTGTGTGCGGCCCAGCGAGTTCATCAACAGCACCCCGGAGCAGCTCGCGGCGCTGTTCAAACCCAAGGATGCTGCGTGCTGATCATCACATCGGCCGCCTATGTGCCAGCGGAGTTGGTGGCTGAACTGGGGCAGCTACCGCCGAGTTTTTTGCCGCTCGGCAACCGCCGTCTGTATGCCCGGCAGCTAGCCACACTAACCAGCCTTCGCGAGACTATCGTTCTCAGTCTTCCTACCGATTTCGTCTTGGACGAGGTGGACTCAGCGGTGCTTGCGAAGGCGGGTGTCACTATCGTGCGGACGTCCGCCACCTTGCGGCTGGTGGAGTCACTCAAAGCCGTTCTTGATCAACACCCCCCTTCGCCGCAAGAGCCAGTTCGGATTTTGCACGGCGACACGCTACAGGGCGACTTGCCTTTTGAACTCTCTGACGTCGTCGCGGTGGCGTCTAACGACGGCTACTACCCACGTGCACAAGTGCATGGAGAGTTGGATCGTTTCGTATCGGCTGACTACCGCTACTGTCAGCCCGGTGATGCAGTGCTTACTGGCTATCTCTCTTTCGGTGATAGCGCACTTTTTCTCGAGCTTTTGCAGCAGCACAACGATTTCATCGCCCTCGTCAACGGCTACCAAACTCTACGGCCTGATGGGCTTGCGATCTATCGCACGCGCAGTTGGGCTGATTGCGGACATGTGAACGCCTACTATCGTAGTCGCGCCAGCCACACCACCGAGCGCGTCTTCAATGAGCTGAGGGTCGAGCGCCATTACATCCGTAAGCGGGGTGAAAAGCAGCTCAAGATCCGCGCAGAACTTGAATGGTTTCGCCAACTGCCGGCTGCCATGCGACATTACATCCCGCAAATCGGAAGCGCGGCCACTGCGCCAGACGAGACCTTTTATGACATCGAATACCTCTACTGCCTGCCGCTTAGCGACCTTTATGTATTCGGGCGGCTTCCGGTTCAGGACTGGGGCACCATTTTCATCCGCTGTCTTGAGTTCCTCTCGGAGTGTAGTGCTTACGTAGCCCCCGCTGCCGCGCGATCGGATTGGCGCGGCATGTATCTGCCCAAGACCCTTCAGCGGCTTGAAGAATTTGCGGAGCAAAGCCACTGGGAGGTGCATGAATCGACCACAATCAATGGCCGCCATCATCCCTCGGTGGTTGCCATGGCCACGTCAGCGCAACTTCTTATTGATGGGGCGGCGTCGGCATCGCTAACGCTTTGCCATGGGGACTTCTGCTTCAGCAATATTCTCTACGACACTCGAGCCCGGCGAATCAAGGTGATCGATCCTAGAGGCTTGGGGCCGGACGGGCAGCTCAACTGCTACGGCGATCTTCGCTACGACTTTGGCAAACTGTTCCATTCAGTCGTCGGCGGCTATGACTTTGTGATCGCAGGGCAGATCACCGGAGAACTGGTCGCACCCAACTCCGTCCAGATCCGCGGCAAAATGCCTGATCGGACTTTGGAGATTATCGAGCGTTTTCGGCAAACCTGCCTCGCGGTAGTTGGCGAGGTCGGCGGTGAAAGGCTGATCGCAGCAATCACGGTGCATCTGTTTCTTTCTATGCTGCCCTTGCACAGCGACGAACCACGGCGGCAGTTGGCTTTGCTCAGTCGGGCTGTAGAGCTCTATCACCACTACCAACTGGACTGATCGACATGATTGTGATTCCAATGGTCGGGCGCAGCCGCAGATTCTTCGAGGCGGGTTACACCATGCCGAAGTATCGGCTGCCGCTCGGTGGAAAGAGCGTGTTCGCTCTCTCGGTCGGAAGCTTCAAGCAGGTTGCCGAACGCGAAGAGGTACTCATTGTTTGTTTACGAGAAGACAACGCGGCCGACTTCGCGCGACGCGAGCTAGATCACTTAGAAATTGCTCGTTCACGAGTGGTCGAACTCCCGTGCATGACCGCTGGCCAGGCTGATACCGTGAGCCAGGGCATCTCGGCATCCGGTGCATCCGCTGAGGAATCAGTGCTCATTTTCAACATTGATACCTTTAGGCCGGGGTTCGATTACCCACGAACATTTGCTTCAGAGGGTATCGATGGGTATTTGGAGTGCTTTATCGGCAGTGGCCCAAACTGGTCCAATGCCGTGCCGGCAGGCCCTGGGTCAAACAGGGTCGTACGGACTTCGGAAAAGCGCCAGGAATCAGAGTATTGCTGCACGGGCTTGTATTATTTTCGTCGAGCTGGCGATTTTGATCGTGCCTACCAGGCAGAGCTCGCAGTTCACGCGCGAGGCCTAGCGCAAACGAATGAACTGTATGTTGCACCGATCTACAATCACCTTATTGCAGAGGGCGCCGACATTCGTGTGGATGTTGTTTCTCCACAGCAAGTGATTTTCTGCGGTGTTCCTTCGGAGTATCAGAGCCTCCTGCAAAGCCCGCCGCTCGAGCTGCAACAATACCTCGCCAACCTCGCTGCATAGCGTGCATCGGCGCGGTCTACGGAGGGCAAGACCATCGATGACGCTGATTAACGTTAGCTACCAGTTGCAGATCTGGTCCGCCGTGGCACTTTTTCTCCTCGTCAGCGTGCTCAGTCAGACGGCCCACGCGTTGTCCGCTGAGGATGCAAGGCACCTGACGGAGCGGATCGCGTTTGGCGAGAGCGCCGATCAGCTCAGGCGGATGTCGCACATGAGTCGCGAGAACGCTGTTGAGATGTATGTTCAACAAGCAAGCCGCGGTTGCGAATCTGAAACCGTTCCTTATTGGGCGTCCGACCGACTCGAGTCTGCACCTGCGACAGATGCAGATTCTCAGCTTCGACATCAGAAAAAGCGCTACGGGCGTCGGGTTGCACTCCAAACCTGGTGGTTGAATGGAATGGTCGCCAGCACAACGCCGTTGTGTGACCGTCTTGCTCTATTTTGGCACCAGTACTTTCCGATCCAGGTTCATCAGACGACATCCGAAAGTGCAGCCATCCGGCAGGTCCAGCGACTCAGGCAGCAGGCACTGGGCAACTTCAGGGATATTTTGCGCGACATGTCGCGAGACCCTGCGATGCAGGAGTTTTTGGGGCTCACCAGCAACCGAAAGGCGCATCCCAATGAAAATTACGCCCGCGAGCTGATGGAGTTGTATACGCTTGGCTCCGGACACTACTCCGAGCAGGATGTGCGCGAGGCCGCTCGCGCTTATACCGGCTGGAGAACGATCCGCCGATTAGGCCTATTTGTGATGTGGTGGCCTGACCACGACTTCGGCCAGAAGCAGTTTCTCGGGCAAACTGGTCGCTGGGACGGCGATGACGTCGTCGACATCATCCTGCAGCAGCCGCGCACGGCCGAATTTATGGTCGAGAAGCTTTGGCGCGAGTTCATCTCGCCGACGCCTGCCCCGGCTGAGGTTTCGCGCCTCGCGGCGCTTCTGCGGCGTGACTGGGAGATCCGACCGGTGATCGACACGCTGTTGCGTTCGCCATACTTCTGGGCTGCAGATTCCCGTGGAACATTGACCAAGTCGCCAGTAGATTTGGCAGTGGGCGTGTTGCGTCAGGCGGGAGCTTCGCCGTCAAACGGCAATGCGCTTGCCGCATGGACGTGGGCGATGGGGCAGGGTCTGTATTTTCCGCCTGACGTGAAGGGTTGGCGGGGCGGGGCCGCTTGGATTACAGCTCAGACCCTGCAAACCCGTGAGTCGTTCTTGAGCGGGCTGGCCTCTGGTTACAGCGACGATGTCATCGCCACTCTCGTGCAGCAGGTGTATGAATATCCTGGCTTTGACGAACAAAGTCTCATGGCGGATTCTTCCGAATTGCGGCGCAGCCTCAGTACGAAAGCTCGTGCCGAGGTGGCGACCAAGGCCAGCCAGCTCGCTTATCAATTGAAGTGAGGACTGCACGATGATAAGGCGTCGCGAGTTATTGGCTGTCATGGCGGGTTTGATGCCATTCGGGCAACTACAAGCAGCGGCTGGGCGTATCGCTCGGTCGCGACATCTTGTATTGATTGAGCTCAAGGGCGGAAACGACGCATTGAATGCGTTCCCGCCATATCGCGATCCGCTGTATGCCAAACTGCGCCCCCGACTCGCGCTGCCGCAGTCTGCCGTGCTTGCGGTCACGCCGACTATCGGGCTGCATGCGGCGTTGGCGCCCCTAAAGGCCGCCTGGGATACAGGTGAAATGTCACTGGTGCAGGGGGTTGGCTATGCCGACCCGGTGCTTTCACATTTCGAGTCAGCTCGTATTTGGGAGACCGGAAGCCGCGCCCCGGACGCAGAGACTGGGTGGTTGTCGCCCATGGTGATGGGGGCGCCTTCAGCGCTCGATCCGGTGGCGGCAGTTTTTGGTTTCAACGCGGGGCCGCTGCGTGGGAGCGAGAAGCGCACCGTCCAACTCCTCGGATTGGATGGACTGGATCGACCGATTGAAGTCGATAACACCGACGTGGTGTATGATACGCCTGCCATGAGACAGCTTCTGGCAGTGCGCCAGCAGCAGGCAACGCTGCGCCGCTATGCCCGTGTAATGAGCGCCATGCCACCGCTGTCCGAGGGCTTGAAAGCACAACTGCTATCGCAAAGTCTCCGTTGTGTGGCGGCCATGCTCACGCAGCCGCTGGCACCGATAGTCTACAAGCTCGTGATCGGCGGCTTCGATACGCATGCTGGTCAGCTGGAAGCGCAAGCACGGCAGTTGGCAAAATTCGCTGCCGCCATCTCGGACTTTCGTCGACTATTGCTGCAACTAGGATTGTGGGAGCGCGTCCTAGTTGTTGCCTATTCTGAATTTGGACGCCGCGTCGGGGAGAACGCCAGCGGTGGGACTGACCACGGTGCGGCTCAGACGATGATGCTCATAGGGCAGTCCGTCCAACCCGGCGTGCTCGGCACGCCGTACGACCTTGCCGCTCTCGATGAGGCTGGAAACTTGCCTGCTCAAGTCGATTTTCGCGAAGTGTTCAACGCGATTGGTCGGGACTGGCTGCCTCATGGGCTGTTTTTCCCGGAACGGCCTGCGCAAACCCAGCTGTTCAGGGTGTGATCGGTGAGATTCTCCATGCGCGGGGTGCTGCTGCCTCTGGCTTGGAGTGTGGTGACTCTCGTTGGCATCTCATCGGGGATCTGGCTCGAGCACCGGTTTGACCTGGTGGATACGCTGCGCGGACAGTTACCGCTCTTTTGGAGGCGCCCGCAGGTGCGCCCTGCGGTTCCCGAAAGCGACCTGGGAAAATTGGCGATCTATGCATTCCTTGGCCAATCCAACGCCGTAGGTGTTGCGAGACACTCAGTTGCTCGTATGCCGCTGGAACAGCATCAGGTTTACGTTTTTGGCAATGACTACCGCTGGCGCACAGCAATCGATCCGCTGGATGATTCCCATGGGCAGGTCGATCTGGTTTCGGTTGATCGGCTATTTGGCTACAGCGCCGCGACCGCGTTTGCATATCACCTGAGACAGTTAGAACCTGAGGTTCCGATTGGTCTACTGTCTTGCGCGAGGGGTGGCAGTTCGATCGGAATGTGGGCACCGTCCAGGTCAGATGCGACGCTTTTCGGCGCCTGCTACAAGCGTATATTGGCGGCATCAGCGGCAGGGCAGCTTGCAGGTGTCATCTTTATGCAGGGAGAACGCGATGCAGTCAGTGCGGAACGGACCGGGATGAAATCCATTCATCCCGGAGAGTGGGCGACTCGCTTCACCGTCATGGTTGACGAGTTGCGGGCGGCATTCGGTCGACAAGAGCTCCCGGTTGTCTTTGGAAAGCTGGGTGCTGCACCCTTGGATGGGCAGCGGTTTAAAAATTGGGCGATAGTCAGGGCGCAGCAGGAACGACTACATCACCCCTGCACACAAGGGGTCCCGACGGAGGGAGTCCAGAAAATGGAAGATGGACTGCACTACACCGCGACGGGCTACGACCAGCTTGGCCAGTTACTGGCTGACGCCATGAGGCAGCTCAGGGCAATCGGCTGTGATTGAGCCAAATGACTTGGTTGGGTTGCCCCGCCGAGCAGCAATTGCTGCAGACGTTTTCAGCTGAGGCCTTCAACTACCGCCGACGCTCAGTCGCTGGCCATCCTCGAGAAGGTGCCGAGATAGCGCCCCGTAGTCCACACCTTGCACCGACGTGCCCTGATCGATGGCCATGGCCGCTGCTGCACCAGCCGACTGTCCCATGATCATGTAACTCGGTTCTACGCGCATCGACGCAAAGGCAACATGGCTGGCAGAGATACAAACCGTCACGAGTAGGTTTGTCGCCTCTTCGGGCTTCGGGGTCAGAACGCTGTACGGGATCTGGTACGGGTCTACCTCCGTGAACAGGTGCCCCTCAGCTTGGGCAATACCTCGATTGGCAAAGAGACTGACGGTATGTACGTCAATCCAGTACACACCCAAACCGATCGGTTGTGGCGCCGTTTTGTTTAAGATCGTTCCCTGCGTCATCACCGATGTCCCCAGCATTCGGCGGCCTTCGCGGACATACATCTGCGGTGGAAAGTTGCCGTTATCCGTGTACTCGTCCTTACAGTAGCCCAATGCAGATGCCTCGTCCCGAAGTTGCTTCGGCAGGCGTGGGCTGGTGGCCAGGTAGTACATGAATCCCTTTACGAAGCGCTCATGCTGCTGGGCAATCTCCTGACGTCGCACCGGTGTGGCCTCCGGATACTCATAACTTGGTCCGACGTGATCTACGGAGATGTCTTTCACGTTGTTCACATCGAACTTGCCATTGGGTAATCCCTGCAAGGTGATCAGTCGACTCAGTGCGAAGCTGTCACCGTTAGCCTGCTTGTAAGCGACCATACGAGCAACCGCCTCGAATAACGCCGGGTCATAGCCATCTGGTGCTGTAAACGGCACTCGGTTGGCGGGGTTGGCGGTTACGCAGACTCGGTAGGTGTATGCCTGGATTCGACGATCAGCACTGCCCGGCTTGCCCGGCGGGGCGGGGTCGATCAGCGGGATTACGCCACTGCTCGGATCGCCCGGCACTACGTATGGATCGAACTGAGAGTTGTTGGCGTTGCTGTAAACCCCGACGCCGGCCAAGGACTCACCATATTCGCTGCTTGCCTCACGGCCCACGGTATAGCTTACGCCTGCTTGTGCCAGCAAATCACCTTCATAACTTGCATCTATAAAAACCTTGGCGACATAGCGATTACCGTTTTCGGTCTGCACTGAATCGACGTGCGTTCCGTTCTTGGTAACCGAGGTCAATGCCGACTCGGTTTTGACCTGAATACCGCTCTGCCCGCATAACAGGCTCTTCATCACGAATCCAGCCGCCTTTGGCTCGAACTTTGTTGCATCTACATCACGTGCGAAACCATAGAAACTTGCGAGTTGGGAAAAGAATGTCCGAGTGCGGCCGCCGATGATATCGATGTTCTTGACCTCCCCTATTCCTATGCCATTACCAAACTTGCCCCCCAGTCTCGACGTAGGTTCCAGTAGAACGACACGCTTTCCAAGATGTGCTGCCTCAATGGCGGCCATGATGCCGGAAGGCGTTGCTCCATAGATGAGCACATCAGTCTCCAAAACTGTACTACTGCCTTGGGCAGCGTTACCGCACGCAACCATTGGGACTGGATCGATGCCCACACCCGCGCGGCCCGCGTCGCGATTCTCACAGCCGCTAAGAGCAGCTGTAGTCACAGCAGCAAAAAGGGCAGGTAGCGAATAAGTCGAGCGCATGTTAATTCCTGGTCGCATTTGGAGCAATGTATCAATTTTAAGCTTGAATGAAAAGCAAAAATCGGAAATGATTAAAATATCAATATTAATTTTGTCAAAAATTAAAAGTAATCAAAGTCATCGCGGCAATATCAATTCTGAATTGCTATTGTCGAGAGCGGCAGCATTCAGAAATTATTAATTCAATTTAACTTCAAACTTGATATTTTCATCATTAGTAAGTAAGGTTCCGCGCGCCAGCTTTTCTTGCAAGCATTTAAAGATTGAAATATAATGGTGTAAGTTTGGAAAAATAAATGAAAAACTCCG
>Ga0256306_1000089_pt1 | contig 13697 bp, 1 predicted proteins | sample ColtaT_17_FD_183663 | JGI IMG/M metagenome (GOLD analysis project Ga0256306, IMG submission 183663) | Metatranscriptome of freshwater microbial communities from Columbia River, Oregon, United States - Colum_Law_RepC_8d (Metagenome... | ecosystem: Environmental > Aquatic > Freshwater > River... | reverse complement strand
GGCGACGCGATTCGTTTGTCAGTGAGCACGAGCGCGTCGCCGGACGGATCCTTCGCGTACGAATTACGGAGCAGTGCCGTACACAGCATGGGTAGTGCTGTTGCGGTTAATGTACAAACGCCTCGCGTTGACTTGGACCTTCTGCGGCAGCAGGCATCGAGAGCGATTGCGGTTGGGGAGAGCTATCAAAGATTTGCGTCGCTCGGGTTGCAGTACGGACCGGCGCAGCGTGCGCTTCATGGATTGTTTGCCGGAACTGACTTTGCCGTCGCCGAGCTTCGCATGCCAGAGGGTACAAATGACGGCGCGTTCCTGCTTCATCCTTCGCTCCTCGATGGAGCGCTGCAGGCGCTGATTGGGCTCGAAGGCGCCGCGTCCGCATTGGCGCTGCCGTATGCGGTGCGGCGCGTGCAGATCTTCTCCGAAGCGAACGCCCGGACGATGTGGGCGGTGGCGAGGCGGGAGTCGGCGAGTGCGTACCAGATCGATGTTTGCCAGCCGGACGGCACGGTTTGCGTACGTATGGAAGGACTGGCGGTCCGACGCGCGCCAGTGGAGAAAGCACCCCAGGTGAGCACGCTGGCGGAGTTAGTCCGCATTGCGGCGAAGGTGCTTGAAGTGGATGCCTCCGTGATTGAAACGGATGTGGAGCTTGGGGAGTTTGGTTTTGACTCGATCACGATGACGGCGTTCGCGTCGAAGGTGAACTCCGAACTTGGCTTATCGTTGACGCCGGCAGATTTCTTCGAGTTCGCCACGCTGGAGCGTCTCGCCGGCCACATTGGCGAGCGGAGCGTCTCGGCGCCGGTTACCTTGCAATCCGCGCCAGCGGAGGAGAAGGAAGATGCAATTGCCATTGTGGGGATGAGTTGTCATTTCCCAATGGCCCCCGATGCCGAGAGTTTTTGGAGGAACCTGAGGGAGGGCCGGGATTGCATCACGGAGGTCCCGGCGGACCGCTGGGATTGGCGTGCGATCTACGGCGATCCCAAGCAGGAGCCGGGCAAGACGAACGTCCAGTGGGGCGGGTTCGCCGACGGCATCCTCGACTTTGACCCGCTGTTTTTCGGGATCTCGCCGCGCGAAGCGTCCTGGATGGATCCGCAGCAGCGGCTGCTGTTGATGCACGTTTGGAAGGCGCTGGAGGATGCGGGCCATGCGCCGCGTCAACTGGCAGGACGTAGCATCGGCATCTTCGTGGGTACGTCGATGAGCAGCCGGACGGCGGCGGCGGACACTGGCGGCGAGTCCTATGCGGCAACTGGCGCGGTGCCTTCCGTAGGCCCCAACCGGGCCAGCTACTTCTTTGACTGGCATGGCCCGAGCGAGCCGGTGGAAACGGCGTGCTCCAGTTCGCTGGTTGCCATTCATCGCGCGGTGCAGGCGATGCGGTCCGGCGATTGCGAGATGGCTGTTGTTGGCGGTATCAACACGATGGTCACGCCAGAGGCGCACATCCTGTTTTCACAGGCGGGGATGCTGTCGCCGGATGGCCGCTGCAAGACGTTCTCCGCGGGCGCCAACGGCTATGTGCGCGGCGAAGGCGTCGGAATGCTGGTGTTGAAGCGGCTTTCCCAGGCAAGGCGCGACAGCAATTCGATCTACGCGATTGTGCGCGGAACGGCAGTGAATCATGGTGGCCGGGCGAACTCGCTGACGGCTCCGAACACCGCGGCGCAATCCGATTTGCTGAAGACCGCGTACCAACGGGCGGGCGTGGATCCGTCCACGGTCACGTACATCGAAGCGCACGGCACGGGAACGGCCCTGGGCGATCCGGTGGAAGTGAATGCGCTGAAATCCCTGTTCCAGAAAGGCGACGGCCGTTGTGCACTGGGCTCGGTGAAGACGAATATCGGCCACCTGGAACTTGCGGCCGGGGTGGCCGGGTTGATCAAGGTGCTGCTGCAGATGCAGCATCGGACTCTGGCGCCAACGCTGCATTGTGACGAACAGAATCCGTACATCGATTTCAGCGGGTCGCCGCTGTATCTGGTGCGGGAGGCGCAGACTTGGGAAGGTCCGAGGCGGGCAGGCGTTAGCAGCTTCGGGTTCGGCGGCGTAAACGCGCATGTAATTGTGGAGGAGTATGAGCAGCAGCAGCGAGTGCCGGGATTTGGTCCGGCGCTGATGGTGCTTTCGGCCCGCGAGGAGGACCGGCTGCGTGCGCTGGCACGGTCACTGGCGGACAGTTTTGGCGAGCGTTATAGCGACGCGGATCTGCAGGATGCTTCGTACACGCTGTTGGTGGGTCGCGACGCGATGAAGTACCGGCTGGCCGTGGTGGTGCAGACAGCGGTGGAGCTGCGGGCGAAGCTGCAAGCCTTTGCGAACGGGCAAGTCGAAGGCGTCCTAACGGGGTGCGTGGAGCGAAAAGCCACCGCGCCCGCAATGGCTGGCAGCACCCTGGAGGCGATGGGTAGGCATTGGGTGAATGGCGGCGAGTTGGATCTGGACGCGATGTTCGAGCGGGGACAACGGCGTTTGCTGCATTTGCCGACGTATCCATTCGCAACGACGCGGCCAGCATCGGGGATCGTGCTCGATCCGGCGGCCTACTATCTGCGGGACCATCGCATTCATTCGCAATCCGTGCTGCCAGGCGCCATGAGTTTGGAGTTGGTGCGTACCGCGTTCGGGGAGGCTGTGCCGGTGACGATGCGGCAGATCTTGTGGCGGCAGCCGGTGATCGTGGAGAGTCAACCGGTGGCGGCGCGCGTGGATCTTGACGCGGCCAAGGGTAGCTTCCGCTTCGTGACGGGCGAGGATACGGTTCACGTTCAGGGCTTTATCGCCGCGGGTGCCGAGGAAGGCGGGCACATAGATGTCGAGGCAATACGGTCGCGCTGTCGGGAACAGATCACCAGCCGGGAGTTTTATGCGGTATTTGAGCCCTCAGGTATTGCCTATGGCCCCAGCTTCCGACCGGTAGAAGAGGCGTTCGCCGGTGAGGTGGAAGCGCTGACCAAACTGCGTCTGCCAAAGAGCTCATCCTCTCATTCGGCAATGCACCCTGTGATGCTCGACGGCGCGTTTCAATCGTGCGCGCTGTTGCTGCGCGGACTCGGAGCGGAGACAGCGGTGCCGTTTGCTGTAGAAAGGCTGGAGGTGTTGCGGCCCACTGCGGACGAGATGTGGGTCCATGTGCGGGAGACGCTCTCCGCGGGCGCTTCTATTCGCAGGTTGGATATTGATTTAGCGGATGGCGATGGGAGGGTCTGCGTCAAAGTGCGTGGATTCTCGCTGCGGACGATGACCACGCCGTCACCGCAGCCTCCGCGGCAACAGCGCGTTCGCGATACGCGAGCCTTGCTGGCGCGACTCGTGGCGGAGGAATCGGGCGTCAGCCGGAACTCCATTTCGTCGGAGGAACCGCTGGAAGCGTACGGTCTTGATTCCATGATGATCGGGAAGTTGACGGATCGCCTGGAGCGTGAGTATGGGCCGTTATCGAAGACGCTGTTCTTCGAGTATCAGAACATTGAACAATTGGCCCGCTATCTGGATGAAGAGCATGCGCCCTTGGCTACGCCACGAGTGCAGGCTAAGCCTGCGGCGGATGGCGCCATCGCAATTATTGGCTTGGCTGGCCGGTATCCGGGTGCTCGGAATCTGGATGAGTTCTGGGAGAATTTGGCCCGGGGGCGGGACTGCATCACGGAGGTCCCGCGGTCGCGATGGGACCATAGCCGCTACTATGATCCGGAGTCCCGCGCGCCCGGGAAAACGAACAGCAAGTGGGGCGGATTCATCGACGACGCCGAGTGTTTCGACCCGCTATTCTTCAACGTCTCACCGCGGGAGGCGGAGTTCCTGGATCCACAGGAACGCATCTTTCTGCAGTGCGCCTGGGAAGCCATGGAAGACGCGGGCTATACTCGCGCCACACTGGCTCCCGCTGCGGCGCCGATGACGGGCGGCAATGTGGGAGTGTTTGTCGGCGTGATGTATGAGGAGTATCAGCTGTGGGGCGCGGAGATGACGGCCGCGGGCCGGCCGACGGTGCTGTCGAGCAGCGCCGCGTCGATCGCCAATCGGGTGTCCTATTTTTGCGACTTCCATGGACCCAGCCTGACGGTTGACACGATGTGTTCTTCGTCGCTAACGGCGATTCATCTGGCGTGTGAAAGTCTGCGTGCCGGGAGTTGCCAGGTGGCGTTAGCGGGCGGCGTGAATCTCAACCTGCATCCGAACAAGTATCTGACGCTGGCGCAAGGCCGCTTCACATCGACGACAGGCCGGTGCGAAAGCTATGGGCGCGGCGGCGATGGTTACGTACCGGGCGAAGGCGCGGGCGCCGTAATTCTTAAGCCTTTGGAGCGCGCTATCGCCGATGGGGACCAGATTTATGGCGTGGTCCGCGCATCGGCATTGAACCATGGCGGCAAGACGAATGGCTATACGGTTCCGAATCCCCATGCGCAGGCGGCTGTGATCACGGCGGCTTTGGAGCGAGGTGGTGTGGATGCGCGCGCCATTAGCTACATCGAAGGCCATGGCACGGGAACCTCGCTGGGCGATCCGATTGAAATTGCGGCGCTCTCAAAGGCGTTTCGCGCCCATACGCAGGAACGGGAGTTCTGCGCGATCGGATCTGTGAAGTCGAACATTGGACACTGCGAGAGCGCTGCCGGTATCGCCGGGTTGACCAAAGTGCTCCTGCAGATGAAGCACGGGATGCTGGCGCCGTCGTTGCATTCGGAGACCTTGAATCCTGCTATCGACTTTCCCCGTTCGCCCTTCCGCGTACAGCGGCGCCTAGAGGCGTGGCCGCGCCCTGAGTCCGGCGCTCGACTGGCCGGGATCTCGGCGTTTGGCGCGGGCGGATCTAATGTGCATCTGGTTGTAGAGGAGCACGAGTCACCAGCGCGCCAGCCCGCAGTACAGCGCCCTCGAGTATTCCCCTTCTCCGCGCACACCGAAGAACAACTTACTGCGCTTCTTGAGCGGCACCTTGCGGCCTTCGCGCGGTATACGGATCAGGATTTGCCAGCGATCGCGCGGGTGCTGCAGGAGGGTCGTGAGGTGTTTGCGCAGCGGTTCGCGGTGGTGGCTTCGACCCTTGCGGATCTACACGCGCAGACCGCGGCGTATCTGAACAACGAGCAGCCCTCGCTGCCGCACCCGGATGCACTCTGGCGAGTTGCGCGAGAGTGGATGGAGCACGGTAAGACAGACTGGGCGGCGTTGCGAGAAGCTGAAGCTACCCGCGTTAGTCTGCCGACCTATCCATTCGCGAAAGAACGGTTTTGGGCGCCACTTCCCGGCGGTTCGCCGGCGCCGCTACCGTTGTTCTTTGCGCCGTCATGGCAGCCGCAACTGGCCCAACCAGTAGTCAAGCCGGACTCTGTGGTCACGGTATTCGTCGGCGTTGATTCTACCGGTGCGGACGGTATCCGGATACCGGGTGATGACTACACCAGCGCTGCGGTGGAGTTACTGGGCGTGGTGCAGGACATCGTGAAGGAGCGGCCGAAGAGCGCATTGCTGCAAGTGGTGGTTCCGGCTGGAAGTGAACTCGCCGGTTTGGGTGGATTGCTGCGAACTGTGCAGTGGGAACATTCGGCCGTCCGGTGCCAACTCGTGGAGTGGGACGGTGCGGGGGGGGATCTTGCTGGGCGATTGCGCGCGGAGCGGTTCAGCGGTGAAACCCATACTCGCTATACGAGAGAGAGCCAGAGGCAAGTACGGCAATGGCGCGAGTTGACGGCGGAGCCCAACGTGGCCACGCCGTGGAAAGATGGCGGGGTCTATCTGATTGTGGGTGGCGCTGGCGGTCTTGGCTTGCTACTCGCCGAAGAGATCGCGTCCAGTGTCAGGCGGCCCGCACTTTGGCTGACCAGCCGGTCGCCGATGGCGGAGTCGGCGCGGGCGGGGATTACCAAGCGCGGTGGAGTCGTCGAGCACCGGCAAGTGGATGTGACGGAACGGCCGCAAGTGGACGGGTTGATTCGGGAGATCCTGGAGCGGCATGGCCGTTTGGATGGGGTGATCCACGCGGCGGGTGTTCTGCGCGATAAGCGACTGGTCCGCAAGTCGGCGGCGGAGTTCCGCGAGGTGTTGGCGCCAAAGGTGGAGGGCGTTTTGAACCTGGATGCCGCCACCGCCGGATGCCGAATGGACTTCGTGCTTCTGTTCGCTTCCATCTCCGGAGCACTAGGCAACGCCGGGCAGTGCGACTATGCGGCGGCCAACGGTTTTCTGGATTCGTTCGCTGCATGTCGCAACCTTCAGGTGGAACGCGGCGAGCGCTATGGCCGCACGATCTCGCTGGATTGGCCGTATTGGAGCAATGGCGGCATGCGACTGGACGATTCCGTCATCGAGCGCATGCGGAGCGGATTCGGCGTTGTGCCTTTGGAAACGGACGCGGGCATGGCCGCATTGCGCGCCGCCTTCGGGTTTCGTGAGTCGCAGTTGTTGATTCTGGATGGCGATCGCGATCGACTGCGCCACGCGCTGCGTCCTCCGCAAGTCGTCGCGGCTCCAGCGCCGCCGCCGAAACGGGACGACCTCACGGGTCGTATCCGGCATCATCTCTCGCGTGTGCTGCAGGTGCCACCGGAGAAGCTGAGTTCTAGCGAAACGCTGGACCGCTATGGCCTGGACTCGGTAACCGGCATGGACGTGATCGAGTCCCTGAGTAGGGAGCTGGATCGCAAGCTGCCCCCAACGCTATTGCTGGAGTATCCACGAATCGACTTATTGGCTGCCCACCTGAACGAGACAGTGCCGGCGCCCGCGATCGCCGAGCCTGTCGCAGAACGCGGGAAGGATATCGCGATCATTGCCATCGCCGGGCGCTACCCTGGCGCGGATACCATCGACGACTTCTGGGACCTGTTGCAGCAGGGCCGTGACTGTATCACTGAGATTCCGGGCGAGCGCTGGGACGCGAACTCCCGCGCTGCGGCGTACTGCAAGTGGGGCGGTTTTCTTTCCGACGTGGACCGGTTCGACGCTTCGTTCTTCGGCGTATCGCCGCGTGATGCCGCTTTGATGGATCCGCAGGAACGTCTATTTCTGGAGACTGTTTTCCGGCTACTGGAGAGCGCGGGTTATACCAACGCTCATCTCCGCCAGGCGTTCGGTTCGCGGGTCGGCGTGTATGTGGGAGCGATGTCGCAGCAGTATCACGCTGTCGAGGCGGACCCGGATCAGAAGGCGCTGGTTTCGATGTCGTCTTATGCGTCAATTGCAAACCGCGTCTCGTTCTACTTCGACTTACAAGGACCCAGTGTGGCGCTGGACACCATGTGTTCTTCCGGTCTGCACGCGGTTCATCTGGCAAGCCGCGCGCTGCAGGCCGACGAGTGCAGGCTCGCGATCGCCGGTGGCGTGAATCTATCCATACATCCGAACAAGTACCAGGCGCTGAGCCGCACAGGGCTGTTGGGGAGCACTCCGGATTCGCGCAGCTTTGCGGATGGCGATGGATACCTGCCGGCCGAGGGAGTCGGCGCCGTGTTGCTGAAGCCTTTGGCGGACGCGCGTCGCGACGGGGACCGGATTCTGGCCGTCATTAAAGGTAGCGCGGCGAATCATGGCGGACACTCTGCTGGATTCATGACGCCGAGTGCAGAGGCGCAGGCTCGCTTGATCGAGGAGAACTTTCGCGCGACAGGTGTTGATCCCCGAACCGTGAGCTATGTTGAGGCTGCGGCGACCGGCTCGGCGCTAAGTGATTCGATGGAAGTCCGGGCACTGACACGGGCGTTTCGGAACTTCACGAAAGATGTCGGATTCTGCGCGCTGGGGACGGTGAAGTCCAACATGGGCCATGCGGAAGCTGCGTCGGGAATGGCGCAGTTGACCAAGGTGATTCTCCAGTTGGATCGTCGCAAGCTTGCCCCTACGCTTCTGACGCGGCATCCCAATCCGCACATCGATCTCAACGGCACGCCATTCGTCTTGCAGTCCTCCCTGACGGAGTGGACTCCGCCGAATGGAGTACCGCGTCGCGCTGCCATCAGTTCGTTTGGCGCTGGTGGGTCCAATTTGCATTTGATTTTGGAGGAGGCGCCAACGACTGTCGCCTCCGAAGAGTCAATGGCCGGTCCTCCGTGGCAGTTCGTGCTTTCGGCGCACAGCGACGAGCGTCTGGCGCAGTGGATGAAGACGATGCATGACTATGTCGCTAACCATACGGCGTTGTCACTACCGCGGCTCGCCTATACGCTTCAGGAGCGCCGGACCCGGATGGAATGCGTCCGGGTGATCTCGTCGAGCAACCGGCAGCAGTTGCTCGACGCGTTGGCGGCTCCGGAGCGGCATGCTTTGCGGGCCGAGGCGGGCGAGCCATCGGGAGTTCTGCGAGGCGCACCGCTGCCCTTGCCGCCGTACCCGCTGCAGCGGGAGAGGTATTGGTTGTCGGTATCGAAGGACGCCGGGCCAGCGCCCGCGACGTTGCCAGAACGGATTGTTGCTCTACTGCAAGAGGAACTGGGGGTGCCTGTTCAGGCGACGGACTCCTTCCAATCCCTAGGTATCGACTCCATGGCATCGCAGAGACTGATCCACGCGGTTTCTGAATCGACTGGCGTTCCTATTGGCTACGCGGACTTAGCCTCCCACCCCACACCCGCCACTTTGGCTTCTTACCTTGGCGGTATTCAGCCGGCAGCCAGGAACGGGAGTGCGCCCGAACGCGAATTCCCTTGCTCGCTGACGGAGGGCCAGCGGGCGTTGTGGGTGTTCCAGAAACTGTACCCTTCGTCGTCGGCTTACAATGTGCCGCTTGCCTATGCTGTGGAGCACGCCGATCGTGACGCCTTGGAAAGGGCCTGTGGGTGGGTGGTGAAGGCGTATCCGATTCTTGGCACGCTTGTCGATGGCGACTTGCAGTTGCGGCTGGCTGAGCGCGCCGCGAGGCTTCAAGTGTTGCAGGTTCCGCCTTCGATGGACGCGGTGGAATTCGCTCGGCAGCGGGCGGCTGTCCCGTTCGATTTGCAAGAGGCGGTCCCGATTCGCTTCGAGTTGCTCGACGGTTTGACTCCGATTCTTCTAATTGTGGTTCATCACATCGCGTTTGACGGCATCTCCGCGGCTGTGTTCGCAAAGGCCTTTTGGCAAGCCTATTGCGGCAGAGAGGAGTTCGAGAAACCCGTTGCGGCGTCGTTCGCTTCGTTTTCGGAATGGGAGCAGCAATACCTGGCCTCTTCGGCGGCGGAACGCGATCGAAACTGGTGGCTGAACCATTTGGCGGGCGAAGTGCCGACGCTGAATCTCGCGGCCGTTGGATCGTCAGCGAGTTTGGATGTAGAACTTCCGGCGGGCCTGGTGGCTCAGGTGAAATCGTGCTCCGCAGAGCTTGGCATTAGCGCCTCTGTCTTGTTCTTGGGTGCCTTTGCGATCCTGCTGTCGCGTTACTGCGATGCGGAGGAGTTCGTAGTCGGCGTACCGGCGGCGGCCCGGCCGCAGAGCGGTTTCCAGGAAACGATCGGCTACTTCGCAAACGTTCTTCCGCTCCGCGTCGCGCCAACCGGCGCACACTCGGTGGCCGACTATCTGGGGGCGTTGCAAACTACCTTCTCCGCTGCGCTTGACCATTCGCAATATCCGCTGGCGCGCCTTTTGCGCGACATGAAACGGGATGCGTTGGCGGCGCCGCTCTTCCATGCCACTTTCTCTTACCAAAGCTTCTTGAACTCGCTGGAGCTAGCTGGAACACAACATCTGGCGGAGATTCGACAAGAAGGCGACGCCGCGTTCGGACTCGAAGTTCATACCAGCAGCATCGTCGCCGTTTACGACGCGCAGCAGTTTAACGATTCCAGCGTCCGGAGCATGCTTGTCCATTACATACGGATGCTCGGCGCTCTCGTTGCGAACCCGCGGCAACCCGTTGCGGACCTGCAGATGCTGACCCAATTGGAGCGCGACACGATCTTAGGGCAGTGGAGCCGCGGGGAGGAGTTGCGACAGGCTCGCGCCACTGTCTGTAGTGCGATTGACCGGCGTTCTGCCGCAGTGCCAAATGCTGTCGCTATCGTCGCGGATCAGGAGTCTTGGACCTACTCGGCGTTGGCGAAGCGGGTGAATCGCCTGACGAACTATCTGCGTCAAAGGGCATTGCCGCCGGGTGCGCGAGTCGCCGTCTGTTTGGGCCGCGCGCCAGAGTGCGTCGCGGTGATGCTGGCGGTGTGGAAGGCTGGATGTGTGTGGGTGCCGCTCGATTCGGCTTGGCCGGCGGAGCGGCTGGCGTTCACGATTCGTGACTCGGGCGCGGCGCTGGTGATTGTGGATGACTCCACGGTCGCAGCCTTGAACGGCGTTCCGCCGGCGCGTCTTATTTTGCTCTCTCGCGCGCAGAACGCCATCGCGCGGTGCTCGGCCAAGCCGGCGCGATATCGAACACCGTTGACGAGCGATGCCTACATCATCTACACATCAGGCTCTACGGGTCGGCCGAAAGGCGTGGTTGTCTCGCACGCCGCGCTCGCGACACATTGCGTGGCGGCAGTTCGAACCTACGGCATCACGCGCCGCGATGTTGTGCTGCAGTTCTCCTCTCATTCCGTTGACCCTGCACTCGAGCAGCTTCTACCTGCTTTGATGCAAGGCGCGATGGTTGTCATGCGCACGCAGGACCTGTGGACGCCCAGCGCATTCCAACGTCTGATCCACAAACAACGAATCACCGTAGCGGATCTCCCGCCGGCGTATTTGCATGAACTGCTATTGGCTTGGCCTGCAGGCGCGACGTCCCATGGCCTGCGACTGCTGCTCTGTGGCGGCGAATCGCTTCCGCCAGATACGGTGCGGCTCTGGCAGGCGAGCCCACTGCGGACGGCGCGGCTGCTGAATGTCTACGGTCCCACTGAGGCGACCATCACCAGCACCTACCATGAGGTCACGGCAGCTGATGCGGCGGAGCGGTCCGTTCCGATTGGCCGTCCGTTCCCCGCTCGCGAAATCTACATTCTGGACCGGTACGGTAATCCGGTGCCGGAAGGCGTGGCGGGCGAACTGTATATCGGCGGACCTTGCCTGGGTACGGCTTATCAAGGCTCCGAAGAGTTGACGCGCTCCCGCTTTACTCCGAATCCGTTCTCGGCGGGCCGGTTGTACCGGACAGGTGATCGTGCTTCGTTCGTGCCTGGGACCAACGGCTTGCTGGCGTTCCATGGCCGTACAGATCAGCAGGTGAAGGTTCGCGGGTTCCGGGTGGAGTTGGGTGAAGTGGAATCCGCTTTACGCGAGTTCGGCTGCTCCGACGCGGCTGTGTTTCTTGATCCGAGTAGCCAGCAACTGATGGCGTGCGTGACTCCGGATTCGTTTGACGAGGCCGGAGCGCGCGTGTATCTGGCGTCGCGGCTTCCGGCGCATATGTTACCGGTGGCGTATCTGGCGTTGGAGCGTCTGCCTTTGTCGCTATCGGGTAAAGTCGACCGTCAGGCGCTGCGGCTTCTCTTTGCGGACCGTGGCGAGTCTCGGAAGCCTTCGGGACTACGAAGCATGACGGAGCAGCGGCTGGAGCGGATTTGGTGCAGTCTTCTGCAATTGCAAATGGTGAATCCCGAGGAAAGCTTCTTCGATCTGGGTGGCCACTCGCTGCTTTGTCTTCGGCTTCTTGCGGAGATGCAGCGCGAGTTTCAGCGCGAGCTCTCTATCGGGGACATTCTGCAGGCGCCAACTCTGCGCGAAATGGCGGTGCTGTTGGACCGCGATGCAGTCGCCATGGACTCTCCTCTCGTTACTCTGCGTGAGGCCGCGGCGGCCGGTGGAGCCCCGCTGTTCCTTGTGCATCCGGTGGGCGGCAGTGTGGCGTGCTATGCGGAGCTTGCAAAACACCTCGACATGGCAGGCGCGGTCTTCGGGCTCCAGTCTCCTTTGCTGACGGGAAGTGGTGGGCCGCAGAGCTTGGAGGAGATCGCTGCGCTGTACGTCGATGAGATTCGCGCGGTGCAGCCGGAAGGTCCGTACCGGCTAGCGGGATGGTCACTGGGCGGCATGATCGCGTATGAGATCGCCCGGCAGTTGCGATCGGAGGGTTCGGCGGTGAACCTGCTTGCGCTAATCGATAGCTACCCGCCGTCAGTGGTGCGCCAATGGGCGGAACAACAATTGCCAGTCGTAGCGTTTGCAGAGGATTTGCTGGGCGGCTCGCTGGAGGGTTTGGACACGACCCAGCCAGAAGGCCAAGTCCTGGAAGCCCTTTCCGCAAAGCTCCAAGTGGATTGCGCGGCCCTGTTCCGCGTGTTCCGGCTGCACCTCGACGCCTCCCGCCAATACGTGCCGCGGGCTGCCGACATCTCCATCACACTTGTGGAAGCGGGCACCCCCGCGGCGGATCTCGCTGCTGAGTGGGGGGCGCTTGCGCTCTCCGGCATCACCGTGTACCGGCTATCCGCAAGCCACTACAACATCCTGCAATCGCCTCAGGTGCAGCGAGTGGCCGAGATCCTCACACCGCACGCCATCAGCGCACGCGCAGCGGCAGGCGCTCCAGCCCACGCTGGTTGGTCCGATCCACAAACCACTCCGGTTCTCCTGCCAGCTCGATCGTCGAATAGCGATCCAATAGTGCACTGAAGCCAACCTGCGCTTCCATACGGGCCAGGGCGGCGCCGATGCAAACATGCGGACCTCCACCGAAAATGGCGTGGAGGTTCGGCTGGCGTGCTACGTCGAACACGTCTGGATTTTCGAAATGCTCCGGGTCCCGGTTGAATGCGCCGACGAGGCCGATGGCCAGCGATCCGGCCGGGATCGGCACATCGCCGCAGGTATAGTCGCTGATCGCCACGCGCAGAATGAAGTTGATTCCTGGCTCGTAGCGCATCATCTCCTCAATCGCCGTCCGCAATAGATTTCGATTCGCGCGCAACTTCGCCATCTGCTCCGGATGACGCAGCAGCGCCAGAAGTCCGTTGCCGAACAGAGTTACCGTCGTTTCATTGCCGGAGACCAGTCCGACGAGGTTGTTGAGGGTTTCCTCTTCGTCCATCGTGCCGTCGTCCAGGGCCCCGAGCGCCATAGCGACAAACCCATCGCCGGGCGGCGCGCGGCGAGACTCCAGATGCTGCCGCATGTAGGACTTGAACTCAACTAGCGCGCCATGCGCCTCCTGCTTTTGATCGGGAGTCATCATGATGTCGCCGATCTTGACCAGCGCGCCGTTCCACTTTGCCACCTGCTCATCCATGGCCGGCGGGATCTCAAACAGGTTGCGGGAGACCCGTCGGGGAAGCAGGTTGGCGAATGACGCCATGAAGTCGAACTCCGTATCGACCGGCAGCGCGTCCACCACTTGGCGGCATTCGGCTTCGATCATGGGGAGGAACTCCGTCAACCCGCCAGTCTTTAGGGCCTTCTCGTAGACGCCCCGCATGCGGCGATGTTCCGGCGGATTGGCGTTCACCATCTGTCGTTGGAACTCGCTGAAGAGTTGGTAGCTGAGAGGATCGCGCTCCCGATTCTCCGGGTTGTTCCAACTGTTCTTCCACAAGCGGGTGTCGCGGCCCATCTCCGGCGCCCGCGCCATCAACGTGAACTCGCGGTAGCCGAGCACGAAGTACACGCCGGAGTAAGGATCAAAGTGCACGGGCGACTTCTCGCGCAACCGTTTTAGCTCTGGGTACGGATTCCGCAGATAGCCTGGATCCGTCAACATTCCCCACCAGTTCATGGCGGCAGCAGCGGCTTCATTCATACTCTTTTGCTCCTAATTCATCTGCACGGGCAGTTTATCCAAT
>Ga0256306_1000087_pt1 | contig 13769 bp, 28 predicted proteins | sample ColtaT_17_FD_183663 | JGI IMG/M metagenome (GOLD analysis project Ga0256306, IMG submission 183663) | Metatranscriptome of freshwater microbial communities from Columbia River, Oregon, United States - Colum_Law_RepC_8d (Metagenome... | ecosystem: Environmental > Aquatic > Freshwater > River... | reverse complement strand
TACATCTTGAAGCTGAGATTACTCAGCCTTGGCAGCGTCAGCCGGAGCCGCGCCAGCGCGGTCAACCAGTTCAACATAGGCCATAGGAGCGTTGTCACCAGGGCGGAAGCCGCAACGCAGGATGCGGGTGTAACCACCTGGACGTGCATTGAAGCGAGGGCCGATGTCGGTAAACAGCTTGGTCACTGCATCGCGGTCACGCAGACGTGCGAACACAATGCGGCGGTTGGCCAGCGTGTCGTGCTTGGCGCGAGTGATCAGCGGTTCTGCAATGCGACGCAGTTCCTTGGCCTTCGGCACCGTGGTGCGAATCAGCTCGTGCGTGAACAACGCAACGGTAACGGCCTGCATGGTGGCTTTGCGGTGGCTGGGGCTACGGCCAAAAGCGCGGCCTGAAATTCCGTGACGCATGGTTCTATTCCTTCAATCTTTCTTAGGCGGCGGCTTTGGGCGAAGACCAGTTTTCCAGCTTCATGCCCAGCTCGAGATCATGGGCCTTGAGGGCTTCCTTGATTTCGTTCAGTGACTTCTTGCCGAGGTTCGGCGTCTTCATCAGTTCCATCTCGGTGCGCTGCACGAGGTCGCCGATGTAGTAAACATTTTCTGCCTTGAGGCAGTTGGCCGAACGAACGGTGAGTTCCAGATCGTCGATCGGACGGAACAGGATCTGCGCCAATTCTTTCTTGCCAGCGGTTGCAACCTGGGTTGCAGCTTCGGCCTCGAGGTCAACGAAAACTGCGAGCTGATCGCGCAGGATGCGGGCGGCGAGGCGCACGGCTTCTGCGGAGTCGATGCCGCCGTTGGTGTCAACGTCGAGAACGAGTTTGTCGAGGTCGGTACGCTGTTCAACGCGAGCGCGTTCAACAGAGTAGCTGACGCGGCGAACCGGGCTGTACGAAGCGTCCAGACGGAGCGCGCCAACAGCATGGCTTTCGTCTTCACGTGACTGGCTGGCAGCCGGCACGTAACCACGACCACGGGTGACCTTGAGGGTCATGTTGATCTTGCCGCCGGTCAGGTGCGCGAGCACCAGATCAGGGTTGACGATTTCAACATCGTGATCAAGCTTGATGTCGCTAGCCTTGATCGGGCCCTTGCCGGACTTTTCCAGGCGCAGGGTAGCTTCTTCACGCGAGTGCATGCGGATAGCAATGTTCTTGATGTTCAGCAGGATGTCGATGACATCTTCCTGAACGCCTTCGATCGCGCTGTATTCGTGCACAACGCCATCGATCTGAACTTCCGTGATGGCAGCACCGGGAATCGACGACAGCAGGATGCGGCGCAGTGCGTTGCCCAGCGTGTGGCCAAAGCCGCGTTCCATTGGTTCCAGCACAACGCGCGAACGGTGCTCGGAAACGGCTTCGACTTCCACCAAACGGGGTTTCAGCAAATCGGCGACAAAATTCTGCATGTACGATTACCTCTAAAGCGTATAAAAAACCAACGCGAAACTAATTACTTGGAGTACAACTCGACAACCAAGCTTTCGTTGATGTCCGGCAGAATCTGGTCGCGGGTCGGCAGCGCCTTGAAAGTGCCCTTCAGGCCCTTTTCATCAACGTCCAACCAATCCGGCATACCGGCCTGCGTGGCGATCGAGAAGGATTCAGCAATGCGCGACTGGTTACGCGACTTTTCGCGGATCGACACGACGTCGCCAACCTTGACCTGGTAGGACGGGATGTTGACGCGCTTGCCGTTTACTTCGATGGCGCCGTGGCTGACCATCTGACGTGCTTCCGAACGCGTGCGGCCGAAGCCCATGCGATAGATCACGTTGTCCAGACGCTGTTCCAGCATCAGGAGCAAGTTGAAGCCGGTTGCACCCTTCTGGGTGGTCGCCTTCACGTAGTAGTTGTGGAACTGCCGTTCCAACACACCGTACATCTGCTTCAGCTTCTGCTTTTCGCGGAGCTGACCAGCGTAGTCCGACAGACGCGGCTTACGCGCGCCGTGCTGGCCAGGAGGCGTATCGAGTTTGCACTTGCTGTCGAGTGAGCGGGCGCGGCTCTTCAGGAGAAGATCCGTACCAACGCGGCGGGACAGTTTGCACTTGGGGCCAATATAACGTGCCATGTTTTCTCTCTCCCTTAGACGCGACGGCGCTTAGGCGGACGGCAGCCGTTGTGCGGGATCGGGGTAACGTCGGTGATGTTGATGACTTTGAAGCCAGCAGCGTTCAGCGAACGAACTGCTGATTCGCGACCTGGGCCAGGGCCCTTCACGCGAACTTCGAGATTCTTGACGCCATGTTCAGCAGCGGCATTTGCGGCTTTTTCAGCAGCAACCTGCGCAGCGAACGGCGTGCTCTTGCGCGACCCCTTGAAGCCGGCAGCGCCAGCCGTCGACCACGACAGGGTGTTGCCCTGGCGATCGGTGATCAAGATGATCGTGTTGTTGAACGAGGCGTGGATATGAGCCACTGCATCGGTAACATTCTTTTTGACGCGCTTGCGCTTTGCGGCAGCAGCTGCGGCACTAGGTGCGTTTGCCATGTTCTATTAACCAGTCTTCTTAACGGCGCGGCGCGGGCCCTTGCGGGTGCGTGCGTTGGTACGCGTGCGCTGACCGCGCACTGGCAGGCCACGGCGATGACGCGTGCCGCGGTAGCAGCCCAGGTCCATCAGGCGCTTGATGCTCATGGACACTTCGCGGCGCAGGTCGCCTTCCACGATGAACTTGGCGACTTCTGCACGCAGCTTATCCAGCTCGGCTTCGGTCAAAGTACGAATCTGTGCCGTCGGGGCAATGCCCGAATCTGCACAAATCTTCTTGGCGCGGGTAGCGCCTACGCCGTAGATTGCACGGAGTGCAATGACGGTGTGTTTCTTATCCGGGATGTTAACGCCCGCGATACGTGCCATGGTAAAACCTCAAATTCTCGCGCGAAGCCGCGCAGTTTAACTGAACTACCGAGCCCTATACAAGATAGGACCCAGCCAGCATTAGCCCTGACGCTGCTTGTGACGCAGGTCGGTGCAGATGACGCGGACCACGCCATTACGGCGGATCACTTTGCAATTCCGGCAGATTTTCTTGACCGAAGTGCGGACTTTCATGGGGAAACCTCTACTTATGTGTATCGATGCTAGGGATTAACCCTGAGCGTTCGGGCCCAGCGATTTCAGATTGGCCTTTTTCATCAGGCCTTCGTACTGGTGGGACATCAGGTGCGCCTGCAGCTGCGCCATGAAGTCCATCACCACCACAACCGTGATCAGCAGCGAAGTGCCACCGAAGTAGAACGGAACATTCCAGGTCGTCGTCAGGAATTCAGGAACCAAGCACACCAGGGTGATGTACGCAGCGCCGATAACCGTGAGACGAGTCAAAACTTGATCGATGTACTTGGCTGTCATTGCACCCGGGCGAACGCCAGGAATGAATGCGCCGGACTTCTTCAGGTTCTCTGCGGTTTCGCGTGAATCGAACACCAGAGCCGTGTAGAAGAAGCAGAAGAAAATGATCATCAGGGCGTACAGAACCGTGTACAGCACCTGGCCCGGCGACAGGGCGTTGGCGACCTGCTGCAGGAAACCACCGGTCTGACCTTCGCCAAAGAAGCGAACCATCGAGGCCGGGAACAGGATGATGCTCGAAGCAAAGATTGGCGGGATAACGCCCGACATGTTGAGCTTGAGCGGCAGGTGCTGCGTCTGGGCAGCGAACAGCTTGCGGCCCTGCTGGCGACGTGCGTGGTGAACCGGAATGCGGCGCTGCGCGCGCTCGACAAATACAACGCCCCAGGTCACGAGGATCGCGAGGAAGAAGACGATCAGGACCTGCAGGCCGTTCATCGAACCTTCGCTGACCAACTGGGCGGTTGCGCCAAGTGCACGAGGCATGTCGGCAACGATACCGGCAAAGATGATCATCGACATGCCGTTACCAATGCCGCGCTCGGTGATCTGCTCACCCAGCCACATCAGGAACATCGTGCCGGTTACCAAGCTGACGGCAGCCGTGAAGATAAAGCCAAAGCCAGGGTTGTAAGCCACTCCGCTCTTCTGCAGGGCGTAAGCAGCAGCAACCGATTGGAACGTTGCCAGCGCCAAGGTGCTGTAACGGGTGTACTTGGTCAGCGTGCGACGACCAGCCTCGCCTTCCTTGCGCAGGTCCTTCAGGGACGGCACAACGGAGGTCAGCAACTGCACGATGATCGATGCCGAGATGTAAGGCATCACGCCCAAGGCGAAGATCGAGAAGCGATGCAAGGCGCCGCCCGAGAACATGTTGAACATGTCCAGGATCGTGCCCTTCTGCTGGTCGAACAACGCTGCGAGCTGGTTGGAGTCGATACCCGGAACCGGGATATAGCTGCCAATACGGAAGACAACGATTGCAGCAAGCAAGAAGAACAGACGGCCGCGGACCTCTCCAAGTTTGGAGACGTCAGGGACCATACCGCCCGAAGCTGCTGGAGTCTTTGCCATGTCCGCTATTACTCGGTGATGCTGCCGCCGGCAGCTGCAACTGCTTCACGCGCGCCCTTGGTTGCGCCGATACCCTTCAGGGTGACTGCGCGAGCGATCGTGCCGGATTTGACCAGCTTGACCGACAGCATGTCGTGACGGATCACGTTCTCGGCCTTCAGAACGGCCAAGTCGATTTCCGTTGCCTTCATCTTGTTCAGGTCAGACAGGTTGATTTCAGCGGTCGAGCGAGCGATGGCCGAGTTAAAGCCACGCTTCGGCAGACGACGCTGGATTGGCATCTGGCCGCCTTCGAAACCGACCTTGCCACGGCCGCCCTTGCGAGCGCGCTGACCCTTGTGACCGCGACCAGCGGTCTTGCCCATGCCCGAGCCGATGCCGCGAGCAACGCGGAAACGGGCGGTCTTGGCGCCTTTGGCAGGCTTGATGGAATTCAGTTTCATCTCAAACCTCTTCAATCTTGAGCATGAAGGAAACCTTGTTCACCATGCCCATGTTCTCAGGCGTGGCGGCAATGGTGACCGTCTGATGCATGCGCTTGAGGCCGAGGCCACGAACGCAGGCTTGGTGATTCGGCAGGCGCTTGGCCAAGCTGCGAATCAGCGTAAGTTTGACTTGCTTGTTGCTCATGCCAGGATCTCAGCGAGAGTCTTGCCGCGCTTGGCAGCAACGTCTGAAGGAAGATTCATCTTCTGCAGGGCGTTCAGCGTGGCGCGAACCATGTTGATGGAGTTACGTGAGCCGAGTGACTTGGCGAGCACGTTCTGCACACCAGCAACTTCGAACACGGCGCGCATTGCACCGCCAGCGATAACGCCGGTACCTTCCGAAGCCGGGCGCATGAACACGCGCGTCGCACCGTGAACACCCCAGATTTCATGCTGCAGCGTTCCGGCCTTGAGAGGCACGGTGATCATGCTGCGCTTGGCCTGTTCCATCGCCTTGGCGATAGCAGCAGGAACTTCGCGAGCCTTGCCGTAGCCGAAACCAACGCGGCCAGCGCCGTCGCCGACAACCGTCAGCGCCGTGAACGTGAACTGCTTACCGCCCTTGACGGTCTTGGAAACGCGGTTGACTGCAACCAGCTTTTCCTTGAGGTCGCTGCCGGACTGGCTGTCTTCGATGTTGTACTGATTCGCCATGATTAAAACTCCAGACCCGCTTCGCGTGCTGCGTCAGCCAGCGCTTTAACGCGGCCATGGTACTTAAAGCCCGAACGATCAAACGCAACCTTGGTCACGCCAGCGGCTTTCGCGCGCTCAGCGATCAGGGCGCCGACGCGCTTGGCAGCTTCAACATTGCTGGTGCCTTCCAGACCTTCGATCTTCTCGACGGTCGAGGCGGCAGCAATGGTCTTGCCCGCTTCTACTGCGAACAACTGGGCGTAAATGTGCTGGCCGGTGCGATGCACGGACAGGCGTGGAACGGCCAGTTCGCGGATGTGAGCGCGAGTGCGGCGTGCGCGGCGTACCCGGGTCTCATTTTTACTTTTCATATGCCTTCAATCTCGTTTGCTTGAACCCATCTCGACGGTCTCGAATCCTTGCGGACACTACGAGCCGTGCGAAACCCGGCTTACTTCTTCTTGGCTTCCTTGAGAACAACCTTCTCGTCGGAATAACGTACGCCCTTGCCCTTGTAAGGCTCTGGCGGACGGTAGGAACGCAGCTGGGCAGCGAGCTGGCCAACCATGTGCTTGTCTGCGCCCTTGATGACGATATCCGTCTGCGTTGGGCATTCAACGCTGATGCCCGCAGGGATCGGATGCTCAACCGGGTGCGACAGGCCAACCTGGAGGTTGACGTGCTTACCGCCGACGACCGAAGCGCGGTAACCGACGCCGACCAGTTGGAGCTTGCGCTCGAAGCCCTTGGTCACGCCTTCAACCATGTTCGCCATCAGCGCGCGAACCGTGCCGCCTAGGGTGGCATTGTTCTTGAGCGTATCTTCAGCAATCGCGGCAACGCCGTCCTTAACGTCAACAACGACGCCAGCAGGGAGCGCCAGCGACAGGCTGGACTTGGCACCTTTAACGACGAGGTTGCCACCTTCGGTGGAGACCGTAACGCCGGCCGGCAATTTCACCGGCATTTTTGCGACTCGTGACATGACTATGCTCTGTCCGACTTATGCAACGATGCAGAGGACTTCACCACCGTGGCCAGCAGCGCGAGCCTTGCGGTCGCTTACTACGCCAGAGGAGGTAGAAATGATGGCGATACCGAGGCCGCCGAGTACTTTCGGCAGTTCGTCCTGCGCCTTGTACACGCGCAGGCTCGGTTTGCTGATGCGTTCAATGCGCTCGATGACCGGCTTGCCCTGGAAATACTTCAAGGTCACGGCGATGGTCTTCTTGCTGCCTTCGGCAACAACCGAGAAATCGGTGATGTAGCCTTCGTCCTTGAGGACGGCGGCGATTGATTCTTTAACCTTCGATGACGGCGAGGTGATCTGCTTCTTGGCAGCCATCTGGCCATTACGGATGCGGGTCAGGAAATCTGAAATAGGATCGTTCATGCTCATGTCTGTATCCTCTTACCAGCTCGCCTTCTTCAATCCAGGGACTTCGCCCTTCATCGCAGCTTCGCGCAGCTTGTGGCGCGCAAGGCCGAACTTCTTGTAAACGCCACGGGTACGGCCAGTGATGCCGCAACGGTTGCGCTTGCGGGTGTAGCTGGAATCACGCGGCATTTTCTGCAGCGCAGTCACAGCAACCTGCTTCGTTTCAAAATCAGCGTTCACGTCAGCAATGGTGGCTTTCAGCGCTTCGCGCTTCTTGCCCAGCTTGGCGACCAGTGCAGCGCGCTTCTTCTCGCGCTCGATCATGTTTCTCTTAGCCATGCTCTAAACCCTTACTTGCGGAACGGGAAGTTGAACGCGTCGAGCAAAGCCTTGCCCTGTTCGTCATCCTTCGCGGTGGTGGTGATGGTGATGTTCATGCCACGCAGCGCGTCGATTTTGTCGTATTCGATTTCAGGGAAGATGATCTGTTCCGTGATGCCGAAGTTGAAGTTGCCGCGACCGTCAAAGCCACGCGCGCTGATGCCGCGGAAGTCGCGGATACGCGGCAGCGAGATCACGATCAAGCGCTCGAGGAATTCGTACATGCGTTCCGAGCGCAGCGTCACCTTGACGCCAACCGGGAAGTTTTCACGAACCTTGAAGCCTGCGATCGACAGACGTGACTTGGTGACAACTGGCTTCTGGCCAGCAATCGCGGTCATGTCGGCAACAGCGTGCTCGATGACCTTCTTGTCCGTCGTGGTTTCGCCGACGCCCATATTCAGCGTGATCTTGGTGATGCGCGGAACTTCCATGGCGCCAACGGCCAGCTTCTGCTGGAGCTGCGCGGCCAGGGTTTCTCGATAAACTTTCTGTAGGTTAGCCATGACTCTTAGCCGTCCACTGCTTCATTGTTGGACTTGAAGAAGCGAACCTTGACGCGCTTGGCGCCTTCGCCTTCAAATCTAAAACCGACGCGGTCACCCTTGTTTGCTTTCGGGTTCCACACCAGCACGTTCGAAACGTCGATCGGCATTTCCTGCTCGACGATGCCACCAGCGACGCCCGAATTTGGATCGCCCTTCTGGTGCTTCTTCGCGACATTGACGCCTTCTACCAGCACGTGGCCGGTGGCAATCACCTGGGTGATCTTTCCACGACGGCCTTTGTCCTTGCCGGTGGTGACGATGACTTCGTCGCCTTTTTTAACTTTGTTCATGTTTTACTCGACTTCTTACAGAACTTCGGGAGCAAGCGAGATGATGCGCATGAAGTTTTCGCGCAGCTCACGGGTCACGGGCCCAAAGATACGGGTGCCCAGTGGTTCCTTCTTGTTGGTCAGCAACACTGCAGCGTTGGTGTCGAAGCGGATCGCCGAGCCGTCTGGACGACGGATGGGGAAACGGGTGCGGACGACAACAGCGTCATGCACTTCGCCCTTCTTGACCTTGCCGCGAGGAATCGCGTCTTTGACGGTGACTTTGATCAGGTCGCCCACGCCAGCGTAACGACGCTGCGTGCTGCCCTTGACCTGGATCACCTGGACCAGTTTGGCGCCGCTGTTATCAGCTGCAACCAGGAAAGATTCTTGTTGGATCATGTCTGCTTCTCCGTACTTATGCGTGAGCCGACTTGATCACTTCCACCAAACGGAAGCGCTTCTGCTTGGAGAGAGGACGCGTTTCAACGATGGAAACGGTGTCGCCTTCCTTGCACTGGTTCGCTTCGTCGTGGGCGTAGAACTTGGTCGACTTACGGACGAACTTGCCGTAAAGCGGATGACGTTCCTTGCGCTCGACCAGAACCGTGATGGTCTTGTCAGCCTTGTTGCTCACGACCACGCCAACCACATGGTTGCCCGGGATCTTCTTTGCGTTTGTGTTTACTGTTGCTTCGCTCATGACGCCTTCACCTGCTGACGCAGTACAGTCTTGGTGCGTGCAATCTTCTTGCGCGCATCGCGCGTCAGACTGCCCTTGTTCTGCTGGCCGATCGCCTTCTGCATACGCAGGTTGAACTGCTCCTTACGCAGGGCTTCGAGTTCAGCATTCAGCTCCTGGGCGTTCTTGCCGCGCAGTGCCTTCACATAGTCGGTGGATTTCATTACAGAATCGTCCGGTTCGCGAATGAAGTTTTCACCGAAAGCTTGGCAGCGGCGAGGCGGAATGCCTTGCGTGCTTCTTCTTCGGTTACGCCTTCCATTTCATAAAGCATCTTTCCAGGCTGCACTTTGGCAACCCAGTATTCGACGTTGCCCTTACCCGAACCCATTCGAACTTCGAGCGGCTTCTTGGTAACAGGAACGTCCGGGAAAATACGGATCCACAGTTTGCCGCCACGCTTGACGTAACGGGTGATCACGCGGCGGGCCGCTTCGATCTGGCGAGCAGTGATACGGCCGTGCTCGGTCGACTTCAGGCCGAACTCGCCGAAGCTGACTTTGTTGCCGTTGAAGGCCAGACCAGTGTTGGTCCCCTTCATCTGCTTGCGAAATTTGGTTCGCTTAGGTTGCATCATGGTGACGAACTCCGGGCTTAGGCCGCGTGGGCCTCAGCTGCTACTTCTTCTTTCTTGTCGGCGCCCTTGGCGGCTTCAAAACTTTCACCGGTGAAGACCCAAACCTTGACGCCAATGATGCCGTACTGGGTTTTGGCTTCGGCGGTGTTGTAATCCACCAGAGCACGAAGGGTGTGAAGCGGCACGCGACCTTCGCGATACCACTCAACTCGGGCAATTTCAGCACCGTTCAGACGGCCGCTGACCTGAATCTTGATGCCGCCTGCACCGAGGCGCATGGCGTTCTGCACCGCACGCTTCATGGCGCGACGGAACATGATGCGGCGCTCAAGCTGCTGGGCAACGCTTTCGGCGATCAGCTTGGCGTCGAGTTCCGGCTTGCGGATTTCTTCAACCGAGACGTGCACGACATCGGCCTTGAGGCCCATGATCTTGGCAACGTCCTGCTTCAGCTTCTCGATGTCTTCGCCTTTCTTGCCGATGACGATGCCAGGGCGCGCGGTATGAATCGTGACGCGAGCGCTCTTGGCCGGACGGTCGATCTGGATGCGGGAAACATTGGCCTGAGCCAGCTTCTCGCGCAGGAACTTGCGAACCGCGATGTCCTTGTTCAGGTTATCGCCGTAGGCGCTGCGTTCCGCGTACCAGTTCGACGTCCACGTCGTGGTGATGCCGAGGCGGAAACCGTTTGGATTAACTTTGTGACCCATAGTCTCTTACTCTTACTCGTCGCCAACACGGATGGTGATGTGGCTGGTGCGCTTGCTGATGCGGTCAGCACGGCCCTTGGCACGTGGGCTGATGCGCTTCATGACAGGACCTTCATCAACGAAGATCTCGCTCACCTTGAGTTCGTCAACATCAGCGCCGTTGTTGTTTTCGGCGTTGGCGATGGCGGACTCGAGCACTTTCTTGAGGATGCCGGCAGCGCGCTGGTTCGAAAACTTCAGCGTGTTGACGGCGTCGCCTACCTTCTTGCCGCGCACGAGGTCAGCCACGAGGCGGGCCTTCTGCGGGGAAAGACGTACAAATTTGAGGACTGCTTGCGTTTGCATGATGGGCTCCCTTACGCAGCCTTAGGCTTGGCAGCAGGCTTGGCATCGGTCTTCTTGTCAGCAGAATGACCCTTGAACGTGCGCGTCGGCGCAAATTCACCAAGCTTGTGACCAACCATGTGCTCGGTGACAAACACCGGAACATGCTGGCGACCGTTATGTACCTGGATGGTGAGACCCACCATATCGGGCACGATCATGGAACGGCGCGACCAGGTTTTGATCGGCTTCTTAACGCGAGCACCCGACATGTCACCCACCTTCTTTGCAAGGTGATGGTCGACAAAGGGGCCTTTCTTGACGGAACGTGGCACGGCTAGACCTCGTTATTTCTTATGACGGCTACGCACGATCATGCTCTGCGTGCGCTTGTTGTTACGGGTCTTGAGACCCTTCGTCTGCTGGCCCCAAGGCGTAACAGGATGCGGGTTACCCTGACCGGAGCGGCCTTCACCACCACCATGCGGATGGTCGACCGGGTTCATGACGACGCCGCGGGTGGTTGGGCGAATGCCCTTCCAGCGCTTGGCACCGGCTTTACCGTACTGACGCAGGTTGTGGTCGGCGTTGCTGACCTCGCCAACAGTGGCGCGGCAGTCGGCGAGCAGCTTGCGCATTTCACCGGAGCGCAAACGCACCGTCACGTAGTCGCCATCGCGAGCCACCAGCTGAACGCCGGCACCAGCCGAGCGCGCAATCTGCGCACCCTTGCCAGGACGCATTTCGAGGCAGTGGATCGTCGAACCGACCGGGATATTACGCAGCGGCAGGCAGTTGCCAGCCTTGATCGGGGCGTCAGCGCCGTTCTGGATGGTGTCGCCCACTGCAACGCCGCGCGATGCGATCACATAACGGCGTTCGCCGTCTGCAAACAGCACCAGAGCGATGTGCGCGCTGCGGTTAGGATCGTATTCAAGACGCTCAACCTTGGCCGGGATGCCGTCCTTGCTGCGCTTGAAATCGACCAAACGATAGTTGTGCTTATGACCGCCGCCTTTATGGCGCGTGGTCATGTGTCCGTTGTTGTTACGGCCACCGCTGGCATGCTGGCTTTCGACCAGCGGGAAATACGGATCGCCCTTGTGCAAGCCTGGGGTCGTCACCAAAACTTGGTGGCGACGGCCCGGCGAGGTGGGCTTCATTTGAATAAGTGCCATGACCTGGATCCTTAGTTGGCGGCGCCGCCGACGAAGTCAATTTCTTGACCTTCAGCCAGCGTGACGTAGGCCTTCTTCCAATCGGAGCGCTTGCCCACCGTCTGGCCAAAACGCTTGGTTTTGCCCTTGACGTTGAGGGTCGCGACGTTCTTCACCTTGACGTTGAAGAGCTTCTCGACGGCTTCCTTGATTTCCGGCTTCTGCGCATCACGGAGAACCTTGAACACGGCCTGGTTGCGCTTTTCAGCAACGCGGGTCGCCTTCTCGGAAATCACCGGAGCGAGGATGATCTGATGTAAACGCTCGAAGTTCATGACAGCCAAGCCTCCAGCTTCTTCACCGCATCAGCGGTCATCAAAACTTTCTCGTGACGGAGCAGTGCAACCGGGTTCAACGCTTCCACATCGCAGATGGCGACGTGCGGAATGTTGCGAGCTGACAGGAACAGGTTCTTGTCGACTTCGCCGGTGACCAGCAGGATGTCGTTGGCGCCGATCTGACCGAGCTTGGCGAGCAGGCTCTTGGTCTTGGCGGCATCAACCGTAAAGGTTTCAGCAATCATCAGGTGACCCTGACGAGCCAACTCGGAAACGATCGAGCGGATAGCGCCGCGATACATTTTCTTGTTGACCTTCTGGCTGAAGTCACGGTTGACGGCTGCAAAAGTCTTACCACCACCACGCCACAAGGGCGAGCGGATCGAGCCGGCACGAGCGTTACCCGTACCCTTCTGCTTCCACGGCTTCTTACCGCCGCCGCGAACCATGGCCTTGCTCTTCTGGCCCTTGGTACCAGCGCGGCCTGCGTTCATGTACGCGGTCACGACCTGGTGAATCAGGGCTTCGTTGTAATCGGCACCGAAGACGCTGTCAGAGACGGCGAGCTTGGCGCTGCTGAGTTGTAGTTGGATATCCATTGCCTATTCCCCGGTCACTTAACCGTAGGGCGGACGATGACGTCGCCATTCGGCGCGCCTGGTACCGCGCCCTTGATCAAGAGCAGGTTGCGTTCCACGTCCACTTTAACGAGCACGAGGTTGAGCGTAGTAACGCGCTCATTACCCATGTGACCCGCCATTTTCTTGTTTTTCCAAACCTTGCCCGGGCTCTGGCGCTGACCGATAGAACCTGGAACGCGGTGAGACAGAGAGTTACCGTGAGTTGCACGGCCGCCACCAAAGTTGTGGCGCTTCATGACACCCGCGAAACCTTTACCAATGCTGGTGCCGGTGACGTCAACAGCTTTTACGCCGTCGAACGAGTCAACCTTGATCTCGGAGCCGAGCTGCAGATCGCCGCCCTCTTCGCCGCTGAGGCGAATTTCCCAGAGACCACGGCCAGCGGCAACGCCAGCCTTCTTGTAGTGACCGGTCAGGGCCTTGTTCACGCGGCTGGCTTTTTGTTCGCCTACAGCCACCTGAACGGCACGATATCCGTCGGTTTCTACAGTTTTAACCTGAGTTACGCGGTTAGGCGTGCACTCGATGACAGTGACCGGAATCGCTTCACCAGCATCGGTGAATACGCGGGTCATGCCTGCCTTGCGGCCAATGATTGCTAAGGTCATGTGCGATCTCCCTTAGTTCACTTTGATCTGGACTTCGACGCCGGCCGGAAGATCGAGCTTGGACAGGGCGTCCACGGTCTTCTCGGTAGGGTCGACAATCTGCATGAGACGCTTGTGCGTACGAATTTCGTACTGGTCACGAGCATCCTTATCGCCGTGGGGCGATACCAGGATGGTGAAACGTTCCTTGCGGGTAGGCAAAGGAATCGGTCCACGGACAACGGCACCAGTACGCTTAGCGGTCTCTACGATCTCACGCGCTGATTTATCAATCAGGCGGTGATCGAAGGCCTTAAGCCGGATGCGAATCGATTGGCTAGTCGCGGCCATGCTATTACTCAGGTCTTAAAGAGCGGAGGAACAAAGGGGCGCGAATTATACGCGCCCCCGTGAGGTTTGTGAAGAACTATTTTTTAGGCGAGGATCTTGGTCACCACGCCGGCGCCGACAGTGCGGCCACCCTCGCGGATTGCAAAACGGACGCCTTCTTCCATGGCGATCGGGTTGATCAGCTCAACCACCACCGCCACGTTGTC
>Ga0256306_1000064_pt1 | contig 14927 bp, 8 predicted proteins | sample ColtaT_17_FD_183663 | JGI IMG/M metagenome (GOLD analysis project Ga0256306, IMG submission 183663) | Metatranscriptome of freshwater microbial communities from Columbia River, Oregon, United States - Colum_Law_RepC_8d (Metagenome... | ecosystem: Environmental > Aquatic > Freshwater > River... | reverse complement strand
GTTTGACGTTAATCACCAAATCCCCTGATAATTGCCTCCGCAAGTGAGACCGTCGTTTCGGCCAATCGCGGCGAGAGCGTTTCTTACAGGAGAATGAACGATGCCTGATTTACGTCATCGTCGGTGCTATTCGGTATTTGGGCTGTTGCTGATGTTGGTGGGTATTCTCTGTGGGTCACCGGCTCAGGCGAATCATCGGCACCACGTAACGGTTTACGGCGGCATCTATGGGCCAGGCTACTTCGTCCATCCGCACTGCGTGACCGGTTGGTACGGGCCTCCGGTTTATCCGGCAGTTGGCGTGGGTGTCTTGGCTGTTCCTGGTGGGTACTACAGCGGATATTCGAGCATCGGTTATTCATCGTGGAGTCCGTTTTTCGGTCCGACCGTGATCCGACAAACGACGGTCATCCCGGTTAGCCCAACGGTCGTCGTTACCAGTCCGCCGCCGGCTCCGGTTCGCGCAACGCGGCGCATGTTGCCTCCACCTCCGCAGCCGGGGGGCGCGAACATGCAGGAGGTCTTGCAGCTTCACGCAGAGCGTTACGAAGGATCTCCGTCGGAAGTGGATGTGGCTTCGACGTTTCGACCAGTCAGCGCATCATCGCGAGCGGGAAAGGAGCGGAGTCGTAAATTTCAAGCAGAAGGAGACCGGTTGTTGCATGATGGCCAATTTGTCAAAGGCTATCTGCGATACTTGGAAGCTCAACGCGAAGCAGAAGACCGCGCCGACGTTTACTTTCGACAAGCTTTTGCTCTCGTGGCGATGGGACGCTATTCGCATGCCGTCATGAAGGTGAAACGTGGATTGCAGGTTGACTCAACTTGGCCAAAGAATGCAACGACACTGGATACTGTTTATGGTGTTGAGAATGTTGTCCACAAAACCGAATACCTGCAGCGGGTCGCAGATTGGGCGGATGCGAATGTTCGTGATCCCGATCGGTTGTTTCTGGTCGGAGTTATGCTCTACTGCGACGAGGATCCTCGATCGACCGAGTTTTTGCGAAGTGCGTCAAAACTCTCCGGTGGTCAGGGTGCTCACGTTCAAGCATTCTTGAAATCCACTGATCGCGTGCCTCAACCTCCTCGCGAGGTCAGCGTCCAAAGACGAGACTCATTGCCACCGCCGCCACCGCCTAAAGATGATCTTGCTGACGGCGATGTCGAAGCTCGTCCGATCACGAAAGAATTGCTTCTTAAACCCTTGCCGAAGTTGCCACAGTCCAATAGAGGGCCACGATTGCCGGCCCTTGAAGATGTGCCGAATGTTCCACCTGAGCCATCTCGACGTGAACTGATTCTGCCGGATGTCATTGATGCGGATGGTGAGTATGTGCCGTAAGCCGAGCTCACATTTCGAATTGTTAATTGTGGCACGGGTGTCCTGCGAGTTGCACAGGTTTTGTCGGCTGGGTTCTGATTTCCGAACGTCGTAGCGCTTCCCAAACTTCTTGGTGGGTTCTGCCGAAATCCGTCTTGCGCCCATAATTTTGTTTGATTGCTGGATTTGGCGGCTTATTCTGTTCCCCTTCAATCGTCGGTGGGAGCACGGGTGGAGCCTGTGCCAAAAAATGGAATTCGTATGCTCGCAGAGTTCGGAGAATTCGCGAGAACCCCACTCAAATCAGGAGACGGCTGCTGCGGTGAATGGTCTCAGGCCGAGCATCGTCAGCCTTCTTAAAGTATGGACGTCATCCTTCGGGGCTATTCGGTCAACAATGCGACTTGGTTCTACCTGTCGCTGTTGTTGATTGTTGCCGTTTTCTTTCGATTCAACCGAGTGGTCTCACTCCGTAATGTCGATCTGGCATTGCTCCTGGCGATTGCTCCGGGGCAGTTGCTGGTCCAGCATAATCCATCGCTGGGGTATGTGTGGATGTTTGTGACCACAGGCTTGCTGCTCGGACGACTCTTTAGCGACAGCTTCTGGAAACGCCGTCCCTTGTTCGAACAGAACTTGAATTACGCGGGCATGGCTTTTTTGGCGGTTGCCGCGTTTACGTTTTTAATGAGTAAGGTGATCGCCGAGCCGCCGACACGAGTAGCCGTCGAAACCGTTCGGCGAGCAGACGAGATGCTGAAGCGGCAAGACACGACGCCCGAGCAACCGACATCAGAAGAGATTCAACCGGGACCAACAGCTCGTTTATTGGCCGCTCCTGTTGTGCAAACTTCTGAGCTCGTCGCTTCAAATCACTACCAGAATTCGAGTGACTTTTGGTCCGTCGAACAAATTGCCGCAAGATCAACTGCCGTGCTGGCTCACTTGGCCGTTGTTACTGGCCTCTGGTTTTTGGGACGTAAATTGTTTGCAGACGTGAATACCGGCTTGGCGATGGCAACGCTGTATTTGTTGCTGCCCTGCACTGCAATCGACGTTGGGAAAGTCAATCATGTTCTGCCAGCAGCGTTGATCGTTTGGGCTTTCGTGTCATATCGAAATCCTCTGGTCGCCGGGAGTTTGATGGGCCTTGCGTGTGGAACGCTGCTTTTTCCGGTCTTTTTGTTGCCGCTTTGGGCCATGTTTTACGGGAAACAAGGAGCTGGTCGGTTCGCGCTTGCGCTGGGTGTTGTTGGAGCGGTTTTGCTGTTGAGCCTTTTGCTAACGTCTGCGGATTCACATTCATTCACGAAGCAGATCATCGGTTCGATCGACTGGAGTTGCTTAAAGCTCAACAGCGAGACGATTGGCTTCTGGAGTAATTACGACGCGGTTTATCGAGTCCCCGTCATCATTGCATTCTTTGTGATGTTGACGGCACTCTCGTTTTTGCCGAGAGAAAAAAACCTTGAGCATCTCCTGGGACATTCCACTGCAATCATTGTGGCGACGCAGCTTTGGTATCCGCAGCAAGGAGGCACTTATGTGTTGTGGTATCTGCCGTTGTTATTGGCGGTGATGTTTCGACCAAGGTTGACCAACCAAACGCCGCCGGTCATCGTTCCCGCTCCGTCAGAAGAGCAGCAACTCTCCGACCCGACTCGACCGATTCCAGGAGCATCTTGGCTTGGTCGCGGTTTACGCTGAGGAATCCGATTTCAGACTCAACCGCTTGGTGAATAATGTCCGAAGCCGCGTTAGCAGTTCTTCGAGAATCCAGGGTTAGCAGATCATCGGTCGTTTGCCTAATCGCGATGGTCTTCGTGATTCTTGCAAAGGCTCCGCAGGCATTTTCGGAGGAACACCATTGGTTTGCCGATGTCGCAGACCAAAGCACCATTGAATTCACTCCCGCGGAAAACGAGCAAGCAGTGCCGGCACAATTTCGCCTGAAATCACACCGATTCGCTTCCGAGGCTGAACTCCGCCGCGAATCGGGGGCAATGCGAGTTCACGCAGTAACGTTTCCTTCCCCAGTTGAGACTACGGTTGAGGAAAACAACACGGTACATGCGGAGTACTTTCAGCCAGCCGGGAAAGGCCCGTTTCCCGGTGTTGTCGTTCTGCACATTCTTGGTGGCGAATTTCCTCTTTCACAAACAGTCGCGAGCGCATTGGCGCGAGCGAACGTCGCTGCGTTGTTCGTGAAAATGCCGTACTATGGAGAGCGACGTAGTTTGAAGTCAGCGCGACGGATGATCTCTCGTGACCCACGCGAGACCGTTGAAGGAATGACTCAGGCGGTGCTTGATATCCGTCGAGCCGCCGCGTGGTTGTCGTCACGTCCGGAGGTGGATAAGCAGCGCCTCGGCGTGACTGGAATTAGCCTTGGCGGAATCATGTCTTCGCTTTCGGCTGCCGGTGAACCGCGATTCCGCAAAGTTGCGAATTACCTCGGAGGTGGCCGCTTGGCTGAGTTTTTATGGGACAAAGATCACCCAGATGCCGAGGCATTTCGACGACAATGGCTAGCAATGGAAGAAACTCGTGAGTCGTTCGTTCAAACATTGGCCCCCGTTGACCCAGTCACGTATGGAGCATTACTTCGCGACCGAGATGTCCTAATGGTTGCAGCTAAGAACGATGAAATCATTCCGCCAGCAGCAACAATTGCTTTGTGGGAATCGATTGGAAAACAACCGGAGTTAGTGTGGCTCGACGCTGGCCACATCACAGCAGCGAAGTTCCTGCCAGGGGAAATGGGAAGGATTGCCGGATTCTTCAACGATTGGAAACGTAAAGGATTATGATTCCTCAATGGTGGGCAAGAGGGAAATTTGGCGCAATCATCGCGCACCTTCACGGCAGTTTGGCTGGGGAATGGTAGAGTTTTCCGGCGCAGCCTTGACATTTCCTTGGCTCAGCGATTCCCTATACGCCGACTTATGGGTAGTTGCCGATATGACCCGAAGAGTTCCCGCAAGTTCCCACCTAAAAATTGACTGCCGGTGCCCACCATTACGTTCGTCATTCTCTGGTGCTCGTGAATGATGACTTTCCCAGAGACTGACCCAAGCGGCTAATCGAGTTTCGGTCAAATTTTCTTCAAACATCAACCCAGTGAATTCCAAACTTCAGTTTCAAGGAGCTGAGCCATGTTAATGCGTCCCTCACGTCGTGATTTTTTGCATGTTGGTTTTTGCGCTGGAATCGGCCTTTCATTGGCTGATTATTTCGCGTTGAAGGCGCGAGCGGATATCAAGAAGTACGAGAGTAAAGAAGGATCCGCCAAGTCGGTCATCTTCATTTATCTGCCAGGTGGTGCCGCCCATCAAGAAACTTTTGATCCGAAGCCTTACGCTCCGATCGAATACCGCGGGCCAATGAACTCGATCCAGACAAAAGTTTCTGGTGTTTCCATCAATGAGATGTTTCCGCAAACTGCTCAGATCGCTGACAAACTTGCGATTTGCCGTTCAATGACTCACGGTGAAGCGGCCCATGAACGCGGGACGCATAATATGTTCACCGGCTATCGGCCAAGCCCGGCGCTACAGTTCCCAAGCATGGGGAGCGTCGTATCTCACGAGTTCGGTCCACGCAAAAACCTCCCTCCCTATGTCTGCATTCCAGGGCAGCCAAATGAATTTGCTGGCACAGGCTATTTGAGCTCTTCTTTTGCTCCATTCAGCCTTGGCTCTGACCCAGCAGCCAACGGCTTTACTGTTCGCGATCTGAAGTTGCCCGGTGGAGTTGATGATGGCCGATTCACTCGCCGACGCACCATTCTCGATACTGTCAACGATCACTTCAAAACCAAAGAGAAGTCAGATTCGCTTGATGCGGTCGATACGTTCTATCAACGTGCCTATGGACTTGTTTCGTCAGTTGAAGCGCGTGAAGCGTTCAACATTGACGCTGAGCCGTCTCCAATTCGAGACGCGTATGGTCGCAACACGGCCGGTCAACGGATGCTGATGGCTCGTCGATTAGTCGAAGCTGGTGTGCGATTCGTGACCCTGACCTACGGTGGTTGGGATATGCACGACAACATCAACGGCGGTATTCGCAGTCAGGTTCCGGCTTTCGACCAGGCATACGCTCAGCTCATTCGAGACCTTGACGGTCGCGGATTGTTGAAGGACACGCTGGTTTGCATTGCTTCGGAATTCGGGCGTACCCCGAAGATCAACGCGACAGCTGGTCGCGATCACTGGCCGAAAGTATTTTCCGTCGTTCTCGCCGGTGGTGGCATTAAGCAAGGTATCGTTTACGGTTCATCGAATAGCACGGCGAGCGAGCCAGAAGAAGACGCGCTGACAGTCGAAGACTGGGCCACAACCATTTACGACCGACTTGGTATTGTTGCAGACAAGGAGTTGATGGCTCCTGGCGATCGTCCGATCGAAATCGTAGACGGCGGCAAAGTTCGTCGAGAGTTGATCGCGTAGTTGCCAAGTAGATGGAAGCATGCAGAGGACGCTGAGTATTTAACTCGGCGTCCTCTGTCGCAATTTCTGCCTTTTGAATCCTGCCCTGACCCGAAGCATTCGCTCGCCTCGGTCAATTCAATTTCTCTTGTTTGGTCGGAGGAATTTCATGTTCCGACGTGCGTTTTTCGCCGCGTTCGCTTTCGTTTGCTGTGCGAATTCCCTTTTTGCCGCATCGCCTCGCTTGAGCATTATTAGCCCGCGTGGTTCTCAGAGAGGAACCGAGGCGGTGATGACCTTTAGTGGGTCACAGCTTGGAGATGGCCAGCAGATCCTCTTCTACTCACCAGGGTTTGAGGTCGTGAAAGTCGAAACGATCGACGCCAATAATTGCAAGGCGACGATTAAGATCGCAGCAGATTGTCGACTTGGCGAGCACGTCGCGCAAGTACGAACGAAAACGGGAATTTCCGACTACCGGACGTTTTATGTTGGCGCTTTGCCACAGGTTGACGAGAAGGAGCCCAACAACTTTTTCGACCAACCGCAAGCGGTTTCGCTGAATCAATCAATCGTCGGTACTATCGGCGGGGAGGATGTTGATTACTTCATTGTCGAGGCAAAGAAAGGGCAGCGAATTTGTGCTGAGGTTGAAGCGATGCGGCTCGGGTCTGCTCTATTTGACCCTTACGTTGCAATCCTCGACATGAAGCGATTTGAGTTGTCAGCCGCCGATGACACTCCGCTAGTTAATCAAGATTCCGTTGCATCAATCATTGCTCCGGAAGATGGAAAGTATGTCATCCAAATTCGCGAGACAGCTTACGGCGGAGGCAGCAACTATCGCCTTCATGTCGGAACGTTTCCTCGACCACTTGCGGTCTACCCAGCAGGTGGCAAATTAGGCGAAGAAATCGACGCAAAGTTTCTTGGTGATCCTGCTGGAGAATTCGTTCAGAAATTCAAACTGCCGACCGCTAACAGCAACGAATTCACGGGATTATTTGCGACTGCCGGGACAGAGATTGCTCCCTCGCCGAATCCATTCCGACTTTTCGAGCACGGTAACTCACTTGAAGTTGAACCAAACAACACCGTAGCCCAAGCGACCCCTGCAGTGTTGCCAAACGCCTTTAACGGCATCCTGCAGGAACCGGGCGACATCGACTTCTTCAAGTTCACTGCGACAAAAGGGCAAGTCTTTGAAGTCGAATGCTATGGCCGTCGAATTCGTTCTGCCGTAGACCCAGTGATGGTCCTCTACAACGCCCAGGGCGGCGGTATTGTCAGCAACGATGACTCGCGTGGACCGGACAGTTATTTCCGAGTGACGATCCCGGCTGACGGCGAATATCTCTTAAGCGTCACTGATCACCTCCAACGTGGTGGACCTGGCTTTGTCTATCGAGTTGAGTTCACTGGCGTTGTGCCATCGTTGCAACTCAGCATTCCGCAGGTTGAGCGATATGGCCAATATCGTCGCCAAATTTATGTCGCGAAGGGGAACCGCTTCGGCACGATCATTAATGCCAGTCGAGCAAACTTCGGTGGCAAGTTGTTGCTGGAACCACAGGGCATGCCTGCTGGAATCACGATGTCTGCAGAGCCAATGGCTGAGAACCTTGCTTCAATGCCGGTTGTTTTTGAGGCCGCCGCAGATGCGCCCCTTGATGGCAAACTTGTTGATTTCATTGGCCGGCACGCTGAAAACCCTGCAATTCGTGGCGGTTTTTTCAACCGAGCCGAATTCATCATCGCGGCTCCGGGACAGTCAATGTACTCGTGGCGTGACGTTGATCGACTAGCGGTCGCTGTCGTCGATGAATTGCCATTTAAAATCGATATGGTGGAGCCGAAAGTTCCACTCGCACAAAACGGTTCTATGCAATTGAAGGTTGTGGTCACTCGCAAAGAAGGCTTCAAGGCCCCAATTACATTGCTCTTTCCGTTCGCTCCTCCGGGAGTCGGAGCCGCACCATCAGTGACAATTCCTGAGGGACAAAACGAGGCGCTCTATCCACTCAATGCTGCTGCGAATGCACAAATTGGGAAGTGGCGAGTGTTTGTGCTCGGCTACGCAGAAATCGGCGGCGCCGCATACTCATCAACTCAACTCGGTAATTTAGAGATCTGCGCTCCGTGGGTGACTTTTGCGATGCAACGAGCCGCAGTTGAGCAAGGCCAACCAACCGAAGTGGTCTGCAAGGTCGAAGTTACTACCCCCTTTGAAGGGACCGCCAACGTCCAATTGGTTGCGTTACCAAACAAGGTCGTCTCGCAACCTCTGCAATTCACCAAAGACACTAAGGAATTGGTCTTCAAGGTTAGCACCGAAAAAGAAAGTCCAGCGGGGAAGCACGGGATATTTGGCGTTGTGACTATCACGGCCAACGGCGAACCGGTTACTCACAACGTCGGTGGTGCAGAACTCCGAATAGACGTTCCACTGCCTCCAAAGCCAAATACGCCAGCACCGATGCCGATGCCTGTTGCGGCTGCCGCACCTCAACCGGCTGCAGCGCCAGTTGCGGCACCTGCAAAACGGCTTAGCCGTTTGGAGCAATTGCGAGAGGACGCGAAGGCAAAAACAGGCCAACCAGCCGCAAAATGAAAATTATTTTGAGCACAAAGTCAGAACTTCATTTCGTTGATTAAGGTCTTGTTCCTAGACGTCAATTAACTGAATGTTTGAGTTCGCGAATTCAATAGAACGAGTAGTCGTTTGAAGGGTAGTAAAATGCGATTGTCCAAGACGATATCCGGGTTAGCGAGTCTTTTTCTTGCGAGCGGGCTGGTCGCATCGAGTGTAGTCGCTCAAGAACCTGCACCGGTTTCGATCGCTGTTTATCCGCCAAATGCCCAGATCACCACAATTCGAGATCGGCAGTCGATCGTCGTTCAAGCGACATACGCTGATGGGATTACTCGTGACGTTACCAAGGCCGCGACTTTTGCGTTCGCGAATCCGGCGTTAGTGAAGTTTGAAAATCACACGCTGTACCCAGCCGCTGATGGTAAGACGGAGCTAAAGGTCGACTTCGGCGGGAAGTCAATCGTTGTTCCGGTAGAGGTTTCTCAAGCGGTGGCAGACCGCCCGATCTCCTTTAAGCTCGACATCATGCCGGTGTTCATGAAGGCGAACTGCAACACGGGATCGTGTCACGGCGCCGCTCGTGGCAAGGATGGTTTCCGCTTGTCGCTGTTCGGCTTCGATCCGGATGGTGATCACTATCGGTTGACTCGCGAAATCCCTGGTCGACGCATCAATTTGGCGCTGCCAAATGAAAGCTTGCTGATTGAAAAGTCAGTCGGCAAGGTACCGCACACAGGGGGCAAGCGATTTGAAGAAGGTTCAGAACTTCATCAAACAACTCTCCGCTGGCTCGATGCCGGTGCTCCGATTGACCAAGGCGAAGTACCGAAAGTTCTTTCGGTTGAGCTTTATCCGCCAAGTGCGGTCCTTGATGGTGAGGGGGCAACACAGCAGATCACTGTTCGAGCCAAGTATTCTGACGGTACTGACCGCGACGTTACTTCGCTGGCGTTCTTCATGACGAATAACGAAACCTCGGCCGCTGTCTCACAGCAAGGTCTCGTCACCGCAGGCAAGCGCGGCGAAGCCTTCCTTATGGCTCGTTTCGAAACCCATACCGTCGGCTCACACTTCATCACGTTGCCCAAGGGGTTCCAATATAACGCTCCGCAAATGCCGGAAAACAACTACGTCGATCACCACGTCTACGAAAAGCTTAAACGTCTTCGAATCAATCCTAGTGAGCTTTGCACAGACGAAGAGTTCGTTCGCCGAGCATATCTCGACATCGTCGGCGTTCTGCCATCAGTCGAGGAATACACCAGGTTTATGAGCAACGCGGACCCCAAGAAGCGAGACATGCTCGTCGACGAGTTGCTCAGTCGCAAAGAGTTCGTCGAGATGTGGGTGATGAAGTGGGCTGAGTTGCTTCAGATCCGTACGAATCAGCAGATCACGACCAAGCCGATGCTCCGCTATTACGAATGGTTGCAAGAGCGAGTTGCGAAGAACATGCCGATGGACCAAATGGTTCGAGAGTTACTATCGGCCAAAGGCGGTACTTTCGCAAACGCAGCGACCAACTATTACCAGATCGAACGAGACACATTGAAGACGTCTGAAAACGTCGCTCAAGTCTTCATGGGGATGAGAATTCAATGTGCTCAGTGCCACAACCATCCGTTCGATCGTTGGACGATGGACGACTACTACAGCTTTGCTGCGTTTTTCTCACAGATCGGTCGTAAGCAGGGTGAAGACCCGCGCGAGATCATCATTTTCAACGCTGGCGGTGGTGACGTGAAGCATCCGGTTGGGGGACGTGTCATGGCTCCCAAGTTTCTTGGGGGTGCCGTGCCCGATGTGGTTGGCAAAGACCGCCGCGAAGTCATGGCGACGTGGCTCGCTTCAAAAGAGAACCCTTACTTTGCAAAGAACCTTGCGAACATCGTTTGGTCGCATTTCTTTGGTCAAGGAATCATTGAACAAGTTGACGACGTTCGAGTTAGCAATCCACCATCGAATGCAGAATTAATTGACGAGCTCGGCAAGAAATTCACGGAGTACAACTACGACTTTAAGAAGCTGGTTCGCGACATCTGCACGTCGCGAATCTACCAACTTTCAACCAAGACGAATGAGACGAACGCGCTCGATGAACGCAACTTCTCGCACGCAACGCTTCGCCGAATCCGCTCCGAGGTTTTGCTCGATTGCATCACGCTGTCAACGCAAACTAAAGATAAGTTCGGTGGACTCCCACTCGGTTCACGAGCCGTCCAGATCGCCGACGGCAACACGTCCACCTACTTCCTAACCACCTTCGGCCGCGCGACGCGCGACAGCGTCTGTTCGTGCGAAGTAAAGATGGAGCCGAATCTTTCACAAGCACTGCACTTGCTCAACGGCGATACCGTGAACAGCAAGATTCAACAAGGCGGTCTGATCGACGTACGGCTTAAGGAGGGGAAAACTCCTCCGCAAATTATTGAGGAAATGTATTTGCGCACGCTGACTCGCAAACCAACAGAGAAGGAACTCGCCTCGCTTAACGGCGTGCTAGTCAACGAAAAAGATCCGAAACCTGTTCTCGAAGACGTGTTCTGGTCGTTGTTGAACTCGCGAGAGTTCGTCTTCAATCATTGATCTCGAAGCTGTGACCGATGCCGAAGCCAATAAGGTCCTGGCGTGAAAAACTGCTTAATGACAAAGACTTGCCAAAGGTTTCTGTCATAGATGGTAAGTTGTCTAAACGCTGGGGCCATGGGACGTGTGTGATTCCGGCTCCGCGTGAGGTGAATGAAGTAATGAAGGCTGTCCCGAAAGGGCGGCTAATCACTACCAAAGAGATTCAGGCGGTGCTCGCATTGAAGCACAAAGTGACAATGGCTTGTCCTTTATGTTGCGGCATTTTTGCTTGGATCGCTGCAAATGCCGCCCACGAAGCGGAGATCGACGGGGCCAAGCGGATCACTCCGTACTGGCGGACCTTGAAGTCTGGTGGTGAATTGAATCCCAAGTTTCCTGGTGGAGCCTTAGCGCTGAAGGCTCGCCTTGAAGCCGAAGGATTTTGCGTAATCACTCGATGAAAGAAATTGATCGTTGCGGATTATGAGAGTTATTTGGTTTCGTGGGCATCGGAGGGTCGAGCGAATGCCTCCGATTGGGCAAGCCAGAAAGTCAAACCTGCAAAATTTGCCGGTTGATGCCGATAACTGAAGAGGCGAAAAGTTTTTGGAATGTGACGAGTTTGTTTTCGCCACCGGGATTCAGAAGTCTTACTATTTCGACTCTGTCCTTTTGGGGTGAAGTCTGGTTTGGAGATTGAGCCATGAATGTGAAGTTCAACCGTTTGCTGGGTGGTGCGATTGCCTTTGGTGGAATGCTTGCGAGCGGAGTCGTTGGCTATGTCAGCGCCGCTGATGCTCCGAAAGTCACTTATGTTGATCACGTTTTGCCAATTCTCCGAGCCAAATGTCTGAGCTGTCATAACACCGACAAAAAGAGCGGTGGACTCGATTTGTCGAACTTCACCGCAGTGAAAACCGGCGGTGGTTCTGGCGAAATCTTCGATCCGGGGAATTCGGGTGCGAGCATTCTTTGGAAGGTCATCAATCACGAAGAAGAGCCGAAGATGCCGCCGAATAGCGATAAGCTGCCGGCAGATATGCTTTCGGTGATCAAGAGCTGGATTGACGGCGGAGCTCTCGAAACGACGAGCAGCAAGGCTCTTGCGAGCAAGAAGCCAAAGATGGATCTAAAGCTCACTGCCGCGCCAACGGTTCGACCTGAAGGTCCTCCGCCGATGCCGGAGCGGATGAGTCTTGCACCGGTTTTGAAGACGAAGACAACGACCGCGATCACGAGCATCGCGGTTAATCCTTGGTCGCCTCTCGTGGCTGTTCCTGGCCAAAAGCAAGTGCTCCTTTACAACACAGCAACGCTCGAATTACTTGGAGTTTTGCCGTATCCGGAAGGAATTCCTCAGGTCCTGAAGTTCAGCCGCAACGGCAGCCTGTTGATGGCGGCCGGTGGACACGCAGCCGCTCAAGGCAAGGTGGTGATCTTCAACGTTCGCACCGGCGAGAGAGTGACTGAGGTGGGTGATGAGCTCGATACAGTGCTCGCGGCAGATATTTCGCCTGATCAATCTCTGATCGCACTTGGTGGCCCGGCAAAGATGATTCGCGTTTATTCGATCGCCGATGGTTCGAAGATTTGGGAATCCAAAAAGCACACTGACTGGGTTACGTCATTAGCGTTCGCCCCAGATAGTGTTTTGCTTGCAACGGGCGATCGTAACGGCGGTGTGTTTGTGTGGGAGGCTGAAACCGGCCGCGAGTTCCACACACTCAAGGCTCATACGGCAATGATCACCGGCTTCTCTTGGCGACTCGATTCCAACATTCTCGCTTCGAGTAGCGAAGACACCACAGTCCGCTTGTGGGAGATGGAAAACGGTGGCAACGTAAAAGGCTGGGGGGCGCACGGAGTTGGTGCGGCGTCTGTCGATTTCGCTCGTGATGGTCGAATTATTTCGGCAGGGCGAGATCGAGTCGTGAAGATGTGGGACCAAAATGGAACCGCCGTACGAACATTTGAAGCAATGGGTGATCTCGCACTTGCTTGCGCAATTTGTAATGAGACTAACCGAGTCATCGGAGCGGACTGGACCGGAGCGATTCGTGTTTGGAATGCCGTCGATGGTGCAAGAATTGGTGACCTGTCCCCTAATCCGCCAACACTTGAAGAGCGACTTGCCTCAGCGACAGCTGCAGTGCAAGCAACAACAGCAGAGGCTAAAGCCGCCACCGACGGTTACACAGCGACCCAGGCGGCTGCTGATAAGGCCAAAGCGGACCTAAACATTGCGAATACAAAAATGGCCGAGCTGACTAAAGTCGTCACGGATACGACTGCTGCCGCCGTGAAGAGCAAAGAGGTGATTGCCGCTGCTCAAGTGGCTCATGATGCGGCCGCAAAGATTGTTGCCACACTTGATCCTGTTGTTCCAATGCTGACTGAATCTGTCGCGAAGGGAACCGAGGCTGCGGCAAAGAATGTGGAAGACAAAGAAGTCGCTGCCGCTGTGACTGCACTCAAGGCGCTTCTCGACAATCGAGCGGCGACGTTGACCAACAACAAGAAAGTCGTCGCCGATAAAGTGGTCGAATTGACCAAAGGCAAAGAGCAACTTGCCGCTCAAGAAAAATTGGTCGCCGATAGTAACGTCGCTCTCGATGCGGTAAAGAAAATGGTTCCGGATTTGACTGCCGCCGAAAAAGCCATGGCCGAAAAGGCTGCTGCCGCTAAAGCGGTCGCTGACGCATCTGCTGCGAAGCTGGCCAACGCCAACAAGGAAGTCGCTCGCTGGACGGCAGAAATCGACTTTGCCACTAAGCTACGAGTTCTCAGCGAGAAGCAGGCACTTGTCGCACCGCTGATCTCCGCGTCTGAAGAGGCACTTGTCGCAGTTAATAAAATGAAGGCGGACGTCGCCGCAGCACAACAGGTAGCAGCGACGTCGCAAACGAACGTCAACAATGCGAATGCCGCAGTTGCTGCTGCCAAGCAAGCATTGGCGACAGCAATCGCTGAGCATACCACCATCAACAACACTGTCGCCGGGCTAGAGGCAGCGATACCGGCTCTGAAAGAAGCACACGCCAAGGGAGCAGAAGCGGCCACTAAGGCACCAACCGACAAAGAACTTGCAGCCGCAGCGGAAATGCTCAAAGCGGTCCTTGAAAAACAATCCGCCAGTTTGACTGCGATGAAAGCTACGCTCGCTGAAAAAGTAGCCGCAGTCGAAAAGGGCAAAGTGGCCGTCGCTGAGATGGAGAAGAAGGCGACTGAGGCTGTCGCGGTGCTCACGGCAGCGAATGCCAAAGTCGCAGAGCTAGTCGCCGCGATGAAGCCCGTCGAAGACAAGTTTGCATCAGCCAAACAGGCCGCTGATCAAGCCATGCAGCCAGTCACGGCATTGCAGCAAGAAATCCAAAAGCTGAAGAGCGTGAAGCTTTAGCAGAAAGTCGCTAATGAGTGATTCTGGTGGCTGACAAAGCGTGCGTCAGAAAAGCGTGACGCACGCCGTGAGCCAACACTTGGCATTCAGCACTTACCAGCTTTAACGATGCCTGCTTGCATCACGGCAATGAACCTAGATCGGTCTTGGAGTACGGCGATGTTCTTGATGACGTCGCCATCGACGACGAGGACATCGCCGAGTTTACCGGGTTCAAGGGTGCCGAATTCGTGGCTGCGGCCCATGATTTCGGCTCCGGTTTTTGTCGCGCACTTGATGACGGTGAGCGGGTCGAGGCCGACGTAGTTGACGAAGAACGCCAACTCTTTCGCATAATCGCCGTGAGGGTTCCAGGCAAACCCATAATCGCCTCCCATTCCAAGGCGACCTCCGGCGGCGAGGATGCGGCGAGCGCTTTCGGTTCCTCCTTCGAGCGTTTCTTTGTGACCGTCAATCACCGCTTGAGGCATTCCGAATTGTGGGCCGGCTTCGATGCTGGCGAGATCAAAGTACAACGCGGGGACGCAGGGGACGTCACGTTGCAGCAAGAGGTCCATTGCCTCGTCATCCATGAAGGTGCCGTGTTCAATCGCGTCGTAGCCGGCGCGGAGTGCG
>Ga0256306_1000054_pt1 | contig 15506 bp, 9 predicted proteins | sample ColtaT_17_FD_183663 | JGI IMG/M metagenome (GOLD analysis project Ga0256306, IMG submission 183663) | Metatranscriptome of freshwater microbial communities from Columbia River, Oregon, United States - Colum_Law_RepC_8d (Metagenome... | ecosystem: Environmental > Aquatic > Freshwater > River... | reverse complement strand
ATTCAGTCGCGCCTTGTCATGGTCCCTCACATTGTGCGCGGAGGACAACTTGATACCGCGCGCCGACTGATTACTGAAGTCATTGATTTCCTTCATCGCGGCATTGAATGCGGTGGATTGGTCGACCCCTGGAACATCCTTGGGTTTCAGGGTTTGTTTCCGCTGTTCTTTACTCGTGAGGATTCGATACCGGATTCACGCGTCGAAGTCCTGCTGGACATCATGGGACAGATATTCGACGTCTGTTCGCTCACGATGAGTGAAGCTGCGGCAACAGGCCGAAAAGATCTGCATGATTCCGTGCTGAAGGACTTCCGCGATCTGGCCGACCATTGGGATCGATATGCCACGACAACGGTCAACGATCTGACTCAGGTCGAAGGCATGAAGTCGGTGGAAGCTGCAACTCAGGTTGCTCGAGTCCTTGCCGAATGGAGAACAGCCGGCGAGTCGGCCGGTGACATTAATTTCTGGCGACGACATGTCGAAGATTTCGATGCGACCAGCAGCTTTGCTCAGGTTGTCACTGCCTTGCTCGATCGTAAAGATCATGTGGCAGCGATGGGATTACTGATGCAGTGGTTGGGGCAGGCGGAAACAGTTACTTTGGAGAACGGACCACATTCCATTCACCGAATGCTGCACCGATTGCTGCAATGTATCTGCGATCAGTCGGAACCAGAGAAACGTTGGAATCATCTGCGAAGATTGTTCGCGTTCATCGAAGCGAACGCGGGACTGTTCTGGGAGGTTCCAAGTCTTGGCGAATTTGCTGAGCAGCGCAAACGAGGTCGCAAAGGCGGAAAAGACAAGGCCAAGGATGACCTCGATATCGAACATCTGTTTGACGGCGACGAATCCGAAGACAAGATTCTGGAAGCGGCCTGGGATGACGTCACCTATCGGGATTCGACCGATGACGGCAACGCATCAGACACGATGGATGGTGCATCTGCTCCGGGGACGACAGAGTTTGAAGTGCTCTATCGCCAAATGGAACCTCGACTGAAGTTCCTGCATACGGTAGGTTCATTGTGGGGAATCGCCGCCGTCTGGATTTCGCGTTCAGCCGCCACTTTGACCGCTGCGGACGATCAGAAAGAACACCTCCGAGAATGGCTGGCTTCGATTCGGGGACGACTGCACGGACTCGGTGAACTGGTCCGTGAGGTCCGCGATTACGAAATCACAACGCTGGGTTCCGGGCTGGAAGGCAACATCGAGTACGACATTCAGATGCAATGTCGATTTCTCTTGATGCAGAACGCTCTTTCCACGACGGTCGAATTCCTGATGGCCGAGCGACTCATTGGCGCGGTCATCTCAGAAGAATCCATTACCAAGGACACAGCATCGCTGGATCGACAGCTCTCGCGAATGTTTGGTGCCGTGTTTGCTCGCAGCGCTGAAGCTGCTCGCCAGTGTTTTCCGGGTCTCTGCAAAGAACTGAAGCGACGCCCACTTCTCTATGTTCCGTTCGAAAATGGTGGTCAGCCCGCAGCGATCCTCAAAGCACGCACATTGCAGTCTGTGATTCGCGTACTGTTAAGTCAGCTCCCTCGACTTGGATTGTTGTCAGAAACTTTTGAACTGTTGCAGGTCGCTCTGCAGATGGAGCGAACTTCTCGACCATCAGGGCAAGCCGTCACCGAGTTTGATCGCCTGTTCCGAATCGGGCTCAGCAGCTCTGTCGAAGCCGTTCTTCAGTCTGCTGTAAAATGGAAGGGTGAATCGAGCCAAAAAGTGCGCAATATCCTGAAGCGTATTCAGAGGCTTCTCGATGCCTATTCAGACCTCTGGACTCGACACAGTGGCTCCATGCGGCTCTCGGTTGTGGAAGATCTTCACGACGAAGAATATGCCGAAGACGTTAAACAGTTTATCGAAACGTATGGAGAAGATCTGTTCCACACGCGAATGCTGACGCTCGGCAATGCGCGAGCCATTCTTCATCACGGTGCGGAGTCGCTCTTCAATGAACTCCAGCAGACTGTTGCACTAACTCAGAACGTAAAGATTCTGGAAGATCTCGAAAGCGGCGAACTGGACCGTGAGGATGCTGCGGAACTAGCGGAGTTTGTCTACGAATGCGTCGTCGACAATTTTGATCGCTTCCTCGAATACAACACGACGACAACTCACTCGGACTACGGGAATCGCCTGTATTGTCTGCTGGACTTTCTCCGGCTTGAAGCGTTGTACGATCGCTTCGAATGGAACACGATCCCGTGGCAGGTCGCTCACGAGACGATGGTCCGAAAAGGAGAACTGGAAGTCGCAGCCGGCGTCGAAGAGTATGTCGGTGACGAATCCCGGGACATCGCCAATTCATTTGTCGAAGAACTCGTGCAACTGGAAGCCGATTATGGAGTCCGACTTCCGGCCCTGCATGATCATGTGGGCGAACGAGTTGTCGGAGCACTGGCTCAGAACCGCATGGCGGCTCTGGTTTCTCGAGCCTGCTCAGACGCGGCTGGACTAACACAGGAAGAAGTGAACAGTAACTTCCAGACGCTGCGCCAGGAAATCGCAGACTTTATGAGTACTCGCATTGGTTCAGGTATCGAACCCCCCGACTGGATGCAACGTCTCGCATCAGAGCTTGACCGAGTTCAGGAAGGTCGTCCCGGTCAACTGTCTGATTCGTTGATGGAAGGCGATTTTCAGAAGTTGTCACAGAAAGCGATCGATCAGCAGATTTCTGATATCAGCCGCCTGAACGATGCAGCGGGCAGCGGAATGTGATTGCTCAGGTATTTCTGAACTGTTACGCAGCCTCTTCAACTGCAAGGGCTCGCGCTTCCAGTTCTCCGAAGATCAGAGCTCCACGGACAACGGCCGTTGCGGGATCGGGGGCGAGGCGAATTGACTGGATTCGCTCGGCGATTTCGTGCTCAATAAATCGCTCTGTCAGCAGGCTGGCAAAGCCCTCGATCATCGTGGCACCACCGGAAAGCATCACAGCCAGTTTCTGACGATGGAGTGCATTTCGGACCGGTGTTGACTGCAGCAGTTGAGCCACGGTCCGAGTGACTCGGTCAAGAACGACCGAGTACAATCGTGACATCATTCGCTCGCGATCTCCCACAGCATTCCGCAGATGGGGACAACTTTGCTGCTTCCACTGACGGATGCTTTCCATGTCGATGAACGCATTTCCGTCCTCATCCCAAACCTGTATCTGAAACTGCTTGGCAACTTCCGTATCGATCCAATTACTGCCGATCGCCATCGATTCTTTCGCCAGCGAAATTCCATAGCGTGCGATGCAGACGCTTGTTGTTTCGGCACCCATCACAATGCTGATGCCGGTAAAGGTGGCATCGTGGCAAGTCGCCAGAAGTGAGGCCTCGGCCGGGTTAACGACGAACGGCGAGTATCCTCGCATTCTCACAAGGCGTGAGAGAAATTCGGCATTCTTCTGAACCCGCGGTGACTCATCAGGAACGCCGGGCACAGTCAATACGCAAAGACTTCGTTCCGCGTCCACCGGAGGCAGCATCGCTTCCGTCAATACGCTGAGCATCTGCCGAGCTGGAGGATCATCCGACGGAACTGCCCCCTCAACGAACAGAGGAGTGCAGGGAACTCGACTTAACCACTGGGCTCTCGCAGCGTTATTTCCAACGACCGCAAGTGATCCCTCGCATTCCGCGAACGGGATCTGTTGATCAGCCAAAGATCTTCGATGATGCCCAGTGTCCGGAATCAAAGCGTACTCTGATTTCTCAGCATACATCGATAACCGGTCCGGTGTCCGCGGATTGCGAAACACCGAACGAATCCAGCAACTGCCAAAGTCGATGGCGCAAATCATATGTCCGTCCGATCCTGAAGATAGTGGAGAGCCCGGTCCAGGCTTGCAGAGGTCGCTGCCGACTTCTTCTCTCCTGCCTGTTCTTCCTGCGATGGCATCTCAAAGGCTGACCGCTGCGCTGACACCGTGACAGATTCATCACGCCGGCGCTCGGATGACATGTTCATGTGAGGAGCTGGTACTCGAGAATGCGCCGCATCGATTCGCAGCCGACGCGGACCAGCAGGACGCCCGAACAAAGAAACTCGCAGAGGAAGCTCTACCTGACACAGATCAATCGGCAGTCGATTCTGAAGCAGATCTTCGAGATCTGAGAAGTCTTTTGCACCATTCACGACAGACTCGGACACCACAGGTCGGACTGGCGTAGAAGACAGCATTTCCGGCTCAACGGCACCAGCTGCGGGAATGGCGGCGATTGGCTTTTTTGTGGGGGCGACAGATACGGCGTTGTGCTCAACTGCAACGCTCTCTGTCATCATTAGAGGATGAGCGGATTTCGAATCACTCAACGAATCAACAACCATCTTCTCCATCAGATAGATTGATGAGGAGTCGACTTGTCCGCGATGATCAATTCCGGCAGCAACAATCACAGAATCACAAGTGGCGGCTTGCTCTGTTGCCATTGAAGAAACAGAAGCCCCGGCTTGTGTGCTCCTCCAGTCACCACCGAACCAAGCCTGCGTCTCTGTTGCACTGGGAAGATTCTCTGCTGTCAAAAGCGGCTTTGCAGGTATGGCAGTAACAACTGCTTTGGTGGCCGTTGCTGTGACCTTCTTCTCAGGCACAGAAGGTGTGAGGACTGTCGCAGGCTCAATCGATGAACTAACCGGTGCCGCAAAGTTCTTGACAACGTTTCCAGAGTTCGCGGTGTAATGCATTGCGGAGCTTTCGGAACCGAGATTTTCGTCTTCAGCTCTCAATGAGCCAATCAGAATCATCGATCCCGCAACGAGCAGCCCACCAATGAACAAAATATTCCACAGTCCCATTGATGCGGCTGGTACTTGCCGAGCAGCTTCAAGAGGAACAGCAATCTCCACTGGAGCCGGAGGTGCGATGTTCTCTGCAGGAGCAAATGGTACTGCTGCGGCTTGAGAAACGGATCTGACAGAGAGTTCCGACTCACTCTGTTCCGTTTCCGAATGCGATTCCAGAGCTGCATCATCTGCGGGCTCAGCAGGGTCCGCAAACGGATTTCGCGAATCATCAAAAGTCCTCGCCTCAGAAGCCTCAACAGGGAACTCAAGAGGAGTTGCCGGGGCTACTTCAGGAACAAGATTCCCTGCAGCATTTAAGCTGGCCGGTGCAGGTTGAGTCACTTCAGAGGTCTTCCACTCAGACGATGCCGGGACCATATTCCCAAAGCCACGAGAAGTTGCCTGAGCCCTGTGTACGACCGTTATCACATCGCCATGTTCAACACGATCTGAAAGGGCAGCGTTTTCCAATAACGAACGTCCTCGGAAACGGCAGGCGATTTTGACTTGTTGGTCGGCCGATGGAAGACCGCCTGTCCCCTGAAGAACATCACCTACAGCGATAAATTCATCGGCGAGGGTCACAGGAACGACACCGCCGTCGGTTCGCAATGCGGCGTTCTTTTGGTGAGCTTCCTGGATAGGCTGCATGGACTGCACGACAAGAATATCGCCTTCCATGACCAGCTCACCAGTATCAGTCGACGCACGCGAGAAATTCTGAGTAAACGCGGCTCTCTGCTGTTTTCCTCGTACGACTGAAACACTGACAGAATCACCAAGCATTCCCGCCTGGATGACCGCCTGATGAATCGTGGTTCTCGTATGCGGCGAAAGTACGAAGTAGTTATGGTTTCGAACATCTCCGATCACCACGAATGTCGGTTGTGCGTGATCCGCGTCGGAGGACGGAGACTGGGCTGCCTGCTGTCCGGGAGAGGTCCGTGCAGTCGCAACCATTGCTGCGATAATGAGCACGATCTTGAGCCGTTCCATGGCTGTAACCTCGGTTAAGCAGATATTTTCAGAATTGGACTGTCTGAAGCCAGGTCAGAACGCCCAGCGGCACAATCTGCGCAACGCATCCTTGCTGGCAGAATCGACGCCCTCATGAGAATCGGCATTCAGTGAACCGTTCATCATTCTTTTCGCTCGACAGTCAAAAGCTTCGCATTCAACCCAAATCCCGGGGAGCCATTCACCGAGCGACAGAGGTGCAAAACAGAACTCCGTGGGGATCAAATTCCAATAAAAAAGCCCGACTCTTTTCGGAGCCGGGCTTTCACAAATCACTGATCGCCATTTAAGTGACGAAGGTTAAAGCACTGCCTTAATCTTCGTCAAAAACTCGCGATTCGTTGGAAATCGGTCCATCGTCTTCGTCAATTGCTCCATCGCTTCGACAGGACTGAGGCTGATCAAGCTTCGACGCAGCATCGTGATCCCTTCCTGCAGGTCAGGTGCAAGAATTTTCTCTTCCCGTCGAGTGCCGGATTTCGTGATGTCAATCGACGGCCAAATGCGTCTGTCAGCCAATTCACGACTGAGCACCATTTCCATGTTGCCCGTACCTTTGAATTCCTGAAAGATGGCTTCGTCAATTCTGCCGCCAGTATCAATCAATGCCGTTCCACAGACTGTCAGAGAACCACCTTCGTCAAAGCGACGTGCCTGCCCAAAAAGCTTCTTGGGAATATCCATGGCACGAATATCCAGACCGCCGGTTCCCGTCCGTCCGGAATTGTTGGCCTTGTTGAAGGCACGAGCCAGTCGAGTAATACTGTCGAGCAGAATGAAGACATCTTTGCCCTCTTCAGCCAGACGTTTTGCTCTCTCGATGATCAACTCCGCGATACGAATGTGGCTTTCAACATCGCTGTCGAGCGATGACGAAATAACCTCGCCCTTTACCATTCGCCGCATCTCGGTCACTTCCTCAGGCCGCTCATCAATCAGCAATACCATCAGATGAATTTCCGGATGGTTAATACTGACAGAATTCGCCATATCCTGAAGCAGCATGGTCTTGCCTGTGCGAGGAGGCGCAACCAACAGTGCTCGTTGTCCCTTACCAATCGGACATAGCAAGTCCATGACTCGCATCGTCAGCGGCTTAGGACCAATTTCCAGTTTGATTTGCTCAAACGGGTTAATCGCCGTGAGGTTGTCGAAGTTTTTGACATTCAAGTACTCCTCCGGAGTGAACCCATCAATGAGTTCTACTTCGCGGAGTCGCGGTCCCTGATTACGCGTGCCCTGCCCTACGTCACCGCGAATCAGCACGCCTTGTCGCAGCTTGTATTTTTCTACCAGTGAACTGGAGACAAATGGGTTAGAATCTTCAGCAGCGTAGTTTCGTTTTGGGTCGCGAAGAAAACCATATCCCCTTGGATGAAGTTCGAGCACGCCATCGAACGTCCCTTCAACGACTTCACCGGACGGCTGAATCGTTCGGCCGCGTCGCGGACCTCCCAGATCACGTCCGCGTCCCATATCCCGGCCACCACGAGGTGGTCCGCCTTCACTACGTCGACCACGACCGCCATCGTTGCGACCGCCGTCATTTCGGCCACCACGACGCCCACGATTCCCGTCGTTTCTTCCATCGCCTCCACGAGGCCCGTCATTTCTGCCTCGGTTACCTTCAGGCCGTCCACTACCTTGAAATCGGCTGGGTTCACGCCCATCATTGCGTCGCGGCTCGCGCAGGTCATTGCGACCGGGTTCACGCCCGTCATTGCGGCCAGGCTCGCGAACATCATTGCGGCCAGGCTCACGCAGGTCGTTGCGACCACGTTCGCGCCCATCACTGCGGCCAGGTTCACGCAGGTCGTTGCGACCCGGTTCTGGTCCCCGTGGCCCATTATCTCCGTCACCTACTCCTTCACCACCCCGACGACGACGACGGCGGCGGCGGCGAGGCCGGCGATCTCCGTCAAACAATTCACCCTGTCGCAGTGGCGCGCCGTCTTCACCTTCACCAGAGCCTCCGCCCTCATAATCATCAGACATTTGATCACGATCATCGTCCAGATCACGATCACTCGCGAAATCCCGATCAGGATCATACGGCCGATCAGAATCTGGACGTCGATCCACTGAGGGCCCTCGATCCAAATCGCTGTCACCACGATAAGGCGAACGGCCTCTGCCAGAATGACGCGGAGATCTTCCGCCCCGATCAGATGCTCCATCCCTTATCGGCGCGCCATCTCTTGAGGGAGCTGCATCTCGCACTGGCGCTGGTCCGTCATCATCCCCAAAATCCAGCTCTTCTGAGCTGAAGTATCTCATTCCGGTCTGGGGCTCAACATCAGCAATTTGTCGCTCAAATCGGCTTGATGTTCTTTCGCTTCTCTCTGATTCGGCAGAGGTCGATTCGGGAGGAGCATCTGAAGGAACTGGACGTGTGCTGCGAGATCCACGCCTCGCTGGGGGACGTTCACTTCGAGCTTTCGGAACTCTCGGCTCTTCCGGGGGACTCTGCACGGACGGCTTGGGCTCAGCCGCTGTTGAACTTTTCCGCTCCCGTGGTTGACGGGCTGGACGCTCTTCATTGACGACACCCGAACCGAAATCATCGTCTGAAACAGAAGGCGCCGGTGCGACGCTGTCCTCAGTGCCAATTTTTTTGGAACGTGTTGATGGTCGGCGAGCCGGAGCTGACGATGGGGAACGGGGCGACGTTCGTCGACGTGGTCGTTCGCTGGTTCCTTCAGAATCGGAACTGCTGGTCGGCATAGATGTAACCTGATTTGGCCTGGGTAAAAGTGGAGGCAGCAGGCGAAATTGCCTCAAACCTCTCGAATATTTAATTTTCACGGTATCAACAAACCCTGCGATTTCGGGCACGATGCCACAAAAAGAGGTTTGGCAGAAAGCACCTTGCTCGCTGCATAGCGACCGAGAAAACACGAAAAGAACACGGAGTTCGCCCGTTCAAAGGGACGAAACGGCACATCCCAAATCGGATGTGAGACTCAGTAGAGTCATTCGGTGCCTGCCAAAAAAGACATTCACCGCACTCCTGCTGAAAAAACCGCTGCCCACCATCGGTGATTCAAGTTCCGACGCCTTCGCGTGACAACCTGACTCACACACCTCGAATTACATCGAGACTCCAAGGGGCCACCTCAAAATGGAAGAGGCCACAGCGATCCAGCCTTCAAATGCCAGAACTGACCGGAAACACAAAGGTCTTTTTGCGACCATGGTCTTCATGGCGACCGAAAACAGGCCACCAACCGGAAAGCTCAGTCAGCGAAATGGAAGCGTCAGGAGAGTTCCACTGAGCAATAACACTCGATGCACTAAGGAATTCAGCACATCTCAAAACCGGGCATCATCACAACTTTCGTGCCAACATGAGATGGCACCCGTCAGATCAAGAACAGACTGACAACGCTAGTATTAACGGATCTCAAGTCGATGTCAATTGAACTGTTCGCGGGAAAATCAAACATTTTCGAGTCAAATCAGAGGTCTGGAAAGATTCTGAGCGAAAACCATACGAGCCCCACCGTCCCTCAAGACAGAAAACTCTCAACGGACGAGGATCTCCAAAGCACGCCAACTCAAAAAAGAAAAGACAGGCGATCTAAATACATCTGGTTTCATGTTTCACTAACACGAAGAACTGCTCCCTATTGATTTGATCTCAAGAAACCGGCACCGACGACATGACTTCAGACTCGTTTCGACTACAGTACTTATCAACACCCCTAAGCAATGCCCATGGAGTCGCAAAACTCAGCATGGTTGACGAGTGCAGTGGCAGTTCACGTTGAGCAGCTCTCTGGAGAATAGAATCCCACAGAAAAGCAAGACATAACGCAAAACGGCCAGTACATCTTGCCTTACTAACGATTTCTTTGGCCGAGACCTCTCCCAGCTTTGCGTCAGGATGAGCCAAACAAGGAAGCAGATCGAAAATCTAGACGAGATACTGTATTTATGTCTACAGTGTTGGCATCGAGTTTGCTCAACAGGTCGGGTCCCGACAAATCGTCAGCAGGGTAACCACGTGAGTGACTGGTTCTGAATAGTTCGTTCATCTTTGCCACTCCAATTACCGGTTACGGCCTGTGTGGTACTTGGCGGTCTGCCACGAAAGTCCAAGAAGCGGCAGTCATGCCCTTCATTAATTCATCAGGGAATCTTGAAGCGGGTTGACGTTGAAGGTTCTTGATTTCAGCGTTTATCCAACACGAAAGAGTCTGGAATGTCTGGTACAGGAAAGAAGATCTCGCTCACTAGGCGGCAACGCGAAATCTATGAGTTTCTTCGCGACAAGATTATCAATCGAGGCTACGGCCCTACGGTTCGTGAAATCGGACAACACTTTGAAATCCGATCCCCCAATGGGGTCATGTGCCATCTTAAGGCCCTGGAGCGAAAAGGACTGATCTCACGAGAGCAGAACATGTCCCGCGCTATCCAGCTGGCTGATTCTCCCCAAAACCGCCTCTCAGTTTCCCTGATTGGCAGCACAGCTTCTGGCGGTCCGGTACAGCCGAATGTCTCATCAGACGAATTGATTTCGTTTTCGGCGATGTTTGAAGGTGTGGACGTTGGCTGCCTGAAAGTCGAAGGCAATCTGTTTGCCCCGTTACATATTTGCAACGGAGACTTCCTGATCATAAATCGAGAAGCCCCTGTGCAGCCTGGATGCCATGTGGCCGCACTTGACGATCGTCACTCTGTGATCATCTGTGTCGTTCAGGAAGGAACAAATCATCTTGTTCCCGCGATAGCAGGAGCATTTAATTCAACAACCCGCCAGGTCCTTGGCGTCATCACAGGAGTGATTCGAAAGTTCCGAATCCCCACTGTTCCGGTGGCCGCAACAACTACCGAACTGAAATAGTCGCTAAAGCACCAAGTGAATACACCAGCCAAAAAAGCTGGCTTGAGTCAGACAATTCTGCACTCAAGTCGGCTTAATCTTTTCTGAAACCATGCGAACGTATGAGTTCGTGGCCAACCAAAACTCGAGCTAAATAGGGCAGCCTGAATCGTCAGGCCGCCTTACCCCACGAATCAACCTGCATGCCGATGCTGGCCCATCTGGCTTAGCCGGTTGTAAAGGGTCTTTAGCGCTATCCCAAGTTCCTTGGCCGCCTTAGGCTTGTCTCCCTGGTATTTGTCGAGCACCCTCAGAATCAATCTCTCTTCCATTTCCCGAAGTGTGATGGGCTCTGAGTTGATAAGGTCTGCGGCAACATCGGCATGACTTGAAGTGGCTGCTGAACTACGTGCCTGCTCATAGCCAGAAGTCACACCGGAGTTGGAACTGCGGAGGATGCTGCGCGGCAAATCTTCGGGCTGAATGGTTTTTCCATCAGACAGAATGGCAGCGTGCTCAAGCACATTGGCAAGCTCTCGCACATTTCCTGACCAATGATGAGACTGCAGAAGCCGAATTGTCTCCGGCGGAAGCATTTCTGCTGGAACACTGTCGCGTTTCAAGTGCCTTGCAATCAAGTGCAGCGCCAAACTCGGAATGTCATCAAGTCGTTCACGCAATGGAGGTAGATAAATTTCGAACGTATTAACTCGGAAGAACAGGTCTTCGCGAAAAGTACCAGCCGAAACCATCTGCTGCAGCTCGCGATTTGTCGCGCACACGATTCGAACGTCGACATGAAAAGGTTCGTTGTCGCCAACTCTTCGAACTTCACCTGACTCCAGAAATCGCAGCAGCTTGACCTGCATGGATTTATCCAGTTCCCCAAGTTCATCAAGAAACAGAGTCCCGTGATTCGCGACTTCAAAGAGACCGGCTCGATTTGAGTCCGCCCCGGTGAACGCACCCTTGCGATGACCAAAAAACTCACTCTCGACAAGGTTTTCCGGGATCGCACCACAGTTGACCGCCACAAACGGCGCGTCACGACGATCACTCTGTTCATGAACGCGTCGTGCGACCATCTCTTTTCCAGTGCCGGTCTCTCCAAGAATCAGGACGGCAGAATCCGTCGGAGCGATCTTGGCGATCAGTTTGTGCACACGAGCCATCGGCGCAGAATTGCCGATAAGGTCCGAGCGGCCTTCAACTCTCTGAAGACGGCTCTCAAGAGCCAGCGTCTTATTTTCAAGCGCCTTCCGCTCCCCGATCCGATCCAGCACATTCGAAATCTCGAACAGCGACACCGGCTTCGGGAGAAAGTCATAGGCCCCCATCCGGATGGCGCGAATCGCATCGTCTCGATCACCATGCCCAGTGCTGATGACGCAGACGGTCTCCGGAGAATGCTCACGAAGATAGTCAATCACGTCCCAGCCACTGCCGCCCGGCATACGCAAATCTATAATGGCTGCGTCAAAGACGTTCTTTTGAATCGCCTCAATGGCAGCGCCCGGAGACTGCTTCACCGTGGCCACATGGCCCATTCGGGGCAGCTCAGATCGCATTAATTCTGCAATAGAATTCTCATCATCAACGAAGAGAACTCGCAGGCTTTGTCGTTTCCTGGTACCCACCGCCGACTCCATGGCCAAAGCACTCAGCCTCATGCTGAATGCAGTCCGTTGCGCAAAATCACCATCAGAAAGAGAGCTTCTGAAGGCGCATTTCCCAGTATTTCTGCCAGACATCCGGCAAAAAGCACCGATGAGAGAGGCCTATGGTGTATCAGAATTCCAATTCGGCAGCAACGTGGGTTTTGCTGGGAGATGAACGCATCTTCAGCAACTGAGTACTACTTTTTCATCGCCTTTTTCATCGCGTCGCCCATGCCACCAGGGCTGTCAGACACGATAACACCAGCCGCTCGCAGAGCCGCCATCTTCTCAGCCGCCCCGCCGCCACCACCGGAGATAATGGCTCCCGCGTGGCCCATTCGCTTGCCCGGAGGAGCCGTCTGGCCTGCAATAAACCCAGCCACAGGCTTCGTCACATGAGACTTGATGTACTCAGCCGCCTCCTGCTCGGCACTTCCCCCAATTTCACCAATGACGAGGATTCCCTCGGTGCCCGGATCATTCTGAAACATTTCAAGCAGTTCGATGTAGTTCGTCCCGTTGATTGGGTCGCCACCGATACCAACGGCTGTACTCTGCCCCAGACCCACACGCCCTAACTGCCAGGCCGCTTCGTACGTCAGAGTCCCACTCTTGCTGATGATCCCAATCGTTCCTGGCTTATGAATATAGCCCGGCATGATCCCAATCTTTGCGATACCAGGTGTAATCACTCCTGGACAGTTCGGCCCAATCAACCGTGACTTCGATCCAGCCATTCCACGTTTCACTCGCAGCATGTCCATGACAGGAATGCCCTCGGTGATGGCTATAATCAAATCCATGCCTGCATCCGCAGCTTCCAGGATTGCGTCAGCACAGAACGGCGGTGGAACAAAAACCATTGATGTGTTAGCGCCAGTTTTCTCTTTGGCTTCTCGCACGGAATTGAACACAGGAAAGCCGTCAACCGTGGTGCCACCCTTCCCTGGAGTCACACCGCCGACGAATACATCAACCCCTGGCTGACACTCCGCCGCATAGGCTCGACACTGCTGACTATGGAACAAGCCGGAGTTACCCGTGATCCCCTGAGTGATCACTCGCGTTGATTTTGAAACAAGAATACTCATCGGTTTGAATTCACAAGTTTGAGATCAGAGAGTCAGGACCGCGTTGATGGTGACTTTGCACCAACACCTTGCACGCACTTCACAACAGCATCCAGCGAGACCGAGGACCGGATTTAGCAACCCGGAGCGACCATCACACTACGCACCAAGCGACTTAACCACTTTCTGAGCCGCGTCCGTCAGATCCGTCGCGGAGATGATATCGCGACCACTGGCCTTCAGCATCTCCCGAGCTTTCTCCACATTGGTGCCTTCCAAACGCACCACGAGAGGCACATTAAAACCAACCTTTTCGTAGGCGTTCAGAAGAGCCGACACAATGATGTCACACTTCATAATCCCACCAAAAATATTCACAAGAACGGCTTTCACATTCTTGTCCGCCAGGATGATTCGAAACGCCTCGGTCACCTGATCCTCATTGGCCCCGCCGCCCACGTCAAGAAAGTTAGCAGGCTCACCGCCATGCAGCTTGATCAGGTCCATCGTGCTCATGGCAAGGCCAGCCCCATTCACGAGGCAGCCGATATTGCCGTTCAGCTTCACGTAGCTCAGGCCCGTATCAGCAGCTCGCACTTCGGCTGGATCCTCTTCAGAAAGATCCCGCAAAGCGACAACATCCTTGTGACGAAACAGGGCATTGTCATCGAAGGTCACTTTGCCGTCCAGGGCAAGCAACTGGCTGTCTTCAGTAAGAATCAGCGGATTAATCTCAACCATGCTGCAATCGTAGGTCACAAAGAACTTGCAGATCTGGGGGAGGAATTTTTCCGCATTGCGAACAGCAACCGCATCAAAACCTAACGCATAGGCCATCTTGCGAGCCTGATAAGGATACAGCCCGGCAACTGCATCGAATGGCTCTGCAATAATCTTTTCGGGAGAGTGCTTTGCGACTTCCTCGATGTCCATCCCGCCTTCGGACGACATAATCAACACGGGCCCGCCAACTTCGCGATCGACAACAATCCCGAGATACAACTCGCGAGCAATCTTCAGACCCTGCTCTACAAACAGCGTATTAACCTGCTTGCCGTCGTCACCGGTCTGAATTGTCACAAGCGTGCTGCCCAGCATTCGCTTTGCGTTTTCTGCAGCTTCTGCGGCTGATTTCACCAGCACAACGCCACGCTGGGTCGGGTGCTCTTTGAATGTCCCTTTCCCTCGCCCGCCCGCATGGATCTGCGACTTAACAACGGCAATCGGCCCGCCGAGCGTTGTGAATGCAGCCGCCGCTTCTTCAGCAGACTTCGCCACAATACCCTGAGGAACTGGCACCCCAGCAGCCTTAAAGAGCTGCTTGGCCTGATATTCATGAATCTTCATGGAGCACAATCACGTTCAGGAATAATGAAAGAGTTTTCTCGCAACCATCATTTGCCATTCCCCTCATTTCTGTGGAGTCTGAGCCTTTGAAAGCGATTCAGACTATAGCGGGCCAGGCTGTCTTCTTCGAGGAAGGCGGTCCCGCCACCCGGGATTTCCTGAAAATTTGCAACCGCTACACGCTCCAAATTTATGCAGAAACGCGTCGACATTGGGCACTCGCCAGAGACCTCGGCTATTCATCCTCATCGCCATCACCCAGATCGACTTCCTCGTCGTCTTCAGGATCCTCGAGCAGCGGTAATCCGAAGTGAGTCTCCACCATCTCGGCAATCTGACACAGGCGTCCCGTAACGCGAGCCTGCATCGGTGGAAGGGCGTTTCCGATCGTGTCGGCAACTTCGTAGAGCTCAAACGGATTTTCCCCGTCGGGGATCGCCTTTAACAGGTAGTCGGCAACGCTGATGTCTGCTCGAGCATGGTCAAACGGATACAGAATGCCTTCGAAGGACTCGCGCAGATGCAGGATGTGATCTTTCATCTCTGCCATGCGATCCGTGATTTGCGATATCAGTTGAGGATTGTCATTGCTTTCACTCAACAGCGACAGCAGTTTCCCCATCGCAATCTGAGCATCCCGTATCACCAGAAGCTGCCCAAGTCTTTCGTTCACATGATTAAACAGCGCCAACAATTGATCCAGCTTAGCGACAGTCGCCCCCTGCCCGTCCAGAACTTCACGGACCTGCGGCGTCCGCGCGAGCTGCAGCGCTGCGTAGAGCCGAT
>Ga0256306_1000040_pt1 | contig 16412 bp, 10 predicted proteins | sample ColtaT_17_FD_183663 | JGI IMG/M metagenome (GOLD analysis project Ga0256306, IMG submission 183663) | Metatranscriptome of freshwater microbial communities from Columbia River, Oregon, United States - Colum_Law_RepC_8d (Metagenome... | ecosystem: Environmental > Aquatic > Freshwater > River... | reverse complement strand
GGCGGGTATATTTCCGGCGGGTGTTGGGGTGAAAATAGGTGAGCCAAGCACTGAGTTGATGGGAGAAAAACGGTGCGGGTTGGGTCGCTGGCGCGGGCTGATGGGCCTGGCCCTCGGCGGGCGCTCAACTTGGGGTGGGTGACATCCGATAAAATCTGGTATGCCTTCCAAAAAAACTGCCGATACGGGCGCCTTGGATGAAGCACGGGCTGCGCAAAGCGGCCGAGCCAAGGTTGCGAACAAGCCGCAAGCCAAACCGCAAACCAAACCCAAGCCCAAACCGACCACTTCGGCTCAGGGTTTGGCCCCATCCTCGGCCACCGCCCAATTCTTCGCCTTCCGCATCAACCGGCTGAAGATCTTCAAAAACCGCGAATGGGGCGCGGGCGAGCTCAAGATGATCAGCTTCGTGAGCACCGGCGACGAAGCCCCCTCGGCCCTCGACGGCCTGCTGCAGACCTCCGACCCCGACACCAAGCGCAAGATCCTGCGGGAAGCCTCGCGCCAGATGCTCTCGGAGAAGGAGTTCATCCAGGTCCACGAAATCCGCGACGGCCACGTGCTCACCTTCGGCGACTCGGGCTACGCCCTATACACCGCCATGCGCATCCCCGTGTCGCTCAACTGGACCTTCCTGATTCTGGAATCCGACGAAGACGTGGTGGAACTGGGCCGCCGCATCGACACCGTGGTCGACGGCAAAGACTTCGACACCTTCGCCACCAGCGCGCTCACCCTGCTGGCCACCGCAGCCACCCCGCAACTGACGGCCGCCGCCGCCATCGCGAAGTTCGTGTCGCGCGCCATCCCCCAGGTGCTGGTGCGCAATCGCGACGATCAGGTGGGCCTGTACTACCTGTCGCTCAACCGCATGGAGCACTACCCCAACGGCGAGCGCAAACGCGACGACGTGCCCGACCTGACCAACAACGTGCGGGTCGACTATTCGATCTTCGGAACCACCTACACGGTTTGATGGCCTGTTTTGGGCGCGCTGCGCAGCAAACACCCGGGCTAACACCAGACCGGCGAGCCTCCCACCCATTGGGAAAAACCCAAAACAGACCGGCGCTGAAATCGTTGCCTCGGAGACAAGCCAACCTAGCTGCGGGAGAAATTACTCTGGGAGCCGCACCTGTGCCGAACGGGTCACCAGTAGCAGCCGACCCTGACGAAAATCTTCAAAACACCGAAAACCAGCTACGCATGCCATACGACTGGCATGGCCACCCTTCAAACCCGATCAAAGACTGCATTCAAGTAGGGGAAAACAAAGCGCCCCACTTGGCTAAAACATGCGCATTGCTTAAAAAGCGGCCAACTTCTCGTGGCTGTCTGTAAAGATTTTGCGAACAATTAAAAATGTTGTAACACCCCCCCGGTGCGATCATAATCACAGGGAAGGGGAGCTTTGGAGTTACCCAAGAGCCTCGCAGAAAAATGTAACCCCCATGGGCTACGACAACGTCGACTTGCCAGACCGGCCAAACGACGGAGACCGAATCGTGGGCCATTTGAGCTAAAGCGGGGTCAGTCGATCCGGTAAATAGGGAAAAAAAGTTGGAAGCCAACAAAAAAATCATTTGGTTGTTTGGGCGATCTGGAGCAGGGAAGACGACCCTAGCCGCAAAACTGGTGGATCGTTACAAAGCATTGGGAGTTCCTTGTTTGTGGCTTGATGGCGACCGGGTTCGCCAAGGATTGAGCCAAGATCTTGCATATACGCCGATGGACCGAATGGAAAACCACCGACGGATCATCGAAATGGCCAACATCGCCAGTGAACAAGCCTTTCAGGTCGTCATCTCAGCGATAGCCCCTAGGGAAAACATCCGAGCCAAAGTCAACGAGTTAGCCAAAAGCAGTGTCGCTTGGATTTACTTGGATACCGATGAAAACACCTGCCGGAACCGGGACACCAAGGGACTTTACTCCTCGCCCGAAAACGGCAGCGTCAGTCAATTCTTTGGGCCTAGTTCTACAGAAAGAATTCTTCTTCACCTCAGAACTTCCACGGAAGAAATAGAACTGAGCAAAAGCAGGATGTTCTCGGAGCTGCACCTCACCAGCGAGTAACCAGTGGAACCAAAAGCCTGTAAAATTGACTGAAATGATCGCCTACGTTGGCCCCGGTTTGGGTGCCGGAGCCATTGCCGCTGTGATCGGGATTCTGGCCGGCTTTTTTCTGCTGGTGCTCGGGTTCCTCTGGTACCCCTTCAAGAAGCTCATCCGATGGATCCGCAGCCGGAAGTGACCTGGATGGTGCTGGGGCTCCTATCGCTTCCCTGCGCACTGCTCACCGTTTTCGCGGTTCCCCGTTGGAAAAGTCAGGCAAGCGCTTCTTGGAAAACAGCCCAACGGCTGGCCCTAGATTTCCCGAAAGCCCGCACCGACGACGAGCGTCAGGCCTTGTCACGAAGCTACGGCACCCAGATCCTCGGATCTTCAGTCGGCCTCTTCTTTTCGTCTTCCGCTCTACTCATCGCGTTCATTCTGCCCTGGATCGCGGTTTCAGCCTCCAACCCCCAACGAGCGGCATGGCTGACGGTGCTCAGTGCCAGCTTCCTCGCCGGATGGTTCAAAAGACACTCTTCACCACGCTTCACTCGCTAGATGTCGCAACAACAGTATTCGGGTCTCGATCGGTTTCTTCACAAGTTGGTATTGGGTTCAAAGGTCATCCAATCGACCAGTTTTGAACTCCAGCAACTGATAGCGCCGAAGCTCCCGAAACCCGACCGGCCGGTGTTCGTTGTCGGGATGGCCCGATCAGGAACCACCACACTGCTGAACCTCTTATTCGCGACCGGCGAATTCGAATCGAGCCGCTACCGAGACCTCCCGCTGCCCCTGTTTCCTGCCTTCTGGCGGAAAGTCCACAAAGGGTTTCACCAAAGCCAGTCGCCGATCCAACGAGCTCATGACGACGGCATCCTGGTGTCCCCCGACAGCCCGGAAGCATTCGAAGAAATCTACTGGGACAACATCGGTAACCACCTGTCCGAAAAAGACCTGGTTGATTCGTTCTCTTACTACATCAGTTCCATTGCGGGAGCCTCCGGCCCCGGCAAGCGATATATCTCAAAAAACAACAACAACATCACCCGGTTGGACCTCCTCGAGAAGGTCTGCAAAGAAATCAACGGGGTGATCATCATACCCATCCGGGATCCTCTCAAAACCGCGACTTCATCGCTCCGCATGCATCAGCGGTTCATCGCGATGCAAGAAGAAGACCCGTTCGTATTGGAGTACATGGACCTTCTCGGGCACCGGGAGTTCGGTAAAGGCCTTCAATGGCTTCAAGTTGGCAGCAAGCCCTTCCAACCCAACTATCCCACCACCGAGGTTGAATGTTGGTTGGAGTACTGGATTTATCTGCACTCGGCAATCCCACAGGTTAGCTCTAACCATTGCCGAATGGTTGACTTCGATGCAATCCGCTCCGCTCCGCTCGTCAATCTGAAACCTATGTTGAAATCGTGTGGAGTCGACTCCCCGTACGATCAACTCGCAGCGATGGTCACGAAAGAAAAAATATCTACGCCTGATCTCAGCCAACTGAATGCGCCGGAAATGATGTCGTCAGCAGAGGAGTTGCGCAGAGAAATCATTTAAAAAAACAGTTTAAAATCATCTAAAAATAAATAAAGAAACTAAAAATTTTAATAAAAAATGACTCTTAAACAAGATAAAGTTAAATTGATGTCGCTGTTTTGTGGTGGCTTAATTTTTTTAACTCTTATCGTTTCGCTCACTGCTTGGGCAACGAAGCATGCGATTTATGGTGGACCGCGATTTTCTAAAACTTTTAGACAATGTGTGCTTCAGGTGGCTGGATTTATACCAAAAGCTAAATCAACAATCACTATTCTGGATCATGTCCGTCCGCCTAGAGGTGTTCTAAATCTGTACAGTAATTACTTTGTAAGCGCTGGGAATTTAACTGCTAACACCGGTTACTTGTTAGTTCCGAGGCTTAGATTTGACGGTGTGAATGAAGTTTTGCTGGTTAACACATCAAACGGGATGCAGCGGAGTATTTTTACTGATTTAAATCATCGCAATTCCGTTAATTATAGTGACGTTCTTAGTGCCAGCGAGGCTAAAAGGGTGGGGTCAATCTCCAGTCGAAACAGATTGTTTCATCCAATTTTAATTAAATCCGGTTTGCTTGTTTACTTAATTCCGTCAAACGATTTAATAGCTGTAGATTTAAAAGATGCTACGGAAGAGAAATGGCGGATCCGAGGGAGTTTTCATCATTCAATTGAAACTGATTACGATGGTAATCTATGGGTGTGCGGATCTGTTGAACCTGGGCAATTAGATTTCAATGGTTCTAAGTCTAGTCATTCGAATTATAGTTATGATGATCAGTGTATGGTTAAAGTTTCTGTGGATGGAAAAATTTTAGATGCGATAAGTGTGTCTGATTTAGTTGTTGGCTGTGGTTTAGAGTATTTACTTTATGGTTTATCCAATCCGGATAGCATTTTTGACCCAATTCATATTAATCAAATAACTCCAATTGTAAGGGATTCAGGTGTTTTTCGGAGGGGTCAATTGCTAATTTCTCTTCGGAATCTATCGACGATACTATTGTTTGACCCTAAGAGTAGGAAAGTGGTTTGGCACAAAAGTGGCCCATGGATGAATCAGCACTGCGTAATGTTTACTGATGACTCGAAGTTTTCAGTCTTAGATAACCACTCTTTCGCGTCTGGAGAATATTGGTTCAATTCAAATTGGAGAACTCGCATCATTTCACAGGATATTGCAACAGATTCAATTGAGGAGGTTGTGTTCAACCGAGAAAGCCCACGAAAATTTCGTATTCCAATAGAAGGAAGAGCGTTGCCGTTAGGTGGCGAAAGTTGGTTAATCGAGGACTGCCTTAACGGTACGATAATGGTTTTCCGAAAGCAGAAGTTAGTTTTTAAATGGTCAAATATCTATCCGGATAAAACCGTTGGAATCTCATCGTGGTGTCGATACATGACATTAGATCAAGTTCCTGAATCTATGTTACTCAACTGAGCTTTAGTTGTGGTTTTCTTTCAATTTACAGTGGAAAAAGGGGGCGCCCGCAGAATGATGATCGGTAATGACACCAGAGGAGACGTTTGGACAGTTGCTGGGGCTTAGTAAGGTAGGGCGTGTTATGGAGGATCTGAAGTAAGCTCTTCGACCTTCTTGGTGAAGGTCGAGAGGGCGCCGCTTTTTGGCTGGAAGAAAGGACGCGCGCCGGCACCCCGGTCGTCTTCCGTGACCATGTCGCGCCGATTCAGTGGTGAAACCTGAAAGCTTTCAAGGATGAGTGCGTAATGGTCTGCGTGCTTCCTAGAGGGCGACGCAGCGCCGATGGTAAGGTCTACTGTTTCACCCAGCCCTGAGAAGGGCGCTGCAAGCACTTCATGTACGAGTGCAAGGCCTTCGCCCTAACCTTTATCCGTGAGATGCCGGCCAAATCGTGAACGAGAGTGGCCCTCGGACGTGGAGGATGCAATTCGACCTGTTGAAGACGGCGCATGTGTGGTTGAGCTTCGACAATGTGGCATCGGCGGGAGCCGCCGAGATGAACCGGCTCAAAGGACACAACTACCTCACGGTGTTCGCCGACCTAATGGCCATGGTTCTGCTTTTTGGCACGCCAAGAAAGGATTCCTGGGTTTGGTCGGTTTTTAATGAGGAATTGCTTCGACAGAACGGGTATCCAAGGCCGATCTGGCATATGGCGAGTGAGATTAGAACCGCCTACACCAAAGGCGTAAGCGGCAACCTCGGGAACGCTCGGGTTGCGTACGACACGTTCCACGTCATCCATAATGTGCTGGAAGCTTGTGGGTAGGTTGGAAGGGCCGAGAGCCCGCCAGGCGCCGGGAAGCGGGACCGTTAAGAGCTGAAGAGTTGGATGTTGCTCAAAAATCATGTGAACTGGACGAAAATGGAAGCCCCTAACAGGGAGTTGATGGCCTTGGGTGGGTGTTTGACGGGCATGCTCATGAGATTAGGCGGGTCCTTTAAGGCGGCTACGAACGGGTGGATGCCGAGGACCCTAGGAAACTGTTCCGAAACTGGAGCGCCTTAGAGCATGCGATGCTGGGGCAAACCGGAGAACCGCTCGAGTCGGTCGCCAAAGCTACCCGGATAGTCGCGGGTCACTTGGAGGGAATCCTTGCCAATAGGACTCGAGGTCTAATGATCGCTTTCAAGGAGGGGCTCAACAGTCTGTTCTCAGTCGTGAAGCGCGATGCTCGTGGGTACCGGACGGTGGAGTAGATGGCCGCCATGCCCTACTTCGTCGCTGGAAATCTGATCCAACCATGCTACTAACCTAATAAAATCAGTAAAAATTAGATTTCTTAATCAAGTTGCTAAATATGTCAATGGTTTTAAACAATGACACAATTAAACCGAGTCGGGAATCTGCTTCATCGCTCCTGGTGGATAGTATTACTTGAATCGAGCGCGTTTGGTTTAGCAGTGATCGGGCCATGGCTGTGGATTCAATTTCGAACACAGCCTACTGCAAACCAGTTTTTCTTCACCGCTCGACGGGAAATACCCAAATACGGTTTCATAAATGTGACCTTGGGTTCACAAGTGGAGGAAAGCCTAGGAGCTTCAGAGCTCTTCAATGGTCATTTTATAAATGTTCGATCTCAGCGAGTCTCGGTGTTTGCCGCTAATTGGAAACCTGGTCAAGGTGATCTTGGTTCAGTGGGACACACGCCGGAAAAATGTTGGGTTGGTACCGGGTTCAAAATCGTTCCCTATGGTGGACCATCCCAAATGTTTATATCAATCGCCGGGATACAGATTCCATTTCAATGCCGCGTTTTTAAGCACAGTGATCTAGCAGTCCCAGAGATAACTTTGTGGGCAGCATGTATTGATGGCCAGTGGGATGAAATTCCGTATGAGCCCCCGTTAGAGCCGGTTGAGCATGATGGGAGCGCTCTAAACCGATTTCAAGAAATAAAGGCATCGTATAGGAATCGGTGGGCATTTTTTCGCGAGCGTTTACTTTTCAGATCAAATCTGGCCGCCCGCAAACAGGTTGTCCGTTTTTCAACTCCACTTACCACTGACTGGCAACCAGCGCTTGTAGAACTTTCTGCCTTTGCCAAACTATGGTTAGAGCCTAATTAAAACTTAGGCATCGGGCAGCGCAAAATTCCAGCTCAAATTTAAAAAAGTCCATTAAATTTCTAAATCTAATATGAAAGTTGTTATACTTTGTGGCGGCAAAGGTACCCGCCTACGTGAGGAAACAGAGTATCGCCCAAAACCGATGGTGCCGATAGGAAATCGACCTATTCTTTGGCATATAATGAAGACTTACGCTCATTATGGGCATAAAGAATTTATTCTTTGCCTCGGTTACAAGGGTGATATGATAAAGGACTATTTTCGAAACTACCTTTGGAATACTTGTGACGCCACCTTAATGTTGGGGCGTAACCCGGCAGTCCAATTTCACGATCGGCACACCGAAGAAGATTGGAGCGTGACGTTAGCGGATACGGGCGAAGACTCGATGACTGCCTATCGCGTCAAGCAGGTCGAGCGATACATACCAAAAGGTGAAGCCTTTCTTTTAACTTATGGTGACGGCCTCGCAACTATTGATATTGAGGCATCCATTTCAGCACACAGGACTGCTGGCAAGATTTGTACGATTTCGGCCGTGCACCCGGCAGGTCGTTTTGGCGCTCTGCGCCTAGAGGAGGATGGAACTATTCATGCCTTCAGCGAAAAACCTCAGTTTGAGGATACCTTTGTTAATGGTGGATATATGGTTTGCGAGCATCGCATATTTGAATACATTCACAATGATTCGGGAATGATGTTGGAACGGCAACCGATGGAAGATCTTGTGCGTGATGGTGAGTTGCATTCCTACCGTCACGATGGTTTCTGGCAACCCATGGACACTTACCAGGAAGCCATGCACCTCAATAAGCTGTGGTCTGAAGGTAAAGCTCCGTGGAAAGTTTGGTAACACCCTTTATGAGCTTCTCCAATACCTATCGCGGTAAACGAGTACTGGTAACCGGTCACACCGGCTTTAAGGGAGCTTGGCTCTGCGAATGGTTGCTATCCCTTGGAGCTAATGTTAGTGGCTTTGCACTCCAACCACCGACCAAACCCGCTCTGTTTGATCAACTCCAGCTTTCTGATAGAATTAACGACTCTAGAGGAGATATCCGTGATGCAGCAGCAATAGCCGAAAGGGTTCGTTGCGTTCAGCCAGAATTTATATTTCACTTAGCGGCACAGCCTCTAGTGAGGTTATCCTACGACAAGCCGGTTGAAACCTACTCAACCAACGTCATGGGCACCGTACACCTCTTGGAGGCAGCGCGGCAACTCAGCGATCGCTGCACGATCATTGGCGTCACCACTGACAAGTGCTACGAAAACCGCGAATGGGTGCATAGCTACCGGGAGGAGGATCCTATGGGGGGGCACGATCCCTATAGTTCTTCTAAAGGTGCAGCCGAGTTAATCATAGCAGCCTATCGGCGATCCTATTTTTCTTCACCAAACTCGAGGATTCGCCTCGCCTCAGCGCGCGCCGGGAATGTGATAGGCGGTGGTGATTGGGCCCTCGATCGAATTGTACCTGATTGTATTCGAGCGTTGAGTAAGAATGAGTCGATTGTGGTCCGAAACAGAGTAGCGACTCGGCCTTGGCAACATGTACTTGAGCCATTGAGCGGCTATTTGTGGTTGGGTGCACAGCTCTCAAAAGGTGAAACACCGCCGCCGGCATTGGCGTCAGGGTTTAATTTTGGTCCATCATTGTCTTCCAACCGATCAGTTGCTGACTTGGTGCAAGAGATAATAAAACATTGGCCAGGACCGGTTGATTATGATGTCACTACCAATGCCGTTCACGAGGCTAAGTTGCTGAGCCTCGCAATTGATAAGTCACAACACTACCTCAACTGGTCTCCAGTTTGGGGTTTCGAACGAACAATTGCTGAAACGACTGCCTGGTACCTTCAAAACAAACAAAGTAGTCAGCAGGGTGCCGCCGCTGCCGTTGCACAAATTGCAGCCTACACTTCTGACGCAGGTGCATTGGGCCTCCCGTGGAGTCTTTGAGGCCAATCACACCTGGGCTGATGTGGCAGTACTGCCAGCTGCCCCAAAAAGCGCATTCAACCTGACAACAATGTACGCACAGTTGTTGGTTGTTCGCTGGTTAGTTTGCAAGGAATTAGTTGTGAATCGATAGTCACTTACTGTTGGAAATCTGCAGTCGAAAATCATTAGAATAAATGAACCGATCGAGCCCACAAGAACTCAAGGCTGAAATCCTCCGCCTAACTCGCGCTTATTCGGCGCTGACCCATCGGGCGAACCGACCGGGCGAGGATGCCTCGCCCGGCGCGTGGCTACCCGGTCAGACGATCCCGTATGCCGGGCGCGTCTTCACGGAAGATGAGGTCGAGGCCGCTGTAGGCGCCACGCTGGATTTCTGGCTCACGCTAGGACCCGAGGGCGAGGCCTTCGAGCGCGAACTCGCGGCGCTCCTCGGGGTGAAGTATTCACTGTTGGTGAACTCAGGCTCATCAGCCAATCTCATCGCCATCGCGACGCTCACCACGCATAAGCTCCCCGCGCACAAACGCATCCAGCCGGGAGACGAAGTGATCACCGTGGCAGCCGGTTTTCCTACGACGGTGGCTCCAATTATTCAGGTTGGGGCCGTTCCGGTGTTCATCGACAACGACCCGGTTACAGGGAATGTCCGGTTCGAGCAGCTGGACGCGGCATACGTTGCCGGCAAGACCAAGGCGGTCATGATCGCACATGCGCTTGGCAATCCCTTCGAGGTCACCGCGGTTCTTGATTTCTGCCGTAGACACGACCTGTGGCTAATCGAGGACAACTGCGATGCGCTCGGCTGCACCTACAGCCTCCCGGTTGCCCGCGCGAAGGCGCTTGGTCTTGATCATCTCTTAAAGCTTGCCGAAGCAAATGCGGTTGCAGGGTCAGCAGGGGATGTTCAAGGTTCGAGTTCAAGTTCCGTTGACTCTTCATTGTCAACGTCGGTCTTCAGTTCACAAAAAGTTCCCTTCGTCCAAAACGGAATATTGACGGCTTATACGGGCACTTTCGGGGATATTTCGACGCAGTCTTTCTATCCCCCCCACCACCTGACGATGGGGGAGGGTGGGGCAGTGAACATTATCAGCCGGCCCCCCCTCAAGGCCTACGCCGAGAGTTTCCGTGATTGGGGACGCGATTGTTGGTGCGCCTCAGGTAAAGACGACACGTGTGGCAAGCGGTTTCAGTGGCAACTCGGCGAACTGCCTAAGGGTTATGACCATAAGTATATCTACAGCCACTTAGGTTATAATCTGAAGCCCCTGGATCCGCAGGCCGCGATTGGACGCCAGCAATTAAAGAAACTTCCAGCGTTCATCGAGGCGCGCAAACAGAACTGGGAGACACTGCGGACCGGGCTGGCCCACCTTGAGGAGTTCTTTGATTTCACTCTGCCCACGCACGCCCTCCGCTGGATACCACCCAGCGAGCGTGTTGGATCAGGTATTGAGGACAAGAGTTTAAGTTGCAGTGGATCTCAAGTTGGAGCTTCATCTTTTGACTTAAACTTCGAATGGGATTCGTCCGGGTGCCGGACGAACACTTCGTGGTTCGGGTTCATGATCCGCGTCAAACCGACGGCGCCGTTTTCCCACTCCGACCTTGGGCGGTATCTTGATCAGCACAAGATCGGTAACCGGATGTTCTTCGGCGGGAATCTGCTTCGCCAGCCCGTATTCGTGCAAATGCGCAGAGATTGCCCCGATGCGATCCGTGTTGTCTCAGCCGATGGCCAAGCTCTTACCGCCGCCGAACTGGACTGTAAACTAAAAGCCTCGGTTCACAGCGAATCAGTTTCGCCGTTACCTGGAGCCGATGCGATCATGAATCAAGCCCTGTTCCTCGGAACCTATCCGGGGTTGACCGCGGAGATGCTTGCTTATGAAATCGCGATCATCGGCGACTATGTCAAAACGGCCGTGGCGAAAAAAACTGAGTGAAGGTCGAAAATAATTATACAAATACCAGTAATACAGCGCCACCTATTTCCAGCGTATTAACGGACCATCCGATGCCCGCAGCTGTAAAACCGCTTCCCACAGAAGATTTGGCCCATGTGCTCGATTATACCCGCGAGCACTGGGCTGAGGCACAAGGCCGCTCGTTCTTTATCACCGGGGGCACGGGGTTTTTCGGCATGTGGCTGTTGGAGAGTTTTGCTTATATCAACGACACACTTGGCTTGGACCTTCGTGCAACGGTGCTCACCCGTGACCCAGTAGCCTTCGCCGCAAAAGCTCCCCACCTGACGGCCCGCGCAGACCTTACCTTCATCCGCGGGGATGTGCGTTTTTTTGAGTTTCCACCAGGTCAATTTGACTACGTAATTCATGCCGCAACTGAGGCCAGCGCCAAACTCAATGAAGCGGATCCGCAGGAGATGCTGGACGCGATCATCGGCGGCACCCGTCGCGTGCTCGAGTTTGCCGCTCAAGCTGGAGTCAAAAAACTGCTGCTCACCAGCTCGGGAGCTGTTTACGGCAAGCAACCCGCGGAGATCACCCATGTTTCGGAGGACTATCTAGGGGCTCCTGATCCCCTCCTGCCCAGTTCGGCTTACGGCGAAGGTAAACGAGTATCCGAGCACATGTGCGTTATCCACGCCCGGAAACATGGCTACGAGGTGAAGATCGCGCGATGCTTCGCATTCGTTGGGCCGCACTTGCCGCTAAATGCGCATTTTGCCATCGGGAATTTCATCCGCGATGCTATGCTAGGTGGCGCCATAAACTTGGCAGGCGACGGCACTCCGATGCGCAGTTACCTTTACGCTTCAGATCTGACTGTCTGGCTCTGGACACTCCTGCTAAAGGCTCCAAAGGAGCGCGCCTATAATGTCGGTTCCGACAAGGATCTTAGTATCCAACAATTGGCGAAGGTTGTGTGTGAAACAATAGGAGCTAATGCGATCGTTACCGCGATGAAACGGCCTGCCCCAAGTGGCCCGGTATCCCGCTATGTGCCTTCGATAGCCAAGGCGGTTGATGGACTTGGTTTACAGGTAAGTATTTCTTTGGTCCAAGGAATTCGAAATACCGCACTCTGGCATGGTTGGCTACCTCCGAGGAGATTGGGTTGCTCTGCAAGATCAGCCGATTAAAGAGAGTGTTCCAGATTGTAGAATCCTTTGGGCAAAGGTAAGCTTTGAGATTTGAAACCAAAATCGCAGCATGCATATAAAAAATAAAATAAATATCGAAACAAACAATGTTTGTGCTGTAAAAATTAAATTTAAATTTTAAATTCCTCTGATCGGTTCTTAAAAGCTGAAAACCATATTGCAAAAACATTTGTCATGACCAACGCTGAATATATTGCACGCTCTCTTGAGGCGCGAGGTGTGACGCATGTCTATGAATTGATCGGTGGAATGATCACATTCCTTATTGATTCAATTATTTGTCATACTAAAATCCAAATAGTTAGCATGCACCACGAGCAAGGCGCAGCCTTTGCGGCTGAGGGTTGGGCTCGTATAAAAGGTATTCCCGGTGTGGCGCTGGCAACAAGTGGACCAGGGGCTACAAATCTGGTGACGGGTATCGGTAGTTGCTATTTCGACTCTATTCCAGTTGTTTTCATCACCGGTCAAGTCAACCGGCACGAACAAAAGAGGGACAAGTCGATCCGTCAGCTTGGTTTTCAAGAAACAGACATAGTTTCGATGGTAAAGCCTATCACAAAGGCTGCTTGGTTGGTCAATAATCCTGATGATTTACCATCAATTCTTGATGATGCCTTTCGGCTAGCAATCAGCGGTCGTCCTGGACCTGTGCTTATAGACATACCAATGGATGTGCAGCGCCATTTCTTAGCTGATAGTAGTTGGAATGCTGAAATATATCAACAACCTCAGCACGCTGTATCGGCTACCGGCCGCAGTGCTTATCTCGGCGAAATCGAGCGAGCAATGGCACTTGCGGATCGACCATTGATCTTAGCTGGTGGTGGGGTTCGCAGTGCTCAGGCGGTAGTAGAGTTCAGGTCCCTCGTCAAGAATCTCCAAATTCCGGTGGTTCATTCATTGATGGGGGTTGATTTGTTGCCTGCGAGTGATCCATTGAGGGTTGGTATGATTGGAAGCTATGGGAACCGTTGGGCTAACATAGCATTAAGTAGAAGTGATTTGGTCCTAGTTCTTGGGAGTCGCCTCGATATCCGCCAAACTGGCTCAGATGTAGTTGGGTTTTCGGTTGGGCGAACCTTCTTTCATATCGACTGTGAACCAGGTGAAATCAACAATCGAGTGATCGGATGTAATCCTTGGCAGGAGGAACTTGCTCCATTTCTTGAAATTGCAGCTAAAGTGCTTCCAAATCATATAGGACTCCGCAGTCCTTGGATAACAGAGATTGAAAACCTTCGCAATGAATGGAACGACACCGACGAGTTACGCAATGCAATTGGAATAAACCCAAATGAGTTAATGCACGCGATTTCACGGCACACAAAGTATGCATGCGCTTATGTGAGTGATGTTGGACAGCACCAGATGTGGGCCGCCCAAAGTCTAGATTTAGCCCCAAATCAACGTTTTTTAACATCCGGTGGAATGGGAGCTATGGGCTTTGCTCTCCCAGCAGCTATTGGAGCCGCAATTGCGGGCGGTCCGGTAGTGGTAATAGCCGGGGATGGGGGATTTCAATTAAACATTCAGGAATTGCAGACGGTAGCGCGAAACAAATTGCCTCTCAAGATAATCATCGTCAACAACCAATGTCATGGAATGGTTCGTCAGTTTCAGGAATCTTATTTTAGCGGTCGATATCAATCTACGCTGTGGGGCTACAGTGCACCATCCTTTTTTGAGATTGCTAAGGCCTATGGAATAGCTGCTTCTTCTGTATCAAATTGCAATGACGTTGAAGCAGCATTGAGTGTTATGTCTCGTGATCCTCAATCCCCCTATCTTTTGGAGGTTCTCTTAGATACAATGACAAACGCGTATCCAAAATTAGCGTTCGGCCGTCCTTTCGGTGAAATGGAGCCTCTCTCAAAACCGCTGGAAATGGAAGGCACCTAAAGAATCCTGTGGGTAACCATAGTCCGATAAAAACTAATTCGACCTACATTCTTATGACGCTTCAAGGTTGCTCGTTTGCTTTAGCGTCAAAGGGTGTATTGACGAGTCGTAGATTATACTCATCAAAGAGATATAAGCTGACTGTTGAACATTTTCCGGGGTTTGGTGTGGATGCATATTGTTTTCAGATAGGCTAAAGCAGAGGGAGCAGTCGGACGGTATTCGTGATAACTAAATACAAAAGTTTAGGATCGTATTTTAAGAGCCGCAAAAACTGAAAAGACTGGAAAGCAATGAGCGCTAGGAAACTAAGTAGTGTATTATCTACCAGCCATGCTTGGTTGTCACAAAATCTGCATTGCCGAACTAGCAAACAAGTAAACGCGGCGAAAAACCACCTTCGATTCTCAGAGTAAAGATTTTTAAAATTTCAAACTCAAAAACCGTGCTTCCAAACACACAAAAATCGAGTATTTTGCTGACGGGGGCTACCGGCTTCCTTGGAGGCGCACTCTTAAGGAAGATTCTCGCATCCCAAAGATCGGTAATTGCAGTAGTGCGGCCTAATTCGCAAATCAACCGACTGTCAGATGTAATCAATAATTCTAACTTTAAATTGGTTGGTAGAGAGCCTGAACAGCTTGAGGACGTATTCCGTTGTGGTGACATTTCAGTAATTATCCACACGGCGACAGAGTATGGCAGAGGCGAATCTACTATTGCTGATATCTTGGAAGCCAACCTTATTCTGCCGATCCGAATTGCGGAATTAGGCGTAAAGTATGGTGCGAGAGGTTTTATAAACACTGACTCATATTTTAACAAAAAAGGCAGGTCGTATTCTAATTTAATGAATTACTCACTGTCCAAGCAGACGCTCCTGGTTTGGCTTGAGAAGATATCAACCGATATAAATATTGCCAATATGAGCCTTGAACATATGTACGGTCCATATGACAGTCGAGCGAAATTTGTTGAGGCAATGATACAGGCTATTGCGATTGAACAGCAGCCGTCTGTCAAGCTAACTCATGGTCACCAAAAAAGAGATTTTATCTACCTGGACGACGTTGTTGAATCATACATGTATGTTTTAATGGAAATTGAGAGTCAGAATTTTAAATATATAAATTTTGAGATAGGAAGCGGTTCTAGTGTGACGGTTAAAGATTTCGTAACTTTAATATCCAAGGTGTCAGGAAGTCCAACACAGTTAGATTTTGGATCAATTGATTATAGAGACGATGAAATAATGAGTTCAAAAGCTGACATTCGTGGAATTTGCGGTCTTGGATGGTCGCCTAAAACAACGCCAATCGAAGGTATAACTAAAATCCTTAAAAAATACAAAATCACACAAAATGGTAAAGGGTTTTAGTTTTGTTCGCAAAACTAAATAGGTTAACCTTTAGGATCGCTTAGGTCCGGCCCTCAAAATTTTCGGTAACCGAAAGTTTTCATTGCGTTGAAGTCCTGCAAGGCTAGTAATTTTGAAGGTTAGAAAGACAATCCTGCCTGATGGGAAAAGTTGGTAGTTATTACTGTATAACGGCTGGAAATGTAGTTTCGTCCGATTTCTGAATTTTGAGATACAGACTGATGGGCTTTAGGAAAACAAAACCGGCTCTGGTCGGCATTTCTGACAGATTCAGGGTAGGGAAAGACTCGCCAACGGCGCCACCTACCTTGGGGAGTTGGCGTTGACCGCGGAATGAAGCGAGGCAATCCTCTTAAGTAAACTATTTGCTTCGAATAAATAAGGTTCCTCACTATATCCCACGGGAGCGGGGGACGTGGAGCCCAAACGATGGTGACTCGCGATGACACCGGAGGAGATGCGTTGATAGTTCCTCGGGCTTAGTTAGGCATGGCGTGTTCTGAAGGCGCGGATTAAGGCATGTTCAACGACCTTCATGTTTAAGGGCGAGTTTCCGGGGCGTTGTTGCCGGAAGATAGAGAGGGCGCTAGCACCCTGGGTTTTCTCTGACCATATTGAGACGATGCAGTGGCGACATCTCTACGTCTTAAACAAGGAGTTGGTGATCGTGTGTGCGTTATCGGCGGCGGCTACGTAGCGATGGGATGGTTTACTGTGTGACCCATCGTCTTAGGGGTATATCAAGCACTTCACCCAAGGATTCTAGGCCTTCGCGCACAACCTGATGCGGGATAGGCCAGTGAAGCGAATAACTCAAATCGTCGGCGAGAGCGAGATGGGGTTGTAGCGGATGTTCTTCGCTCACGTGTAGGCGGCGCACGCGCG
>Ga0256306_1000039_pt1 | contig 16625 bp, 1 predicted proteins | sample ColtaT_17_FD_183663 | JGI IMG/M metagenome (GOLD analysis project Ga0256306, IMG submission 183663) | Metatranscriptome of freshwater microbial communities from Columbia River, Oregon, United States - Colum_Law_RepC_8d (Metagenome... | ecosystem: Environmental > Aquatic > Freshwater > River... | reverse complement strand
TGACAACCTGTCAAGGCTATGAATACACGGTCAAGTTGAGAGATGAAATAGGTCCCCTCCAGATCGGTAACTTCTCTCTTGACATTAGTGGACTGAGCTCAGACTCCCTTACTGATGCCTTCCAGTTTGACTACGAACTCCGTACACATCAACAGAAACTCGCTGCAGAGCCCTCAGACATGTCAACTCAGTTTATCTACAAGGACTGTTCCAAGTTAGGTATCGGCAAGACTTCAGAGCACCAGGTAGTCTCGATAACTTCTAACTTCCCGTATTACGCTCTCAACCAAGCCGGCTCCTTCCGCCTCTACTTGGGCGAGGAGAAAACTGTCTGTATGCCTTTCAACGTCACAGCCGATGAGCTGAGAGCTAATGTTGAAAGGCTTAATGGTGTATATGTCGCTCACGTGGAGGAGCACCGCCTATCTAACTCCGACACTGAGCACTCGAGAGATATGCACATTTTCTTGGAGGGTGTCTACTCTGATCTTACGTGGCCTATCTTAAGAGCCGACCCGAGAGACTGGGGCGCCAACACTCACGACAGTAATAGTGCATACACTGACCCGTGCACTCCTTACACGGATATGGCAAATAATTTCGTCGCCGACATCTCTGTCGTCACAATCAACGACAATGTCGCTTGTACCGATGGTACTCCTGATATTCAGGTGCTCGTGTTAACTAGCAAAGGAGTCAGATCAGATCTCGCTGGTTTCTTCAGCCTCTATATGTTTGGTAGAATGTCGGTCGCTTTGGATGTTTCGGCACCTGGAGACGCTATTGCGACTGCTTTGGCTGCTATCACAGGCTATTCCGGAATCAATGTCGTGAAATACTTGCACGACGATTTCCCGCACCAAGGATATGCTTGGGCCATCACCTTCCCTGCACAATACGGCAACGTGGAACATATCATGATCGATGATAAATTTGTCTCGGGTGTAAATATTGCAGCTGATGTCTACGACATGGTCAATATCACCACCACCGGCAGATCGGATATCAGGGGCCACTTCAGCATCATCGTAGGATCTCAGATCTCAATTCCTTTGTCTTACCAAGCTACTGATGCTACCGTCTTGAATGCCCTGCACAACTTGACTAATGTTGGCAAAGTTGCCATGATTGGTCGCAAGGAATACGAGTCTTATGAACCTGTGTCGTTCAATGGTAATTTCCCCTCCGGTACTCCAACGAACGTCATTACTGTACCTCTGAACTTGACTTCGATTGTTTCTGTTGGCGACACTGTTTCCTTTGACTTGGGAGGTGGCGTCGATAGGACTTTTATCAGAAGCATCGTAGTTGCGAGTTCACCTATTACATCTACAGTGACATTGAAAGACTCCTACACTAACAGCGGAGCTGCCACTGTTAACTTTAAGTTCGGCACTATAAGGAAATCTAAGATAGCGCTACCTGGCCGTCTTTCATTCAATCCCTTGTTCTCTGCCAAGACTTTCGTTACCAGCGCCGACTTCTCCCAGACCACCACTATCGTCTCCACAATCGAGAACGCTATTGTGCCCAACACTTACACTGTGAAGGGTGCTCCTGTTACTGTCGGTTCCGTCTATCTTTGCTCAACGGTCGGAGCCTCTTTGTGCTCTAGAATGTACACAGTCGACAACTCGTATAAGTGCGGGGATCAAGTCGAATATTGCGCTAACCTTAATACTGGGGTTAACGGCAAACTGCTGTCGGCTTGGAATTTCTACCCCGCTACGGGTGATATTCGTGCCTCAATCTCTCAGACTTGGCTATCTGATCTAACTAATCCTACCAACGAGAACTTGGTCGCTACAGGCGATAGCCTCTGGATCGGCGACTACCAATTTACTATTAATGCTGTGGCAGCAAACTATGTGGACTTGGCCAGAGCGCCTTTCGATGCTAGTAGTCCATCTGCCGCGAATGCAGTCACGGCATTTAGGTCCGGATTCGGCGTTGAACGCGCTATTATCTTCAAGTCTTGCACTGCCAACGTCAGATCAGTTCGAGTTTTCTTAGAGTCAGATTGGCGCGGTACTGATGTAGCTGTTCGAATAAACAGAGCCGACGGTATCAAGCCTGGAACATTCGTTATTGGGGGTCCTTCTGAAGTTCAGACCGTTACTTTCAGGTCAACCACAGCAGTCAATACTGCGAATCAGGCGGCTGTGACATTCAGTCTCTACTTTGGAAACATTCCTGGGGGCAATTGGCTTACTAAACAGAACAAGATTGCTACCATGTCTTACGGCGACTCAGCTGAGATCTGGGAGACTAAATTGCAGACTCTTCTTAACATTGATAGAGTGCAGGTTGTTAGAAACGGTGATGGTGCTTCTCCTTTATGGTCGTATGGCTATGTGTACACTATTTACTTCTGGGGTCAGTACGGTTCATTCGGTATCCCTCAGCTGTATTCTAAGAACACTTTCAGCGGAATCAGCATCTTTCATGATACCTTACGTGATGTCGAGTACTTGTCTGACTATTCAGCTCGCTATGTTGCGCTGGAGTATGGAAAGGACTACGCAGTTCGCATGCGTGCTATTAATAGCAAGGGCGTGTCAAGCCCGTCCAACGTTATCGTCGGTCACACTGATGTAGTTGGCGGTCTTCCTGGAGCCCCACAATCCTTAGTTGTCGGTCAATACAAGGACAGCAGTAGCGTTTCGGTATCATACAAGTCCCCGATATCTGATAATGACCTTGAGGTTACACAGTACTTGATCGAATATGACACCACTGCTGATTTTAACACTCAAAGCTCCACGTACGGAGCCATTACTAAGACAATCGTCCCCGAAGTCCAATTGATCACTAGCTACTATCGTGCTGGCGATAATGTTAAGGCTAGAGGCGGAACTTTCAAATTGACGTTTGGTGGTAGAACGACTTCCGGTCTTGCATTTGATATCTCCGACTACGATTTGCAGATCGCCATGAACATGTTAGTTGGCACCAGAAATGTCGCCGATGCACCGATTGTTGTTACTAGAACTGCTTGGAGCTATGGTTTCAAGTGGCAGGTCACTTTCAAGTCTGTCCGTGGCAATGTCGGCCTTCTCTTGGTAGACGATTCGATGTTGACTGGTGATGATGCTAGAATGCGTGTTGAGGAGTTAGTCGCTGGCTCTTCCGATATAGTTCCTGGTGAGTTCACATACGAGGTTCAAACTGTGAGAGTTCAAGCTTTATCCGCGGTCTCAGGTACCTTCAAGCTTCAAATGGAAGGCTTTGAGACCCCTGCTATCAACTTCGACGAAAAAGCTGATTCGTTCAAACAGAAATTGGAGATGCTTACTACCATTTTCACGACCAATGTTGTTCGTGAGAAGCTCGATAATGGTCTTCAGTTATACGCGTGGACAATCACTTTCACCCATCAACGTTACGAGGCTGTCCAGGGCGCTGGCAACTTGCCTCCTTTGATCGTCTCTGTAAACGCGTTGAGTCCGGCTTCTTCCGCCAAGGTAGAGGTCTTTGAAATGATTGATGGCACCCATCCTCTCAATGTTAACATCGGCGGTTTGGTTGCGGGATCTTCTCTGAACACTCGTGTTACTGCGTATAACAGACGTGGATTCTCTCAAACAGCGGCGTTCGCTTCGGTTCTTGTCACTGGTCAGCCTGACAAGTTGTCTGCTGTTTCTTCTCGTATCTCATCTGGCACTTCTTTGGAAGTTAGTTGGGACACTGCAAGCAACCCGACGACAGACTCATACTCCGTTGAAGTCTTCACTGCTGATCCAACCCAGGAAGTCCAGGTTATCACTACGTCTTCTTCGGCCTCATTGGCGGAGATCCAAAGAGTCACAGTATCATCTGATACAAACAACATGGCCGGTTATTTTAAGTTGCAGTATATGGGTCAAATGACTGAGAATATCCGCTGGGATGCCAACTCTGAAGGCGCCAACTCTGTCGCGATGGCTTTAGCTCGCCTATCTACCATGGGCACTGTCTCAGTTTCCAGAATGCCATCCCGCATTGCAGTAAAGGGACTCGCTTTCGATAGTACTGATAATACAAACGTGTATGTGGATTTATCCGTCGGGTCCATCAAAACCCCTATTCAGGCTGGATTGGTCAACGGTGACAAGGTTTGGATCTCCGGCGCCATGTTTACAATCAGCGCAGTAACCGCCACTCGAGTTACTTTCGGCACTACAACTCTAAACACCTTCATCTCTGCCAACTTTGCCGGAGTCACGATGTACAAGGAGTCTTATGGCTACTCGTGGGACGTCACCTTCTTGAATCAAGTCGGCGACCTACCTCCTTTGCAAGCGTTCACGTCTGACAACTGGGCGGGTACCAATCCTATTGTTAAAGTTGATACGATCAGAAACGGAGTAGCGCCTCTCTCTGGTTCGTTCCGCGTCGGTTTCAAGGGCCAGTCCACTCGTCCTCTTGCCGCTGATATTTCTGCCTTTGATATGGAGGCTGCTCTCGAGCAGCTCAATGAGATCGGCGACGTCACTGTTTCTAAATTCAGAAATGCTTTTGGCTCTGATTTTAGAGTTACCTTTATGTCGGAGCTTGGCAGGCAAGTGTTGATGACTGTCAATGATGCAGGCCTAGCCGGTCCGTTCGCCAAGGCTTCAGTTTCTAGAGCCTTATCTGGATCGCTCCCCGGTGGTTACAAAGCTGTTAATGTGTTCGGCAAGGATGTAACGAAGGTTAACATTACTGGTCTGATTCAAGGAGTTGCTTACCAGGTAAGAGTCCGCGCGCACAATGAATTCGGGTACTCGGGTGCAACCACCGCTTTGCCGACCTATTTGTCTCCCAAGACCCGGTCCTCTGCTCCTTTCAATGCCACTCTCTTGCCGCTATCTCCCTATCAGGTCAAGTTGGTTTGGCAGATTCCTCAGAGCTTTGGCGGGTCTCCTGTGTCTCAGTACAAGGTCGAGTGGGATATCACTTCTGACTTCAAAAATGTCGCTAGCTCTGGCAACTCAAGAGTTTTCATGGTTGATAGTTCAAACAGTGGACCTTCCTACTGCTTTAACATTGATCTTCCTTCCTCGTCAAATAAGATACCTAGATTTGCTCGTGTTTCCGCGTTCAATGGATTTGCTTGGTCTGACATGGCTTACCCCACTCCTCGATCAGCCTTCGGCGATATCTTGGCACCTGGTGCTCCTCTGTCGGTTTTTGCCGCCTCGACAGACTCTGTCGGGATCCTGGTGACCTGGAAGCCTCCCGACACGCTAGAGTGCATGTATGGCGGTGATGGTGGATCTCCGGTCTTGCAATACGTAGTCGAATGGGACACCAGAGACGACTTTGGTTCGCCCGCATCCAAGGTAACTCTCAGCAACACCAACGACCTACAATACGTTATTGGTGGAAGAGATATTCTTACCGGTGAGTTGAAGACTGACCTCTTAGCGAAGACTCCATACTTTGTTCGCGTAACTGCATTCAACTCTAAGGGTTCCGGCCTGTCTGGATATGCTGCCAACTTACCAGTTATGCCTGGCGACAGGTCTCCACTTGCTCCCTCAGGACTAATTGCATCAACGATCTCCGAGAACGCTATCAACTTGGGTTGGACTACTCCTCAGAGAGATGGCGGCACCACATTAGAGAAGTACAGAATCGAGTACTCAACTGACGACAACTTCACAAGCTATGAAGTTATTGACTCTCCACTCATCAATGCTGTCCAGGCGTTCGGTGTCGAGAGCAATGTCGTGGTAGAGTCCCAGGCTGTTCGGGTCTTCTCCGAGGTCACCAACGAGAGACAGGTTATCCGATCTGTTGTTAACGGAATCGACGAAATCCAAACCATCACCACCACATGCGATGATGTAATCAACGAGGTTCAGAGAGTCACAACCCAAGCAGGCGACGTCAACGAGATCCAAGTTGTCGAGATTGTTGGTACTGATGTTGATGAGGTTCAGCTGATACAGACTGCTATATTTGACGCGACCGCTGCAGAAGAGCAGGAGTTCTACGTAAAGACGCCGAAAGTCAACAGTAAGCAAATCATCGGTTTGATCATCGACAATGTTGATACTTCTCTTTGCACACTTGGTCTTGGCAATTGCGCTGCCGTCGATAATAGAATTGGTGGTATTATTCGCTTACGATTTGATCCTGGTTTATGTGGAACGTCTTCATCGAATCAGGATTCGAATTGGTGCACTCGTTTTTTTAGGGATATGTCGATTACTGGATTTGATTGCACTTCCTCTACTTGTATATCTTCTGATATCACTGTTGATAAGAATACTCCTGCAAACACCATCAATAACATTCAGGCTGGTCTTTGTGATATCAAAGGCTCGGGTCCTACTACTTTCATGAGAGATACTAATAATGACTGTGTCACCCTCACTGATATCTCTGAAACTCTCATAGTTAGCTCCTCTACTGGTTCTTACCTATACGGTTTTGAGATTGAGTTTATTGGCATGCAATTTGCAGGTAAGATTCCTCCTTTGCAGATCTCCTACTCTTCTGTTAATGCCCTTGATCCCTTAGGTCCAGAAGTCATATCCTTGACGTCGAAGACCATTGGAGGTGTTACCAAGCGAGTGGGCACTATCAGTACGACCGGCAATGCTTACATCTCCGTTGCTGGTAATCAGCCCGATGGAAATGTGCAGCTCACCTACTATTGTGAGAAGCTTACTCAAAGTACTACTGTCAATGTGTTGACCACTACTAATAATTACGACACTGTCCAGGTTACATCTGGATTGACTGCTCATTTGGCATTATACCAGTGGTTCAGAATCGAAAACTCGTACCACCAGATCACTTCAATTCTCGTGGGAACCGATGGTACTTATAACAACAAGGCTATAATCAGTCCAGCTTTCAACAGACTGACGACTGGCTTAACCAACTCCGAGTACGGCGCATTCTACTCGGATCCTACTAAGATCGATGGCGTCTCCGATACTTGCCGAGCAGCGGCCTCCTACACCACGGCGACCATCTCCCCGTTCGATAATACAGATGATATTAGAACCAAGATTCGATCCCTTGCTGCCATCAGTCAGGTGCAGGATTCCATAGGCGTTTCTAGATCATACTTCGCCCACACTGCTACTGAAATCGGGTATAAGTGGACCGTTACATTCGTTCGCCAGAACGGCAACGTTCCAAAGATGCTTTGCGTAACCAATGCGTTGACTCAAACCAACTCTGTTGGCGGTAATGCCGCTTCATGCGTTACCACCGAATTAAAGGATGGTGCGCTCTTATCAGGAACTTTCGATCTAGGTATGGCTTACCCTCACGTTCTTGAGGACGGTCCAGCACCTTCTAACTACTTTACTGCCCCAATACCCTGGAATATTGACAAAACTAGTATGCGGAGTGTCCTCTCTACTTTAGGAGGTGGTACTCCTTACTTTGGCGCTGTTGATGTTCAACGGGTTCCTTATGTCCCGACTGATCACATGAGATGGAGCGGAGGATATCTATGGACGGTAAGATTCCTCGGGCGGAACGGAAACCTCCCCGCCATAGCGTTCAACTCTCCAACCAACTTGGCACCATCTACTACTGGTGTCGGGATCACGCCCGCTTACGTCGCTTCCCTCGCGATCGGTACTCAGACCGCTCGTCTGGTCAATGACGACCCAATGACCGCCGTCGATGGCAATCAGGTCACAGGTTTCTATGGCCTTAACTTTGTTGATTCCACTGGGGCCTCGTTCTCATCTTTAAACAACTTCTTCCCCGTCGTTAGTGCCACCAGTAACAAGGCTCTCTCTGCCTCAGAGTTCCAGGATTTACTTGTTCTTTTCTTTGGATCTACTGTTACTGCTGTAACGAGATCAGCCTTACCCAACGCGGTAATGGGCTACAGATACTCAATTGAATTCACCGGTCAGAGTGTTGGCGGCAACGTTGGCATGTTCCAGCCCGTTATAACTAACTTGGCTGCGTCTTCTTCTCCCAACAATCTGCTACAAGTCGGTCAGCTATGCTCTGATCCTAATGTGTGCAATGTTGGTCAGTATGTTATTACGAAGAATGTTGCTGTCTCAGAGGTCACTATTGGCGCGCAACTTCAGGGGGCCTTCCAACTTCGATTCAACGGATACACTACCGGTAGCATCGACTACGATGCCTCCGCGGAGACTGTCCAGCAGCTCTTGAACGATTTGGTTTCGATCTCTCCTTCCAGAGTTACTGTTACCAGGTCACCCCCGATGCGCACTCCTTTATCTCAAGTCTTTGGCTACGTATGGTCTATTACTTTTACCTCCAACATTTGGAAGGATCCTACAAGTGATCACACCAGTTACACTGCTGGTAACTGGATTGGACCATCGACTACGTGGTCTGATACTTGGCCCTCCACTGGTATGTCAAAGGCGTGGGGCAAGAACGTAGGCGATATGCCAGATATCGAATGTGTTAGTGGAGCTTTAAAAGTCACCAATGGTGGATTGCCGCAAAATGGATGCCTTGTAGAAGAGGTTGTTAAGGGTACTTTCCCGCTCTCTGGCTACTTCAGATTGTCTCTTGATACTACTAATCATCTAGTGATCAACGTACAGCGAAGAGAGAACACTGGCAACATCGCCCACAATGCAGTGGCGACTGCATCTGATTCTAATGGAGACGGCACATCAGTAGAGGAAATTTTGGAGGCTTTGTACAACGTGGGAGACATTTCTGTCTCCAGGTCAGTTGTCAACACGAAGAACGGCGGTTATACATGGACTGTCACTTTCTTGAGAGATGATTCTAACTTTGGTATGGGTCAATTCAATGACTGTGAGCAGCGCGACGACGCTTACAAATTGTGTAACTCTCCTGGCAATGTCCCTGCATTGTTCTTCGATCCTTCTGTGCAGCCAACTAACCCACAAACAGCGCTAAACGGCGAATGTCGGAGTGGCGCTGGTGCGACTGCTTACGCTTGTGGCTTCACCACTATCCTCACCGCCGACTCTCAAATTTCTGCCGAACCTCCGGGGTCCAAGGAAATTCATCGCATTTATACGCACAATGTTAACTACGATGCTGGATTTGGTGTTTTGGAGTTTAGCATTACTTTCAGCGACGGTGCTTCTGTACCCTCAACCCTCACAACTGCATGCATGCCTGTTACTTCATCTGCTACTGCTGTCCAGAATGCTATCCACGCATTAGTTTTTTTTCTCTGCTGGCGGCATCTACTCAAGAGGAGTGCGTGTTACTGAAAAAACGGACACAGTGAACGCCAAGAACGGAAATGTTTACACCATTTACTATTTTAACGAAGGTAATATTCCCGATATCACTGTAACTCGATGCAATGCTCCCGCTTGGAACGGCATTACTTGGTCTGCTACCTCTGAGGTAGTTAGGAATGGTGCTCTTCATGGCTTGACGAAGGTGAACTCCGGCGTCATCAACGGCGTCGTGGCCAGAGGTAACTGGGACGAGTTGTGGGTCTCCGGCGAGACCCAGAGGACTGGTTCTGGTATCAAGTGGAACGCTTTGCCTGAGGCTACTAGTGCTCGCTCCCCCGTCTCCATCAAGACTCATATCGAGTCCACCAGTACTCATAAAGTAAACGTCAAGCGCATTGTTATCGGAAAATACGGTGCTGTTGAGTATGAGATCCGATTTGTCTTAAATGCGAACCAATATCCTAGCGGCACTGGTGATGTTAACGATCTTGTTGTAAGACAAGATGTCGCTACTGATGGTAACCTGTATCCCCCTGTAAGATATGAGGAAAAGAAAGGATCAATTGGCATTACCGGTAGTTTCTTGATTGATTTACACGACATTAATGGTCCTCGCAAGGTTGCATTTGACGAGTCAGCTCTCCGATTAAGAAGGAAGCTCGAGGAAATGTTCACTATCGGTAAGGTATATGTTGAGAGAAGCAATTACCCCTCTTCGACTACTGGCGGGTGGGGTGCGAACCCCGTTGCTGATGGTACATTTGGCGGTTATGAGTGGAGATTTTACTTTGTCAGAAACACTGGTAACTATAATGGTTGGACCTTCCCAGCAGGCTCCGGAAACCTCGACCCTTTGACTGTTACCTACAATCCGGGAGTGGATATCTTTGGCACTAATATTAAGGTGCAGTCCGTGCCGATTATGGATGGCTCTGTCCCCATTGATGGCCAGTTTACTTTGGCCTACAACGGATCCACCACCGATCCTTTGAACTTCAACCAACAGCCATTTGAGGCCGAGGCTATGATCGAATCTTTGAAGAATATCGGCGACGTCGACGTTTCGCAAAGGAATCGTGCGATGCAGAAGCTTGACGGTGTTTGGGCATCTGTTAACCGTGATGCAATGACTCTTGATATCACATACGATTCTGATAAGCCTAATGCTGATGTTCGTCAGATGCTTGCTGACGGCGACCTCATCAGAGTTGGCGGTGTTCCCTCTGTGGATGCCAGCGGCGCGGTTTCGATTGACGGTGCAACTGTATATAGCATCGCGACTGTTCAGTCAGGAAGCCCTGTCATTACTCCTGTCGACACCGTCCCTCTCGCAGTGCCGGGGGAGACCTTGCGTCTCGGCGCTGATAACTACACAGTCGTTAGAAACGGCGCTGAGGTTCAGGTGGTTTCTATTACTTGCACAGATGGCTCGTCTGCTTGCGGCAAATTCAGATTGAAGTTCACTCACAAAGTCTCTGGAACTGATTACTACTCTACGTGCATCAAGCGTGCAGTGAATCAAGATATGACTAGTGCCATTGATTTACAAGCTTCTTTCTCCTCGATGAATCCTGTTTTTGCTGGCGATGTTATTGTCACGAGAACTGCTAGTTTCGATTTCAGATCTTTCGTCTATTCGATTTATTTTGAAGGCCCGTCTGTCTCTGGCGACGTAAATGAGCTTACTATCTCTACCACTACCACCACTCCTGTCGACTGCTCTGGCGGTTTGGTCCCAGGCACATATGCAACCGTCTTCACTGCTATTCAAGGTGGTAACACTGAGGTGCAGGACGTTAGAGTGAATGTTGATGCCGGTTACGTTGATGGCGACTTGTTCAAGTTGCGTGGAAGCGTAGGCTCGAACGCTGCACAAGACACGCCTATGCTTAAGTTCGGCGCCACTGCTGCCGAAGTCGAGACTGAGTTTAACAAGCTTCCAGCTTATGCCTACCAAGTTCTTCCTTTTACTGTTGGTTTGAGAAACATCAACAACAATGGCAGAGTAAAATTCGTAACGTTTGTTGCATCGTCATCTATCTACGGTATCATCCAAGTTGGCGAGAAGGTTTCTATTACGACCACTGCCACTACCTACCAGGCTTACACCGTTAGTAGGATTGTCAATGGCTTAGAATTCTTGGTAGAGGAGACAGTCCAAGAGTCTTTCCAAGCGAATACTTTCTACACCATAAGAAAGGTCCACACCGCTCCTGTACGAGTTGCTCGCTACGGCACCGGAAACTCCACGGCACACGTCGCTGTCGTCACAGTCACTGCTGACGAGCCCGTTTCTATTGACGGGCTTCGGGATGGATTTTACAAGATCAGACTTTCGCTAAACGGCGTCTCTGCAGTCACTTCATCTTGCATTCGATATCATAGCAGCGCTCTTGAGTTCCAGAATGCCATTATGTCATTGCCCTTGGACTTCAACGGCGATGGTGCTTATAATGGTGTCGATGACGACTACGCCCATGTATCGGTTAAGCGATCTGGCGATGGTAGTGCTGCGAGCGGCTACGGCTACGCTTATACAATCCGATTCGGCGGGCCCGACTTGTTGAAGGATGGCCAGACCGGAGTCATGGGCGCCTCTAAGCCAACCATCGAAGTAATTGCAGAGGGCTCAGTCGGTGGTTGCTACGATCCAATCAGCACTACCGATGCCACTGTCATGGTCAATATCTCCAAGTCAAGCGGAAAGAGGACCTGGGAGGTAGCATATAGCAACACCAACACTAACCCAGATCGTTTTAAGGTTCGTGTTACATCAGCTTCTTTCATCCAGCCTGGCGATCGGATCCGTGTCCCTACGTCTGCGACACCATACAAGCTATACACTGTCTTATCAGCCTCTCCTTACTTCTTCACCGTCGATGGAGAGTTCCCTCTATCGGTAGCTCCTGTTAGAGACACCGTTGCTCAAGTTTTGGTCGTTCGGGGTCCTTTCCCTGAGTTCTCTGTTGATCATGTTATCCAGGGCGAGGACTCATATATCTATAAAGTCTTCTTCGTTGGTTCGCACATCGTATCAGCGCCCGCTCTCACGGCGACTTTATCGAATACGATCACTCAATATAACGGCATGAGACGCGGCGTCCAAGTGAGAACTGACGTCGACAGCGGCAGCCAGCAGACGTTGAAGATTTTGCTCGCGTCCACGAACCCTATCTACTACGACATGAGTTTAGTTCACGTGGACGATAAGTACTGGAAGATCGTCACCAATGGCAACGTTATCACTCCCGCATACCAATGGGGTGAGCCTGAAGCTAACATCAGAACTGATTTATCGTCGCATGCACTATTCAATGGATACACTGTTGCGGTCACGAGGACCGGTACAGGTGGGAACAATGAGCAGTTTGGCTACCAATACGCTGTCGCTGCTAGACATGCTACCACCAATCAAGTGCATAAGATGAGCGATATCTCTGTGCTTACTGATGGTCAGGTCTCAGCCCCGACTTATGTGTATGCAAACAGCACATTCTATGAGAGATCGAAGAATGACTTAGTTATCAGTGGTACCTACACTGGTACTTATGACGTTACTTTTACTATCAAGATCACCAAGGTTAATGCGAAATGGCGGAACGTCACTGCCGATATGTTCCAATGGAAGGTCACAACTTACACTCCGACCCCTACTACTACTGCATTTGGCAATGAGCGCAACGTCACCCTTGGCGTGCCTATGCTCCTGAAGGACGGTGTTTACGTTACTTTCGGCCACAGACTTGGATCCACCTTGAACGACCAGTGGGTCTTCTCCGCGGTGAGAATGCAGAATAAGACCCTGCCCTCAGGTGCTACCATCACATCTAGAATCGAATCCTCCGGACTCGAGCAGACGAGGAAGGTCACACTTAATAGGGGACTAGTCAGTTCCCACGTCGGCGGTCTCGTTGCTTATAGAGTACCTCCTTTGTTTGCTGTCCAGGACCAGACCGTGGAGGTCTACAAAATCACAACCAAGAACACAATCGGAGCTGCTTCTTTGAGCTTCAGGTTATCTGTCAACAGAACGTTGTTTGGATATTTTGACAACACCACATTGGACTCCCAACCCCAAGGTGATCGTTGTGTTGATTGGAATGCCGAGGACTTTGAGGTCGAAGCAATGCTCAGAGCTTCTCAGGCCGGGCTTTGCAACAACCAGAATGACTGCGTCTCTGTCACGCGCTCTGTTGACAGAGTTAACAATCCAAATGGATACATCTACTCGATCTATTTTGAGAAGGCCAAATTCGGGTTAAATTTAGACGACAGTTATATATTACTGAACTTTTCTAGCTGCGAAGATTTCAGTGTAACGAGCTTGGCAGATCACCAAGCAATGATTCAGATGGCTAGTGTACAACATGGATCGATGCAGCGAAGACTAAAAAAGACGAGTATACCCCTCGCCACATCCGCCGTCTCGTTTGCCGAGGCCTCCTTCCGCGGCCCGTCAGTATCGAGACAGCCTATTTATAAGGTGAATGGTAATACTTGGGCGGTCACGTTCAATTCAAATATCGGCGAGCTGCCTCCTTTGGTTGCCACTCCTACGAAGCATCTATCTGCTGGTGCATCGGTGTCGACTGTTGGAGACGTCGTCAAGGGTGTTAATCCGAACTCGTTGACCATCAATAATCTGCACACTGGGGTCCTTTACAACTCAAGAGTCAAGGCATACACTCGTGGCGCGAACCGCGGTTACAGTGCTGTCTCTAACACTGCATCAGCGACTCCTTCCGGCTCCCCCGGCTCACTCGCGAACTTCATTGTCGGTGAGGTCCAAGCAGTGAATGAGGTTCAAACTATTACCGTTGGAGCCACTCATATCAGAGAAGTGCAGACCATCACTACCAGGGCCACAAGATACGCCGAAGTACAAGAGATTATCATGACTGCGCCCGAAGGCCAGGACGTTAAGCAACACAACTTCACGATCCGTTTCCCTGACGTTCACATTATCCAGGTTAAGGCTGACGATGTCAGTAAGCTCTCCAATGGCAAGTTCAAGCTATCTTACAGTTACTACGACAACACAAATAACTTAATGGTCAGACCTACTGGCTGCCTCAATGTTAATGCTGATGCCTCCGTTATCGAATCCGCTTTGAACGGTCTGACTGGAGTGGGAGCCAATCAGATCAAGGTCACCAGGTCTGGATATGGTGGGTACTCTGACTTCTTTGGATACGTCTACGAGGTATCGTTCTCGGGCAATATGGTTGCCGGTGACAATGCCTTATTGACATTAACTTACGGCAACGATGTTAACTGCGGAAATAGTGCTCCGGATGGATTGACCTACACTGTCAATAAGAAAGCTAACAATATTGCTGTTGGCTTGGACACTCCTATTCAAAGACTCGAGTTGACTGCTCAACAGAGCATTGATCAGGGTCAATTCACCATCACCTACTCTGGCCAGACGACAGCTTCTTGTATCCCGTGGAACGCTACCGCGGCTGAACTGAAGGCATCTCTCGAATCGTTGAATAACATCGACACAGTGTTAGTTGAGAGATTCGGCAATGGAGACTTAACTTCCAATAATGGTTATGTGTGGAGCGTGTACTTCATCGGTAACCAATTCATGCGAACGGTGATTGGTAACCCTAGTGCCATCATTCCAAGTCTCGTTGTCAATGGTATCAATTCTGCTACTGGCTCTTGCGATCGATACGCCTATTTCGTTAATGGCGTCAAGACCAATTTCAATGCTGCTGGCACGAAGACTTTCACTATCGGCCAGAACGTTGTCAGGCCTGGTGGACTCGGTACTGTCAATTCTGACTTGTCTATGGGACTATGGTCTACCGGACCGATCCTAAATTGATCTTGCGAGAGTTCTCTTTCCTCCCCAAGGCGATCAAGATCACTGATGCGTTTAGATCGCTGTCCGACGACCGCACAGGATTCCAGTGGACCATCGTATTCGACGAGTCAATGGGCGATGTTCCTTCCCTCGCGTGTGGCTTGGACATTCCTTTATCAACCGGTCCGATCTCAGCCTCGTGTAATCAGTATACTTTGATCCAAGGCAATGCCATCGACGGCTACTTCCTCGTCGGCACAAGCAAGCTCCTCCCCAAGGATGTCTCAGCCGCTGCGATGGAGTCGGAGCTTGAACTCTTGGCTGGTATGGGCGATGTGAGCGTCTCTCGGTCTGGCCCCGACTTCCAGGGCGGATACGTTTGGACCATCACTTGGGTAACTGCTCTTGGTGATAGACCTGATTTAACGTTTTCAAGTGCTTTGACCGGTTCTGGTGCCGAGGTCGTTGGAAAGACTATCACAAACGGCAACTATCTCTCTGGTACTTACACCCTTGACTATAACGGTAAAATTTCTGCCCCTATCTTGTGGAGCGCTACATCATCTGACTTGCAGGCTGCTTTGGCTCCCCTTGTAGGTGCGACATCTGTATCTCAAACGCTTTTGACCACCGAGGGCGGATCGACTTATACCGTTACTTTTACTGGAATCGATGGCGATGTCACCCTACTGAAGCCGTTCTTCCAGAACACGTTGAAAGGTACTGGCGCTGCCGTCAAGGTTATGGACAAGGTCAGAGGTTCTCTGGCATCCGGGTCTAACTTAAAACTATCCTATGAGAGCCCTATCCATTGCTCTTCGTCCCAGGTTATGAACGGCGTTTGCGGCAGTCCAACTGACTCGACTCAGATCGAAGTCGGCAATAATCGCGGCGTTTATTCTCGTACATTCACCGTACCATCTGTATATGACATTCAGAACCTGAGAATAGCGGCACCATCTATGTACATCTCCAACCACTTCAATCTAGAGGACGTTACTGGCTACTTCCAATTGTCTTATAACGGCAGCGTTACGGGTCCTATCTCATCCCATGCCAGCGCTTTGGATATCCGCGATTCTCTTGAAGGTCTCCCTGATATTGACACTGTATGGGTCACTAGAAACTATGCCGCTGATGTCATGGGTGGTACCATCAGTATCTCCAGCGGTCAAACCGCTATAACATGCACATCTGCCGGATCGAACTCTTGTAAGTTCAACACACTCGCTGCTGGTGAGATTATCCGAGTTGGTGGGCAGTGGTTCAAGGTAGCTCAGTCGTACACAGGCTCGGTTGCCACACTCCCACTTGCCTCCCCTGATGACGCGTCAATATTTACCACTTACTCTGGCGCCAACCTGGTCGATGTTCAATTCTACAGATGGGCTCGTGGATTCGAGTGGTCGATCACTTTCGTTGCCACTCCTTCTGCTGCCCCTGTGCTACCGTTGATGAGCCCCAAACACGGTCTAAACCCCGTTAATGATGCGTCAGTGTCTATCCGTCCGGCTGACTGCGAGAGTTGCCTCTACGTACCTAACTTGGTAGTCTGGCGAGAATATTTCTTCCGCGCCAGATCTCACAACAAGAACGGTTACTCGGATTACGTCTTGAACAAGGGTACTCCGAAAGAAATTCCTAATGCCCCTAATAGCGTATCG
>Ga0256306_1000026_pt1 | contig 18624 bp, 29 predicted proteins | sample ColtaT_17_FD_183663 | JGI IMG/M metagenome (GOLD analysis project Ga0256306, IMG submission 183663) | Metatranscriptome of freshwater microbial communities from Columbia River, Oregon, United States - Colum_Law_RepC_8d (Metagenome... | ecosystem: Environmental > Aquatic > Freshwater > River... | reverse complement strand
TTCACTCATTGACTGGGCACAAAAAAACGGCGAGTCCTGAGACCCGCCGTTTAGGCTTTGCTACTAACCAAAAACCGCGATTTAGAAGTCCAGCGTCACGCTCGAGAAGATGAAGCGACCGAGTGCGTCATAGACCTGCGGATAGGTGTTGCCGCTGCCCGTAGTCGAGGTGATGTTACGGCTACCGATGATCGGCGGGTTGTTGTCGAGCACGTTGTTGACGCCCAGACGCACGGTGTACTTCTTGTCGAAGCGCACGCTGCTGAACAGGTCAAAATAGCTCTGCGCCTTCAGCTTGGCATCGAGCTCGTTGCTTCTGCCCACGCCGTCGGTCTTTACGCCGCCGAAGTAGCGCCAGGCCAGCGACACCGAACCATCAAACCATGGCACCTGCCAGGTGTTGCGCAGCTTGTGGCGGTATTCGCTGACGGGGGTGCCGCACTGCGTGCCGTACTTGCCCTTGCACTGGTAGGTGGAGGTGACATCGCCCGGAATCGGGGTGATTTCCTGGTCGAGCAGCACCGAACCAACGTAGTCAATCACGAAAGTGCCGGCGTCTGGCAGGCCGATCTGTGCACCGCGCACGCGGTAGTCCGCCTTGAAGTCGATGCCCGAAACCTTGAGCTGACCGGTGTTCTGGATGATGTCGATTACAAATCCATCCTGACCGAGCCAGAGTGAGCCGAAGGAGGGCGCGGCGTCATTGGGGTCACGATTGATCAGGTCACAGAGCTGACCGCGCTCGTAGCAAGCCTCCAGAATCGTATCAGCGCCATAACCGCTGATGAAACCATCCACCTTGATGCTGTAGAAGTCGACCGAAGCGCTCGCGCCCTTGATGAAGGTGGGCGTGAACACAAAGCCCGCCGTGAAGGTATCCGCCTTTTCAGCCTGCAAGTTGGGGTCGGTACCGAACTGACCGTTGTACTGGCTGGCCGGGCTCGGAGCGATATTGCCGTAGAGCTCCGGATTGTTGGCAATCAAGGGGTCGTTGGCGCACTGCTCGGCGGTGGCACCACCCGACACCACGCCCGTGGCAGGATCAATGGCGCCTGAGCAGGGATCGGTTGAGCCGTCCAGCGCCACGAAGTTGGGCTGGCTGATCTCGCCGATGTTCGGTGCGCGCACAGCGCGGTTGTAGGTGAAGCGAGCCTTCACGTCGTCCGTCGGCGCGTAGTTCAGACCCAGCTTGTACGCCTCGGTGGCCGAGGTGGAGCTGTAGTCGGAGTAGCGGTAACCGAGGTCAGCGCTCAGCTCCTTGCCCAGGGGCTGATCTTCCCAGATGGGCAGGCGCATTTCGCCATAGATTTCCTTTACATCGAATCCACCGGCGCTATTCAACGAGGGGCCGCCCTGACCGGCGAGGTCGCCGCTCTGGAAGGCCGAATCGAATTCGCTGATGGAGGCTTCGTCGCGATACTCAATACCCACGGCGAGGCTGATCTGCTGGTTGGCAAAGGGCGACTGCAAGCCCATGGGACCCGACACGAAGGCCGAAGCCACGCGCTCTTCCACCACGCCGTTGGCGAAGCCCGGCAAGGTGAGGTAGTTCAGCGCTTCAGGGGTCACACCGCCGATGGCAAAAATGTTGTACGGCACGCAGGCTGAATCAGTCCCGTCCAGTGTCGAGCGGCACACCGGCATGCCGGTGTCGGGATCGCTCACGACATCCAGCGCGCGGATGGTGCGCACGCGGGAGAATTCACCGCGATAGATGTTGTCGCGGATGGTCTTGCCGAACTGATAGGAAGCGTCATAGCTCCAGTCGGCAATCAGGTCACCGCGCACGCCGCCGAGGATGCGGTAGGAGGTGTGGCGCAGATCGCTGTCACGCGCACCGCCCTCTACGTTGCGGCGGCCGATGAGGAAGTCGGCCGTCGTGACAGCGGGGTCATCCCCAAAGATCAGCGACTGCTGCTGCTCGGAGATCAGCGGGTTGTCGCGGCTCAGGGTGTAGACGTCGTTGCCGAGGAATGCGCCGGACGGCGCGATGACCGCGTTAGTACGATCGTCCATGAACATGAACTGCGCATACGCTTCGGCGTTGGCGTTGAACTCGTAGTTGGCAAAGGCGCCCAACGTGTAGCGATCATCGCTGCGCTGAAAGTAGTTGAAGGGATTGAAGTTGAACTCGTCGCGGCCCGGATCGTATTGACGGAACGTATCACCCGGTCCCGCGGCATCCAGGGTAAATGTGCGCGTCGGATCTGCAGGATCGTCCGTGAAGGTACCCAGTGCGTTGGTCGCTGAACCCCGACAGGCAAAAGCCGTAGGGCTTACATCGCGCAGTCCGCAGGCGCTGAAGTCACGTGCACCCTGATCAATCGGGTCAATCTGACGATAGGTGGCGTAGGCGGTAACGTTCCCCTTGCCGTCGGCCGTATTGGTACCCATGACGGCCGTGAGATCCCAGGACTGCCCATCCCATTTGTTGGTCGAAGGAATATCGAAACCACGTGCGGCAAGCAGGCCATCGAACTTGTTGCCATTCTTATGGTTAAAAATGCCGCGCTGGGCTTCGATGCGAACGCCTTCGAAGTCCTTGCGCATGATGAAGTTCACCACACCCGCGACCGCGTCGGCGCCGTAAGTGGACGATGCGCCACCCGTAAGCACGTCCACGCGTTCAATCAGTGCGGCGGGAATGAAGTTGAGGTCAGCGGTGGAGTCGCCGGGATCGCCAGGCTGCACACGCTTGCCATCGATCAGCACCAGCGTGCGGGCAGAACCGAGGTTGCGCAGGTTCACCGTGGCGGTGCCCGTGGCACCGTTGGCGAGGTTGCCGCCTTGGTCAGCGAACACCTGGGGCAGGCTGTTCAGAAGATCTTCAACGCGGGTGGTGCCCTGCGCCTTCACTTCAGCAGCGCCCACCGTGGTGATGGGGCTGGAACTGGTGAGGTTGGGCGACTTGATGCGCGAACCGGTCACCGAAATCTTCTTGAGCTCCACCGAGGTGATGGTTTTCTCGACGGTCACCGGCGCAGCGGGAGCCGTGGCTTCCGTGCTGATCGCGATCGTTTCCAATGGTGCCGGTGCGGCAGCGGCTTCGGCCGGCGCGGCCTCAGCAGCAGGCGCAGCAGCGGCGGGCGACGGCTCTGTAGCGACTGGAGCGGTGGCAGCAACAGGCGCTTCAACAGCGGTGGGCTGCTGAGCGGCTTCCTGCGCAGCGAGAGAGAAGCTTGCCGTGGCAAGGCCCGTAACAAACGCAGCCTGAACTGCGGTACGCAGTCGACCGTCAATACTCAGTTTCATTTTGAATCCCATGGAATGTGGACATGAGCGAAGCCCTCAGGCCTCTCTCCCTTTTCTTGCAACAGCAACATCAGTGCCATTCCATGGCGCATTCAACTTCCGCGTGTTCTAGCTTCTGCGGTCTCGATGTCGCTTTACAGCGTATGAACAGACTATTTTCAACCAGGCGTGTGGTCAATCTCCGTGCTTAGCAAATAAGGCTTACAGCCCCGCGCCCACACGAGCGCCCGCACCTCTGTAACAGGCAAATAACGTGCACAAAAAAGGACGCCTCAGCGTCCTTTTTTGAAACAAGCCTCTATCGCCATTAAGCGGATGCGGCCTCAGCGGTCACTGCACGCTGCACAAGCTCAACGTAAGCCATGGGCGCGGAGTCACCAGCGCGGAAGCCGCAGCGCATGATGCGCAGGTAGCCACCCGGACGCTGCTTGAAGCGCGGACCCAGGTCGTTGAAGAGCTTCTGCACGGCGTCGCGATTACGCAGGCGATCAAACGCCAGGCGACGGTTGTGCAGCGAGTCGTCCTTGGCGCGCGTGATCAAGGGCTCGAGCTCGCGACGAAGCTCCTTTGCCTTGGGCACGGTGGTCTGAATGATCTCGTGGGCAATCAGCGAGGCCGCCATGTTTTGCATGGTGGCTTTGCGGTGCGAGGTGGTGCGACCCAGACGGCGGCCGGAAACTTTATGGCGCATGACTTAATCCTTGCTCTTGCTTTAAGCCGACGCCTTGGGCGACGACCAGTTGTCCAGCTTCATGCCCAGATCGAGTTCGTGGCTCTTGAGAGCTTCCTTGATCTCGTTCAGGGATTTCTTGCCGAGATTCGGCGTCTTCATCAGCTGCGTCTCGGTGCGCTGCACCAAGTCACCGATGTAGTAAATGTTTTCGGCCTTGAGGCAGTTGGTCGAACGCACGCCCAGCTCCAGCTCGTCGATAGGACGGAACAGGATCGGCGAAACATCCTTCTTGTTGCCCACAGCCACCACAGTTTCCTCAGCCTCAAGGCCGACGAACACCGTGAGCTGATCGCGCAGAATGCGAGCTGCCTGGCGCACAGCCTCAGCGGCATCGATGCCACCGTTGGTGTCGATGTCGAGAATCAGGCGATCCAGGTCAGTGCGCTGCTCAACGCGAGCGCGCTCCACGGAGTAGCTCACGCGACGCACGGGGCTATAGCTGGCATCCAGCTTGAGCACGCCAATGCCAGCACCCTCTTCCTCAGGACGAGCCAGGGCAGGCTGGTAACCACGACCGCGAGTCACGCGCAGCGTCATGTTCAACTTGCCACCGGTCAGGTTGGCAATGACAAGAGCGGGGTTCACGATTTCGATGTCGTGATCGAGCTGGATATCACCAGCCGTAACCGGGCCCTTGCCAGACTTGGCAATGGTGAGCGTGGCGGAATCGCGCGAATGCATGCGGATGGCGACGTTCTTGAGGTTCAACAGAATGTCGAGCACGTCCTCCTGAACGCCTTCAATGGCGCTGTACTCGTGAACTACGCCTTCAATTTGCGCTTCAGTGATGGCAGCGCCGGGGATGGAAGACAGCAGGATGCGGCGCAGCGCATTGCCCAGCGTGTGACCAAAACCACGCTCCAGCGGCTCCAGCGACACGCGAGAGCGGTTGGCACCAGCCTGCTCGACTTCGATGGTGCGCGGTTTCAGCAAATCGTTGACGATGCCCTGCATTGAAAATCCTTATAAAACTTGCGTTGTCGGCCGCAGGGCCGACGTTGATACGGTGAAAACCGACTACTTGCTGTAAAGCTCAACCACCAGGTTTTCGTTGATGTCCGGCACGATCTGGCTGCGCTCAGGCGCCGACTTGAAGGTGCCCTTCAGGCCCTTCTCATCCACATCGAGCCAATCCGGAAAACCAACCTGGGAAGCCAGGGTCAGCGAAGCAGCGATACGCAGCTGGCTTTTCGACTTCTCACGCACAGTGACCACATCACCCACGGCCACCTGGTAGCTGGGAATGTTGACCGGCTTGCCGTTGACTTCGATGGCCTTGTGACCAACCAGCTGACGGGCTTCCGAACGGGTGGATGCAAAACCCATGCGATAGACGACGTTATCCAGGCGAGCTTCGAGGAAGCGCAGCAGGTTCAGACCCGTCGCGCCCTTCGTGCCACTGGCCTTCAGGTAATAGTTGCGGAACTGACGTTCAAGCACGCCATACATGCGCTTGAGCTTTTGCTTTTCAGCAAGCTGATTCGCGTAGTCAGAAAGACGCGGCTTCACCGCACCGTGTTGACCAGGACGGGTTTCGAGCTTGCACTTGGTTTCGAGACTGCGGGCACGGGACTTCAGCAGAAGGTCCATGCCGGCGCGGCGGGAAAGTTTGCACTTGGGGCCAATATAACGAGCCATGATTTCTTCTCTGTACTCTTAGACGCGACGACGCTTGGCGGGACGGCAGCCGTTGTGCGGGATCGGCGTCACGTCAACGATGTTGGAAACCTTCATGCCGGCGGCGTTGAGCGCGCGGACGGCGGACTCGCGACCGGGACCAGGGCCCTTCACGAACACTTCGACGTTCTTCACGCCATGCTCGGCAGCGGCAGTGGCGGCGCGCTCGGCAGCAACGCCCGCCGCAAACGGCGTGGACTTGCGCGAACCCTTGAAGCCGCAGGCACCAGCGGTCGACCAGGAGAGCGCATTGCCCTGCCGGTCGGTGATGAGAACGATGGTGTTGTTGAAAGAAGCATGAACATGAACCACGGCGTCCGTGATGTTCTTCTTGACTTTCTTGCGCTTTGCAGCGCCTGCGGCTTGGGATGCGGCCATGATGAATCCTTATGCTTTCTTGTTGGAGGCGACAGTCGCCTTGCGCGGACCCTTGCGGGTACGGGCGTTGGTGCGGGTGCGCTGACCGCGAATGGGCAAGCCGCGGCGATGACGCTGGCCACGGTAGGTGCCCATGTCGACCAAACGCTTGATGCTCATGGACACCTCGCGGCGCAGGTCGCCTTCAACGACATACTTCGCGATCTCGGCACGCAGCGCATCGACCTCACCTTCAGTGAGCGTGCGAATCTGCACAGCGGGATTGATACCCGCAGCAGCGCAGATCTTCTTGGAGCGCGTTGCGCCAATACCGTAGATCGACTGCAGCGCGATCACCGTGTGCTTCTTGTCAGGGACGTTAACGCCCGCGATACGTGCCATATGCCACTTCCTTACAAAGCGCCAGCGAAAAGGGCGCGGATATTAAAGAAAACCAGTCCATCTTTCAACCGCGGCAAAAAGCCGCAACCGCTTGAGGCTCTTAGCCCTGACGCTGCTTGTGGCGCAGGTCAGACGAGCAAATGATCCGGACCACACCGTTACGACGCACAACTTTGCAGTTGCGGCACATCTTCTTTACCGAAGCGCGCACTTTCATGGCTTCACCTTGTTGAGTTGCGTGACTGATTGACGGGGGCTCGCCAGCTGACCCGACACTTTTGATTGACTACCTTCGGCGCTCTTGCCCAAGCTCTTCAGATTCTGCTTTTCGAGCAGGCCCTGATACTGGTGCGACATCAGGTGTGCCTGAAGCTGCGCCATGAAATCCATGACCACCACGACGGTGATGAGCAAAGAAGTGCCGCCAAAGGCAAACGGGATGGAGAACTGCGAAATCAGGATCTCGGGCACCAAACAGATGGCCGTGATGTAGATCGCGCCGGCTACCGTGAGACGGGTCAGGACCTGATCAATGTAACGACCGGTCTGCACGCCGGGGCGAACGCCGGGAATCACCGCACCCGACTTCTTCAGGTTCTCAGCGGTGTCGCGGCTGTCGAACACCAGAGCGGTATAGAAGAAGCAGAAAAAGATGATCATCGCGCCGTAAAGCACCGAGTGCAGCGCCTGCCCCGGAGACAGTGCATTCGCGAGCTTCTGAAGGAATCCGGCCTCGCCCTCACCAAAGAAACTGACGATTGATGCCGGAAACAAAATGATGGAGGAAGCGAAGATCGGCGGGATGACGCCGGCCATGTTCAGCTTCAGCGGCAAGTGCTGGGTTTGGGCAGCAAAGACGCGGCGCCCCTGCTGTCGACGAGCGTGATGAATGGGAATGCGGCGCTGCGCGCGCTCTACATAGACAACACCCCAGGTGGTGAGCGCAATACCGGCGAAGATCACGATCACCAGCAGGCCATTCAAGGAACCTTCGCTGACCAGCTGTGCGGTGGAGCCCAGAGCACGCGGCAACCCGGCAACAATGCCTGCGAAGATGATCATCGACATGCCGTTACCAACGCCACGCTCGGTGATTTGCTCGCCAAGCCACATCAGGAACATGGTGCCCGTCACGAGCGAAACAGCAGCGACAAAGATAAAACCGTAACCAGGAAAAATGGCCACGCCGCTCTTCTGCAGGGCGGTGGCCGCACCAATGGACTGGAATATCGCCAGCCCCAGGGTGCCGAAGCGGGTGTAGCGGGTGATCTTGCGACGTCCGGCCTCACCCTCTTTCTTCAGCTCTTTCAGCTGGGGCACAGCAGCGGCCATCAGCTGGACGATGATCGATGCAGAAATGTACGGCATGACGCCGAGAGCAAAGATCGACAAGCGCTCAAGAGCACCACCGCTGAACATGTTGAACATGTCCAGGATCGTGCCTTTTTGCTGACTAAACAGGGACGCGAGCTTGTCCGGATCGATGCCCGGAACCGGGATGTACGAGCCGATGCGATAGACCACGAGCGCACCCAGCAGAAACAGCAGACGGTTCATCACGTCTCTGCTTTTGCTGAGGTCCGGCATCATCGGCGCGGAAGCATTGCTGGCCATCGAATTCTCGTTATCGGCTGATTAGGGTGTGGTGGTGTGGCTTATTCGCCAAACACGCCGCCGAGGGACTCGACAACTTCCTTCGCGCCCTTGGTCGCCATCACGCCCTTGAACGCCACCTTGCGGGTGAGCGTGCCGGACTTGATCAGCTTTGCAGTCTGCGCGCCGGCATACACCACGCCAGCAGCCTTCAGCACGGCGAGATCAATCTCGGTTGCGGTGAGCTTCTCGATCTCGGAAAGACGCACTTCAGCGGTCAGACCCTTGAGCGGCGACTTGAAGCCACGCTTGGGAAGACGGCGCTGGATGGGCATCTGGCCGCCCTCGAAACCCACTTTGCCGCGGCCACCCTTGCGGGCACGCTGACCCTTGTGACCACGGCCGGCGGTCTTGCCGATACCGGAGCCAATACCGCGGCCAACACGGGTGCGGGTGGGCTTTGAGCCCTTGGCGGGCTTGATGGTGTTGAGTTTCATGTCAGTTCACTTCTTCGACTTTCAGCATGAAGCGCGACTTGTTGATCATGCCCATGTTCTCGGGCGTGGCAGCAACGGTCACGGACTGGTGCATCTTCTTGAGGCCAAGGCCATTCACGCAGTTGCGGTGCATCTGCAGCTGGGCGGCGAGGCTGCGGACCAAGGTCAGCTTGATCTGCTTGGGGGTAGCGTTGCTCATGCGCTCGGCACTCCGAGAATTTCAGACACCGTCTTGCCGCGCTTGGCAGCGATGTCGGAAGGCAGGTTCATTTTCTGAATTGCGTCAACAGTGGCGCGAATCACGTTCATCGCATTGCGCGAGCCGTAGGTCTTGGCCAGCACGTTGTGCACGCCAGCCACCTCGAACACCGAGCGCATGGCACCACCAGCGATCACGCCGGTGCCGTCTGATGCGGGCTTGAGCAGCACGCGGCTGGCGCCGTGGGTGCCGATCACTTCGTGCTGAATGGTGTGACCACGCAGGGGAATGGTGACCATGTTCTTGCGAGCCTGGTCCATTGCCTTCGAAATCGCGGCCGGCACTTCACGGGCCTTTCCGTAACCGAAGCCAACGCGTCCGGCGCCGTCACCGACAACCGTGAGGGCCGTAAAGCTGAACTGCTTGCCGCCCTTGACCGTCTTGGAGACGCGGTTGGTCGCGACCAGCTTTTCCTTCAGGTCGCCCTGGGAGTCGTCGCTGTTGTTGCTCTGATAGTTGCTTGCCATGTCTTAGAACTCCAGGCCGGCTTCACGCGCGGCATCTGCCAGCGCCTGCACGCGGCCGTGATACTGAAAACCGGAACGGTCGAATGCGACGGAGGTGATGCCAGCAGCCTTGGCGCGCTCCGCAATGGCGGCACCCACCTTCTTGGCGGCATCGACATTGCCGGTGTATTCGAGGCCTGCGGCCACTTCCTTCTCCACCGTCGAGGCGGCGACAAGTGTCTTGCCCTCGAAAATGATCTGGGCATACATGTGGCGCGGGGTGCGGTGGATCGTCAAGCGATGCGCGCCCAGCTGGGAAATCTTGGCGCGCGTGCGACGTGCACGACGCAGACGGGTTGAATTGGTCTTGTTGCTCATGGTCAGTTCGCCTTACTTCTTCTTGGCTTCTTTCAGCACGACCTTCTCGGTCGAGTAACGCACGCCCTTGCCCTTGTAAGGCTCCGGCGGACGCTTGGCGCGGATCACGGCAGCCAGCTGCCCGACCACGTGCTTGTCAGCACCCTTGATGATGATTTCCGTCGGCACCGGGGTTTCCACAGAGACGCCTTCCGGCACCTCAATGTTGCAGGGATGCGAGAAGCCCGCCTGCAGGTCGAGAACTTTGCCCTTCATGGCGGCGCGGTAGCCCACGCCCACCAGCTGGAGCTTGATCTCGTAGCCCTTGGTGACGCCGACCACCATGTTGTTGAGGATGGCGCGGACCGTGCCCGACTTTGCCTTGCTGACCACCAGAGATTCCGGCGTCAGCGTCACAGCGCCGTCCTTCACGTCGATGGCGATGCCCTGGGGCAGCGGCAGCGTCAGGGTGGACTTGGCACCTTTGACAGAAACCACGCCGTCGATGGTCGAAACCTGGACGCCGGCGGGCAGCTTGATGGGGTTTTTAGCAACACGTGACATGGTTGCTCCTTAGGCGACGAGGCAGATGATTTCGCCACCCTGCCCGTCTGCGCGTGCGCGACGGTCAGAGACCACACCCTTGGGGGTGGAGATGATGGCAACACCCAGGCCGCCGAGCACCTTGGGCAGCTCGTCCTTGCCTTTGTAAACGCGCAGGCTGGGCGTGCTGACGCGCACGAGGCGCTCGATAACCGGCTTGCCGGCAAAGTACTTGAGGGTGACCGCGATGGTCTTCTTGTTGCCCTCGGCCGTCACGACGAAATCGCCGATGTAGCCTTCGTCCTTCAGCACCGCGGCAACAGCCTCGCGCAGCTTGGAAGAGGGGGAAACAATGTACTTCTTGCGCGCTTGCTGACCGTTACGAATACGGGTCAGAAAGTCGCCGATAGGATCGTTGATGCTCATGTCAAATCTTCTTCGGGACGGTGGGCTGCAAACTCAAGGCTTGCAGGTGTAACTGAATCTTTCTGCGCGCCTCTCAGCACGCAGCAAACATCACCAACTGGCTTTCTTCAGGCCGGGAATCTCGCCACGCATCGCCGCTTCACGCAGCTTGTGGCGGCCGAGACCAAACTTGGCGTAAACGCCGCGCGAACGACCAGTGACAGCGCAGCGATTGCGCTGGCGAGTCTTGGCGGAATCACGCGGGAGCTTCTGGAGCTTCACCACAGCGGCTTCTTTCTCTTCAAAGCTGGCGGTCACGGAGCTGATCAGCTCCTTGAGCACCTTGCGCTTCTTGGCGTGCTGTGTCGCAAGCTTCTTGCGGTTCACTTCACGGTTCAGCATGTTCATCTTGGCCATGGGAGTCTCGGCTTACTGCTTGCGGAAGGGGAACTGGAAGGCTTCGAGCAGGGCCTTGGCCTCCGCATCGCCCTTGGCGCTGGTGGTGATCGTGATGTTCATGCCGCGCAGCATGTCGATCTTCTCGTATTCAATTTCCGGGAAGATGATCTGTTCGGTGATGCCGAAGTTGTAGTTGCCAGCGCCATCAAAACCCTTGGGCGACAGACCGCGGAAGTCACGGATGCGCGGCAGGGCGACACACACCAGGCGCTCCAGGAATTCCCACATGCGCTCACGGCGCAGCGTCACCTTCACGCCGACCGGAAAGTTCTCGCGAACCTTGAAGTTCGAGATGGCGATCTTGGTTTTCGTGATCACGGGCTTCTGGCCGGCGATGGCGGTCATGTCAGCCACAGCGTTCTCGATGACCTTGCGATCCTGGGTGGTTTCGCCCACACCCATGTTCAGCGTGATCTTCTGGATGCGGGGCACGGCCATGGCATTAACGCCCAGCTTGGCCTTCAGCTCACCGACGATCTTCTCGCGGTAGAGGGTTTCAAATGTCGGGGTTGCTTCGCTCACGGCAGTCACCTTAGCCAACCACTTCGTTGTTGGACTTGAAAATACGAACCTTCTTGTCGCCTTCAATCTTGAAGCCGACGCGATCACCCTTGCCCGTCTTGGGGTTGAACACCATGACGTTGGAAACGTCGATCGGCATTTCCTTCTCGACGATGCCGCCGGCAACACCGGCATTCGGGTTGGGCTTGGTGTGCTTCTTGGCGATGTTGATACCGCCAATCACCAGCTTGCCTTCTTCGACGAGCACCTGCGACACCGTGCCGCGCTTGCCCTTGTCTTTACCGATGGTGACGATGACCTCGTCGCCTTTCTTGATCTTTTTCATGACGTGCCTAGCCTTAAATCACTTCGGGAGCCAGCGACACGATCTTCATGAACCGCTCGCGCAGCTCGCGCGTCACGGGCCCAAAGATACGGGTGCCGATGGGTTCCATCTTGGCGCTGATGAGAACGGCAGCGTTGGTGTCGAAACGAATGGCGGAACCATCGTTGCGGCGGATGGGGTAGCGGGTACGGACCACGACGGCATCGTAGACCTCGCCCTTCTTGACCTTGCCGCGGGGAATGGCTTCTTTCACCGTGACCTTCACGATGTCGCCCACCGCCGCGTAGCGGCGGTAGGTGGAGCCCTTGACCTGGATGACCTGCATCATCTTCGCACCGCTGTTGTCAGCGCCGTGAAGGAACGATTCTTGTTGGATCATTTGGCGTGCTCCTTAGCCGTGTGCTTTCTCAAGCACTTCAACCAGCTTGAAGTGCTTGGTGGCGGACAGGGGGCGAGTCTCAACGATGGCAACCAGGTCGCCTTCCTTGCACTCGCTGTTCTCGTCGTGAGCGTGCAGCTTGGAGGTCTTGCGAAGGATCTTGCCGTAGAGCGGGTGCTTGACCTGACGCTCAACGACAACCGTGATGGTCTTCGTAGCCTTGTTGCTGGAAACGCGACCGACGATGCGGCGCTCAACCTTGCTGACTTGTGCGTCGCTCATTTCGCGGCTGCCTTCTGCTGATTCATGATCGTCTTCACGCGCGCAATGCTCTTGCGGGCATTGCGAACGAGGTTGCCCTTTGCAGGCTGGCCGAGAGCGGCCTGGATGCGCAGGTTGAACTGTTCCTTGCGAAGGCTGGAAAGCTCGGTCTTGAGCTCATCGGCAGACTTGGCGCGGATGGACTTGGTGTATTCGGTGGTCTTCATGGCGTCTTTTCAGTCATCACTTACATGATGGTGCGTTGCACGATGACGGTCTTCACCGGCAGCTTGGCTGCGGCCAAGGTAAAGGCCTCGCGTGCTTCCGCTTCGGTAACGCCTTCGAGCTCATAAATCATGCGGCCGGGCTGCACCTTTGCGGCCCAGAACTCGACGTTGCCCTTGCCCGAACCCATGCGGACTTCCAAGGGCTTCTTGGTCACCGGCACGTCAGGGAACACGCGAATCCACATCTTTCCGCCGCGCTTCACGTAACGGGTGATGACTCGGCGTGCGGCTTCGATCTGACGTGCGGTCAGACGACCCCATTCGGCCGACTTCAGGCCGAACTCACCGAAACTCACCTTGTTACCGGCGAGGGCCAGGCCGCGGTTGCGACCTTTCATTTGCTTGCGGAACTTAGTCCGTTTGGGCTGCATCATGGTGTGTTCTCCAAATCCTTAGGCCGTGGCGGCCTCGGTGGACTCATCACGCTTGGTGTGACGCGTGACCGGCGCGTGCGCAGCCTCCGCATCGAACACTTCGCCGGTGTAGACCCAAACCTTGACGCCAATGATCCCGTAGGTGGTCTTGGCTTCTGCGGTGTTGTAGTCCACGTGAGCGCGCAGGGTGTGCAAAGGCACGCGACCTTCGCGATACCACTCGACGCGGGCAATCTCGGCGCCGTTCAAGCGGCCACCCAGCTGAATCTTGATGCCACCAGCGCCAATACGCATAGCGTTCTGCACCGAGCGCTTCATGGCGCGACGGAACATGATGCGACGCTCAAGCTGCTGAGCAATCGACTCGGCGACCAGCTTTGCGTCGAGCTCAGGACGCTTGATCTCTTCAACCGAGATGTGCACCGACTCGGTCTTGAGGCCCATCTTGGCAGCGACCTCAGCCTTCAGCTTCTCGATGTCCTCACCCTTCTTGCCAATGACGATGCCAGGGCGAGCGGTGTGGATCGTGACGCGGGCGGACTTGGCCGGGCGATCGATGCGGATCTTGCTGACCGAAGCGGCTGCAAGCTTCTTGAACAGGAAGGCGCGAACCAGCATGTCCTTGGCGAGCGTCTCGGCGTAAGCGCCCTTCTCGGCATACCAGTTCGAGGTGAACTGAGTGGTGATGCCGAGGCGGAAGCCGTTGGGATTTACTTTGTGGCCCATGTGTATTCCTTAAGCTGCCTTGCCGTCAGACACTTTGATGGTGATGTGCGACGTGGGCTTGAGGATGCGGTCTGCGCGTCCTTTCGCACGGGGCATGATGCGCTTCAGCACAGGCCCCTTGTCGACATAGATTTCCTGCACCTTCAGCTCGTCCACGTCGGCGCCGAAATTGTTCTCGGCATTCGCGATGGCAGACTCCAGCACCTTCAAGATGATGCGCGCCGATTTCTGGCGAGAGAACTTGAGGATGTTGACAGCCTCGCCGACCGGCTTGGTGCGGACGAGGTCTGCAACCAGGCGGGCCTTCTGCGAGGACAGGCGGGTGAACTTCAAAACGGCTTGCGTTTGCATGGCTCTTCTTCCTTAGCCTTTCTTGTCGCCACCGTGACCCTTGAAGGTCCGGGTGGGGGCAAACTCGCCGAGCTTGTGGCCGATCATGTTGTCGGTGACATACACCGGCATATGCAGCTTGCCGTTGTGCACCTGCAACGTGAGACCCACGAAGTCGGGGGTGATCATGGAACGACGCGACCAGGTCTTGATCGGCTTCTTGACGCGGGCACCGACAGCGTCGCTCACCTTCTTAGCAAGGTGATGGTCGACGAACGGGCCCTTCTTAACGGAACGCGGCATGGTCGTGCTCTCTTACTTCTTGTGGCGGCTGCGCACGATGAACTGCTGCGTGCGCTTGTTAGAACGAGTCTTGAGACCCTTTGCCTTCTGGCCCCAGGGCGAAACCGGGTGCGGATTACCCTGGCCGGACTTGCCCTCACCACCACCGTGCGGGTGGTCAACGGGGTTCATCACGACGCCGCGGACGGTCGGGCGAATGCCCAGCCAGCGCTTGGCGCCGGCCTTGCCGTACTGGCGCAGGTTGTGTTCGGTGTTGCTCACTTCGCCAATGACGGCACGGCACTCGCTGTGAATCTTGCGCATTTCGCCGGAGCGAAGACGCAGGGTCACATACTCGCCCTCGCGAGCCACGAACTGGATGGCAGCGCCAGCGGAACGGCCAATCTGAGCGCCCTTGCCGGGGCGCATCTCGACGCAGTGGATCGTCGAACCGACGGGAATGTTGCGCAGCGGCAGCGCATTGCCATTCTTGATCGGAGCATCGGAGCCGTTCTGCACGGTGTCGCCGACTGCCAGACCCTTCGGAGCGATGATGTAGCGACGCTCACCATCAGCGAACAGGATCAACGCGATATGCGCCGTACGGTTCGGATCGTATTCAATGGTCTCGACTTTCGCCGGAATACCATCCTTATTGCGCTTGAAGTCCACGAGGCGATAAGCCTGCTTGTGACCACCGCCCTTGTGACGGGTGGTGATGTGGCCGTTGTTGTTGCGGCCACCATGCTTGTGCTGGGATTCGAGCAGCGGGCCGTGAGCGGCGCCCTTGTGCAGGTGCTTGTGCACCACGCGAACGACGTGGCGGGTGCCAGGCGAACGCGGATTGAGTTGGACGAGTGCCATGTCTGTATCCCCTTAGGCCGTAGGCGCGGCGCCGTTCAGGAAATCAATTTCCTGACCGTCAGCGAGCGACACGTAGGCCTTCTTGACATCCGAACGCTTGCCTTCGGTTTTACCGAAGCGCTTCTTCTTGCCTTTGACGACCAGCGTCTGCACGCCCGTCACCTTGACATTGAAGAGCTTCTCAACCGCCGACTTGATCTCGGGCTTCTTCGCGTCGAGCGCGACCTTGAACACCGCCTGGTTGCGCTTTTCAGCAACGCGGGTGGATTTTTCGGAGACGACCGGCGCCAGAATGATCTGGTGCAGGCGCTCGCCGGCAACGTGAATATTGCTCATGACAACCAGGCCTCCAGCTTCTTGACCGCTTCGCGGGTCATCAGCACTTTCTCGTGGCGCAAGAGCGCAACAGGATTCAGCGCCTCCACATCACACACGCCAACCTTGTGCAGGTTGCGCGCGGAGAGGAACAGGTTCTTGTCGACGGTATCCAGCACCAACAGAATGTCATTGGTACCAACGTCTGCATTGAGCTTGGCGATCAGCGACTGGGTCTTGGCTTCAGTCACCGCGAAGCTGTCAGCAAGCACGAGATGGCCCTTGCGGGTCAGCTCGGCGACGATCGAGCGGATGGCGCCGCGATACATCTTCTTGTTAACCTTCTGCGAGAAGTCACGATTGACGGCAGCGAACGTCTTGCCACCACCGCGCCACAGCGGGCTGCGAATGGAGCCAGCGCGCGCACGGCCGGTACCCTTCTGCTTCCAGGGCTTGCGACCGCCGCCGGAAACCATGGCCTTGCTCTTCTGCGCCTTGGTGCCCGAACGCCCAGCAGCCATGTAGGCCGTGACGATCTGGTGAATCAAGGGCTCGTTGTATTCGGCGCCGAAGACGGTGTCGGACACCGTGATCGCTTCGCCTGTTTGAGTTTTGAGTTCCATGATGCTCGCCTTACTTGACCGTCGGACGGACGATGATCGTGCCGTTCGCGTGGCCGGGCACTGCGCCCTTCACGAGGATGAGATTGCGCTCGAGATCGATCTTCACGACGTCGAGATTCAAGGCGGTGATCTGGGTCGAACCCATGTGGCCCGCCATCGGCTTGCCCTTCCACACCTTGCCCGGCGACTGACGCTGACCGATAGAACCGGGCATGCGGTGCGAGAGCGAGTTACCGTGGGAAGCACGGCCACCACCGAAGTTGTGGCGCTTCTGCCAACCGGCAAAGCCCTTGCCCTGGCTGGTGCCCATAACATCCACAGCCTTCACGTCGGCAAACATGTCGACCTTGAGCTCGGCGCCAGGCACGAAATCAGCGCCTTCACCCTCGCCAAGGCGAAACTCGACGAGCTCTTTACCAGCAGCAACGCCCGCCTTCTTGAAATGGCCGGTCAGCGCCTTGGTTACGCGGCTGGCCTTCACCTCGCCGAACGTCACCTGTACCGCGCGATAGCCATCAACCTCAACGGTCTTGACCTGCGTCACGCGGTTCGGTTCGCACTGAAGAACGGTGACGGGAATCGACTCACCAGCTTCGGTGAAGACGCGCGTCATGCCGGCCTTCTTGCCGACCAAACCCAAACGGGAGACTTGATTAGTCATGATGAAGTCTCCTTAGTTGAGGCTGATCTGAACTTCCACACCCGCAGGCAGATCGAGCTTCGAGAGCGCATCGACGGTTTTTTCCGTCGGCTCTACGATTTGCATCAAACGCTTGTGGGTACGAATTTCGAATTGATCGCGTGCATCCTTGTCGCCGTTAGGCGACGCAAGAACGGTGAAACGCTCTTTGCGGGTAGGCAGCGGGATCGGGCCACGAACGACAGCGCCGGTGCGCTTCGCGGTCTCAACAATCTCTTTGGCCGACTTGTCGATCAAGCGATGATCGAAGGCCTTGAGACGGATACGAATGGATTGGCTGGTTGCCATGCTCACACTCAGAATGAAAGAACTGGGGGTTGGAGAAGCGAAAGGGCGCGGATTATATCCACGCCCTCAGACCTACGCAACAGATTTTTGAAGATTTCGGAGAACTGCGAGAAGGCCTCGCAATACGCCGCTCAAAACCGCCCGCACTGAGGCGCGGGCTGTCTCTTTAAGCGAGGATTTTCGTCACCACGCCGGCGCCGACAGTGCGGCCGCCCTCGCGGATGGCGAAGCGAACCTGCTCTTCCATGGCGATGGGGGCGATCAGCTCGACCGTCATCTGCACGTTGTCGCCCGGCATGACCATCTCGACCCCTTCCTTCAGTTGGCAGGCGCCAGTGACGTCAGTGGTGCGGAAGTAGAACTGGGGACGGTAGTTGTTGAAGAAGGGGGTGTGACGGCCGCCTTCTTCCTTGGTCAGCACATACACCTCACCTTCAAACTTGGTGTGGGGCTTGATGCTGCCGGGCTTGCAGAGAACCTGGCCGCGCTCGATTTCTTCCTTCTTGGTGCCGCGAAGAAGAAGACCGACGTTGTCGCCTGCCTGGCCCTGGTCGAGCAGCTTGCGGAACATTTCGACGCCGGTGACGATGGTCTTGACGGTGTCGCGGAAGCCGACGAGTTCGCACTCTTCGCCAACCTTGACGATACCGCGCTCGATACGACCGGTGGCGACGGTGCCGCGGCCGGAGATGGAGAACACGTCTTCGACAGGCAGGAGGAAGGGCTTGTCGGTTTCGCGGGTGGGCTCGGGAATCCAGGTGTCCAGGGCGTCATAGAGCTTCTGGAGGTTGGCGACGCCGTCGGCTTCGCCCTTGATGGCTTGGGTGGCGGAGCCGCGGATGACGGGGGTGTCAGCCGAGAAACCATACTTTTCGAGCAGGTCGCGCACTTCCATTTCAACGAGGTCGAGCAGTTCGACGTCGTCAACGAGGTCGCACTTGTTGAGCCAGACAACGATCTTGGGAACGTTGACCTGCTTGGCGAGCAGAACGTGCTCGCGGGTCTGGGGCATGGGGCCGTCAGTGGCGCTCACCACCAGAATGGCGCCGTCCATCTGGGCAGCACCGGTGATCATGTTCTTGACGTAGTCGGCGTGGCCCGGGCAGTCCACGTGGGCGTAGTGACGAGCTTCGGTTTCATACTCAACGTGCGAGGTCGCAATCGTGAGGATCTTGGTGCTGTCGCGGCGACCCTGCGACTCAGAGGCCTTGGCCACTTCGTCATACGCCACATACTTGGTGTTGCCAAACTTGTCCGAAGACACCTTGGTCAAGGCAGCCGTCGTGGTCGTCTTGCCATGGTCAACGTGACCAATCGTGCCAACGTTTACGTGAGGCTTGCTGCGGTCAAACTTTTCCTTGGCCATCT
>Ga0256306_1000020_pt1 | contig 19857 bp, 1 predicted proteins | sample ColtaT_17_FD_183663 | JGI IMG/M metagenome (GOLD analysis project Ga0256306, IMG submission 183663) | Metatranscriptome of freshwater microbial communities from Columbia River, Oregon, United States - Colum_Law_RepC_8d (Metagenome... | ecosystem: Environmental > Aquatic > Freshwater > River... | reverse complement strand
GATAATTCACCCTTGACTGGCCCAACATAAATTCCCAAACTTGTAATAACTCTTTCGAGGAAACCTCCGTAGAAAGAGCCCTTAACCAACCACCTCAACCCTCAGAAACGACTACGTGAACACAACATTACTCTCCACGTTATTTTCTGCCCTCATATCCTCGCTGCTCGGTCGTGAAAAAGCTGCTGCTGCGAGTCTTCAATTTTTATCACTCGAAACAATGAAACGAAACACACAATCAAAATCACATATCATGAATCCAAACAACTACCCGAATCGAACAGCTAAGCTGTTTACTCGTTGGATGGCGTTTGTTGCTGTCGTGCTGATCACACTGGCTTCGACAGCAGTGAATGCTCAAAATGTCAACGTGACGTCGACCGGCGGAACCGCCACGGCAACCTATGCAACAGTAAGTGCCGCATTCACCGCGGTCAATGCTGGAACGCACACCGGTGCAATTACGATGAACATTGTGGCCAATACCTCAGAGCCAGGGTCTGTAACAGCCCTTGCTTCCAGTGGTACTGGTTCGGCAAGTTACACCAGTGTATTAATTCGTCCGTTCGGCGGAAGCTACACCATTGGTGGTACTGTCACTGCTAGCCGTGCTATCATCGAATTGAACGGTGCCGACAATGTGACGATTGATGGCGATGATCCATCGGTAGCCGGTGCCCGGAACTTGACCATCGGGTTCTCTTCTACTGCGGCCACCATTGCTGCCTGTATTCGGGTAAGTTCGGCTTCTACTCTTGGCGCCAACGGAGCGGACAATAACACCATCAAAAATTGTATTATCACGGGTAACCGTGTAGTCGGTGGTACTACAACGACGTATGGTATAAATATGTCTAACTATTCTACCACCTCTCTTTCAACAGGAGGTTACTCTAGTTTGAACAACCGTTTTGAAAACAACCTGATTACACGTTGTGCCAAAGGTATTTGGGCAGTGGGTGCCTCTGCTACGTATAATAACGTGGGTACTAAAATTAGTGGTAACGTGATGGGGGATGGTACTGCTGCGGGTAATATCGGTACCCGTGGGGTACTTATTTCATATTCCGCTAGTTCGGCTGCTCAAACAGCGGCTCAAATCACGAATAATGATATTCAGGTGGGTGATCCTGGAACTACCGGTTACTCTACTACTATTGCCGGTATTGAATTGGGAACCGTAAACTTCGGTACCATCGTTACAGGCAATAAATTGCACGATATTTATCAGCCCTCAACTGCAGGATATGGTTCGATCGGTCTTTATATCACCGGGGCAACTTCTACCGGTAATATTACCATCGCAAACAATTTCATTTATCGTATTGCGGCATCTAATTACGCCGCAACCCGAACATCCACGTTTATTAATCATGGTGTATTGATCACCGCAGGTGCTACTAACCTTGCTTTCGACCATAATACCGTGGTGATGAACACCGCCAATGCTACCGGCACGTTGGTAAATCCTGCATCTAACGCTCTCTGTGTAACTGCCTCTGGTACAACGTTCAGTTCGTTCCGAAACAACATTCTGACCAATACCATCGCTTCTACCAATGCACTTTGTATATATACTACTGCTACTACTAATATCTCTGGAGCGTCAATGAACAACAATTGCTTTTATGCTCCCTCCGGTGTTTTAGGTTATTACAATGCTGCTGATCGCTCAACATTGTCAGCCTGGCAGTCAGCAACGGGTAAGGACGCTAACTCCTACAGTATTAATCCTAATTTTATCTCCGCTACCGATCCGCATTTGAATGGAGCGGTTTCTTCGCTTTTAGAATCAGGTGGTGCTGCGGGTACTGGTATTACCTCCGACTTGGATGGCGACTCCCGTCCAGGGCCTATCGGATCAGTAAATGGTGGTGGAACTGCACCTGATGTCGGTGCCGATGAATACGATGGTTTGCCCATCCAACCGGTTGCCATTGCCAGTGTATCAGCGTCTCCTACTGGAAACCTTTGTACGGCAGCTAGTCGTTCTATCTCGGCCAATGTCACAGCAGGTACCAATCCAGTTACTTCGGTAACGTTAAATTACTCCTTGAATGGCACGGCTCAAACGCCGATTTCAATGACCAATACCAGTGGAAGCACCTGGGAAGCTACCATCGCTGCGGCAGCTAACGCTGCTGTTACTTGGTCGGTAACTGCTGTTGATGCAGTCGTTTCTGTAACCAGTAACGGTACAGGTTATCAGGATGAAGCGCTTACCGGAGTAACGGCATACGCCAACGCCAGCTTATCTACGGTATGTTCCGGTAGTCCAACCATCCTTACTGCTTATCTTGATAAACCCGGAACTTCTGTTTTGGGTTCTGGTGCATCTACCTCAACCAGCGGCACCAACTTCTTGTATAGTTTGTACGGCGGTCAAAAATCGCAATATATTATCCGCGCGGCAGACCTCATCGCTGGCGGGTTTACACGTGGACCAATCACATCTCTTGCCTACGAGATTACCGCATTGGCTACCACGCCGACAGCCTTGCAGAATTTTTCTGTTACGCTGAACCATACTGATTCGGCTCAATTCACCGCAGCTAACATTCTTTCGAATGCAGGTAGTCCGAATTATACATCTTCTTCATTGTCATCTGTAGTAGGTGTAAATACGCTTACGTTCTCTTCGCCTTTCCAATGGAACGGCACCTCTAATATCCTTGTGACGATTTGTCACTATAGCGGAGGAGCAGGAGCAAGCGCTACGACACCAACGATGAAGGTGTATACAAATGCCTACACTACAACCTGCGTTCGTTACGAGAACAGTCAAACAGGTATCTGTAACTATACCGGCTCTGCTTTGCCATCTGGTTGGACCGGCTCATCATTCACCAGCACGTCTCGACCAATTTTCACCTTGGGTGGCAGTAAAGCGCCGGCGATTACAGGTATTGACTGGAGTGACGGCACTAGTTCTGTAGGCACATCCAACGACTTGTCCGTATCGCCGATTGCTACGACTACCTATACGGTAACGGCAACGATCAGTGGAGGATGTACGGCAACTGCATCAGCAGCAGTTACCGCACTCACGCTGCCAACAGCACCAACGGCTACCAACTCCAGTCAGTGTGGACTTGGTGTTCCAACAGCCTCTGTGGCTTCTACCACAGGTGCTACTACGCCGGTCTTCCGCTGGTACAGCGCAGCGACCGGAGGCACCTTGTTGCAGAACAGCACCTCTACTACTTACACTACGGCAATCAATACTTCCACCGATTTTTATGTGTGTGAGTATGATGGCGCATGCGAAAGCGCACGCACAGCAGTGTCGGTATCGGTAGCTACGCCACCGGCGATTACTATTTCCGGTGATGTAACCATCTGCGCCGGACAATCGACAACACTGACGGTAAGCAGTACGGGTAATGATCCGAACTATAGCTATGTATGGAATACCGGATTCAACGGTGCATCCTACACAGTGACGCCGTCTGCGACTACCACATACAGTGTGGTGGCAACAGATTCCACCGCCGGAGCCAACGCAGGTTGTGTTATCGCATCTGCTCCAATGACTGTAACGGTGAAGCCTTTACCTGGCGCAGTTACGGTTGCTCCATCAGCTGTTACTTCCTGTTACGGCGCAGCTCAAACATTAACGGCATCCGGAGGTTCGATTGCTCAATCAGCAACGTTCGGTGCGGGCACCTTGGTTAACTTAGCATCTAGTACTACTTCTGCTGGTTATCCTGCGCCATTTGGTAACTATTACCAGGGAGCACGTCATCAGTTCTTGTTTACGGCAGCTGAGCTTGCTGCTGCAGGACTGGCAGGTAATCTTACTTCACTTGCTTTTGATGTTCTAACTCCGAATACTACAGCCCTTTCTAATTTTACGGTAAGTGTTGGAACAACAAGCCTTACGGCCTTGACTTCTACTTTGTCGGGCGGCTTGACAACAGTTTATTCTGCCGCTTCATATACGCCATCTGCTACTGGCGGCTATGCGAACAATACGATTACCTTCGCCACGCCATTTGCATGGAACGGTACATCGAACATTATTGTTGAAACTTGTTTTAACAATAGTTCTTACGCTGCCAATGCGGTGTTCAATCAAACAGCTACCGCGTTCGTATCTTCCGCCGTTTATCGTGCGGATGTTTCTACGGTTTGCTCCGGAACCACAGCCACATATACTTATAGTCAGCGTCCAAACATGCGCTTCACTTCCAATGTGACGAATGTATGGAGCTGGTCTCCAAATACAGCATCAACCGCTGCTGTTTCGGTCAGTCCTGTTGCAACAACAACATACACGGCAACCTCTACGATCAACGGTTGTTCGGCCAGTGGAACCGCTACCATTACAGTAAACCCAGAATTAACGCTTACTAATTCTAGTACCAACGTTTCTTGTAATGCTGGCACGAATGGAACCGCGGATGTGGTTGCTGCCGGTGGAAACGGAACGTATTCTTATAACTGGTCAAATGGTGGTACAACGGCATCCCTTACCGGTTTGTCAGCTGGTACTTACAATGTAACGGTTACCGACGGACTGGGATGTACCGCTACTGCCTCAGTAACGGTTAGTCAACCTTCAGCACTATCAGCTTCAGCAGTTCCTGCGGCTACTCTTGTATGCGGTTTGTCTGCCACAACTCCAGTTGTTGTGACTGCAGCCGGTGGTACAACTCCTTATACCGGAGAGGGAACATTTACTCAAAGTGCTGGAACCACTGTGTACTCTGTTACAGATGCCAATGGTTGTATCGCTTCTGCGTCTGTTACAATTGCTACTTCTGATTACGTTATTGCTGCTTCAGTTACGGGTCCTGGCAGTGTATTTCCGACAGGCTCAACCACAGTAGTCTGCGGTGATAATCAGACCTACACCATCGCCCCTACGTCTTCCTGTGATACCATCACTGATGTATTGGTTGATGGCGTTTCCATTGGAGCTGTCACAACTTATACCTTCTCGAACGTAACGGCTGGTCATACGATCAGTGCTTCGTTTGGAACATATGTGTACCCAATGACGGCTACTGCAGGTACGAATGGTTCAGTCACTGGAGCCGCGACTGCTGTTTGCGGAACCAATGTCAGCTACACAATTACCCCTGATGCTTGCTATCAGATTGCAGATGTTTTAGTGGATGGGGTTTCCGTTGGAGCAGTAGGTTCCTACACCTTCTCTAACGTTACTGCTGCACATACCATTAGCGCTACGTTCTCTATTATTTCATACACCCTTACCGCTACGTCATCCACCGGTGGTTCAATCAGCCCAAGTGGAAGCGTGTCCGTAGACTGCGGAAATTCGCAGGCGTTTACGGTCACCGCTGATCCTGGCAATAACATTGACAGCTTACTGGTTAATGGTGTTAACGTAGGTGCCGTTGCGACGTATACCGTAACCAATGTAACTGGTAATGGTACGATTGCTGCTTACTTCAGCTCTTGTTCGAATCCTGCTACTGCAACCGCTCCAGCAACAGCGGCAATATGTTCAGGTACTGATTATGTATTAAGTGGTTCGTTTGGTGGCGGAGCTACCAGTGCTACCTGGTCAACCAGCGGTACCGGAACTTTTGATAATACAGCTGTTGGTACAGGTACCATTTACACACCATCTGCTGCCGATATCGCAGCCGGAACGGTTACGTTGACGCTGACCACCAACGATCCTGATGGAACAGGTGCTTGTCAGATAGCTACTGCTTCTACGGTAGTAACGATCAATACCACTCCTACGGTCAATATCTCGGGTAATTTGGCCTTCTGTGCCGGCGGTTCAACAACATTGACCGCTAATGCTACAGCAGCCAATGCGTATCTCTGGAATGGCGGTTCTACAAACACCTCCATCACGGTAACAGCCGGTGGTAGTTATTCAGTGACAGTTACCGGTGCAGGAAGTTGTTCTGCTTCTGCTTCAGTTACTGTTGTTGAAAATGCATTGCCTGCCAATCCGGTAGTTAGTGCTTCAGGCGCAACCACCTTCTGTACTGGTGGTTCAGTTACCCTCTCCTCCGATTATACCGGTGGCAACTTGTGGAGTAACGGTGCTACTACTGATGCCATCACGGTTTCAGCTTCAGGATCTTTCACGGTGACCCATTCTGATGTAAATGGTTGTTCCGCAACTTCTGCAGCAACGTCGGTTACTGTCAATGCTTCATCTGCTTCTATCAGTGGTCTGCTTGGAATTTGTTCCGGTGGCTCTACAACACTTACAGCTTCTGCATCTCCTGCTGCCGTATCGTATGCATGGGGTGGAGGAGAAACCACTGCTGCTATCACCGCTTCTGTTTCCGGCACTTATTCAGTTACAACAACAGATGCTAACGGTTGTACCGCTGTTGCCTCTGCTACAGTAATTGATGCCTCTTCTTTCACGGCGAGCATTAGCAGCGGTTGCGCCAACTGGGTAGTTGGAAATTCCACCACTTTAACAGCGTCAGCTTCTGTTGCCGGCACCTATACCTATGCTTGGTCAGGCGGCGGTACGTCAGCCACTAAAACTGTAACGGCGGTTGGAACATATACTGTGACGGTTACTGATGCATTTGGTTGCTCGGCAACGGCATCTTTCACGCTTGGTGGTACACCGCTTAATGGAACGTACACCATCGGCTCGGCCGGTTGTGGAAATTTCAGCACACTTGCCAACGCGCTGGCGCATCACAATGCTTACGGTGTAAGCGGTAATGTCATTTTTGACGTTCCTGCCGGTTATACCGAAGCTGCACCTTCCGGTTCAATTTACTCGGTTACAGGGGCTAGTGGTAGTGGAACAGTTGTAACGTACACTACCTCCGCACCGCACAACTATGTTGTTGGTCAGGAAGTTGCTATAACGGGTTCAATAACCCCATCCACCTTCGCTGTGTATGGTGTTGTAACCAGTGTGCCAAGTGCAACCTCGTTCACCTTCGCCGGAACGACCACCGGTTCATCCACCGCCAGCACTGCAATTGCATCCGGCATTGGTGGTTTCAAATTGGAATCTTGTCTGTTGGCAGCCGGTGTTCAAACGGGCCCTTCTCAGACCCTCACTATTCGTAAATCAGGCTCAGGAGCTAACCCTATTCTGACCCATGGTGTTGGTACCACGGCCAATGCGGATGGTGTATTCGTGATTCAAGGTGCAGATAATGTAACCATTGATGGAATCGATATTCAGGAGCCAGCATCTAACACTACTGCAACTACACGCGCTGAGTGGGCTTATGCAGTCCTCAAGTGCGACGGAAGTAACGGTTCTAATGATGTAACGATTCAGAATTGTAATATCGCCCTTACCAAAGCATACACGTCCAACTATGGTGTCTATGTTGCGGGTCATGGCTACGATAACGTAGGTGTCGGCTACAACGTGACCACGGTTACCGGAACAGCACAAGCATCTCGTAATAAAGCGTTGATCCAGAACAACAACATCAACAACGTGTATCAGCCAATTCGTTTGAACGGTAATCCTAGCAGTATTGCTACGACGGGTGAATCTTTAAACGACTCCTTGCATGCTATTATCAATAACACCCTCACCAACTGGGCAGGTTCTTCAACAGGTGCAACGGGTATTTACTATGCGAATAACCGCAAGGTTACCATTCGCAACAATACCATCAACGGTACAACAGGAACGACCGCTACTTTGTACGGTATTAATGCTTCATCAGGTGGTTGGGCTGATATCAGCCGCAATACCATCACGTTGGATGGAAGCTCATCTACCTACGGTATCAACTTATCGTTATCTGCCGGCACAGCTACCAATCCGAATATCGTGAAGGTGGATAGTAACCTCTGTCAGAATTTCATCAACCGCGGTACCAGCTTATTCTATGGAATCTATGGTAGTGCCGGTGGTGATGCTGCCCAGGTTAGTCTTTCCTATAATACTTACACTGGTCATACCCAAACCAGTACCGGTGCCGTGTATGGTTTCTATTTGTTTGGAACGGCTTTAAATGGCACCTTGAACCAGAGTTACAACTCGTTCTCTAATAACAACTTTACCACATCCACAGGTACCATCTATGGTATTTATGGCGGTCAGACTACCGGTAATATGACCTTCAGCAACAACACGGCTAATAACAATATCCTGAATCAAGCCGGTGGTACGGTCTATCTGATCTATACGTCTTCCTCATCAACAGCAACGATTGCCAATAACCAGGTTAGAAATAACCGTCGTAATGTATTGAGTACGGCAACCACTGTTGGCGCTACTTATGGCTTCTACTTATTGGGTTCTCATGCCACCTCTTCGTTGGTCAACAACAACGTAGTGGATTCGCTGTACCACCTTGGTATGCCTGGAACTACCACCACCACCATGTATGGTATTTATTTATCTAATACATCGCCTGGTCAGGTGTTCCGTAATAACCAGGTGACCAACTTGTTTACCACTGGTGCTTCTACAGGTAACCAATCCATGTGGGGTATGTACATAGCTCCTTCTGGTGCGAATGCTGTTTTCCGAAACAACATCGTGTCCGGAATTCGCTCTGCCGCAACCCAGAATGGTGTAATTTATGGTATGCAATTGGCTGGATCAACAACGGCCGGCACCCGTAAGGATTTTGCAGCAAATACGATTTCCAACTTGTCGGCCGGTGGTTCAACCGGTAACATTAGAGGTATCCAGATTTCTGGTGGAACGGAGTGGTATGTGTATAACAACGCTATCAGCCGAATTTCTGCATCATTGTCAGCTCCAGCTTCAATTGGTCAGCAAGTACTGGGTGTGGATATATCCGCTACTACGGCAACAAATGCTTACTTCCTGTACAACAACAGTATCTATCTGACAGGAAATGGTGGCGGAGTAAACTTTGCTACCTCTGGTATTCATGCCAACTCTGGACCTGCACTGACATTGGTAAATAACCTTGTCATCAATAATATCACTCCAGGTACTTCTGCTAACACGGTGGCTTTCCGTCGTTCTTCCGGTACGGCCGGTACGGCGCCTGCGAGCTATCAGGTTGCATCTGACAATAACCTGTTCTACGCAGGTACCCCAGGTGCTACTCGCTTGATTTATGGTGAAGGTGTAACTGCCACACCAACAAATTCTATGCAAACTCTGGCCGCTTACAAAACCTTCATGGCTACGCGTGATCAGAATTCACGTACGGAAGCGAGCACACCTTTTGTAAATGCAGCAACTGACAGTCTTCTGCATATTGCGGCATCTCCTGGAACGTTCGTTGAAAGTGGAGGTAAGCCTTATCCAACTGTTGCACTTGCCAACGATATTGATGGTGGTGTCCGCAGCGCATTGGCACCTGATATTGGTGCGGATGAAGGCAACTTCACCAGTCTTGTTCCTCAGATCACTGTCATCGCAGCATCTCCGGCCACAGGCCAGTGTACAGCAGTCGCTCACGCCATTTCTACTACGGTAGTAGCTGGAGGAAGTGCCATCACCGGTGTAACCTTGAACTATGCCTATAACGGTACCGCTCAGACGCCAATTGCAATGACCAATACGAGCGGCAACATCTGGGAAGCTACCATTCCTGCTGCAACGCCGGTCAACGCATTAGTGACCTGGTCAGTACTTGCTACGGATGGTACTTATTCCTCTGCGGCCAATGGTACTTCGTACCGTGATGCGTACCTCACTGCTGCTACGACAGCGGCTAACGCTACGCCAAGCACCCTGTGTCTCGGTTCTTCTACCAGCCTGTTGGGAGGTTCTCCGAACACCGCGTCTACTTCAATCGGTTCTGCATCTACGTTGTCAGCTTCCAGCGGCTATCCTTCTGCTGGCGGTAACTACTGGTACCAAGATTGGCAGCAGTTTGTTTATACCGCTGCTGAATTATCCGCGGCCGGTATTATGCCAGGCAACATCTCCGGTCTCCGTTTCGATATCGGTGCTGCTGCCAGCCCTGCTGCTGTTGCCGGTTATTCGATCAGCCTTGGTGCTGCGGCTTCCAGCACGGTTACGGGCTTCCAGACGACCGGTTTGACCCCGGTATACGGTCCTACGACCTTTACCACTACTGCCGGTCTTGTTACGCTGAACTTCACCACGCCATATTACTGGAACGGTACTTCCAACATCGTGGTGGATGTTCGTGGAACAGGTGCTTATTCTTCTGCTAACGCAACCGTTAAGTATACTGCGACAGCAACCAATACTGTTGCGTTCTCCTATACAAGTGCAAACAATTCCAACTTCTGGACCAGCAACCCAACGCCTACGTTGTCTGCTAACCGTCCGAACATTGCGTTCCTAGGCGTGATAGGTCCTATCGGCTTCACGACCAGCTGGTCAGATGGTTCTTCCGTCATCGGTACCGGTAATCCTCTCCTGTATACGCCTGCAGCAGTAGGTAGCTACAGTTACATGGCTACCTTCACCGATGCGAACGGTTGTTCCTACAGCTCCACACCGGTTACGGTTACTGTAAATGACAATCCGGTTACGCCTACGGTCACCAATTCATCCCAGTGCGGATTGGCTACACCATCCTTTGTAGCTACCGGCTCTGGTACTGCAGGTCATATCTTCCGCTGGTATCTTGATGCAACCGGTGGTACGCCGCTGGCTAGTCAGTCCAATACCGTACTGATCAACTATCCGGTTAGTGCTACAGACTCCTTCTATGTATCAGAGTACAATCCAACCACGGGTTGTGAAAGCGGACGTGCCATGGCAATCGTTACGGTTTCTACGCCTGATCCTGTAACGGCTATCACTAGCGCTGCTACGGTTTGTCCTGCTACGTTTGACAACAGCACTTCTCAGTTCACCCCGAACGTAACCTTGTCGGTTAATGTCGGTGGAAGCGGTCTTGCTAACTACACCTTCGACTGGTTCCGTGGAACCACGTATGTGGGTAACGGTAGTCCTCAACAGGATGCTCCTTTCCTGCCAGGTACCTATGTCTATAGCGTACAGGCCAACGATGCCGCTGCCGGTTGTGCAACGTCATCCACGGTAACTGTTGTCGTAGAGGCTCCTCCTTCAATCACTTCCGTAACGTCTTCTGCTTCGTCAGTTTGTGCGGGTGGTTCTGTCACGCTGACGGCTACGAACATCGTTTCCGGTCCGAACACACAGCCTACCGGCTATTGTGCGGACGGTGGTTCAACCACGACCCTGGCCGATGAGCAGATCTTTGGATTCACCTTTGGCTCAATGAGCAACATTCAGACTGAAACTTGCGCATCCAACTATGGTAACTACACGGCAACTATTCCTGCAATGGTGGTTAATCGCGGTGATGTGATTCCGTTCTCGGTAATCACCAACGAGTGTGACGGTGCCACGTTCTTCAGCAATGGTTGCTCTATCTGGATTGACTTCAACCGTGACGGAGACTGGGCTGATGCCGGCGAGCGTGTTTACACGACCACCGCAACTACACTATCTCCAAACACCCGTACCGGTACCATTACGATTCCGGCTACGGCATCACTGGGTGTAACCCGTATGCGTGTATTCGTGCTTGAAAGCACTGCTTCGCCTGCCGATCCATGCGCTGCGTTCTCTTATGGGGAAAAAGAAGACTACCTGATCAATATTCAGGTGGCTGGTCCTACGCTGAACTGGTCTTGGTCTGACGGTACCAACAGCCTCGGCACCGGTGCTTCCATCACCGTTGCTAACGCGGCTACTACTACCTACACGGTAACGGCTTCCAATCCTGCGGCTGCGCTGGGTTGTACCAACTCCGGTACGGTGAATGTAACGGCGCTGCCTGTTCCGGTTGCACCGACAGCTACCAATTCTGTCCAGTGCGGATCCAGTGTTCCTACCGCTTATGTAATCGGTACTAGTGGTGACGGTTCTTCTACCTTCCGTTGGTACAACGATGCAGTAGGTGGAACGGCCATTGCCGGTGAGACCGACTCACTCCTTACCTCGTTGATCGTCACTGCGACGGATACCTTCTATGTATCCGAAGTATATGCCGGTACACCTTCTTGTGAAGGCGCCCGCGCCATGGTAATCGTTGAGGTGACTACCCCTGATCCAATTGCGATCACCAATACGGCTGCACCGTATTGCGTAGGCAGTCCGATCACGCTTTCCGTAGCGAACACAGCATCAACACCTGCTAATAACTACACCTTCACCTGGACGGCTTCTTCTGTTGATGCCGGTCTGGTGACTACCGGTGCTAACGCAACAGCTACTCCGGTGGCTGCCGGTACCTATACGTACACCGCTACCGGTGTGGATGGCATCTGTCAGAACGTTGCCTACTTCGTAGCTACGGTAAGTGCCAATCCGCTGATCACCAAAGCAGTGGCGTCTCCTGTAAGTGCAGTATGTGCCGGTACTCCTGTGACGCTGACTGCGCAAAGTATCCCTGGTACTGCAGGTACCGTTACTGTTGGATCCGGAACGTTAACTTCAACAGTGTACGGTCCATACTATGGTTTCTATGGTGGTGCTAAACGTCAGTACCTCTTCACGGCGGCTGAATTGCAGGCGTTGAACCTTGCTGAAGGTGATATCACCTCCCTCGGTTTCAACATCACTGCACATACCGGTCCGTATACCTTCAACGGTTTCCAGATTTCGATGAAGAGCACCACGGCTACTGCCCTGACGTCAACCTATGTAACAGGTTTGACCCAGGTGTTCGGTCCTACGGCAGTTACCTTGCCTGGCGGTGCTACAGTCACCAACCACGTGTTCAATACTCCGTTCTACTGGAACGGTACCTCGAACGTAGTGGTGGAAATCTGCTGGACCAATAACGACGGCGGTGGTTCTTCTGCAAATAGTGCCACCTCTGCGTATACCACTACATCAAGTATCAGATGTATCTACAGTAACATCGACAACAGTACTACAGTATGTGCTACTGCAACCGGTACTACAAGTACCCTGCGCGCTAACGTGATCTTCGGTGGTATCATCGGTACCAATGTGACGAACACGCTCGACTGGAGCTGGTCTCCGGGTTCAGGTCTCGACAGCAATATCGTAACTGTGACACCGGCCAGTACCACAACCTATACGGTAGTGGCTACCAATGCTGCCGGTTGTACTTCTTCCGATACGGTTAATGTTAATGTATTGCCGTTGCCTGCTGCACCTACTGCGGTGGATAATACCATTTGCGGTTTCAATCCTGCTAACGTATCTGTGGTCAGCACGACCGGAGCAACGTCTCCTGTATTTGCGTGGTACCTCGATGCGGTAGGAGGTAGTGCTATTACCGGCCAGACGAATGACTCTCTTGAGGAGTACTATGTTTCCAGTCAGGATACCTTCTACGTATCTGAATTTGACGGTAACTGCTATAGTCCTCGTACTGCAGTTGTTCAGAATGTAACCCTGCCGGATGCGGTAACTGCATCGGTTTCGGATGCGAACATCTGTCTGCCGGGTGTGGCTATTGATCTGACCTCTGCTCAGACGGGCTCTACCAACTCGTATACTTATGCATGGACGGCGATTCCTCCTTCTGGTTCCGGTCTTTCCGGTGTCCAGCTCGGACCTGTGACCACGTTGTTCTCCAACGATTTCACCAGCAGCGTACTTCCTTCCAATGTGACAGTAGCAGGTAATGCTTCTATCACCGGCGGTGTATTGCAGGTGAATCCGAATGCGCTCTCTCAATCCGGTGCCGTTCAAATCACGGCTGGCGGTAACGCTGCGGATACTATCGCTGTAACTTTCGACCTGATCGTGCCTCAGAACGGTGCCGACGGTGTCAGCTACAGTTACTGTAACGACGGTGTATTGACCGGTGGTTCATTGACGAACGAAAGTGGTACCGGTACTAAACTGGCCATCTCTTTCGATTCCTATACTAACGGAGCGAATACAGCGGGTATTTACGTTACGTACCCTCCAGTGAATCAGCCGGTTTCCGGTGGAACAGGCGTATTGGCCTACTCTTCGGATGTGTCTTGGAGAGCATCAGCTGCTCCGGTACAGGTTTCATACAATATCGGTACCACTGGATTGCTTAACCTCTCACTCAACGGTGTTCCGGTATTCACCAACGTTCAACTTCCTGCAGCTTATGTGACAGCTAACAAATCCAGCTGGTCACACTTCTTCAAGGCTCGTACGGGTGGTGTTTCTGAAGAACACTCTATTGATAACATGACGGTTAAAGTGGCTCAGATTCAGTCGCTGCCTACACCTGGCCAGAACATCACGGTAACACCTACCGTTGCCGGTAACTATGTGTATCAGGTAACTGCTACAGATGGTGCTTGTGCTACGATCTCAACGGTTTCCGTAACGGTTAACGATCCTGCTCCTGCAATCCTCGCCGGTTCGGATGTAACTGTTTGCGATGGCGGTAATGTCACCTTGAATTCATCCAGTGCCGGACTTATTCCAGCCCTTCGCTTCTCTGAAGTATTGTGGCAGGTAAATGCTGGTACCGGAAATACTGGAGCTGGAATTCCTTCATGGACTTCAACCTGGTACAATGCCAACGGTGGTACAACGATGGATATGATCGAGATCACCAACCTTGGCTCCAGCCAGGCAACCTCTGCCGGTGTGACGATTGAAATGTGGAACTCAGCATCGACTACCTCCGGTCTTCCTGCCTACGTCTACACCATTCCTGCAACGGCACCTTTGATGCCAGCTGGCGGATTGTTGTACTTCACACACTCCGGATCTACAACGGTTACTGATTTGACGAATAATTTCTACGCTCGTGGAATCTCCTCCATTGATAATGGTTCTGGTACAGCGGCGGGTATGATCATGCGGAAGAACGGCGTATTGATTGATGCTGTTGCAACCAGCGGATACACCTTCCCTGCTGCAGCCGGCATTACAGCTGCCGATTGGTCAGGATCGCTTACTTCCAATTCTGGACTCTCCGGTTCTATACTTGTAGCTGCAGACAACAACACAGCAAGTGCGTGGGTCAACACCAGTGCGTTGCAGACCGCTTCTGTTGGTACGTTGAATACAGGATTGGTTGCTAACCTGCCTTCACTTGGCACGGTATCGTGGACATCCATTCCGTCAGGATTTACGGGTACGCAGGCCACTTCGACCTTCGGTCCGATTACAGCTGTTACCAGCTTCGTAGTCTCCTTTGACAATGGTACTTGCCAGAGTTATGACACGGTAGTCGTAACGCCGCTTTCCTTCCCGGATGTGGCCAATATTACTGCCAGCGTTGACTCAATTTGTACCAGTGGTAGTGCTACCTACACGGCTATCAACATCACGCAAGGTGCAAGTGTACAATGGCAGTACTACAACACGGCTACGTCTTCCTGGACGAACATTACGGATTCTACCCGTACTACTTTGCTCACGGGAACTATTGCACCGGTGTTGGGTGATTCAACGATCATCTATCGACTCCTGGCTTCCTGTGGTGTTAACTCCACGGCATCCCGTGTAGACACCTTGCAGATTCTGAAACCATTCATTGCATCCGTAACGAATGATACCGTTTGCGGAACAGGAATCGTTGATCTGGCTGTTGTTGGAAATGGAACTATCAATTGGTATTCCACCTCAACGTCGACTGGCGTGTTGTATTCCGGAGCTACATTGTCCGATACGATCGTGTCCAATACAGTATTCTGGGTACGTGCTAATGTTGGAACCTGTTTGGATCCAGCAGGTCGTCAGCCGGTGTATGGTGTTGTTAATCCTGCCCCTGAAGTGTCAATCACAGCTTCTCAGACTATCTGTAATGGTGAGGCGCGTACGTTAATAGCATCGTCTGCTCTTGATTCTGTCAATTACTATACCTACACCTGGACACCAGGAGGAGTAGTTAACGACAGCATTACGGTGACTCCTTCTACGACGACCACCTATACTGTGGAAGCCGTTGGAGCGGGTGGTTGTAACACTTTCGCAACGTCTACGGTCAATGTTAATCCATTGCCGAACATCATAGATGTTACTGTTTCTGAGGATACAATCTGTAATGGTTCAAGTACCACGCTCACGCTGAACGAGGGCAACGTATTTGGTCCGCAGAGCCTACCTGCCGGATATTGTGCAGATGGTGGTTCAACGACAACTTTGGCCGATGAGCAGATCTTCGGATTCTCCATGGGTTCTATCAGCAACCTGAACCAAGGTGAAACGTGTACTTCAAACTACACGGATTACACCTCAACCATTGCACCGTTGACGGTTAGTCTTGGTCAAACCCTTGGCTTCTCCTTAGTTACGGATGAATGTGATGGTGTCACCTACTACTCCAGTGGTATGGCGATTTACATCGACTATAACCGTGATGGTGATTGGGATGACAGCGGCGAGTTGGCTTATACAACCACGGCGACTACAGTTTCTCCGAACACACGCACGGGAAATATCACTATTCCTACTACGGCTAATCTCGGCTGGACGCGGATGCGTGTTAAGGTTCAAGAAAGTGTGGCAAACCCACTTCCATGTGCTGCCTTTAGCTATGGTGAAGTGGAGGACTACATTATCAACATCTCTGGTGCTGGTGGTACCTACGTATGGCAGCCGGGTAACTTGAGCGGACAGTCCGTAACAGTTTCTCCATCTGTCAGCACTGACTACACCGTTACGGTGACCAACGTCTTCGGATGTACCGGAACTTCAAGTGCTCATGTTGAAGTACTTCCTTTCACCGCGCCTTCCATCACCGCTTCCGGCAGCACTACGTTGTGTACGCCTGAGACGGTTACTCTGGATGCTGGTGCAGGTTACGATTCATACAGCTGGTCTGATGGTACCACACAAGTGGCTACCACCCAGTCCTTCACCACAGGTGTTGCAGGTATCTACTCGGTAACTGTTGCTAACCTGAATGGTTGTTCTGCAACGGTTTCTGATACGGTAACGGTGTACAACTTCACCACTCCGGTTATCAATGCTTCCAAAGGAACCATCTGTACAGGTGCTGACTCTTCTACCTTCTCGTTGACCAGCGCTTATGCCGGTTACCTGTGGTCTACCGGAGCTACTTCACCTACGATCACCGTAGGCGATACCGGTACCTACTCGGTCACCGTGACCTCTGTGGATGGTTGTACGGGTACGGCGTCCTTCACCCTCACCGGTTCCCCGGCTCCGATTGCTCCGGTCATCAACGATGCGGATGTGATCAACTACTGCTTCGATGGTGTAACTCCTGGCAGCTACCTCTTGTTGGCTGACGGATGGGGACAATCTGTAAGCTGGAACGATCCGGGTGGTTCTACCGATGAGTATGTGTTCCTGAATGTAGGTAACGGTCCGGGTGAATACCCTGTTGGTACCTATACGATCATCATTACTGCTCAAGGTTCCGGTGGTTGTATCGCAGCAGATTCTGTGACCTTTAATGTACTGGCCACTACGGCTTCGACCACCACAGAGGCGGCATGTAACAGTTACGATTGGAATGGAACTACCTACACCGCTTCCGGTACGTATACTTATACGGTAACCGCCGGAAATGCGCAGGGTTGTGATTCTGTAGCGACGTTAGTGTTGACGATCAACACGCCTAGCAGCAGTACTACGACAGAAGCGGCTTGTAATAGTTACACTTGGAATGGCACGACCTATACGGCTTCAGGTACCTATACCTGGAACGGAACCGATGCCAACGGATGTGACTCTACAGCAACACTCGAGTTGACGATCAATACACCTAGCACCAGCACGTCTACTGAGACGGCTTGCGACAGTCTGGTTTGGAACGGAACAACCTATACGGCTTCCGGTACCTATACCTGGTCTGGCACGAATGCTGCGGGTTGTGACTCAACGGCTACGTTGGTACTGACCATCGACAACAACTGCGGTGGTTCCGGCGTGACCTTGAATCTGAACATGTTCCTGCAAGGTTATATGGATCTGTTTGCTACTTCACCTGCCATGGTACCGGTACTGGCTAATCAGTTGGTTGTCGGCGCGGTAGGTACAGAAACGGATACAGTTACCGTGACCTTGTACGATGCAATCAGTACCTCGACGGTAATTGAAAGTGTTCAGGGTATCCTGATGACGGACGGTACGTTGAGTGCGACCTTCGCGAACGCGTCGGCCGGTTCCGATTACTACATCGGCGTAACGCATCGTAACTCACTGGAAGTCTGGAGCGCTGCACCTGTAACCTTCACTGCTGTCACCAGCTACAACTTCACCACCAGCCTTGCTCAGGCTTGGTCAATCGGTCTGGATCCGATGGTAGAAGTTTCCACCGGTGTATTTGCACTCTGGACAGGTGACTTGAACCAGGATGACTTCATCGATGCTTCTGACTTCATTATCTACGATACTGATAATGCTGCAGGTCTGTTGCTCGATTATTACGCTACCGATATGAACGGTGATGGTTTCGTGGATGCTTCTGACTTCACGATCTACGATTACAGTAACTCTGTAGGTCCGTTCTTTATCCAACCATAATTAACAGCTGTAACGGGTTCGACACATCAACTGGTGTGTCGGACCCGGTACGGTTTACTTCAAAAGAAAACCTAACAAGTAGTAATAAAGAATTAATCTTCCAATAACCACTATTAGCGTTTCCTTTCCGTTTTTCGGGCAGGATAAAGTGAACACACAGCAATCCATAGAAATCAATCAAACCAAATCAAATCAATAACATGAAAACAACACCTACTAAAAACGTACGAGGCTGGTGGCTATCGCTACTCTTCGTATTAGTGTTTGGATCGGTTGGATATGCACAGATCGGGCAGATGTCGCTCCAGAACTGTGAAGCCACCGCTGCCAACAGGATTGAGTTTGACGTGTACTACAAGAACACGACGACCAATTCGGTACAGTATAACTCTACGGTTATACGTATCAATTACAACGCGGCAATGATGCCGGCAACCGGTCAGTTCACCTCCTTGGCTTGGGGCTATGTAGGCGGAGCTACCTTCCCCAATTCCTGGCCGCCGATTAACACCCCGACCTTTACAGTAAGTAATGGTACAAATCCGCGCTTTTTGACAACCTCAACCGGTACGGGTATTTATTTGAATGGAACTTCCTGCGCTGCACCAAATATCGCTGCGGGCGATTCCATTAAATTGGGTCGATTCTTTTTTCAGGTGAATGGCGGCACGTTCGTTGCAGGCCAATCGGCCGGTTTCGTATTCAATACCGGTGCCAACCTAGTAGGTTACAACAATTGCGCCTCTGTAACGTCCAGTTTCTTACCGGCGAAAGTGACCTATTGTAACCTGACTATTCCTTCTGCCTGTACAGTTTCTGCTACTACTTCTGCTACCAACGCTACCTGTTCCGGCTCCAGTAATGGTTCGGCATCAGTGACGGCCAGCGGATCTTCTCCGTTCACCTATCTTTGGAGTAACGGGGCTACAACCTCTTCCATTTCCGGTGTTGCACCCGGAACTTATTCTGTTACGGTTACCGCTACCGGTGGCTGTACCACCACTTCTTCTGTAACTGTTGGTTCCAACGGAACTACGGCTACCAATAACAGCACTGCTTCTTCTTGCGGTAGCTATACATGGTCCGTTAACGGATCTACGTACACCCAGTCCGGTACGTATTCTTCAGTTTCAGGTTGTACTACCGATGTACTTACCTTGACCGTTACTACTCCTCCGTCACAACCTACCAATTTGGCTTGTTACGAGACGGCTACCTTTAATCAGGCAACCTGTTCATGGGATGTAACCGGCACTCAGCCTGCAGCTCCGACCGGACTTGCTTGCTACGAGACCGCTAGCTTCAATACCCAGACCTGTTCTTGGGATGTAACCGGTACGCAGCCTGCAGCACCTACGAATCTGGCTTGTTATGAAACAGCGACCTTTAACGGTACGACTTGTCAGTGGGATGTAACCGGCACTCAGCCTGCACAGCCTACGCTGGCTTGCTACGAGACTGCTAGCTTCAACACCACGACCTGTTCATGGGATGTAACCGGTACGCAGCCTGCAGCACCTACGAATCTG
>Ga0256306_1000009_pt1 | contig 24736 bp, 21 predicted proteins | sample ColtaT_17_FD_183663 | JGI IMG/M metagenome (GOLD analysis project Ga0256306, IMG submission 183663) | Metatranscriptome of freshwater microbial communities from Columbia River, Oregon, United States - Colum_Law_RepC_8d (Metagenome... | ecosystem: Environmental > Aquatic > Freshwater > River... | reverse complement strand
GCAACCAGTGCAGAAAGAATCCAGAGCAGATCTTTACGTGAGCGAATCGATGCAAGGGTCAGCACAAGTGCAGCCTGAATCTTCACGAAATAGAGGAACCGATCCAGCGACCAGGGTTGCGCGTGGTGAACCAGGGTGGACAGCGTCACAACAAGCAGAAAGGGAAGAAAAACGGCATAGCGCTTCAAACCCAGAGCAAAACTCGCCTTTGCACTGAACATGACAGAAATCAGCAGCACCGCGAAGTAGATCGCAGCCCAGGGAAACTGGGCTGCGAATCCAAACGCGAGCTTGTGGAAGCTGCCAACGCTGATCACGATATAGATGGCGGCCGCCAGCACAGGCCGGGCCAGTGCAAACGGCATCGCTCCGAGAAGAACGACAAGCAGCAAAAGATCACGCATGCTGTTGCCCCATCCGGTCGTCGGTTGCCATCAGTTCTTGAATCAGCTGATCCAACTTGCCCAGACTGGCCGGCCATGTTGCATGCTGACGGATGGCTCGACGTCCCTTGAGTGACAGCCTTCTTCTTTCAATTGGCGAGTCGAGCAGCCAAACACAGGCATCAGTCACCTCGTCGACCTGATCTGCTGTGAGAACACAGGCAGCCAACTCAGGATCGAGCGCCGCTGCACATCGCCGGGATGTGACAACAGGAACCCCCATAGACATAGCCTCCAGAAGTTTGTTTTGCACTCCACGCGCAATTCGCAAGGGAGCCACCATCGCCGCCGAGCGTCCAAGATAGGGGCGTACATCCGCAACAGTCCCGGTCACCTCAACCCCCTGAATACGGTCAAGCGCTTTCACACGACTCGAAGGGTTCGCTCCGATGATCAGAAATCTGGCCTCTGGGTAGCGGTTCAGTACACCCGGCCAACAATGCGCGACAAACCACTCAACGCAATCGACATTCGGCAGATAGTCCATGCGACCAACGAAGCAGAATTGGAGCGGATTGCTCTCCTGCGAGACTGGAGCGAAGTAAAAGCGATCGACGCCGTTGGCGAACCAATCTGCCTTGGAAGCCTCGGGACAAATCATGCGCAGCGATTGCAGTTCAGACGGTGTCGCCACGGAACTTGCCGACACGCGACTTGCGAGCGAATGCTCGAGAGCGTTGACCAACCGGGCTTCACGCCGATACACCCAACGCATCACGCCGACGGACTCACTCGAAAAGATTGACCACTTCATGGAGTCCATGTCACAGAAATCCATCAAGACCTTGCAATCCGACCTCACCACCAAGGGACCGATCGACGAGGAATGCGCGATGATCAGATCAAACCTCTCCGATGCCAGCAGCGTTGTCATCGCAGCCCGCACTGGCGGAAGACAGAAATATGACTCCGAGAGTGAACGGCCTGATAGCCAGCCGAGGCCGAGTGACAACACAGTTTGGAACCGACTCACGGAAGGTGCCGTGCAATGCGACACCCTTTCGCGCAGCTCAGCAAGGCCCGCACGCTCGTGCTGAGTGCGGGTCATCGAGAACACATGGACTTCATGCACTCGCTGCAAATGCTCGATGATCTTGAGCGCACGAATCTTGCCTCCACCGTCTGCTGGGTATGGGAATCGATGACAAACGAACAGGATCCGCATGGCTTACGACAACGATTTGGAGCGTTTATTCGACTCTGCCAGTGCGTAGGCGGTTCGATACTTTTCTACGCTTTTTGACCAAGTACGCTGTGTTTCGATGAACCTGCGTGCGTTGGAACGAATTTTCTGCCCGGAGTCGGGGAGCGCCAGGCAACGCTCCAACGAAGCGCACAAATCCGAAAGATCATTCGCCTTGAATAAAAATCCGGTTTCTCCATCGACGACCAACTCTTTATGACCTCCGACGTCTGAAGCGAGGAAAAGGCGTCCCTGTGCCATCGCTTCCAGCGGTTTCAGCGGGGTTACAAGCTCTGTCAACCGCATTGAGATTCGTGGGTAGACGAGGATGTCCACGACGGAATAGAACCGTCCCACATCTGAGTTGGGCACTCGTCCTGTAAACACGATTTCATTGACCAGACCAAGACGCGCAGCTCGGGATTTAAGTTGTGCTTCCTGCTCACCGCCGCCGACCAGGAGCAGTTTTATTTTGTGACCACGATCGATCAGTGCCCTGAGCGCATCGATGAGAAAATGCAGGCCCTCGTAATGATAAAAAGAACCGATAAAGCCAAGGACAATATGGCCATCCAGCGCGAGCTTTTGGACAAGGTCTCTATCTACGGGGGAGTCGGCCTTGAATTTTTCTGGGTTGACAGCATTCGGTATAACCGTGAGCTTGGCAGCCGGAACTCCTCTGCTAACGATATCGTTTCTCAATCCCTCGCAGATCAGCGTCACTGCATCTGCACGCTTCACAGCCCAGGTCTCAAGCATTCTGCTCAGCATATATCGTGGGCCGTCCTGGCGGATCGTTCCGTGATCAACTGCAGCATCTTCCCAAAACGCCCGAATTTCGTATACGACTGGTATATTCAGTTTCTTTCCCGCTGAAATCGCTGGCAACGCATTCAGCACAGGCGAATGAGCATGGATGACATTGGGCCTGATCTCTTCAGCCAATTCCAGAATCCTGTGTTTCGTGAGTCTGATCTGAGTCAGCAGTGATTCAGCTCCAGTTGCAGGAGTGCGATAAAAGCGCAGATCTGAAAAATCCTCAGTCAGAACTTCACATTTCCCTTGCTTGGGGGTCGTCATCATATAGGGTTGCCAGCCAATCCTCATCTGCTCTCTGACGATGGCCTCAGTGCGAAAAGTGTAGCCGCTATGCAGAGGGAGGGAGTGGTCCAGTACGTGAAGGATTTTCATCGCCGCCTTCCTTTCAATGGCCAGTCAATTTGCAAAATATCAGTTTGCGGAGTTTCTTCGTGTATCATCAATTACTGGCGGATAATCAGATAGACCCTGTCTTATTGATACTGATTCATCCCAAGCGAGACGAAGAGACAACGGATAACGACTCGACCAAAAGATTGACCGGATGAGTCCAGCTGTGATTGTTTGCATAATCCAGAATCGGCTGCTTTCGCCAATCCTTGCGCAACGAATCATATAGGGCCGCTCTGAATGATTCCGGCTCCCAAAACGGTACCACTACCCCGAGCTCAGGTCCGCTGACGACTTGTGAATTCCCACCGACATCGGTTGTCACCACTGGCAATCCACAAGCCATTGCCTCAAGAAAGACGTTAGCCCATCCCTCATGGGCGGTAGCCAGCGCAAATACATCTCCTGCACTGTAGGCCCACCGCATTTCGTCCGGAGCAATTGCGCCGGCAAACACAACCTCCGCGGCCACCTCGCACTGTTGGGCAAGCATTCTTAGCGATGGCCCGAGATCCTCCTGGGTGGTACCCGTGCCAACAATCAGTAAGCGCGCCTCAGGAAACGATCGGTGCAGGTCAGCAAACACGGGAATCAGCCTCTGAAAACCCTTTCGCTCGACCAACCACCCTGCACTGACGATCACCTTGTGGTTTGAGTCAAATCCAAAACGCTGGCGCGCCGTCTTTCCATCGACAGGGAAAAATCGCTCAAGATCCACGCCATTACGAACGACCTGCATCCTGGACTCAGGCTGCCCCAACCTTATTCCCACATCACGTTTGAGTGCCTCGGAGACAGCAAAGATTCGACTCGCTTTGCTCAGTGCCTTTCGCATTGCAGGCTCACGTGATGTACCTATCAGCCATTCATCCTTGCTACCGCGCAGCGTAATAGTTAACGGCAGTCCATGCCTAGATGCCAGCAAACTCGCCGCATAACCGTCTGGGTATACGAAATGAGCATCCAAAACAGTCGGATTAAATTCGGTCTTGAGTCGATCAAGCGTTCGTGAACTGCCAATCGCCATCATTCGTCCATCGAGTCCTTTGAAAAAAGCAGGAAGACTGAAAAATCTAGGCCGATAGACGGTGATTCCATCGATGACTTCCACCTTAGCTCCCTTTGGCCTGAAATTGGGTCTGAACAGCCGGATGAGCTTATCGAAAGGTGACCAGGCTTGAGGCGAAACCACGACGATAGGCATGTATTTCGCCACTCGAAACATTCGCTCTTTAATGAATATTCCCGCCTGGGGTGAAACGCGAGATGGAAACAGACTGGAATACACGATAACGCGCGGAACAAGACTCATCTCGCCGCAGCTGGTCTGCTTGCCGCAGCTGGTCTGCTTGCCGGAGCTGGTCTGCTTGCCGGAGCCCACGCCATCAAAGATCTCCTGCCAAGACGCAGCCATGACTTGAAACGAAAAATGCCTGATGGCATGGTGCCGATTGGCCAGCCCCCACGCAGAAATTGAGTCAGGGCTGTTAAGCAAAGAAACCAGGGCGCCTTCAATTGCTTCGGAACTGCGCTCGACAACTCCTGCACCCTGAATATCAGGCAAACTTTTTTTTACATCACCCACATCCGTTGCAATGACCGGAAGTCCACTGAGCATTGCCTCTATCATGGAAATCGGCAATTGCTCGGTATCGGACGAGAGTACAAAAACATCGAGTTTCTTGAGAAAAGAAGCCGTGTCCTTTACAAATCCATGGAATTCGACAAATTTCTCGATACCCAATTGCCTGCAACGCTGTCTAAGGTCAAGTTCAAGATCGCCGTTGCCGCCTATCATCAATCGCGCCGGCAACCCAGCGCGAACCCCCACGAATGCATCGATCAGGCGATCCAGCCTTTTTTCGTGACGCAAGCCTGCAAGTGTGCCAATCACCCATTCCCTGCTGGCGTTTGGGACAGGCTTTCCATTCTTCGAAGGGGGCTCGGGTTTGAATTTTTCGGGGTCTACGCCATTCGGTATGACGGAAAGTCGGTCGGACACAATTCCCCACTCGCGGCGGGCAATCTCTTCGAGTGTTCTTGAGGGCACGACCATGCGAGACTTCATGAACCCAAAGACAGCACGTCGGATCATCGACCTTCTATGCAATCGACGGCCCGCCTCATCAGGTCCGAACCCGTCTTCGACTGCCACGTGGGGAATCTGTGTCCCCAGGACAGCGATGGCCCAATCGACTGCGCCCCAGTTGTAGGTGAGAAGCCGGTCGGGTGCATGCTCCAGCACCCAGCGGCGGATGCCCCGCCAGTGAAGCACTCCGCTCATCAATGCACGCCCATCAATGCCGCTGACAGACCTATCCGCCTCAATCATGTCGAGTGCAGAAAGGTCCCCGGACAAGCTGACGATGAGGTGCTCATCCGAGGAAAATCCAGCGTTGATGAGCGCCACCAAACGCGCCTGTGAGCCTCCAAGGCTGAAGGTCGGAAACACGTGGAGCAGTCGTGCCATGTCTAGAGATCGATACAACCTCAAACCTGAGGTCGATACCCCTCCCGGGAACGAAAAACCAGATTTTCAGGCCATTTCAGGTCTGGCAGGAGGAAATGCCGCCGATATCCGCCAGACGGTCGGTGAAACTGCGAGCCTTTTGTCACAAACTGCACCACTTCGTGAGCCTGCCATCGGCGTTCGATGAGACTCTTTACTGCTCCCCATTGGCTTGAGACCAGTCTGAGTTGCTGGCCTGCGAGCCTTGGACATCAGATTGTGACGCTTCCCCTGACCGAGGAATCGCATGCACGATGTGTCATTGGCCGACGTGCGATGAGCCGCCATGGCGGGTTGGTACAAAGCCGCGTACTTGCTTTCAATCAATCGCTCGATACCGCATGGGACCAGGTTTTCGTTGAGTACAACGGATTTTTCGATGCAGATCCCGCACACTTTCCCGCTTTGCTCGAAAGACTCTTGGAGCGTCTGAAGCATGACCCGCACTGGGACGAATTTCGCCTCGCAGGCCTGACTTCACGCGATGCTCAAGCAACGATTCACCTAGGCAACCAATACGGGCTGGACGTCCGTGTAGTCGATACAAGGCCAACCTTCGCGCGGCAGCTCGCTCGGGACCGGATGAAAGGCAGCACCCTGTTCGGGCTATCGGCGAATACACGAGCGCAGATCCGTCGATCCCGCCGCTTGATCATTTCGACTCTTGGACCGATTCAGCTTCAGCACGCCACAAGCGTTGAGCAATCAATTCAGTGGTTCGATGAGGCCGGCTCCTGGCATCGACGCCGCTGGGGAGATCGGTCAGGACGTAAGAGCAGCAGCGGGTTTGATAACCCCGCGTTCGTCCGGTTTCATCACGCGCTGATCAGATCCGCCCATCCTTCCGGCCAGGTGCGCTTATGGCGTGTATCCGCGGGTTCGAAAGCATTGGCTTGGCTATACAACTTTCGCATCGACCAGGTCGAGGCGTTCTACCTGGGTTCCTGGGACCCAGACCTCGACCCCGGAATGCGTGCGGGACTCATCGCACATCAGGAGGTGATGGACGCGTGCCTCGAGGAGGGGGTCGAGACTTACGACTTCATGGCAGGTGACAGCCGGTACAAGCGCCAGCTTGCCAACGAATCCTCAGAGTTGCACTGGCTGATCATGCAGCGCCCCCGCTGGCGGTTCACCGTCGAAGATCAACTTAGGAAGCTCAAGCACTGGCTCCTGCGCGACCGGCTGCCTGAAACCTAGACGCACGGCAGCTTTTGGGCCATCTCGGCCATGACACGTCTTGCATGGACAAGCGAGGGGGAGTCGGAGGCTACTGCGTCCTGCGCGTCGACCGGGAGGCTCAGAACGTGCATGCAGGAGTGATCTCCCAGACCTCGAATCAGCGCCCAGGCGGTCAGGAGTTTGCCACCCAGCTCTGAGGCGGAAGAATCTCCTGAAACGACGTACCACGACCACATCAATCGTCGCTGAGCCCCTCGGGCCAGCAGCATCTCCTGGACCGGATGATGCTGCCCATCCGCCCCACCTTTATGTCGCTCCGAGCGCAGCACAGTCCATCCATGCCGTTGACGATCAGGGGCAGAACTATTGCTCCAGGCAATCATTTCGTGGCCTACGGTCTGATCTGCAAAATAGGCGCTGGTCACTTCAAGCCCCACCAGCGATCCAGAAGCTGGATCGGGGTACCTTGTCATGACCATCTCGCGAGCGCCCTCAATCTGGGGTGGGGCCTCGAGATGAGTATCGACCCCCTGCCCTACGATCGCTTCAAATTGCGCCTGTAAACCCGAGCGGGGCGTGACCTGCGTGATGTGATGCTCAAAGACAGGAACGGCGGCCACTGCGACGAGCGTCGCAAGCCAGACCAAGCGCGCACCACCCTGCGACGAGGACAACTCGAAGCGGGCGGGCTCAAGTTCGGCAGACTTCGTGTCTGTTGAATCGAGCACGTCTTCTTTCCATCGCCCCCCCATCCAGAACAGCCCTCCCATGACCAGTCCAAAGAAAACCCAGCCGTACCAGACATGGTCATCACCGGTTCCGTAACGCATGTTGCTTAGATGTCCGATCATGACCACCAGCCACGCGCGGGCCCAATTGCCCACCAGTGCCAGAACGATCGCCGCAACGAAAAAAGCGAGTCTCAGACGCCAGGATCGGAAATTCAACCAGGAGAACAAGGCACCCAGCATGGCTGCCGCGAGAACGTAGCGCAGCCCACTACAGGCCTCAATCACCGACCATTGACCCGTGGGCAAGGTAAACAGCATGCCTTCCCGAAAGACAGGTAATCCGACCGCTCGTAACGCGGTGATTGTTGCCGTTGCAGTGGCCTCCATCAGGGGGGCATTGAGCGCATCACCCGCAGGCACCATGAAAAACAGAAACGCCAGGGGAAAGATCAGGGTACGTACTACGGCCGTACCGAGCGCCAACCCGGTCAGACCCCAAAGAATGACGAGCAGACCGTATTGGGCTACGACGTTGACGCGGGCCAACTCAGCGACCAGCCAGGCTGCACCGCCCAGCGCAACGATCGGCAGTCCTGCCCAAGACACCCGAGGTTGTAAAGCGAGCCACTGATCCCGAATCCGCCAGATCAGCCAGGCACTGATGGGGGCCACTACCAGGCCATGACCGTAGGTTTCGGACTGCATCCACACGCGAAACATCGCTGCCCAGGTCTCATGAAAACCAAAGGCCAGCACCCCGGCGATGACCAGCAGACGCAGGGACGCAGCACGCCAGGCAGCGTTCAAGTCGGAGGCAGCGGACGAGGACAGCATCGGGGAAGTCTAGCCGGAGACCGTACCGCCATACCGTGCAGGAGTTTGCATTCGAACGGCGACACTGACCCGGATGGGGACAGCCTTCGCACTCGACATCCGCCGAAGCTGCGGTTCCGTCTGCCAAGACCGAGCCAACAGCGCAATCGCCTGCCCCGCAATTGGTACGCGCAGCGGCACCGCGTAGTCGATCTGCAGCCTGAGGATGTTGGCTTGCAGCAGGGTCTGGCCGGAGCGACTCCCGACTGGCTGGCCGTTCGAGGCTACCGGCCGTGCGCTGTGGGGCAGGGTCTCGGTCGAGCGGACCCGCAAGGCATCGTTGGGAATCTCTCGCTGGCCTGCAAGGGGTTGACCGTTGGGGTCGATGGCGGGCACTGCCCAATCGGCAAATGCGGATTCGTCAGGGGCGAGTTGCGTGATGCGCAATTGGCCCAAGGCCAGTGCCTGGGCCAGATGAACCTGGGTGCGCACCGGTGCAGTCAGCGCATCTTGGGTCTGCTCGGCACCGACCCACCAAGGCGCCAATCCCCTGGCCAAGCCCTGCAAAGCTGCTGAAGGATCGGCGTGCGCCACACTGGCCGAACGCGCAGCCTCCAAAGCTCCGAGTCGCAGAGCCTGCCTGGCCTGCATCAGCAGGACCAGCTGCAAGAGCACCAGCCCAGCAAAGAGTACGACGGGCGCCGCGATCAGGAGTTCGACCATGCCCTGGCCGCCCGACCCCTTACGACGGCGAATCGCATCGGGTTGAACCATGCCCTTGTTTGATGACGCCTTGTCTGTGGAGTTCTTGATCTCCGATCCTCGCCCTTCGAAATGTTCGACGGCAGGCAGCTCGGGCAGCGGGTCGGCATGGACCTGCTCAACCAAGCCACCGCGGGCACGCTGGATCGAAGAAACCGGGTCGAAGTTAGGGCTGCTTTGCGTTACTCGAGTCAAGGGCTCAGAGGCGGGCCACCGACGCAGCGCTTCGGACGAAGCGTCCGGCGATCGCCCGCGCTTGGGTAAGGGTCGATCGGGCCGCGCTCTCGCCACGCGACGGGGCCGACCAGCCCAGCGGTCAACCGTCCAGGGCTCGGGAGAGGCTTGAGCCTTGCTGGGCCGCCAGAGCCCGGCCATCCCAGTCAACAGGATGCTGATCAAACCCAAAGCAGAGCGACGAGACCTATCGCGTGAACCACTCATGGTCGCACCTCCATCATGAGGACCCGGCTTCCCTCGCGCAGGCCGAGACGCCAGGCTTCACCGGCCGCAAATTCGATCACCGCATTCGAACGGGCACACCACAGCACCCGACCCGCAGGGACATGGCGCTGAACGGCCAGCACCTGACCAAAGACATCGAGGAACACCACATCAATGGGCCGACGCATCCCCAGGGTGTGAACGGCTGCACAGGCGCTCAGCAGCAGACCGCAGCCCGAGGGCAAAGGCCGGCGACCCAGCAAGCCGATCAGACGCGCCCACGGCGTTCGGGCATGCACCACGCCGACCAGCACCAGTCCACTCATCGCAACAGCCCCTCTTGCACCAGACGGACAGCGACCGGGAAAAAGAGCAGCAAAAATGTGCAGGGAAAGATGAAGACCAGGAGCGGGAACAGCATCTTGACGGGTGCCTTCATGGCAGCCTTCTCCGCTCTGAGGAACCTCTCCTCACGCCGCTGATCGGCCTGGGCCCTCAACACGGGCCCCAGGCTGCTTCCCTGCTGCTGGGCCGAAATCATGGCGGCCACCCAGTTGGCAATCGCAGGCAGATCGATTCGAAGTGCCATGCCGCGCAAGGCTTCGGCACGTGACACGCCCGATCGAACCTCCTGAAGGGTGCGTCTGATTTCGTCACGCAAGGGGCCTTCGGGGCCTTTTTCAGCCGCATGGCTCAGGGCCGCGGCCAGTGATGCTCCGGACTCGACGCTCAGGGTCAACAGATCGAGGACAAAAGGCAGATGCCTGAGCAGGGCGCGCTCCCGAGCGATTCTTTTGAGGCGCAACCACCGCTCGGGCCACCAGGCGCCCAGTACAGCAGCGATCAGCCCAATCCAGAGCATCGATGCGCTGGTCAGGCCCTGCTGTTCTTCGATTGACAGTGACCGAATCAGGGCTAACACCAGTGCAGCGGCCAGGCCGAGCCCCAAAGCGCCCATCGCGAGCACCACCCGCCAGGCGAGGATCTGACCCGCATGAAAGTCGGCCTGCAGACCACTTCGCACAATCAGAGCGGCATCGCGATCGAGCAACGCCCTGCCCCATCGGGTCTGAGACCAGGGAAGAAGACTGCGCTCGACGACAGTGAGCCAAGGTCGCAGCCGATGTAGCCCGCCCGATGGCCATCGAGTCGCAGAGGGGCTGGGCCCGCTGGCCTCGGATTCGGAGGGTCGCGGCCCCCCCCAGACCAACCCCCAGAGGCAGGCAGCGGCCAGCCCCCCCAGTCCGATCACAGCCCACGGTACAGGATCGGAGAGCATCAGACCTCCACCTCGGTGATACGGCGAATGAAATGAAGTCCGCAGGCCTCGAGCAGTGCCACCGCGACCATCAGCAATTGACCGGGCCAGGTGGTCCATAGTGCCTGCATGGCCTGGGGCTCGATCACGAAGAGCGCCAGGCCCACCGCCAACGGCAGAGCGACCATGACCCAGCCTTGCAGCCGACCTTGCGCAGTGAGGGCGTCGATTCGCCCCTCCAGCGCCGCCTTGCGACGCAAGGTGTCTGCCAGCCGATCGAGAGTCTGCGCAAGTTGCCCGCCAGACTCCTGGGAAATTCGAACCGCCGATACGAACAGGGACAACCCTTCGCTGGGAGCGCGATGCGCGAGCTGCATCAAGGCCGTCTCAAGCGGGATGCCCATGCGCTGCTGCCGAAGGCAAAGGGAAAGCTCCTGTCCACACGGTGCAGGCAGCTCGCGGCAGGCCTGCGTCATGGCCTGCGTCAGGCTTGCGCCAGCGCGCAATCCGGCGGCCAGCATCGTCAGCGCATCAGGCCACTGAGCCGAAAGACGATGCAGGCGCCGCCGGATGAGCAACCGCGACAGCGCCACGGGCGCGACCGATGCAGCCGCACCGATGACAAATGCCCAGAGCCACTGCCCAGTCCAGAGACCACCGACAAAGGCAAGCGCAATCACCGACAGGGCATGAAGCCTAAGGCCACGAGCCACATTGATCGCGACGAACTGCTCGCCCAGGCGATCTCCCATATCAAGCCGAAAGCGCTCCGTCCACAAACGCAAGGCGACCCTCAGGGACTCATGAAAGAGCAAGGCCGCACAGCCCACAGCCAGAAACACCGCACTGGCCACCAGAAACATGAGTGCCATCGTCAGGCTCCCTGTGCGCTGGCGAAGATCGACAGATCGAGCGAGGCGCCGTCGCGAGTCAGCGCTTCGTAAAAATGGGGCACGACATCACAGGCCGAAAAACCACGCCCGATCTGATAGTCGAAGATGGGCTGCATCTGGATGCGCCCAGACTCGATCCCAGTGACTTCAGCGATGGTGGTGATCCGTCGCATTCCATCGGCAAAACGTGCCTGGTGCACGATCAGGTCAATCGCCGATGCGATCTGCTCACGCAGGGCCTGAACCGGCAGGTCCATGCCCGCCATCAGACAAAGAACTTCCAGCCGCGAGGTGACATCGCGTGCACTGTTGGCATGCAAGGTGGTGAGTGAACCGTCATGTCCTGTGTTCATGGCCTGAAGCATGTCCAACGCCTCAGCGCCTCGGCACTCACCCACCACAATGCGATCCGGACGCATCCGCAGAGCATTGCGCACCAGGTCGCGAATCGTGATTTCGCCGCGTTGCTCCAGATTGGGGGGTCTGGCCTCGAGGCTCACGACATGTTCGCCACGCAGGCTGAGCTCGGCAGAGTCCTCAATGGTGATGATGCGTTCACCGGGGGGAATCAGATTGGAGAGTAGATTGAGCAGTGTGGTCTTACCCGAGCCCGTACCGCCCGAAATGATGATGTTTCGCCGACTGGCCACACAGACCTGAAGGAACTCAAGCATCTGAGGACTGGCGCTTCTTCGGCTCACCAGATCGGATATCGACAGCAATGACCGGGTGAAGCGACGGACCGTGAGCGCTGATCCTCGCAGCGACAAAGGCGAGAGCACCGCATTGACACGGGATCCATCGGGCAGGCGAGCATCGACCATGGGCGAGCCTTCATCAATCCGCCGCCCGAGCGGCGTAACGATTCGGTCGAGCACCCGCCTGAGCTCGGATTCGCTCTGAAACGCGAGCGTGCTGCGCTGTAAACGGCCCTGGCGCTCCAGCCAGATTTCGCCAGGGCCATTGACCATGATCTCGCTGATGGAGGTGTCTTTGAGCAGCAGATCGAGCGGCCCGAGACCGAGCGCGGCATCGACCACCTCTCGGACCAGGTGCTCCGCGTCGAGTTCACGCGGGAAATTGTCGGTACCAAGAATGAGCTGTCGCACGAGCTCGCTGACCTGACTGCGCAACGCCTCGTCGCTGAGATGGCTGAGGTCGTGACGCCGCAGATCGAGTGCCCGCAGGGTCTCGCGTTGCAACCGTGCCGACCAGGATTGAAGGAGGTCCGATACGCCAGAGGCCACCGTGGCCCCGCCAACAGAACCGACCGAACCCTGGGCCGCGCTGGTCTTGGAGGGCTGCCCAGTCGGTACGATGGGAGACGCGTCGCAATAAGCGCCGGGCAGTGTGCCGGGCTTCGTGGCCCGAGGGGGTACTGCACCGGTCGTTGGGAGGGCAAAGCTCGCCATGGCCAGGAGCGCTGACCCACCGGGTGTGGGCATCAAGACCATCGCATCATCTGCGGGAGACGTTCGGTCATCCAGAGCGGGGCGTGGGGCAGGCACGACCTGTGCAGGCAAACCGAGTGCGGCATGCAGGGTTGCCACTCTGGCGTCAGGTGCTGCGGGTGCAGCCACGTTCGCGCGCGCGTCGGAGGGCCGAATCACGAGACGAAAGCCGCCAATATCGATTTCGTCGGCGGAGGTGAGTGGGCCGAATCGATCAATGCGCTGTCCATTGACCAGGGTGCCCGTGATGGAGCCTGCGTCCTCCAGTTGCAGGCCACCGGCAACTTCGCGGATCTCGGCATGGCGCTTGGCCACTCGCCACCCCGGAAGGCTGACCTCACAGCGATGCGCCCGCCCGATTCGGCAGGGCCATGCGAAAACGCTCAGACAGCGCGTTGCATGATCCGGATGCTCAATGGTGATGGTCCACATGCGTGTCTCACTGACCGGATGGGTTGGCATCAATCGCGCGAGCGGGCTCCAGAGTCCACTCGCGATTCGGGAAACCGGGCTGCTCGCGCAATTGCCTGCGCTGCGTGGTTGCGCGCTCGGCGGTCTCGGCGCCACTGGGCGGGGATGGAATTGCAGCCGCAGACTGGCCTTCGACGAAGCGCGGCGTGATGAAGACCGCCAGTTCAGTCTGCCTGTCGCGGAACTGACGGGAGCGAAAGAGTGGTCCCAGCACCGGTAGGTCTCCGGCAGCGGGCACCTTGTCGAGGTTACGACTGCCTTCATCGGTCAGGAGTCCGGCAATGACCAGCGTCTCACCCTCACGAAGATTGACCTCGGACTCGGCTCGCCGTTTGATCAGACCGGGAACTTCCTTGACAGCCACCTCAAAGTTGATCGAGGAGATCTCCGTGGCGATCCGAGCCGCAATCACCCCCGAACTGCTCGCCACCGGGCTGACATCGAACTTGATGCCGTACTCCTTGAAGGCAACCGACGCGCTGCCCAGGGCGCCTGAAACCGGGATCGGCAACTCGCCCCCGGCCACGAACCGAGCCTGCCCGCCCGAGCGACAGGACAAGCGAGGTTCGGCAAGAATCACGGCATCTCCGTTTTGCACCATGAGCTGCAATCGGGACGAGAGCGATGAAGCCAGTGAGAGACTCACTCCGGGACGCCAGGAGCGAGGGCGAACCTCAAGCCCTGCAGCCTCTCCCGTTCCGCCGGGCTGCAGTGCCCGACTGCGGTGCGCATCGCCGAGCACCTGAAAGCTCGGTCCGTTCATGCTGCCGTTCCAGCGAACCCCGATGTCTTCCAGGAGTTCTCTGCGCATCTCGATGAACTTGACGTCCATGGCGATCATGCGTTCCATGCCAATGCGGCCGGCAAAATTGATCACGCCCGGATAGCGTCGAGTGATCTCCTGCAGACGAGCGCCCTGCTCCTCATTGGCCGGATCACCCTCCACCAGGATCTTGTCACCAACCGTACGAACCCGGATGCCCCCCTGGCCGGAGAGCAAGGCTTGCACCTCCTCATGAACGCGATGCTGCTCTGCGGCGATCACCTGGATCACATGCGTTCGGGGAGGACCTTGCCGACCCCAGACCAGCAGAGTGGTCTGGCCGGGTGATTCGGGTAGAACCAGGACCTGACGGTCGTCCAGGGCCGCTGCCTGCAAGACCTTACCGTTGCCGATCGCGATGCGACGAACATCGGGCTCGTGGAGCACATGGGCCTGCCCCACCGCCAGTTGGAGGGTTTGTGCGAAAGCTGGGCTGAGAGGAAGACTGGCGCTGACCACCGTACCGGCAGGCACCGGATGAACCAGACCCGGCGCAGGCCCGCTGGCGATTGCGGGCGCAATGATCAGGCTGGACAGCGCTGCGGCAAGCCAGCGCATGTGGTTGGACAGGACCGGGCGCCTTTCTGAAGGCATGCGGCAAGGAAGAGACGAGGGCATGGCGTACTCCGGTGATGGGCTAGCGCAACAAGGGCACCGTGGTCGGGGGTGCAAGATCCGGCCAGGCAGGTGCCGGACCATGCGTTGGGGTCGCAGCGGCACCGGTGCGCGAACCGGCCTGCAGTGCCGACGTGAATGGGGTGGCCTCCGAGGCGTCGTTCGCGCGGTTTAACCCCACTGCCGGGGCAGCCGGCGGCATACCGGACCCAGCGACTCCAGGGTTGGCAATCGGACCGCGCCCACCGATGATCACCTCAACACCGGATTCGGAGGCAGTGCGGGAAGCCAGGGAATGACGTACCCCGGGGGAAGCGGCCAACGGCTGGCTGGCCACGTCAGCGGCGAGTGCAGACACCCCATCGCGACCCGCGAGCCGACCCCGGTTCGGGGCCAGCGTGAGCGACTGCATGACGCCCAGACTTCCGGCTGCCGGGCGTGCAACACCCATGAGCTCATGCACATCAAGCACCCGGTCTTCGTGGGAGTCACGGTCGGCGGGGTTGCGCAAGACTGCCGTCAGTCGTCCACTGCGTTGGGCCACCACGAGCTTCTGGGCCTGTTCGGGATCCACCTCGACGGTGATCGCACTGAAGGTACGCCCCGGAGCATCGTCAACCGGGGTGGCTCGCGCATGACGCCCCGTGGCAATCACCACGACATCCTGCATGACCGTTCGAGTGAGCTCGGGCAGCGCAACCCCGGCCAGCGGCGTGGGTCGCCAGGACAACAGCAGATCGATGCGATCACCCGGCTGCAAGAGACCGGATATCGCGTTGGTCTCATCGACGGCAATGGTGAGCGCACGGACGCCATGACGCAGGCGACTCGACAGGCCCGCCGACTCGGCCGCGAACACGGCGCTGGCGAGCAGGGGCTCGCCGGGTTGCATCGGCCACTGCAGGCGCAGGCCCTGAACGGACTCCAGGCGCGCAGGCGACAAGGCGCCACCGGGAAGAACCTCACGGGGCAGCGCGCGTATCGCCAGGTTGTCGGTGCTGACGGCATCACCGCGCTGCAATGCCCGGGCTGCCACCAGGACTTCGATCCGCTCCTGTCCGGCGCCGAGTCGTGCACGCTCTACCGCGACCCGTTCCTGGATATAGCTGTAGGCCCCCATCACAGCCAGCAGGCCGAAACCCAGCATCCCCACCAGCAGGCCTGCCGTGCGCCAGGCCGCCCAGTGCGTCCGGATTGCGTGCAATCCCTGATGCAGGCGGGCCCTCATGGCAGCGTCAGTCCACGAGCCATCCGGGCTTGATGATCGCCCAATGAGGCGATCAGACGACTCAAGGGCGAGTCTTCAACCAGGCTGAACACGGCAAGCGCCAGGATGAGGGTGAGCAACACGGCTTCGAGTGCCGCCTGACCTCGCTGACATGATCTTGGGGAGTCGGCACTGACCGGCCGAGGCGGGTGCGTTTGCAGGCTCATTGCGCGCGGCTCCAGTGCATGACGATGGAGGTGATGTCGCCCTGAGGTGCCAGCGTGGCAATCAGTTCATCGCTGCGCCGTCGCATGGCCAGGGCCTCGCCTGGCTCTCCGCGATACCAGCCCGCCCGCTGCGCTGGCAGGCCCAGCACGGGGTCCGGTTGATAGCCGGCACGGCGCGCGCGCGCCAGAATGGACGCGGCCAGCTCGGCGCCCGGTCGCTCACTGCTCGCCACCAGCGTGCCGGCCAATCGACCTGCATCGTGATGCGTGATCCGGCGCAACACCCTCACCGAGTCGGGCAGCCAGTCCTGCAGTTCATCCAGCGCCGTGGCGGTCTGCCGAACATGACCGGACACCAGCGTGGTCGATGTGTCGGGTCGGGCCCAGACCGAACTCAGGCCCTCGGCACCGTGCGAAGTGCTTCGGACCTGCACGGTGTAGATCCCCTCAGGCGCGAGCGCCGACACGATGCGCCACTCGCCGCGTGTGACGGCAATCACTTGCCGGCCAATTTCGCGAAAATGCGCCTGGGCGGCCTCGCTCACGGAGTGAGCGCTCTGATCACTGCGAAATCGCCAGGTTCGGACTGACTGACCATCAATGGCTGAGTCACTCATCACGACCTCCTGGCGGAAGGGTTCGGGCAAGGCATCCATAGGGGGCTCCAGGCTGGGTTGAATCAGGGTGGACTGGGGGTTGAATCAGACTTGAATCGGGGGTGAAGGCTTGGGTGACCACTCCAGTGGGCGACAACTCACTGGGCGTGCTCAGGCACCGTCCTGGATCCAGGCGCCTGTTCCAGGATCGGCCGGCAAGGGATCGGGCGTGGGGGTTGGGGGAATCGGCCAAGGGCTCAGCCCAAGGCGATCAGGCGGGACTTGGTCGACGTCGATGAAGTAGGGATTGAATCCCTCGGCGCTCGACTCCAGGCCCACCCAGGCTGCGAGTTGCAACACGCCGCGAATGGGCCACCAGCCCGCGCGCAACGCTTCTTCGATCCCCGGTACGCGCTGGCCCGCCTCGACGCGTGAACGGACCGTGTCAGGTGCCGAACCCTCAGGGGCTCGGGCCATCCAGTCATCGGAAAGGATGGCCAGCTGAGCCTCGAGCCGAAGAGCTCCCAACCCACCCAAGAGGCCGGAGCGGTGCGTGCTGAACCGCTCCAGGGGCGAACCCGGCAGAGGCACTGCGACATGAGCGCGAGACAGGCCCGCGTCGATGGGCAGACCGAAGCGGCCCGGGCCAGCCAGGTTGGACAGCAGATGAACCGCGCCAGGCACGGTCTGCGATGCACTTCCCCCGGCAAACGCGAACGGGGTATTGAATCGGAGCGCCTCCCACCGTGCGGCCCGAAGGCTGGGATCGGCCAGCGCGGACTGGCCCCGACCGTCATGCCACAACACGGCGGACTCTCGACTGAAAGCCTGCAAAGACAGGGGATCGGGGACTGGGCCCGCCGGGCATCCACTCGGCGCAACGGTGCATTCGAACGCTGCCTCGCGGGCAGCCGACACCACCGCCTGCTGCAGATCGATCACGCGGGCGAGCCACATGGCACCGAACAGCAGTGGAACCAGGGCCAACAGGCCCACGAGCCCCTCAATGAGGGATTGACCCTGCTGCCGGCATCGAAAGTCGGTTGTGTGCATCTCAGTCCACCTGAGTCAGGGCGAGCGCTCGCTCGGCCACAGAGGGTTCGGCAAGACGCGCCTGCCAGTAGGGGTTGAACAGGCTTGCGTATTCGGTTCGCTGCGGCGCCCCGGGGGGTCTGCGGAAATACACCTCCGCTGAGGACAGGGCCCACATCCGGGAGTGCGCCTCACCCTGATCTCGACGGGCGATGACAGCGAGACGCGCCGAAGGAAATCGGGTGTTGGCGAGCGATTCGTAGTTCAGTTCGCGAAGGCGAGCGATGCCCTCATAGCCCGAGGTGCTGAACATGGACTCGCCTGCGAGTTGCCGAGCCATGGGGTTGAGGGACAGATCACCCGAGGTGGCCGTCACCCCGTGAAGCACCTGCCCGGCCTCTGCGGCACCCCAGCCCAAAGGCAGCGCCTCGCGCTCGCGACAGCGAAACCAGGAGAGGCGCCGCAGGTGAAATGAGAGCGTGTCGACAGACTCCCAGCGCTCAAGATCCTCAGACAAGGTGGTCACGCCACGCTTGCGCAAGCGCATCAGGTTCAGACAGAGCGAAGGAATCGGGGTGTGGATGTCTTCGCTGCGGGGTTGACGGATGAAGGGATCGAGCGAGGTCTGCATCAGGTCGGCCACCCGTTTGCGATCCGCACCCTCGGAGGCCCGAGCCGTGAAGCCAGACCAACCCTGAGTGGGATCGGGCAGCACCCAGGCGAAGTGGTCTGGATGACTGGCCCGCGCCACTTCGGCGGTGACCATGTTGAGCCCGAAGCCCAGGCTCGAGAGGTGCATGACTTCCTGAGCGCTTTGCAGCAGGGTCTTGTAGCCCACATGAGGGGAACCCCGTGCCGGGATTTCAATGGCAGCCGTTGCGCGCGACACCTGGGCGGCCAAGGCGGCGGTTTCAGCAACCACCCCGAGCACCGGCTCAACCGGTGGCAGGTAAGCGCCAAATGCCGCCGAATTGCGCGTGAGGGTCTCGAAATACTGGGCCCAGGCCACCAGGGTGACGGCCTGGGCGATGGCCACCTCGTTGGCGATGATGGCCCGGTTGGAGTAGGCGTGGAAATTGAGCACCCTCGCGCGCCAGGTGGCTGCACTGAGTGCTGCGGCATCGGCCGTGTCGATCAAGCGCTGACGTGCAACCGTGAGCTGACCCGACTCAAAAAGCAGGCGCAGGGCCAGCACACCCAGAACCAGCAAGCCCAGCGCCAGCACGAGCGCCTGTCCTCGCTGTCCAACCGTGCGCGGCCAGCTTCGGTTGCGCACCCTGCCCGCAGGGCCGCCGCCCACCAACCTGCACCGGCTGGGGCAGCCCGGCACGACGCTCACTGAAGGCAAGACCGACATGGTCGCGCAACGCCCTGGGGTCAGCGGTTGGCTTCGTTGTAGTTGGCCAGCCCCTTACGGGTTGCAGCCGAGGACTGCGCCGCAGCGGCCTGCCCCTGCGAGGCGCCGATCGCCGCACCGGCATCCTGGCCGGAGACCTCCATGGCCAGACCCGCGGTCTGGCTGCGCAGGGTTTGGCCAAGCAGCGAATACACACCGATGGCTGCAACCGCAATCAAGGCCACCACGATCAGGTATTCGGTCATTCCCTGCCCTGTACACCGCCGAGGCCGCGTATTTTGGGGAGGATGTTCAGTGTGAAAGGCAGGGCCTGCGGCCTGCGGCACTGGGCTGACCGATGAAATCGCAGAGCAAATCAGACGATGCATGGCGAAACTCCTGAGGTGTGGAAAGGAGTTCACATGGTCCTCGCCAAAGCGGTCGCGAACCATTGCACCAACGGCTATCAATCGATCGGTCGATCTAGTTCATTCGTTTAGTTCCCAGGGCGGGACCTCGTCCGACAAAAAAAACCGGGGGCAGAAGCCCCCGGTCTCAGAAGAGGCTCAATGCCTCTCCAGTGTCGAATGATCGCTCAGGTCGTGCCGACGCCAAGTCGACCCGGCCGCTCAGGCCGCTTTCTTGTGGCCATCGAAAAACTGCTCGTCTTCGGTGGACCCCTTGAGCGCTGCAGTCGACGCCTCGCTCTCGATGGTCGTGGTGACGGCATCGAAATAACCCGTTCCGACCTCCCGCTGATGTTTGACGGCAGTGAACCCGCGCTCGGCGGCAGCGAACTCGGCCTCCTGCAGTTCGACGAAGGCCGTCATATTGTCTCGGGCGTAGCCGTAAGCCAGGTTGAACATGGAGTAGTTCAGGCTGTGGAACCCGGCCAGCGTGATGAACTGGAACTTGTAGCCCATGGCACCGAGTTCGCGTTGGAACTTGGCGATGGTGGATGCGTCGAGGTTGCGCTTCCAGTTGAACGAGGGCGAGCAGTTGTAGGACAGCATCTTGCCCGGGAACTGCTTGTGAATGGCTTCTGCAAACTGACGCGCGAATGCGAGATCTGGCGTGCCGGTTTCGCACCAGATCAGATCAGCGTAGGGTGCATAGGCCAGACCGCGCGAGATGGCCTGATCAATGCCATTGCGGGTCCGGAAAAAGCCCTCGACAGTGCGCTCTCCAGTGATGAAGGGCTTGTCGTTCTCATCAACGTCCGACGTGACGAGATCAGCTGCTTCAGCATCCGTGCGGGCCAACAGCACGGTGGGCACACCCATCACATCGGCGGCCAACCGCGCAGCCACCAGCTTGGCTACGGCCTCACGACTGGGCACCAGCACCTTGCCACCCATGTGACCGCACTTCTTGACGGCAGCCAACTGGTCTTCGAAGTGCACGCCCGATGCGCCCGCCTCGATCATGGACTTCATCAGCTCGAACGCGTTGAGCACACCACCAAAACCCGCCTCAGCATCAGCCACGATCGGCGCGAAGTAGTCGGTGTAGCCCTCATCGCCCGGGTTTTTTCCTTCCATCCACTGAATCTGGTCGCAGCGGGTGAGGGCGTTGTTGATTTTCTTGACGACCGAGGGTACGGAATTGATGGGATAGAGCGACTGGTCGGGGTACATTTCACCGGCCAGGTTGGCGTCGCCCGCAACCTGCCAGCCCGACAGATAGATCGCCTTGAGGCCGGCCTTGACTTGCTGCATGGCCTGATTGCCGGTCAGTGCACCCAGCGAATTCACGAAAGGTTCGGTGGTGATGAGGTTCCAGAGCTTTTCGGAGCCCCGCTTGGCCAGCGTGTGCTCAACCTGTACGGATCCGCGCAGGCGAACGACATCGGCTGCGGTGTAGCCACGCTTGATGCCGCGCCAGCGGGGATTGTCAGACCATTCTTTCTGCAGTTTTTGAGCTTCGAGTTCGCGCGTGGACATGCTTGGGACTCCTGGAGGACTGAGATGAAGACGGAAAGAGGATGCGAAAAGAGAAATTCAAGCTTGGATGGGTGAAAAGATACCGAAAGATGCTGCACGGCAGCACTCAAAAAAGAACCCTTTTTAATTTATGAAATTTGTTATTAAACATATAGTTGAATGCTAACTTCCACGATATGAAATTTGCTCTTCCACAACGAAAAACGCATCTGATGCGTGGCAGCATTGATTTTCCACAATGTGGGACGGCGATCGCGTGTTCCGAAACGTTCAAGGTCCACTGCGCTTGGGTCATCGGGGTGAACACGAAAGGTCACAGCCGTGGGTGAGCCCAGACGCGGATTCAAGGGGAACAAGCAGAGCCTGCCCAGCAAACCCTGTCTGAGTTGCGCGCGACCCATGACGTGGCGCAAAGCCTGGGCACGTCACTGGGAGGAGGTTCGCTACTGCTCCGATCGTTGCCGAACCCAAGGTCAACGTAAGGGTTCCGAATGACCCGCCCCGACCTGATTCTCATCCTGGGCGACCAGCTGTGCGGTGATCAGGCCAGTCTGAAAGCCTCCAATCCTGAGCGTTCGGTGGTGTTCATGGCGGAGGTTCAGGAAGAGAGTCGATCCCCAAGCAGCAGCGCAATACGAAGCGCGCTTTTCCTCTCGGCAATGCGTCATTTTGCTCAACAGTTGCGCGATGCCGGATGGACGGTCGATTACCTGCGGCTGGGACAGCATACGCATCTCAGCCTGAGTGCAGCATGGGCGCATGCCTTGGCGAAGCATCAACCTGAGCGGGTGCTGTGTACCGAACCCGGGGACTGGCGGGTCGAGCAGCAATTGACCCTGTGCTGCAAGCAAGCGGGGCGCTCGCTCCACATGCTTGTGGACGATCATTTTCTGATCAACCGGAGCGAGTTTTCAGCCTGGGCAGGGAAAAGCCGAACATTGCAGATGGAGCGATTCTATCGACACATGCGAGTGCGGCATCAGGTGCTTGTTCGACACGGCGAGCCCGAGGGAGGCCAGTGGAATTTCGATGCAGAGAATCGGGCTTCATTCGGCAAGCGGGGCCCTGGGAACATGGCCTCGCCCAAGCGATTTGAACCTGACCCCATCACACGCGAGGTCATCTGCGACCTGAAACAGCACCTTCCCGAACTGCCGGGAGCGCTTGACTCATTCGACTGGCCGGTCACACGAGGCGAAGCGCTCGTTGCCTTGAAGGACTTCACCGACACCCGGCTATCAAGCTTCGGTCGAACCCAGGATGCGATGTGGACCAACGAACCCTATCTGCATCACAGCCTCGTTTCAGCTTCACTGAACCTGAAGCTTCTCAACCCCCGGGAGGTGATCGCTGCCGCTGAACAGGCGTACCGGGAGGAACGAGCAAGCCTGGCCAGTGTCGAAGGCTTCATTCGCCAGATTCTGGGATGGCGCGAATTCATGCGTGGGGTCTACTGGCTCGATATGCCAGCCATGCGGCAAGCCAATCACTTCGATCACCAGCAATCGTTGCCGGACTGGTTCTGGACGGGCCAGACGCACATGAACTGCCTGCGCGAATCGATCAAGCAGACCCTTGAGCGAGGCTATGCACACCATATCCAGCGTCTGATGGTGATCGGCAATTTCGCGTTGCTGGCAGGAATTCAACCGCAGGCTGTACAAGACTGGTTCCTCGCCGTCTATGTGGATGCGGTGGAATGGGTCGAACTGCCCAACGTGGCGGGCATGGCGCTCTATGCCAACGGGGGGCGCTTCACGACCAAGCCCTACTGTGCGAGTGGCGCATACATCAAGCGCATGAGCAACTATTGCACGGGCTGCCGCTACGACCCCACACTGCGCACTGGCACGAAAGCCTGTCCGATGAGCACGTTCTACTGGGATTTCCTGATCCGTAACGAGGCCGAAATGACTCGCAATCCAAGGGCTGCCCTGATGATGAAACATGTCGCGGCCCTCAGCGAATCCGATCGAGAGAAGATCACGCAGCAGGCCAGCTTGAAACGCGCTGATCTGGAATCGATCTGAGCAGATCGGCGGTATGACGAATAACCGCTGCTCTCTCGTAATGTTGCTCAAACGCTCGCCGGGCATTCCACCCGATATGCTCTGCTTTCTGCCTATCTTCAATCAGTTCAATCACGGCATGAGCGAACTCGTCCGGCTCATCACGAATCAGGATCGACTCACCCTCAGCAAGTAACAGCCCTTCCGCACCCAGACGCGTGGAAACCGACGCGAGACCATGGGCACAAGCCTCGATCAATTTGATCCGGGTGCCGCCGCCGGAACGGATCGGGCAAATTGCGATTGTGGCCTGTCGATAGAGACCCGTCAGATCATTGACGAATCCAAGGAGCTCCACACTGGATCGAACATCTTCAGGAACATGAAGATGTTCGCTGCCTTTGCCCGCCACCTTGAGTTTCGCAGAGGGTTGTTTTTGCAATACCAGTGGCCAAACTCGATCGATGAACCATCTCAACCCATACAGGTTCGGGCTGTACGTCAGCACGCCGACGAAGAGCAACACAGGCGGTGATTCATTGGATTTCAGTGACGGGAATCGTCCCGGGTCAGCGATGGTGTTTGCGACAACGTCGACACGACTTCTGGGGGCTCGCTTCATGAGCAACGCTGCATCCGGATCAGAGCACACAAACAGGCGTGTGCACTTCGACAGTGCAATTTGCTCCCAAAGCCAGTACCGAAGTGTATGTAAATGCAACAAGAACCGGGTTGGGTAGTTCGGCGTCTCCCGCAGCCTGCGCGCGTAGGCGCGGTGCTCGATATCGTCGAGGTCCATGACCATCTCGAACTTCGATCCGACTGCCTTCGCTGCACTGCATGCAAGCTTGAAAGCTTCGATTCGCTGACAGAAAATCCGACCCGAAGTCTGCCTGCGCAGCATGTCCACAAGCAACGCCAGAGACTTTTCCTTCGGGGCCCCTAGAGGCCAGGCAAGGAAGTACTCCAGCAAACGGCGGGGAATCCAGACAGGCTCGTGGGGCGGCACCGAAATGACCTGAACAGTGAACTCCCCGGCCAATCTCCCTCGAATCCAACTTTCAAACGCTTCGGTCTCCTGGGTGGAGCGCACAACACGCGAACGATCAAGAAAGACCAAATCCACACAACCCCAGGCGTCCAGGCAGCCCTGCAACATGACAAGAGCCCGCAGGGTGCCACCGTGCAGATCTTTATCGAGGCCCCATGGCAGGGTACTGGATATGAATATCCCTTGCGGACGAGCCTCACCGGAGCTTGTTGGTCGAATCATCGTCTGTGCAATCATGGCCAGGCGAAGAGCCGGCGCAACTATGCATTGCCAGATTAGAGCCTAAATGCATCCGTTCCAAGATCAAGTGAATTTATTCATGCCTTCCTTGATGTCTTGACCGAACGACCGCAAGGCTGAACGGATACGGGCTTGTCCGCTCAAAAGCTCAGAGTCGCAACGAGCGACTGCATGGATCAAGACGATCCCGAAGCGGCACCCGCGAGAATCTGGCGGGGCGATCATTCCTCAAAGAGCGGTGGGGCTTCGGATCCACGGCCCACTCCCCTCAGCCATCGGTCGATCTCCCTCTCAGCCGCGAGCCAGTCCTC
>Ga0256306_1000008_pt1 | contig 24749 bp, 30 predicted proteins | sample ColtaT_17_FD_183663 | JGI IMG/M metagenome (GOLD analysis project Ga0256306, IMG submission 183663) | Metatranscriptome of freshwater microbial communities from Columbia River, Oregon, United States - Colum_Law_RepC_8d (Metagenome... | ecosystem: Environmental > Aquatic > Freshwater > River... | reverse complement strand
TGGGTCGTCGCGGGATGCAGAAATCGGTTGTGATTGCAGCACCAGCGAATTCATCGCCGTTAGAACGCATCAAGGCAGCCAAGCTCACGCACCTCGTTGCAGAGTATTTTCGTGATCGCGGCGATGACGTACTGATGCTGTTCGACAGTCTCACCCGTGTCGCCCATGCCCAGCGTGAAATCGGTCTTGCGGTTGGCGAGCCTCCAACCACCAAAGGCTACCCCCCTTCCGTATTCAGCCTGCTACCCAATCTCATCGAGCGTCCTGGCATGGGCATCAATGGCGTAGGCTCGATAACCAGTTTCTATACAGTGCTTGCTGAAGGTGATGACCGCAGCGATCCCATCGTCGATATCGCGCGTGCCTCGCTTGACGGCCAAGTTATGTTATCGCGGGCACTTGCAGACAAGGCTCACTATCCGGCGATAGATCTCAGTGGTTCTATCTCCAGGGTAGCCAATAATCTGCTTGACCAGGATCGTTCGCGGCTGGTGCGAAAACTACGGCGCCTGTGGGCCTTGTACGGCGAGAAGGAAGATCTGATCCAGATTGGCGCCTATGAGGCAAAGTCCAGTCCCGAACTGGATGAAGCCATCAGGTTACAGCCGCTGCTATCGGTGTTCCTGCGCCAGAACGAGGATGAGCGCTTCGGCTACGAGGATGCCTGGGGTTTGTTGCGAGGAATGCTGCGATGACCAAGACTAGTGTGTTTAAGCTTGTCTCGATGAAAAAGGGGGTGGAACGAACACATCTGGAGAAGCTGCTAATGCGCTTGCGCCTGGAACATGACGAACTGGGACAGCGTACCCGCTATATCGACCAAGTGACTCAGGAGTATGAAGTCGACTTGGGTAAGTTCGAAGAGGCGGTGCGCTTTGATGGTCCGGCTCTGGCGGGCCGCCGTTATCTTGTTCAGTTGATGAGCATGAAAAATGCCGTAGTCATTAAGCAGATGGACCTTGAACTGAAGATGGAGCGAGTACGTAACGCGTTGCAACAGATCAGCGCAGATTGCCAGCGTTTCGATAAACTCGATGACGCACAGTCTGACCGGCTGCAGCGCGAAACTGAGCGCATCCTGCAGCGCGAGGAAGATGACCATAATTTAATGGTTTATAACAACCGGAGAGGCAATAATTAGGCGTGGCATGTTAATTGCTGGAATACCAGCCAAAGACGCTTATGCAACAGGAAATTGCCATCAAATGAAGACAGGTACTGAATTCAATCTAGCCCAGATTATCGAGAGCCTCTCCGCAACTGCTTCTGTTTCAAGGGTAATTCCCACGATCAGCGCTGATGCGAGACAGTTCTCGCGTATTTTAGGCGCTGCCATGGATGCCACGGTCCGTAGCGAAAGTGGCATGTCATCCTCCGCAATCAGTGAAAGTGGCAGCATTATGCCGCTTTCGCATGAGGGCGCGTTGCAGGCTGATGCGGCTAAATCGGCCGATGCTGCTCTGGAGGCAGCCGAACCTCTAATGCAGCTGACAACCGTCAACTTTCTGAGCGGTCGCACGATACTGATTACGCCGGTGGACATGGCAGAAGCTGTGGAGCAAGCCTTGCCCCAGTGGTGGCAGGACGAGCGTCCGCCTCATCTGGCTCAAAGTCTATCGGGCATCATGGCACTAGTGCACGGCAATCCCGTATCAAAGCCGGCTGAACCGAAAGCTTCGCAATGGAATGATGATTTTGATATTCACAGTGCTGGTGATCGGGAAGCCGCCAATGCTGCAGAGCTTGAAGTTAAAGCCCCTGGTGGGCTTGATGCCGCGGTTACTAATATGCTGGTCTGGCATGAATTTAAGCAGGCATCGTTGCGGCCACCGCGCGAGCCTGCGGCCACACTGGCGCCCACCATACCTGGAAGCGATCTGCTTGCCGAGCGTACCATTACTGCCGCTGCTACCGTGGATGGTGGTGTATCCCGGTCGCAGTCCGAAATCCGGCTGCCAGAAGTGGTCAGCGCGCCTGCGACTAAAAAACCGACGCTGGCAGGCGCCGCGTTGCAGCAGGCAACATCAGCAGGTAGTGCCGTTCCTGAGGAACGCCCGGAGACAATCTCTGTAGACCCCGTCCCTGCACAAGTCAGCACAAGATCCTTTGTCGAAGTATCCCAGTTGCAGTCCGAAATCCGGCTGCCAGAAGTGGTCAGCGCGCCTGCGACTAAAAAACCAATGGAGATGTCTAGCGCTGTGTCGGGTGCGATCTCGGGCAGCAACGATTTGCCGGTTCCGCAGGCTGCGTCGGTCGAGACGAAAGTAAAACCCGAGGCGGCGCCAACTCCCGACAGGGAGTTTCGGCAACAACTCTATAGTCAGCCGCCGCCGGCGCGGAGGTTGGCTGAAAGCAGTCTCCGTGAGGAACCTGGTGCGCGCAAGGTCGACTCTCGCCGGTTCATTTCGGTTTTGGGCGAAAGCTACGGTGATACCCGCGCTGGTGAAGGTCAGAGCGCAACTGAATTCCGCCGCGAAGTACGCGCTTCAGCGCCAGCCCCCACGGCTGTAATTGCAGAGCTACTCGTCGCTGCGCTGCCGCAGGGCAAGACCCAGACCAAAAGCCTGAGCGTTGGCCCCGTTGATGTGACCTTTACCGATGTGGTTCGCGACCTTGGTGCAGTCAACGCAAACTTGGAGTCACCTATTGACGCTGCAGCGCCAGCCAGACCGATGCCTGCCAGCACTGCGCTACGCCAGGAATTTGCCAATAGCTTACTCAGTTTTGCAACGGAGCAACTTGAAATCCCCGAGCAAGGGGCAGTAACCCGCTTGCGTCTGGAAGTGAGCCCGCCAGAATTGGGCAATCTCGAAATCGAAGTGACACAGGGGCTCGATTCGCTGGACGTCAGGATCTTTGCCAGCGATGAGGCGGCGGCAGCTACGTTGCGCGAATCAGAGCACGTAATGCGAGACTTGCTTTCGCGCAACGATGCTACCCGTATCACCATTGGTATCGATGTGTCGGCACGTGACGGTGGCAATGGTCGGCCACGTGAACAAGGACGAACACAGGATCATGCTCCACGTAAGCCCGATGCCAGGTTGGTCAAGATCAGGCTAAACCAAGACAACAATTTTGATATCTACGTATAAGAGGTGTAGCGATGGCAGCAGCACAAGAAGCACAACCTGAAGTTCAGCAAAAACCCCGATCCATTCTGGTTCCCGTGCTCATCGGCGTATTGGTCTCCGTGCTTCTTAGCGTAGGCTCGGTCGTGGGGGCCTTGTATTTCACCGGCTATTTTAGCGGTGAAACCCCGCTGGAAGCTGAACTTGCAAAGCTTGAAGCGGAAGCAGCAGCGCAGGAAGAGGTTCCCGTGCAACCACAGCTGATGGATACCCCTAATCCCAGCCGCCTGGACACTCTCTATTACGAGATGGCCAGACCGCTGACTTCCAATGTGACCGGATCACGCAAGGTGATGCAGATGACGGTCGCGGTGATGACCCATTACGACCAGATAGTGATCGATCGCGTAGTCAAACATGAGTTACAGGTGCGCTCCGCCATGCTGGCCGTTATTTCTGCCGTCACGGAAGAGCAGCTGATGACGCTTACATTCAAGGATGATCTTGCCGAGAGTCTCAAGTTGGCTGCAAACGAGGTGCTGGAACAGCAGGAAGACTTTGGTGGCATCGAAAAAGTATTGTTCGTTGAGTATCTGGTGCAATAGGAGTGAAAATGGACAATACCAACGTGGCGCTGACCCAGGAAGAACTTGCTATGTTGCGGGTAGGCAATGACAGTCCTGACGGCAGCCCTGCACGAAATATGATCGTCGCAAAACACGATCTGGCGAGCGAAGACTTATCGATAGGCTTCAACGATGCAGCGCTAGACATGATCAACGAAAGGTTTTCCCGGCAACTGCGTGCTGGCCTAGTCGATGTGCTTCGTACCACTCCTCGTATACAGATCGAAAAGATTCGGACTTTACGTTACCAGCAGTACCTGCAGACTTTAAAATCTCCTTTGTCTGTGAACACCATTAAGATCGATCCTCTTCGGGGTTATTCGCTTGTCATCATCGAACCCAACGTAGTCTTTTCCTCCCTGGACAATTTCTTTGGCGGCTTTGGCAAGGGCATAGGTGATCTGCCTCCCGGTCGTCTATTCACCCCTACTGAAACCTCCATTATCAATATCCTGCTGAACCTGATTTTTGGCTCTCTTAAGGAAGCCTGGTCGCCAGTACTGGCTCTTTCATTCACGTCTGTAGCTTCCGAGATAAATCCGCAATTTTCCCAGATTGCAGACGAAAGCGATCTGGTGATTATCAGTACCTTCAGCCTGAATCTCGGACCCAACGTCGACGGTAGCATTAGCATCGTGCACCCTTTCATTTCACTGAAGCCCGTCAGGGATCTGCTGCGTAGCCGCATACAGTCCAGTGAAGAGAATGACGAAAAGACCCGGCTTTGGCAGGGGGAAATGCAAGAAGCTTGTCTTGACGCAAAGCTAGGTGTTCAGGTAAAGCTGGCGGAAATTCCAGCGACTCTGGCCCAGGTAAAGAAATTTCAGGAAGGCGATGTACTGTTTTTCAATAAGCCTGATCATGCGTGGGCTGCTGTGTCTGGTTATGCCTTGTTCGACGTCGATATAGGAAGTCTCGGCACCAATTCAGCAGTCCGCATCGTAGGTTTCCGTGAACTGAGATCCCAGGAAGACAGAAAATGACAGAAACCAATTTGCTACTTACCGGAGATGCCTCCGAGTCCTCTAACGCGACTTTTGGGGCAAAGCCCTCGATTGATCTTGAGCTGCTCAACAATATTCCTGTGACCATTTCGGTCGAAGTGGGTCGTGCTTCCTTAAAAATCAGGGATCTGATGCGTTTGACGCAGGGCTCGGTAGTGGAGCTCGAGCGCCTGGCAGGGGAGCCGCTGGACTTGCTGGTAAACAATACCCTCGTCGCGCACGGCGAGGTCGTATTGGTCAACGAGCGCTATGGAGTTCGTTTGACGCAGGTTATCCCGCCTGCTGACCGTATCAAGACGGTCTAAGCATGGAATCCCTCGATCTGCCCATGCGCTTTGGTGCGGCTTTGGTGGTATTCGGCCTGCTCGCTCTCTTTTTGTGGCTGCTGCGACGTTACCGTGATCGTTATCTCTACGGCAACGGCAGCGCCGATCCAGTGATCCAGTTGCGCGGTGAAATTAATCTTGGCCTGCGTCAGCGTGTGGTCCTGTTGCGTGTCGAGGGTCGCTCGCTAGTACTGGCGGTAGGTCCAGACAGGATTCATCCGCTAGGCGAATGGGAAGTAAAGGAACCGTCTCATGCCAGCGCCTAAGCTGCTCTTATTCGTGCTGCTGCTAGTACCGGGGCTGTCTGTTGCCCAGGGCCTTTTACCCATGGTCAATGTGACCGAGGATGCTTCAGGCACAACCGAGTACAGCCTCACGCTACAGATTCTGCTCTTGATGTCGGCACTGACGCTGCTGCCATCGCTGCTTATCATGATGACCTCCTTCGTGCGAATCATCATCGTACTGTCACTGTTGCGCCAAGCAATAGGGACCGGGCAGACGCCGCCGAATCAGGTGCTGGTAGGAATTGCGTTGTTCCTGACCTTGTTCATCATGTCGCCGGTAATCACAGAAGTTTATGAAGAATCCATGCTGCCGTTTACTGCCGGGGAGATCAGTCAGGAGGAAGCAATTTCCCGTGCTATGGTACCGCTGCATAGCTTCATGCTCGCACAGACGCGGGAAAACGACCTGAACGTGTTCATGGACATGGCGAATCTGCCGGTTGCAACGAGCTATGAAGATGTGCAGATGACGGTGCTGGTGCCGGCCTTCATGACCTCGGAACTAAAAACCGCATTTACCATCGGTTTTCTGATTTACATCCCCTTTGTGATAATTGATCTCGTCGTTGCCAGTGTGCTCATGGCAATGGGTATGATGATGTTGTCACCTATGATGATTTCGATGCCTTTCAAGCTGATGTTGTTCGTTCTTGCAGATGGCTGGCTACTGATCATGCAGTCCATTTATTCAAGTTTTGCGGGGAACTGATGGAGATAATTGATGCGCTCGCCGTTGGTCGTGATGCCCTGTGGACCGGGATCCTCCTGGCCGGGCCCCTGTTGTTGCTGATATTGGTGGTAGGTGTGGTGGTTGGTCTGTTCCAGGCGGCTACCTCGATTCAGGAAATGACCCTGAGCTTCGTGCCGAAGCTCATCTGCCTGGTGGTAGCGCTGTTTGTACTCGGAAGCTGGCAGACCGTTGTCTTTATCGACTTCTTCAGGCGCCTGATTGAACTGGGTCCGTCCCTGGTCCAATGATAAATACCGAATTGACTACCCTGATGAATTTGCTGCAGCAATTCCTGTGGCCATTCATCCGCATAGCAGCGTTCCTGTTGGCATCGCCGCTGTATGCCATCGAAGCTTTTACAGTCAGGCTTCGGATAGCGCTGGCAATGATGCTAACCTTGTTTGCCGTCGACAATGTGCCACTTTCCGCGAACTTACCCTTTGATGCCGCCAGTATTGGCATCATCCTGAGTGAAATCCTGGTAGGTGCCTTGCTGGGTTTTTCCCTGCAGGTTGTCAATGCAGCACTTGCGATTGGTGGTGCTGCCATCTCCAATGCCATGGGCCTGAGTTTTGCCAATATCGTCGACCCGGCGCTTGGCAACATCCCTGTAATCTCGCAATTCTTCGTGATCTTTGCCACGCTGATCTTTCTCGGGCTCGATGGCCATCTGCAGCTCATTAGCTTGCTTCTGGAAAGCTTCACGCTGCTGCCACTTGGCGAGTTGCCTGATTTCGCGCGCTGGTATGACCTGCTCGTGCTGTGGTTTCCAGAAATGTTTGTGTTTGGACTCAGCCTTGGGCTTCCCGTGGCAATCGCGCTGCTGCTGATGAATCTGGGTCTGGGCATGGTGGCCAGATCCGCGCCAGCCATGAACATTTTTTCCATAGGCTTTCCTGCCCTGCTTCTGTGCGGGATGGTGTTCTTGTTTCTGTCGTTGCCTGGCCTCGCAGCAGGTATTGAGATTATGTGGGTCCGCAGTCTTGATACCGCAGGAACCCTCCTGGGGAGATGATCCGTGCAGGAAGATGACTCTGGGCAGGAAAAGACCGAAGAACCTACCAGCAAGCGACTGGACAAGGCAGAGGAAGACGGACACATCCTGCGATCGCAGGAATTCACTATTGCAATACTAGTCCTGGGTTGCCTACTGGTGCTGATCATTCGGGGCAGCGGCATGGTTGACGGTCTACTGGACATGTACCGAATCAACTTCAATTTCGAGGGACAGGCAGAGCAAGACATCATGCGCGAGCATCTTGTGCTTTCGCTTAATGCTATTGCAGGTGATCTGCTGTTCTTCCTGTTCAGCAGCATGGGTCTGGCCGTTGCCGCCAACTTTCTGCTGGGAGGCTTGAGATTCAACATGAAATCTGCATCCTTCAAGCTCGAGCGGCTCAACCCTTTCAGCGGATTGAAACGCATCTTCGGTACCCGCAGCCTCTATGAGCTGGGGAAAAGCGTACTAAAAACCGGGCTGATCCTGACGGCAATCATTGTCGTCTTCATGCATTACGATGATCAGCTGTTTTTCCTGGCCATGCTGCCCGGCAAACTAGGCATTGCTGCAGCAGGTTCAATTCTTGCCGCCGGAGTATTCCTCATCGCGCTCGCGCTCGCCCTCATCGCCCTGTTCGATGTACCGTTCAAGATCCGAGAGTTCCGGCAGAAACTGCTGATGACACGACAGGAGATCAAGGATGAGTACAAAGAGTCCGAGGGACGTCCTGAAATACGCCAACGGATACGTGAACGTCAGCGTGAAATTGCATTCAACAAAATGATGAAGGCTGTAGAGAAGGCCGATGTGGTGGTAACTAACCCCGAGCACTTCGCGGTTGCCTTGTCCTATTCTCCCGGGGGACAGGGAGCACCTACTGTTCTGGGCAAAGGTGCCGATCATATGGCATTGCAGATCAGGAAAAAGTGTGAAGATTTCGGTATCCCAGTTTTTGAAGCACCCGCGCTCGCTCGGGCCCTATATTTCACCACGCAGGTCAACGACCAAATTCCCGAGGCCTTGTATCACGCCGTAGCTGAAGTCATTGCCTATGTATTCAACATGTCTGCGTTGCTGCGCTACGGAAAAGTGCCGCCAAGGCCCAATCCTGTAGTGCCAGACTCCATGCTGTTCGATGCTAACGGCAAACCGCTGCCAGATTCGAGGTGATATGAAAGGTCCTGAACATATCCTGCTGGAAGAGAACAACAACGCTTTTCTTGCCCAAGCTGATCGCGTTCTTTGTGAGCGCCTCGTCGACTATCTAATCCGTGAACGGAATCCAGCCTACCTGCTGGCAGGTGACAATCCACTGCTGCTCCGTTACTACGCGCGTCTGGTCATGAAAGTCATGCGCGCGGCGGGACACAAGGTCACCCTGTGCCCTCCGCTGTTACACAGTGAGATCCCGCTGTTCCTCAACAGAGTTACCGCCGAAAAAACCGTGGAAGCTGCCATGGAGCCTGGTGACAACCACAGACAGCTGCTGGTCTTCATGCATAGTCCAGGCATAAAGCGTGAAGCGCTAGTGTTGTTGCGAGACGTGCAGCGGAATTTCCTGGGTCTAGGTCTAGCCTATCTTTACCTGGGAGCCCCTGACCTGTCGATGGAGGCAAGTACCACCTTGTTGCGTCTGGATGACTCTGCGGCGGAAGAGCGCCTGGCATATCTCGACCGTCCAGTGGCTTTTAAGCTCCCTACGCGCCTGGTGCGTCATCTTAGGCGGCGGTGAATAATTCAAAGAAGAGGTCGCTCCGCTATACTGGCGCACAGCTCGCCCCGCCAAGTCGCGGATCATTAAAATTACTCAGCAACCGACTGTTCGGGCAGTTTAATTAGGCTTTCTCGCAACGCTGGCGACACTTCCATGTTTAAGGCTGAGTGAAGGTAATCAATTGATTCCTGCACATTGCTGGCTACTCGTCTTGCTGCATCAGCGTCTGCATTTGCATATTCGAAGCCTGCGTTATAAGGGCTGGAACTTTGCTGCACTGGAAGCCAGACATCAACCTCTCCGCGCAAGGTGTTATAGGTTTTCTGGTTCTTGGGCAATGACTTGGGTTTCCCGGCTTTGGCATCCTGCAAGCCACTTGAAAACAGATGCTTTAACTGTTTTTCAAAAAGGGTTCTATATTTGGCTCGCATTGACTCCACGTCAGCCAGTGGCAGCTCAGCGCCTTCTCCCGTCCCCCCGCAGAGAACATCCCAAAGTTCCCTGCCGTTGAGATTATGGAAACCCGAGTCCAGTTTGGCAGTACTTGTCTGGCGTGATTCGCTGTTCAATAAATTGATCAAACCTTGGGTAACATCTTCGACTTTCTTGACCTTGTCGATTAGAAACAATAACAAGACCACTGGTGTCAAGATCAGCAACAAGGCAAGAAATAAAACAAGCGCATATCCCACTCTATTTAGTCCTTGGTAGCGTCTGTTGATAAAGAAAACCCAGATGCACTTTCGTCATTCTCATCAATTAAAAATTGCAACACCTGGAATTTTTGGATTACTCCAAGTTCTTCCCAGACAGCATCGGCGACAACTTGAGTTTTTTCAATCGCTACATGACGACTGATTTTTTCGGTCTGGTAGGCAGTTGCAATTCTGAATACAGCTTCCGCGTGCTTGGGGGGAAGGTAAGTGTAAATGTAGCCATCAGCTATCTTTGCAAGCTGGTAACAATTTGCGACGGGTGGGTCAGGTGGGCGCTTGTTTGCAGCCAGAGCGGCAATGTATTCGGCCTCGTAAAGTTCGGTTTTTTGGGCTGCCTGCACAAACAGCAGGTCAATATTGGTTCTACAGCGCAGCGCCATGCGCAGGCATAGCTGTTTAGCAACTCTGGACTGGTCGTTGCTTTTGGCGAGCGCCGTTTCATACTCCTTTTTGGCAGCTTCCTTGGGCTTGTTGCTGTCGTTAGACTTTCTGAAGGAGAAAATCATGTGGCTGCTTCATCAGGGATTAGTGAGCTTGGAGCGGAGGTCCCCAAGTGTGACTTTGAGGATCTGGCTCACGCGTGATTCATTCACTCCTATGATGGCCCCGATTTCCTTGAGGTTCAATTCATCCGTATAGTATAGAGAGAGGATCAGACGTTTGCGCTCATCAAGTTTGTCTATTTCTGCTGCGAGACTACTTTTTGTTTCTGTATTGATTAGCTTATCCAGAGCCGGGCTTGCGTCATCCTCGATATCAAAATGTTCCGATTCCATCAGTGGGTCCAGCTCCAAATAATTGAACGAGTTTGCATGTGTGCGTTCGTGTTCAAATTCTTCAACGGATATTCCCAGATGTACGGCAAGTTCCCTGCTGGTTGGCGGTCTTTCAAGTGAGTTTTCCAACAGCGCTTGGGCTTGCCTGTGCTTCTTCAGGTTTTTGAGCGCAAGTCGGGGAATTCGGGACAGTTTGCGCGCCTCATCGATTATGGCTCCACGTATACGGATTTTTGCATAAGCTTGAAAAGATATACCCTGTGAAGGGTCAAACGTTTTCTCGGCCTCAAGCAGCCCAATGATGCCGAGCTGGATCATGTCATTGAGCTCTATGTAGTCTGGTATACGTGGTCGCAGGTAGACTGCTGTCCTTTTGACGAGTGTCATGTGCTCTAGGATGACGGCTTTACCCTTTCGCTGTTCAGTTACCCATTCATATCTGTTGGTCTTTGGGTCCATGAGTATTATCCGAAAAACCGTACGTAATCATTGCTGGCTTCCGCTACTGCCAGCTTGGAAATACTTTCCGCTATATGGCTTAGTTCAATTGAAACTTGGGATTCTGGTGAAAACGCCAGAATAGGCATTGATTGCCTCCAGCTACTGTTGACGCGCGGGTCTTCAGAGACTGAGCCGATGAACTCAATATCCATCGCAAGAAAGTGCCTTACGACCTTTTGAAGCTTTTCGAACAGGATTTTACCTGCCTGCGGTGTACTGCTTTTGTTGGGGATGAAAAACAGGCTGCTCATTACTTTCAGCTTGTTGAGTGTCTTCAGGAGACCGTAGGCATCTGTTATCGAAGCCGGCTCATCGGTACCTATGACAAGCCGGATGTCACTGGCTTTCAGCAGGGACAGAACACTGTCTGATAAACCAGCAGCACAATCGATAATCAAGTAGTCAAACCGTCCTGAAAGTTCAGAAAAATTACGGACCAGTTTCAGAGTTTCCTCCTCACTCATGTTGGCCAGGGAGCGACTTCCATTCATCCCGGGCAGCAGGGCGATTCCATAACGCGTATCGACCAGTAGCTTATGCAGCCCGGAGAGATAGTCTAGGTCACCTGACGCTGTGTCACTATTTGCAGATGGGAGTATGCAACCGAGTGCAATTTGCGCATTGGCTAGTCCCATATCACCATCGAAAAGCAGCACTCTGTGACCCAGCTTTCCCAAGGCTATGGCAAGATTTACAGAGAAAGTGGTTTTTCCGACCCCCCCTTTGCCGCTGGCTACGCAAATCGTTTTAGTAGTTGTTGCAGGATTACTAGCCATCTGCTGTTTCCGTATTGAAAATCCGTCTTGCCAGCTTTGGCAGAATGTTTTTACCGGAGGTTAATAAGCTTACTTTGACTGATAGCTTTTCAAGCACAGTGGCGATTCTGGCCATTACCGTGCGTCCACGCTCGTTGCATAGGTATGCGCTCATGATTGCATCAGGCCTTGCGAGGGGGAGGTTGCGCCCAGCCATGAACAAAACTGGCAAACCTGCCGCCATCAAGGCAAAAAATTCGGGAAGCCCCCGGCTTGGCGGTGGTAAGGCGGTGATCGACAGTGACAGTGGCTTCATGCGGTGCATCTCCTCCAGAAATGGCAGCTGTTCCAGCGCAGTGCTATATGAGTAAAAACAGTGAACCTGGGCTCGCGCAAGGCATTTGAATTCCCTTAAGCTGCTCAAATAATCCCCCGTTGACACGAAGATTAACACAGGACCTCTACTGCCAGCGTTCGCCATGAAATTTTCCACCGCCGCTTCGTCAGCCGCCGTCTCTACTTTTGCTCCTGTGGCGGTTGTTGTTTTATCCGTGCCAAATCGGATTATGCTGGGGAACGTGTTCGTTGCCGAATCACTCAGTAGCCGGGAGAATTCCTCGATTGCGCTTGCGGTTCCGGTTGCGAAGTCGGTCAGAACTGCATGCAACCCGGTGGAGAACGCTGTACTGTCATAGAAACTGCCCTTATTTTTCATATAAGTCAGTAGATGGCAGGCATTTGTGTCTTGGGTTCCTGCAGGGTATCGGCCTGGAGTTGCCATGCGGACAGTAGTGCCGGTGACAGTTTCGAAAAGCGTCCTGAATTCCATGATGGACAGACTTCCACTCGCAAGCTGAGTCTGATGATCAAGTCTGTGCGTCACCTGGCCAATGTCGGATTTTTCCTTGCGATGCAGTTCCTCCAAATACTCGAATCTGCTGTTTGTCGCCATGTCAGCCTTGATCATTGTCGCCATTGCACCTTCGAGCAAACCTTTAAGCTCATCTATCTGCGTGCTCAGTGAAGCGACATCAATTAGCGGCTTTAGGTTTGACTCATGCACTTGCGCAGGTAGGCTGGATTCCGCATTCTTTTTCTTGCCGGCCTTTGCCTTTCTGGCTCGAGGACTTCCGGGGGGCTTCGGAAGGTTCTTCTGGCGTACATTCGACATCCCAAGTAGCAGGCTGTCCTGTCCTTTGGGTTCCGGCTGAGCAGCAATCGCGTCGGTAGCAAAATACACCACATTCCGACCTTCGAGGCGCATATTGGAAATAATGAATACAGCGTCGCCGAACTGCTTTGTTATGTCCTGCAGCGCGGCTTTGGTTGACGCGGCTTCATGCTTGTTAATTATCATTGACTAGGTTCTTCCTGTTCCAGTTTCGCGCTCAGGGAAATTTTTGCCAGAACGCTGATGTTCTGGTCCTCAGGGATTTCGGTATAGGCCAAAATAGTCAAACCTGAGACCCTTTGCTTAAGGGATTTAGAGAGCCACAACCGCAGTGCCGGAGATACCACCAAAACTGGAGGCAGGCCTTTTTCTTCAGCGGCGATTTTTTCGTCCGCCACGGATTTGAATAGGGCTTCTGCCACCTTTGGATCCAGTACCAGTTCGCCCGCCTTCCTGCTTTGTGCCAGAGTGTTTTGAAGCAGGTTTTCAATACTGTGGTCGAGGGTGATTACCGACAGGGTTTTGTCGATTCCTACCAGGGATTGCATGATGATCCGGCCCAGCCGGGGCCGGATCAGGTTTGTCAGCTCGTCAGGGTCCTTGGTTTTTGGTGCTTCGGTGATTAAACCTTCAATAACCGTGCGCATATCGCGCAGCGAAATGGATTCCGCAACGAGGTTCTTCAATATCTGGGTGACTACCGACAAGCTTATTTTTTCGGGTATGAGATCCTGTAAAAGTTTCGGTGATTTTTCGGCAATTTTGTCCAGGAGCTTCTGTGCTTCCTCATGCCCGAGCATGTCAGCTGCATTGTCCTTGAGTACTGTAATCAGATGTGTGGCGATCGCAGTAGAGTAATCTACTACGGTGTAACCCAGCATCCTCGCGTAGTCACGTTGTGCGGGCATGATCCAGTATGCTTCAAGGCCGTATGTCGGTTCGCGGGTTTTGGTTCCCTCTAGAGGGACGTTAACGTTGCCGGGATTGATTGCAAGCTCATGTCCGATTCGGATCTCACCACGGCCACGGACGATGCCTCGCAGCAATATGCAATACGAATCCGGGGCCAGTTCGAGATTATCTCTCACCCGGATGGGTTGCAGCAGGAAGCCTAGTTCGGCTGAAAGTTTTTTCCTTACACCGCGGATTCTTGTAAGCAGATTGCCCCCAGAATCGGTGCCGACCAGGGGTATCAGGCCATAGCCAATTTCAATGCTCACGAGGTCTGATTGTTCTATATCTTCCCAGCCGAGCAGATCGTCCTCGCTAGGCGCAGCTTGCTCCGCCGCAGAGTCCTTGGCTTCCTGCTGTTTGATCTTGCCGCCTTTATTCAGGCTTATCTGGTATCCAAGCCAGCCGCAAGCGCCACTGAAACCAAGAAAGACCAGATGTGGCATACCGGGAATTATTCCTAGCAAGAACAGGACGCTGCTAGTAATGTAGAAAGCAGTTGAATCTGAAAGCTGCAGGCTGGCCTGGCGTGACATGGTTTCATTCGTGGTCACCCTCGTCACTATTATTGCCGTCGACAAAGACAGCAGCAGTGCAGGAATCTGGGCCACAAGACCATCGCCTATGGTCAGCAGTACATAGATTTTTGTGGCATCGCCAAAGCTCAGATCATGCTGGAAGATGCCTATTAGCAGCCCGCCCAGAATGTTGATAAACAGAATGATCAACCCTGCTATTGCATCCCCGCGCACGAACTTGGATGCACCGTCCATGGAGCCGAAAAAGTCCGACTCCTGCGATATCTCCTCGCGTCGTTTTCGGGCTGTCGCCTGGTCAATCAGGCCGGCGTTGAGGTCGGCATCGATGGCCATCTGCTTGCCGGGCATCGCATCGAGAGTAAACCTGGCGATTACTTCGGACACGCGACCGGCGCCTTTGGTCACAACGATGAAGTTGATTATCATGAGGATCGAGAAAATTATGAAACCCACTATGTAATTGCCGGCGATAACAAAATCGCCAAAAGCCTCGATCACTTTTCCCGCAGCACCACTACCTTCATGACCATTGACAAGTACAACCCTGGTCGATGCCACGTTGAGGCTCAGGCGTAACATAGTGGTCAGAAGCAGCAGAGATGGAAACGCAGAAAATTCCAGCGGCTTTGTCACATTGATGGATATCATGATTATCATGAGACCGAGCACGATATTCAGTGTAAATAGAATATCGAGGAGAAATACCGGCATCGGTACTATTAGCATGGCAATTATCAGCATCAGAAATGCGGGGATAGCTAAGCCATCCAGCTGCATCCTGGAACTGAACTGTCCAAAATATGACAATGCGCGCGTTACCAAAAAATTCTCTCAAATCAATAAGTTGAAGCGTCGTGTCTAAATACAAGCAGTGCTAGTCACAGAGAAGCAAAACGCATGCCAATTATTTTGTCCGTAAGCCTACAGCGACAGCGACAACTGCCGACATAAACAATGCGGGCGTAGCTGTAACGTTTTGCTTCACCATCCGTCCTCGGAGATAAAACATGAAAAAATTGCTGTTCATCATGTTGGCCGTTTTTGCCATTTCCGGCTGCTACAGCCTTGAGCCGCGCTCCGCTGGTTCAGTCATGCGGCTGGTTGAAGAAAGTGAAAAGATCACGGCTACCGGTTACGCCGTAATTGCGATCCAGAATAGTGACGATGCCGCTCAGCGCAGGCTGCTGGCTATTCGGGCCTCGAAGCTTGATGCTTACCGTGCGCTTGCCGAGCAGGTATTTGGTCAGCGCATCGACTCCCAAACTACTATCGGCGAGCTTGTAGTCAACAATGATGCTTTCCGCTCACGTGTCGAAGGTGTTATCTATGGCGCCGAACTGGAAAGCATTGAGCCGCTCAACGGCGATACTTATGCCGTCACACTGTCTTTGCGCAAACAGGTGGTGAAGGATCTGAGGCTGCTTTATTTGCGCTCACTGTTGCGCGACGCGGCCTGAACTGATCAAGTCCCAACTGGTGCCGCCACCATGATCAAGCGTTTGTTGTTCATACTTCTGCTGGCCCAGCCCAGCGTATCGTCAGCCGCTGAAGAGCAGGAGAATGCTGATCTGCTGCTTGAGCGGATTAAGCTGGCATTGCTCAATGCGACGCTCGAGAAGGAAGTCCGGGTTGTGACCGCAGGTTACCTGGATGAGAGTGGGCGCCTGGTAGAGTCCACATATTTCGGGAGCGACCTGAATGTGGCTGGAGTGCGTGTGCTTTCCTATCTGGATGAACCTGCCGAAGTCCCGGCCATTGATCCTGCCAGCCTGCCTGCCGGTTTGAGCCCGCTATTTGCGGAGGCTTGTAGTTTGTCTGAACTTGCCATAATCACGCGTAATGCCGAGGTTTTCTTGCGATTGAAAGCCCCTTCGTTGCCCTTGTCAGTGCAACCACCGCTGGATATGACTCTGCATGAGCTTGCCGCCCAGGCGCTGCAGCGGGCTGGCTGGCAAGCTTTAATTGCACAGGACGAGGTTTCGGGATCCGAGTACCAGGCCTTGCTGTTGCGACAGTCTGGTCTTGTCGCTACCGATTATCGACTTGAAATCAATATTGAGCAGATTGCAGACTCCGCCATACCGGGTTGGTCCGATGAACTGGGCAGAGTCCAGCGTCGCTCAGTGGCGGCCCTGCATGATCTGATCAGTCGCAACCCTGTGATTGTAGTTCCGTCAGTCGCCAGCGCTGAGCCACTGGCTGTCCGGATCAGCTACCACCTGACTGGCCCGGAAGCAGAAGAGCTAGCGCAGCACCAACAGTATTACCGGTTTCGCCCAGCGGCTGCTTCGCTCGTGCAGAAACTTTCAGTACAAGGCTTCCATGCGTCTTTTAGTGAGGGACTAGAGGCCATGTTGTCCTCACTCGCGATGCGCGATGACACCTGTAAACAGCTGTTGCATGTTCTGCATTCTGGTGCGTCCCCACATGAATTCACCGTACGCATCGGCAGCCGCAATGGCGTTCGTCCCGGAATGCGCTTTCTGCTGCTCGGCGACGAGCTGATCCGCAATGGTCTGATGGGCGCTGACTCCGCCGCCCTTTCAATAGGTGAGGTCACTGTAGTCGATGAAGCAAGCAGCACAATTCGCGATTTGACCGAGCGTTCTGACAATGCGCAACCCATCAACTGGGCCTTGCCATTTTGAGCCCCATGGAGATCGTCATGCCTCCCAGCACAGCCATGCTTAATCGACTGTTTTTGTCTGTATGCCTACTCGCAGCTACCCCTGCCAGAGCAGCCTCAGAATCCGAGGTCGACGCGGCTCTCATGAAGCTATTCGCAGATCGCAGCATCATTGATGGCCATCTGTTGCAGCGCCACGAATCAGAGCTGCTGAAGGGTCGCTACGAAGTCCGGCCAGGGGATACCCTTGATGGCATCATCAGCCTGACCTTTCCTGAAACTGCTATTCGCACGAGCGTTTTGCGTCAGGCGTTCGTGGAACGCAATCCTGCTGCCTTTCGTGGCACTAACCCGAACTGGCTATTGGCTGGGGCCTCCCTCATTATTCCGGTTGCAGAAGATATCCACAGTCTGCTTTTCACAAATTATTCCGTCGTGCACGAACGCTACCCAGCTGATACTAGTGACTGGGTCCAGTTTCCCTGATCATGCAGCCAACGGCACCATTGCTGATAAACCTGCCCGAGCATCCGGCGGCCAGATCAGGCGTGGGGGTGCTGCGCTTGACTCTTGATGCCGCACGCGAGGCAGGTATGCGTGATGGTCAGATTATCCAGGGAACCCTCACTGAGGACTCCAGGCGTCTGAACCTCGTCGCCGAAGATGGGCGCTTCCTCAGTCTTCCTTTCTATGGCAGCGGCTACAAATCAGCTTCCAGCTGGTATCGGGTGGAATTTAGTCCCTACGGCGTTTACCTGAAAGCAAATGCCCCGGTAGAAAGTGGCAAAGGCACGCCGGTGCCTGAAGTGCCGCTGCCTGCCTTGCTTACAATCCCTGAACCCGACAAGATCCTTGCTCTACGCAGTCTCTTATGGCTGCTCGCATTGCGTGGGCCGGAAGACTATCAGCAGCTTGTCCAGCGACTGCTTTCCGCCGCCGCGTCGAATCGACAGTTGCTGGACCTTGCCCGGGAATTCGTCCTACGAAGCGAAACCTTATCGCCCCTCGACATCTTTACGGCCCTGCGACAGAGCGGACTGTTCAGTCAGAGCAAGGCAGGACTGCAGCCCGATCTGCGTAAGTTGCTTAGCCTGCTGTTGCGCAGCGAACGAAATCAAGCAAGCACCGACACTGAGGATTCAGACGTGTCCATGCGCATGGTGGGAACCAGGCTCGATGCTGCCCAGATCGAAGCGTTACAAGCCCGGGCGGTTGGCGACTGCTGCTACCGATTCCCGCTGCTGTTTGAGGATCAGGCTCCTGCAGAAGTGGTCATTAAACGGTCACGCGAACATCAGGGTAAGGGGGGCTGGAACCTCGATCTCGAGTTAAGTGTGGGTCAGGGGCTGCATCTGTCGTTCTGTTGTCTGCTCTCCGACCAGCAAAGGCTGGTAGTTTCGGCCTGGATGCCCGATCCTGATTTTGCCGACAAGATGCGCGCTCGAGTTCCGATTCTGAGTGAGCGCCTGCAGGAACTTGGCATGGAGCTGCACCATTGCGTAATCCACCCCCATGCCCGCCCTCCCGCCGCTCCCGGCGATGGGCAGGCCTCCAGTTTCGAGTGCAGGGTATGAGGCAAAAACCCCCTTATAAAGCGGTTGCCTTGCACTACGATCAGATAGCGCCGCCACGGGTGATTGCTGCAGGCACGGGGGAAACAGCAAGGCTTATCGTAGAGACCGCCAGAAAACTGGGTACGCCCTTGATGGCAGACCCAAACCTTGTGGAAGCCTTGTCAGCGCTAGAGCTGGATGACACCATCCCGGAGGAGCTGTTCGTTGCAGCGGCGGTTGTTCTCGCATGGGCGTACTGGCTTCAGGGCAAAGAACCCCCGCAACGTGACCAGGGGCGGACGGATCACCGCTAGGGCTTGTCCGTTAACCTGCCGCGGAGATCATAGTAAGTCGGAGTTTGGTTATTTCCTTCAAGCTGGAGGGAGCGCAGGGCGTCGCGTACAACACCCAGCTTGCGGTTGATGAGAATTTCATTGCGCTTCTGGAGGATGTTTCCGCTCCTGCCGAGCGCCCTCATGGAATCCCATGCTTCCTGAAGTTGGCCTAGAGCTGATGCGCGTGATTGCCCGGTGGCAGACTCCAGGCTGCTAGCCACCTCGTCAATGTTGATTGCGGCGATACGCTCCAGCAGCAAGTCTTTCTCAGCCTGCAAGCCCTCAAATCGGCCGATATCCTGGCTGCTTAGCGCCTGGTATTCGTTTTCCAGCAACACGTTCAGGACCTGCAGTAGCTGGCACAAATCCAGCACCAGACGAGTGGCTGTCTCCTCAGCAGAGCTAGTTGTCGCCGGGTCGTTGGTTTGCAAGGCGTCAGATCAACTTTTCGAGTTCAACAAACTGTTCGCTGATTTTCATCGAATCGAGCGGATAGTCGCCCTTCGCAATCGCGGCTCGCAAGCGCTCGACTTTCTGGCTGTCAAAATCAGCTGATTCCAGCGCCTTTTCGACACTGGATGACAAAGCCAGCTCATCGCTTACAGCCGCCGCCGGCTGGGGCTCGGCGGGTGCCAGGCTTTCCACAACATGCTTGCGCGTGTCTACGGCCGGTTTTTGGGGCTGAATCGGACCTGCGCCGGATGCTGAGTTGTTGCTGTTGATTATGGACATCTTATGGCTCTTTCAGTCAGGATAATGGGACCCTACGGGAAAAGTCGACACATCGCCTCGGGACTTTAACAAAATTTCCAGATTTATTGCGATAGCCAGGTTCAGGGAATCGTGGCTGTGCCAACGCCCGTCACTGCGGCGCGGATGCGCCCACCGGATTCTTTATTAAGCAGTTCAATCTGTTGCCCGATCTGGCCATCCTGCGAGGCACTCATGACCTGCGAGATTTCGACGAGGTTGCGTTTTATGCTGACTATTACATCCTCACCCTTAACCACCGCGGGCAGGCTGCGAATGCCTGATATCCGCAGTACCTGCCCAGGCAGCAGGGTCGAGGTTGCCGTAGCGCGGGGCAGCGCTGCCGGCTCCAGAATCGCATCGTGGGGCATGCGCCCCCAGTAATACCCCATCGTTGTATTGTCGGAAGACAACAGCGTGCCGCGCGGTATTGTGACAGCTGCTGTCAGCACCGCCTGGCGGCTGGCGATATCTGCCAGAGTTATGATCGCCCCGGCCGGCAGTGCGCGGACGCTGCGTGCGCCCTCCAGCTGCTTGGCCGCGACCTGTCGGCCGGGCGGCAAGGTGGAGATCGGACGCACGGTTTGATCGAACATCGATTGATCCAGATCCGAGCCAGCGGCTAGCGACTGCCGTACACGAAACGCTGGCACGCCCTCTTCAAAAAGGGATTGATTTACAGGCTGCCCGGCTCGGACTGCGCTACGCAGAAACTTTCCGGAGAAAGCAGATAGCTGTGCGGCTGCGTCTACGTGAGCACTTTGGGGTAATGTCACATCTCCCACATTGAGCCGATGCCCCGCTGGCAGGTCGCTTGCGAAATGCACCGCAATGCTGGTCTCTGCTGCACGAAACTGCAGATACAGTGACCAGTCGCTGCCAGGGCATCTTGCCAATACTGTCTTGTTGCCGGGATGAGGAAGAGAGAATTCAAACCCGCCGTTGCAGCTGGGGATTTCCACCCGCGAATCGAGTGGCAATAACATATAGGCGCCGGCGACCTCGCTGTCCTGGCTGTCAAGCCAAGCCCGTGCGGTGGAAACGAGACTGGTGCTGATTTCCTGCGAGGCCAAGCTTAGGGAGTAAGCTTGCGCGATTGTCGCCAGCAACAAAACGGGGATGTAGCGACGTGCGCCGAGTACGTACCTGATGCTCATGGTTAAAGTTTTTGTGCTATATGCCGACCAACTCAATATAGGCAAATAGGTGGAGCGAGTAAAGGAGAGCACATGAAAACAGTGATAGCTGAAGTATTCTCCCGCTTCGGCCAACGCAAGGGAGTTCCGCTTGTACCAGGTTGGTTAGCACCTCTTATTAAGCCCAGTCCGGATCCCAGTCCGGATCCCAGTCCGGATCCCAGTCCGGATCTCAGTGCGGCAAGGGCCGCTCGCATGGCCACTGCCAACGCGGAAAATGTGCCTGCAAAGAAGTCGCCCGGACCGGGGCCTCCAGCAAAGTTGGGAACACTGGCGTCACCCGAATATATAAGCATGCTCAATGCGCGAATTGAGCAATTCAAAACAAGAGTAGCGGCCCTGGAAAGATTCAAAGAGCCCGGAAAAGACAATGGCAATAATCAAGCAAACGGAAGAAAACACAGCGACCGGCAGGTCCGCAAAGGCGGACGCGGCATTTGAAGAATATGGGGATGACGCTCCTCGCTTTGAGCCTGTTATGGATGAGCAGGATGCCATAAGCGCCGTAGCCCAAAACGAACCGGTAGACGGGGGTTCCGTCGCTGCAGCTGAAGGTATTGAAAGCAAACTTGAAACCCTTATTCCGAATGTTTTGAGCATGGCGGAAAGCATCGTGCAGCTGGCTGAAACCAGTGGTGAATTGACCGCGCAGTTGCGGACCAATGCTGCTGAATTCGAGGAAATTATTGCGGACTATGACAATATTCTGCAGCGCAAAAACCGCCACATGCTTGGGCTGCTCGGGACCAGTGTTGGTGTGATCGCCGTCTGCCTGCTACTGGTAATTTTCATGAGCCTGAGTTTTTCGCGCCAGGTCACCAACATGAACGCACTCTCGCTGACACTTGGTCGGCGCATAGCTGATGTAAACAGTGGCCTGGTGACTTTCGAAGAACTAAATCGTTCGATCGAAAGTCTGGAAAGCGCAGTACTCGGTGTGGCCAACGGCATACAGGTGCAGCAGGCCGCAATCGCAGATATGAAGGCGAAGCAGGACACAGGAAATCTGCAGCTGATGGAAGATGTCAAATCTGTGCTGGCAAAACAAAGTACTGCGACCGGCGCTATAGTAGGAGGAGTGCAAGCGGAAGTTTCCCGCAGTGCCACTGCTGTTTCCCAGTCGAACTCAGTACTGCAATCATTGCGGCTCGAAGTCGTTAGCGTCGGCGCTGCAGTTAATGGACTGCTAGAAATGCGAGATTCCATTGATGCTTTGGTAACACTGAACAGAGAGCGATACCTCGAACAACTAGGTGCGCAGGAGGGAGGCACAGAAGCCGAAGCGGTACAAGCTGAGCCAGCAATTAGTTTCCAGCGAGAACTACCGGAAACCGCGCCAGCTCAATCCACGCCTTGAAAATTTTCTCCAAGTATTGAAAGTGGCATTCGTCTGCCACTTTCACGCCGCTTTCAAAAATTCGGCGGTCCCGCGCGCCACTTCGGTGAATGTTGATCGAGATGTAAAAAATCCATAAGTAACTGAAAAACATAAGTTTAATTTTTCGTCAAAGCAATTAAATGGCTTGGCACGCTTTCTGCTTTGGTTCACGTGAACCAAGCAAGGGCAAGGCGCCATGACAATAATCGATAACTATCTGGGTACCCACTCGACTGCGCTCACGGTGCGCAACCAGCGGCTTGAGCTAATTTCGCGAAACATCGCCAATGCAACCACGCCAAATTATCGCGCGCGGGATATCGATTTTGCCAAGGCAGTGGCCGATCTGAGTCAGAGTTCGCCAGTGCGGCTGACTGACGCGGCGCATGTGGATGGGGCTGCAAGCAACCTCAGCACGATCAGTAGTCTGGTCTACCGGACGCCCTTGAATCCTAGTGTCGACAACAACACGGTGGAGATCGGTGTCGAGCAGGCGGCGTTCGGCAAGGCTGCCGCTGAGTACCAGGCGTCTCTGCAATTTCTCGAGAACCGCATTAGCACACTGCGTAAGGCATTTAGGGGAGATTAAGATGTCGGTCAATAACATCATGAATATCGCAGGTTCTGCGATGAACGCTCAGATAGTGCGCTTGAATACTACGGCTAGCAACTTGGCCAACAGCGGTGTGCTGGCGACTACGCCGGGCGAGGCCTACCGTGCGAAGAAGCCAGTCTTCTCGACCATTCTCGAAGCCCAGATGGGCAATCAGCGAGACGCAGTTGGTGGTGTGCGTGTTACTGGCATTATCGATGATGCTAAAGACGTGAAACAGATCTATGACCCGGGTAATCCGCTGGCCGATGAAACCGGCTATGTGTGGGGTTCCAACGTCAACACCGTCGAGGAAATGATCGAGATGTTAGATGCCTCACGCAACTACCAGAACAACGTCGAAGTGGTTAGCACCGTAAAGGACCTGATGCTGCGGACACTTGAGATTACAAAGGCATAACTATGGCTGATTCAATTGCGTTACCGGCAGGCCTGTTGACCAAGCAGCAATACGAGAAGGCGCAGTTCGACCAAAAATACAATATGGAAAAAGATCTCGGGCGTGATGCCTTTCTAAAGCTGTTCACTACCCAGCTGCAGAATCAGAATCCGCTGGATCCGATGGACAATGAAGCTTTCGTATCCCAGCTGGCGCAGTTCTCCTCACTGGAATCCATGAAGGCAATGCAAAGTTCAATTGAACAGATGTCGGCTTCGTTTCAAGGTGAAAAATTCATCAGCAGCAGCAATCTGCTCGGGCGCTATCTGCGCAATGAGTCTGCGGCTGTCATGACCGGCAAGGGCCAGGATAGCCGAGCAGTAGCAGATCTGAGCAATGGTGCCGAGGAAGTAAAAATCGGTGTTATCGATAGCACGGGGCAACAAGTTTACGGCACGACTATGGGCGCGCAGTTGCCGGGAGAAATGCAAATTACCTGGAATGGGAAAGACGACCAGGGCAAGGCACTACCGGACGGCATCTATAAATTTGTTGTGGCGGCCAAGATTAACAACAAGTTCATGCCAGTTTCTGTCAGCACCAAGGATCGCATCCAGTCAGTGCGCTGGGACAGTACCAGCAATGACTACACCATTGAGACTGAGACCGGCAGTGTCCTTAATTCCAAACAAATAACACGTATCGAAATGTGATCAGGAGGAAGTCCGCATGTCATTTTATACTTCGCTTACCGGCATCAACGCCGCCACGGTTGAACTTGCAGTAACCTCCAACAACATAGCCAACTCCGGCACTTCGGGCTTCAAGAAGTCCAGTGCTGAATTCGGCGACATCTTTGCAACGTCACCGTTTCAGAAATCATCGAGTGTGGTGGGCAACGGCGTTTCGCTCAAGGAAATGCGTCAGGAATTCAGCCAGGGCAACGTGGAATTTTCGTCAAACTCACTGGACCTGGCGATTACCGGTGACGGCTTCTTTGCCCTGGGAACACCGGACGGCGCCAAGGTGTTCACGCGCAACGGCGGATTCATGCTTAATGATCAGAACCAGATGGTGAATTCTGCTGGCCAATCACTTATGGCGCTGCCGGTGGATTCTACCAACAAGGCCGACTTCAGCGAGCCGCTCACCGCGTTAACAATTCCGCGCACCACGGTCTCCGAGTTCAAGGCCACCACCTCTGTTGAACTGGGCCTGAACCTGCCATCGGCCAGTGTCCCGATCACAGCCGAGTTCAATCCATCCAAGCCCGAAACTTACCACAAGACCACATCCTTCACCGTGTATGGGGCCTCTGGAGCTTCGCACCTGACCACCATCTATTACGTTAAGACGGCAAATGCCACTGCCGACAACCCCCAGAACAAATGGCAAACCTACGTGTACGTGGACGACAAGCCCGTGCAGCCAGCCCTTCTTCAGGCTGCCGATAATGTTGGTGGTGAGTACTTCGTGAACAAGTATGGCGAACTCAAGACGCGCAGCCAGCTGCGTGATCTGCAGCGCACCAGTATCGAAAGCGATAAGTACCTCATCACCACCGGTACGGTCTACAAGAAGTTCTCGTTCGACAAACTGTCCAAACCCGTGGAATCGGCGCCTGCCAGCCTCGAGCTTAAGATCAATCCCGAGAATCCGTATTACGACCGGCTCAATCTCACCAACAATCAGAACGGGATCGATTTCAAGGGCCTCACCCGTGCCAATCTGGCCAATATGTTCAAGGTTTCC
>Ga0256306_1000002_pt1 | contig 34867 bp, 32 predicted proteins | sample ColtaT_17_FD_183663 | JGI IMG/M metagenome (GOLD analysis project Ga0256306, IMG submission 183663) | Metatranscriptome of freshwater microbial communities from Columbia River, Oregon, United States - Colum_Law_RepC_8d (Metagenome... | ecosystem: Environmental > Aquatic > Freshwater > River... | reverse complement strand
TTTCCGAGTTGGTCAGGACGGCTACCATCGAACAGTCTCTAAGTTGGCTGATGCCGGAGCAATATGAATCGTGTATCCAGTGTGCGATCGAGATGCGAAGTGAGCCCGCGCTTCGGGAAAAGCTGTTGGACAGAGCCGAGCAGATCTGGAAAGTGTCTGCACCCCGCATGACTGACTCTGTAGCGATTTCTCGATCAAGGCATCTGGAAGAGATCGGTTCTGTAGAAGCAGGCCTGCAAGTTCTTAAACTGTATCTTTACGAAAATCCTTACAACCTTTCGGTAAGAAAAGCGTTGGCCTCTATGTTGGAGAAGTTTGGTCGTAACGGAGAGGCTTACGACGAGTGGTTGCGAATCCAGAGCTTTTATCCGGATGACTCTTCTGTGCCTGTCGCCCTTGAGAAGCTGATCAAATTGCCTCCAACCAGCGGAAACTAAAGAACAAAGGGTGTAGGCACCCACAGGAAGCCGTCTTGTTCGTTTGTGCAGTATTGGATGTGTCGGTTGTAGTGAGGTTGAATTACCACCTCTGTTCTTTGATGATTTGTTGCATCAGGCTTTCCTAAATCCCCCAAGTTTTTCCGGTGGCAGGGGATGCTCCTGGAGTTCCTGAAATATCGACTCTCTTCTGGATAAGTGTCCGAAAACGTCGCACAATGGAGGTATAGACGCAAGAGTTGCGGCTCATTGAGGAGCCCAATGTCGCAAGAAACAAAAACCCTCAGGAGTTTGAGACTGTGCCCAGCATGCCCTACGAAAATCAGCTCGTTCAGCCAGCGGCGCTCGAAGATCAGTCCGAAGGTCTGGACTTGATTGGGTTTCTGCGTCGCCGAAAGGCGTTTGTGGTTGTGCTGGGTCTGTTAGGGGTAGGTGTTGGATACATGATGTTCCAGCGACAGGTCCCGCAGTACCGATCGGATTCCTGGGTGCAGGTGATTCATCGCAACTCCGATCCGCGTGTGAAGTCCATGATGGCGGAAAAGGACTTGGGCGATTCCTTCTACATTGTAAAGAGTCCCAAGACGCTGCTGGCTGCCGTGAAGAATCACAACTTGCTTTCGTTGTCTCTTCTGCGAGGCGTATCGGAAGAGGATGCTGCGAACGCAATCTCCGGAATGATCTCGACGTCAAATTTATCCGCGAATGTGGTTCAGTTGTCGGCTACAGGAGCGGAGCCGGGTGACATTCAGCAAATTGTACAAGCTGTTTCTGAAGAGTACGTTTCCGCTCAGCGTGCGAATTACAAGGATGCTTCTGAAGAGTTAAAGGAGCTTCTGGGTCGCGCACGCGGTGAGTTTCTTGAGAAGCTGAATGTGGCTGAAGAGGAATACCGTACATTCCGCGAAAAATCGAAACTCAGTACCGATGGTGGAAATCTCTACAGAAATCGAGCTCGTGCTGCTGAAGAGAAGGTCTCCGCGCTTGAGCTGGAGATGACAGAGCGTAAGTCGGAATTAAGTCAGCTTGAGGAGGCACTGAGCCGCGGTGGTTCTAAAGAAGCGATCCTGCTGTTGATCAACATCGGCTCTTCATCGACTGGTTCGTCTGCTGCCGGGGAGTCTGTTGGGGGGGCTGTCAACGGTACAGCTATTACTGCAAAAAGCATAGCGCAGGCCTTGTTTCCACTTATTCAGGAGGAAGCGGCCCTCGCTGCCGAACTGGGGCCTGATCATCCCAAGTTGAAAACCATCAAGATGCAAATTGAGATGACGAGAAAACATTTGCAGGAACTGGCGGGAATGGATGCCACTGTTTCGGGGGCGGCGGACGAGTCCGCATCTGAATCAGAGAAGCCTCAGGACTTCGTGACTGTGTATCTGCAGTCATTGCGTGAAGAGCTTATGATGATTGAGCGTCGGCAGAAAGACCTGCAGGTTTTTGCTGAAAGAGAAGATACAAAGGCTCGGGAGTTGATGCAGGAAGAGATTGAAGACACAAACCGCAAGAACGAAATGGAGCGATTATCGAAGCTCTTTAATGAGTTCACGATGCAGATCAGTGAGATTCAGGTGAATGCTGGTATGGGCGGGGTGACCGCGGAAGTTCTGTCTCCGGCCAAGCATGGTTATCTTGTCTATCCCGTGATCAGTAAGTTCTTGAGTCTGGGTGGCTTTCTGGGAGCCTTTGCGGGACTGGTACTGGGGTACTTGATTGAGGTGGCCGATCGTAGCTTTCGAAAGCCGGAAGATATTATTCGAGAGTTCGGCGTACCGATCGTCGGGCATGTGCCATTCATTACAGAGCAGCGATTGAAATCTGTTCCCGCGGGAAGTGTCATGGATCGGACCGCAGTCTCGGTCCATCTTCCAAGGTCTCGTCCGGCGGAAGCCTATCGGGCCGTGCGAACGGCGATTTGCTTCAGTGTTTTCGGCGGTAGTCATCGGGTGATTTCTGTGACCAGCCCGGCGGCTGGTGACGGGAAATCGACACTTGCTTTGAATCTGGCTCTCTCGCTGGCGCAGTCCGGTAAGCGAGTTGTGCTGGTTGAGGGTGACTTCCGTCGCCCGAAAGTTCATAAATTGACGGGAGTCGATAACAAATCCGGGTTTGTGGATGTGTTGCGGGGTGATGTCGAGCTAACTGATGCCATTCAGGAAACCAAGGTCCCTGATTTCTTTGTGCTGCCTTGTGGCAAACGCCCGAAGGATCCGGCGGAGTTGCTTGCTCGTCCCCAGTTCGAGCAGATCCTTCAGGTACTTCGGGAGAAGTTCGAGTATGTGATTATTGATACTCCACCGGTTCTCGCCGTGACTGATCCGTGTGGTGTTGCAGCACGTGTGGATGGGGTTCTAGTCTGTATGCGTCTGAGCCGACATACGCGAGATCTGGGTCGACGAACAATTGAACAGCTTCGTGATATTGGGGCGACAATATCTGGGATCGTCATTAACGGCGTGGAAGAGCGAGATGCCTACGGTTACGGCAATTACCGTTACTCCGACTATCGTTACTACTACAAGAACTACAACTACAAGTATGGTGAGTACGGCAGCAAGGATGGACGAGAGTATTACGCAGACGATCATGCCGGTGACCTTGCGGGTTCCGCATCAGAGAATCTTAATGATTCCTCTGTATCTTGAGGTCCCTTAATTCTTGGGTAGTAGGTCCTCCTTGCCGAGGGGGACTTCGCGGCTTGCCGCGGCCTTATTCGTATGCGTCTACCAACATATCTGGCCGAGATTATGCGGCCAGTTGCACACATGGTTCGCCTATCGGCAAGTGTCTTTTCCGGCAGAAAGGACCTGCCTTGAGTGCCATCTGTTACTCAACCGAGACCCTTAAGAACTGCCGCCTGGCAGGCAGGGCCTCCTGAAATTTGTGGCTGTGTTATTGGGGACATTGTGTTCAGGAGTACGTGCTCTGGGATTCTGCTCCTGGCCATGCTCTTTCCCAAAACAAAAAGATCTCGCGCTTGAATTGGTGCGGGATCTGCTTGTTTTGTCCCTGTGCCCGGGTGAAGAATATGACGGGGCGAGGCTCAGGTGCGTCGCTGATGTGTGGCGTTTCAGTGATGTCACCCAGAGGCACGAAGTGCATCTTTCGTCTCAGCGATTTCATGCTGGCCTTCTCTTTGAAAATGATGCTTCAACTGCGTTACAAGCTGCAGATTGATGGATAGTCGTCCCAAAGTTCTTTTCCTGAATCGATCGTATTGGCCGGACGTCGAGGCGACCGGTCAGTTACTGACGGAACTCTGCGAGTCTCTGCAGTTTTCGTTCGACGTCAGTGTTGTTGCTGGCCAGCCCAATCAGATTCGGGATGCAACGGGTGGAGCTTCCTGGCAGGAAGAACCTGTTCGCAATGGTGTCCGAATACATCGCATTGCTCATGCGCAGTTCTCCAAGAGTCGCATGCTGTTGAAGGCGCTGAATTATGTTTCGTTTGTGAGAGCCACTCGTCGGTTTCTGCGATCCTGTGAAGCTCCTGATGTTGTTGTGTTTGAGACAGACCCGTTTCTTCTGCCATTTGAAGCACAGCGCTTACAGAGGCGAACAGGATGCAGGATGGTGGGGTATCTGCAGGACATCTATCCCGATGTCGCCGTTGCTCTGGGGAAGGCTCCGGACAACTGGATGATTCGGCGGCTGCGGAAATCACTATTCTCTGTTTATCGTTCGTGTGACCGAATGGTTGTCCTCAGCGAGGACATGAGGCGTTTGCTTGTCTCGGGCGGAGTTGATGGTGACAAAGTCGATATTGTGCCGAACTGGGCTGATCCTGAAGTTGTCCAGCCACTTGCACAGAGCCGCTTTCGCATCAGCAACGGACTCGAAGAGAAGTTTGTTGTGATGTACTCTGGCAATCTTGGGCTGACTCAGAGGCTTGAAGAATTTCTGCTCGCAGCAGAACTGCTGCACGACTTGCCTCGAGTTGTCTTTGTGTTTGTCGGACAAGGGTCGCAGCGTGAAAGTCTTGTCAATCTTGTTCGTCAGAAGAATCTGACCAACGTGCGATTCTTTGACTATCAGCCCAAATCAGAACTCGCTCAGAGTCTAAATGCGGCCGACCTGCACCTTGTACCTCTCACTCGCGAACTCAGCCAATGTCTTATGCCCAGCAAGTTGTACGGGATCCTGGCAGCCGGCCGACCCTACCTGACAAATGCGCCGGCTGACAGTGAACTGGCAAGGCTGACGGACGAATTTCAGGTGGGAATTACCGTCGAGCCTGGTTCGCCAAAAGCTATTGCTGACGGGATTCGCAGGGCTGCAAATAATGCCTCCGGAATCAGCGACATGGGCAAAAATGCTCGAAAACTGGCTCTTTCGGAATTCACGCGAGAGAAGTCGGCCGAAAAATTCCGTGCCGTTCTGAAAACTGCCCTTATCCGCCATTAACGCTATTTGTCTGATTGCCTCAATTTGTATACTCCGGCCCCCAAGTCGCAGTTTATGGACTTTCTGGGTTGTTGGGTGAAGGTCGCGACCAGCCAATCTGGGTGGGTGTACTGCCCGGATCAGACTGTCGAAGAACGTTAGTCCCTTTTTGCATTGTCAGTGATTGGCAGGCTTCAGTTTCCGAGGGATTCTTTTGAGTCAAGTGCGGGCATAATGACTTTTTCGTCAACTTCCAGAATCTTTGTGGCCGGTCATCGCGGCATGGTGGGTGCCGCTGTCGTGCGCCGACTTCAACAGCGAGGGTTCAACAATCTGTTGCTGGCTTCGCGATCTGAATTGGATTTGACTTGCCAGGCGTCGGTCCATCAGTGGTTTTCGGCCAATCGGCCGGATGTCGTTGTGTTTGCGGCGGCGAAAGTGGGCGGGATTCATGCCAACAGTACTTATCCCGCCGAGTTCCTCTATCAGAACCTCGCGATGGCTTCTAATGCCGTCCATTCCGCGTGGCAGACAGGAACTCAGAGATTTCTGTTTCTTGGCAGTACCTGCATTTATCCGCGACTCGCGCCGCAGCCTATTGCGGAAGACAGTCTGCTGACATCCCCTCTGGAACAAACGAATGAAGCGTATGCGATTGCCAAGATCGCCGGGCTGAAGTTGTGCCAGTATTATCGTCGTCAGTACGGCGTGCTTTATCATTCCGCGATGCCAACAAATCTGTTCGGCCCGGGAGACAATTACCATCCCGACAACAGTCATGTGCTTCCGGCTTTGATTCGTCGCTTTCATGAAGCGAAGGTCGCTGATGTTCCCTGCGTCAAAATTTGGGGCTCCGGAACTCCGTTGCGAGAATTCCTGCATGTCGATGATCTGGCAGCGGGAATTCTTCACTTGCTGGAACTCTCTGAACCTCCTGATCTGGTCAACATCGGCAGCGGCCAGGAAATCACCATTCGAGGCGTTGCGGAGCTGGTTGCTGAAGTAATCGGTTACACCGGACGAATTGAAAACGATCTTTCCAAGCCGGACGGAACTCCACGTAAGCTCAGCGATATCAGTTTAATCAAATCAACGGGCTGGTCTCCGCAGATTTCGTTGAAGACCGGTCTGGCCGATGCCTATCAGGACTTTCTGAAAGCAACCAGTTCCCAGCAGTTGCGTTCCGCGTAAGTTTTTTCTTTCGCAGGCACGGCCAGGCATTGTTCAATACGTTCAGCAGTTCGACTGCTTTCTTTTCTTCACTCAACATCGCGAACCATAAACCTTCCCATGTCAAAAACTGCTCTTATCACTGGAATCACAGGCCAGGACGGCTCTTATCTTGCGGAATTGCTCCTTGAGAAAGGCTACAACGTCCATGGATTGGTTCGACGGGCCAGCACATTCACGACAGGTCGAATTAACCATATCTATCAGGATCCTCACCAGAGTGGCCTGCGGCTTTCATTGCACTATGGCGACCTGACCGATGGGCAAAGTCTGACCAATCTGATTCTGGACATCGAGCCGGATGAGATCTACAACCTCGGGGCTCAGAGCCATGTTCGTGTGTCCTTTGATCAGCCTGTCTATACACTGCATGCGACCGGCGGCGGTGCTCTAAACGTGCTGGAAGCGGCACGTCAGTTGAATAAGAAGAAGCTGGTGAAGGTTTATCAGGCCTCATCGAGCGAAATGTATGGCGAAGTGCTCGAAACGCCGCAGACGGAAAAGACACCGTTTCAGCCTCAGAGTCCTTATGGTTGTGCCAAGGTTTTTGCCTTCCATCAGACCGTGAATTATCGCAAGTCGTACGACATGTTTGCGGTCAACGGTATCCTCTTCAATCACGAAAGTCCGCGACGTGGTGAGACGTTCGTAACGCGCAAGATCACCCGTGCGGCCACTCGAATTAAGATGGGGTTGCAGGAGAAGCTTTACCTCGGAAATCTGGAAGCCAAACGCGACTGGGGTTACGCCAAGGACTATGTCGAAGGCATGTGGATGATGTTACAGCATTCCGAGCCGGACGATTTCGTGCTTGCGACCGGGAAGACTCAGACGGTTCAGGAGTTCGCAGATTTAGTCTTTGCTCAGCTCGAGCTTGATCCAAAGAAATACATCGAAATCGATCCACGCTACTTCCGACCTGCCGAAGTGGATTTGCTTCTCGGCGACTGCACCAAGGCCACGGAAAAGCTGGGCTGGACAGCCTCTACGACTCTGGCACAACTGGCCAAACTGATGGTCGACCATGACCTCGAGTTGGCGAAACAGGAAGCTGTTTTGGCGAAGATGTAGGGGCGGTAATTCGTCAGTCGTCAGTTGACAGTTGACAGTTGACAGTTGAGCTCCAGAGGCAAGGATAGAAAGCGTTGATGCATTCCGGCAACTGCCAACTTCCCTGTCTGCCTAACCGTGTTCTCTGCCAACCAAAAAAGGAGCCTATCCAAATGCCTGGCTTCGAGGATTTACAGGTCTGGCAGCGCGCGGTCGAATTGAGTGCTGCGATTTATCGGGAGACACGGGATCTCCGAGATTTTGGGTTTCGTGATCAGATTACACGGGCGGGTTTATCAATCTGCTCGAATATTGCGGAAGGAATGGAGCGAAGCACAGTCGCTGATCAGTGCAAATTCCTCGACTATGCCAGAGCATCCTGTGGTGAAGTTCGCACACAGACAATTGTGGGCATGAAAGTGGGTTTCATTGCCGACGAAATCGGTACCGACTGGGGCAGTGAAACCAGAGAACTAGCCGCCATGATCAACGGCCTCATCCGTTCCATCCGCCCACGCTGACGACTGCCAACTTGTCTTCCTGTATTTCGCTGCCAACTGACGACTGACGACTATGCGTTCTCTCATCACCGGAATCACAGGTCAGGACGGTTCCTACCTGACCGAACTTCTGCTCGAAAAAGGCTACGAAGTTCATGGCATCGTGCGTCGCAGCAGTACGCTCGAACGAGCCCGACTGCAGTCGTTTTATGGCGACGACAATGTCTATGAGAAGAAGCTGTTCCTGCACTATGCAGACCTCTCCGATACGACAACGATTCGCCGTATCATCAACAAAGTGCGGCCAACGGAGTTCTATCACCTCGCTGGTCAGTCTCACGTGGGCCTCAGTTTTGAGATCCCTGAAAGCACGTGTGACCTGACCGCGATGGGAAGTCTCAGGATTATGGAAATCCTGAGAGATCTCCCAAGTCCTCCGAAGTTTCTGCACGCCAGCAGCCGCGAAATCTTCGGGACTCCGACGGTAAGCCCTCAGGATGAATCAACGCCCATCAATCCAAATTCTCCGTACGGCTGTGCCAAGGCCTTCGCCACACAGATGACGAAGATCTATCGCGAAGCACACGGGCTCTTTTTCTGCAACGCGATTTGTTACAACCATGAAAGCCCGCGGCGAGGTGAGAACTTTGTGACTCGCAAAGTGACGCTGGCCGCCGCGCGAATTAAAGCCGGATTGCAGAAGTCCGTCAGCCTCGGAGATCTCGATTCTGCTCGCGACTGGGGTTATGCCAAAGACTTTGTTCATGCCATGTGGCTGATGCTGCAGCAGGACAAGGCGGATGATTATGTGCTGGCCACCGGCGAGTCTCACACCATTCGCGAGTTGCTGCAAGTTGCTTTTTCCCATGTCGGCCTGAACTGGCAGGATCATGTGAAGATAGACAAACGCTTCAATCGCCCTGCCGATGCACATGAATTGCTTGGCAATCCACTAAAGGCCGTTGAGGAATTGGGATGGCAGGGATCGATGACTTTCGAAGGTCTGATAGAGCTAATGGTTGATGAAGATCAGAAAGCTCTGAGTCGCCGTAGGTCGTGATGGCTGCATGTTGGGGGAATTGTTACGTTGTGCGGATGCCATCCATTGAAAAGTCTGCGTTGTTGAACCATGAATAAGGAGCTGGTCGAGTCACGACAGCCTCGGACAGGAGCCTGGCTGCTGTTCTTCGTGGCTGGATTTGTTTTACTTCAGATTTTGAATCGGGAACCAGAAAGACAGCCGCCGGGACTAGAGCGGGGTGATCTGGTTCTGCAAAGACACGATCTGCCAGATGAGATACTGGGTTGGCATTGCCTTGGCTTTAAGCCCGCGTTGCCATCCGAGAAACTGCCGGATGGACAGTTCTGGTGGACTCATTTCTGGAATTATCGCCAGCAGAGTCTCGATGCATTGGTTGCGTTCGATCAGGCAGACTGGACGTCGTGGCACGAGCTGACCGTGTGTTATCAGGCCATTGGGTGGACTCTTGTTGACCGTGAGGTGATCTCGACAACAGATAACGTATCTGTCGTGTTGGCTTCTCTTGAGAAGCCAACACATGAAAAGGCGAAGCTTGTTTTTTCACTCTTTGCGCAGGATGGCTCTTTGATTCCCTCACCGCTGATGGGAATGCCATTGACGCAGAAGGCGCGAACAGACCAGTCGTTCGCGAAGATGCTGAACGGTCGTTTGGCCTACGAACGGCCCGAAGGCACGAAAGAAGCATTGAACGCTGAAACAGTTGAACGAGTGCTTCAATGTCAGGTCTTCGTTCGGCATGCTGAGCCCTTGAGTGAGGTTCAGGTGCAACACGTGATAGAACTGCACCTTGAGACACTGGACCATTTTAGGACGGCATGGCTGAATCGACAGCCCTCCCGTTAATCCCCGAGGCAAGTAAATTCCCGTGCGACTTCTGATCAATACACTGTCAATTGGCTCAATGAGCGGCCAGCATGTGGTCTATGGTTTTCTGCGGCCCTTTACGCGATGGATGAGGCCCGAGCACGAGTTGGCCATTCTTCACTACGAAAGCGAAAAGCCGCCTGCGGAAATCACCGCGCAGGGAGTCAGCACGATCTGTTTGCCTGACAATTTGAAACACTGGGCCAAGCGAACGCTTTGGGAAGCCACAAAGCTGCCACAGGTGGTCCTTCAGCAAAAGGCGGATTTGGTTCTCACAGTTTCCGGGGCCATAACGCCAAATTGCCCAGTGCCTCAGGTTACGCTGTGCCAGAACCCATGGTGTTATGTCCCCTCCGCGCACCAGAACTGGAAAGAGCGATTCAAGGCTCGTCTGCAGCGATCGGGCTATGCGCGGGCTTTTCGCGATTCCGCGATGATGATCTATATCTCAGGACACTTGCGAGATTTGTATCGGCGAGGTAATCCGGGGATTCAGGAAACTCGATCGGAGATTGCTTATGTCGGGCTCAATGAAGATACCTATCGGGCTGCACGCGATCTTGAGGGAGCACCGCGCGACCCACTGTCTATTCTCTCCGTGTCAGCGATGGCACCATGGAAGGGGGCCGAGACTCTGGTCAAGGCAGTTGCCGTGCTGCGTCAACGCAAGGTTCCCGCGACCCTGAAACTTGTCGGCCCATGGCCGAACGTCAGTCATGAACAGGAGATCCGTCAGTTGATTCAGGCGTTAGCAATGCAGGACGCCGTCAGTGTTTTGGGTCGAGTCAGCAACGAAGAATTACACCGGCTGTACGGCACCAGCCAAGTCTTCAGTCTTATGAGCAGTTGTGAATCCTTTGGCATCCCCGCCGCAGAAGCGATGGCGTTTGGCACCCCAGTTGTGAGTACGGATTGTTGCGCAATCGCTGAAGTCTGTGAGCCAGCTGGGCAGTTCGGTCCTGTTGGTGATCCGGAATGGACAGCGAAGGCATTGGAAACTGCTTTGACAGACCAAAAACAATGGCAACACTGGTCCGAACAGGCTCGCCTGCGTGCAGCAACTCTGACCTGGGACAATTGTGCTCGAGCATTCCAGAAGATCCCTGAGCTTATCGAGAAGCGAGAAGCGTGAAACGCGTTGCCCACGGACAATGATATCTGTGATCCCAGGCTTCCTGCCAACTGCCAACTGACGACTAAACACTTATGAAAATCCTCATCACCGGTATCTGTGGTTTTGTTGGTAGCCAGATTGCTCAGCATTGGCTCGAAACATACTCGCAAATTCAGATCGTCGGCATCGACAATTTTTCTCGCAGTGGCAGTTGGAAAAACCGTGATCCGCTGATTCAGAGAGGCTGCCGCATTCTGCACGGTGACATCCGCAATACGTCAGATCTCGAAGGCGTCGGTCCCGTCGACTTTGTGATTGATGCGGCCGCCAATGCCAGCGTTCTGGCTGGAGTTTCCGGAGGGTCACCCAGCAGGCAACTCATTGAAAACAACTTGCTGGGCACCATCAATCTGCTCGAGTTTTGCAAACAACATCGAGCTGGGTTCATATTGCTCAGCACCAGTCGAGTTTACTCAATTCCTCCCCTGGCTGGTCTGGCGGTTTCGACGAAGCATAAAGCCTTTAAGCCAGATCCAGACCAACTCCCAACGGGCATCTCTCCCTCAGGGATTTCCGAATCGTTCTCTACGAGTGCCCCTGTGTCGCTTTACGGTGCAACAAAACTCGCTTCCGAGCAGCTCGCACTGGAGTATGGACACGCATTCCGTTTTCCTGTCTGGATTAATCGTTGCGGGGTGATGGCCGGTGCAGGGCAGTTTGGGCGGGCGGATCAGGGGATCTTTGCGTTCTGGTTGCACGCCTGGAAGGAAGGCCGGCCACTGAAATACATTGGATTTGACGGTCAGGGATCGCAGGTTCGCGATTGTTTGCATCCTCGTGATTTGATTGCACTGCTGTCCCAACAATCCCAAACTCAAAACGACGGACGGCCACAGGTGATCAACGTGGCAGGTGGGGTTAATTCGGCAATGTCACTGGCTCAACTGAGTGACTGGTGCTCTGAACGCTGGACGCAACGTGTTGTCACAATCGATGCAAATCCTCGGCCTTATGATCTGCCTTGGGTTGTTTTGGACGCAGGTCTTGCGAACATTGTATGGCAATGGAATCCTGTCACTTCGGTGAGCCAGATTCTTAACGAAATCGCAGATTTTGCAGACACACAAAGCGACTGGATCAGCCAGTCCATGTGAGGTTTGGCTCGGGGTAGGTCCTTTCTGCCGGAAAGGACTTTTGCCACGATGCGAATCATGAATGCTATTTGTTGAGAAAAGAAGATTCGATTGTTGTTGCATTCATAAAAGTCGCGGCGAGCCGCGAAGTCCCGCCCGGCAGGCGTGACTTAACCTTGTTGTGATTTCGGTTTAGCTGGTTAAAAAAGCCTGTATCTCTATGAAAAAGCTGCTGGTAACAGGGTCATCTGGGCTTATCGGTTCCGAAGTCTGCCTCTATTTCGCCTCGCAAGGCTGGCAAATTCATGGGATGGACAACAACCAGCGAGCAGTTTTCTTTGGTCCTCAAGGTGACACCCGATGGAATCAGCAGCGACTTGCTTCGTTGATTGACGGCTATCAGCACCATGAATTGGACATCCGCAACCGCGAAGGTGTTCTGGAGCTTCTGCGTCAAGTCCGGCCTGATGCAATTGTGCACACAGCCGCTCAGCCCAGCCATGATCGAGCTGCCGCGATTCCATTCGACGATTTTGATACCAATGCCGTTGGTACCTTGAACCTGCTGGAAGCGACCCGCCAGGCCTGTCCGGAATCGCCGTTTGTTCATATGTCGACCAATAAAGTCTATGGCGATCGCCCGAATATGATTGCCCTGCAAGAGTTGAACAGCCGCTGGGATTATGCCGATCCCGAATTCGCCAACGGAATACCGGAGTCCTTTTCCATCGACCAGTCCAAGCACTCGCTGTTTGGGGCTTCCAAAGTCGCTGCTGACGTCATGGTTCAGGAATATGGCCGTTACTTCAACATGCCCACCTGTTGCCTGCGAGGTGGCTGCCTTACCGGACCCAATCATTCCGGGGTGGAATTACATGGCTTTTTGAGCTATCTGGTGAAATGCAATCTTGAGGGCCGGGAATACAAAGTCTTTGGGTATCAGGGCAAGCAGGTCCGCGACAATATTCACAGCGAAGATGTGGCTCGATTTATTGCTGCATTCGTCAAAGCACCCCGTATGGCTGAGGTCTACAACATTGGCGGAGGCAAGAGCAATAGCTGCTCAATCCTGGAGGCATTCCAGCTAGTGGAGTCATTCACGGGCCAAAAACAGATTCACGCGTATGTCAATGAAAACCGCATCGGTGACCATATCTGTTATTACAGTGATCTGCAAAAAATGCGAGAACATTATCCGTGCTGGGACATAACCATCAGCCTCAAAGAAACGATTAGTCAGATCGTAGCCGCATGGAAAGCTCGCTTCATTGAATAGGAGGCTGGTGTAGACGCTCCAGACAAGCCTAATGATGAATCAATGGATGCAACCGAGACAACTTGTGGGCAAAGGTGCTTTATCCTTCTACTTCTTCGTCTATTGTCTAGTCCGCAACTTAGTTGCATATGCGGGTGAAGATGACAACCGCATCGATCGGGCAACAAATCTGCATCTGGCAGAATTTAATCAAACATCAAATCCCTCCTGTACAGATGAAGAATTTCTGCGGCGGGTGACGCTGGATGTAACCGGGTGCCTGCCGACCCCAAGTGAAGTTCAGGCTTTTGCTGATCTTGGTTTTTCAGACAAGCGGTCAAGGAAGATTGACGAATTGTTGGCCAGCGAAGCCTATGCATTGAGATGGGGTAACTGGCTGACGCGAAAGATGGGGTGTGATGAGCTGGAACTGAAATACGCCATGGGCGAACTTGGAATTCCGGCGGCGGAACTGGCGTACTGCTGGCTCGAATGGACTCGAAGCCGAATTGCGAAGGATGAACCGTATGATCAAATTCTGGAGAGCGTACTCACCGCGACCAGCCGCGAAGGGATGTCGCGTGATGAAATGTACGCGTGGCTGAAGGACTGGCGAACGAGCGGTTCAGAAGAGTTTACAGACGGGAAATTCTATGCCAGGCGTAACACGAACGATCTCTACTGGCGTCGATGGTCGGTGATCAATGTTCCCGACTATGTAGCCGAGGATGTTGCTGCACGATTTTTGGGGATTCGCCTGGAATGTGCACGTTGCCACGATCATCCAAGGGAAATCTGGACGCAAGCAGACCATAGCAGTTTTAGTGCGATCTTTAATCGCATCAAATATGCCGAACTACCATTTACACGCGAGGAAAAGCAAGCATTATTGATCAAATTCGTGACCGCTTGCGGGGTGATTCTCGCCATCGTGCTATTGGTGCAGCGGAGTGCAATGAAATCTCGGCAAATGTGGCTGGTTGGGTGTCTGCAGGCGATCACCTGGATTGGCGTGGGACTGGTTCTAAGCCTTCTTCCAAGTTATCAGCATGTCGTTACACATCGACTCAATCCGACGATGATGAGTCCCGGCATCTGGATCAAGAGCCTTCTTAATTCTATGGTCGGCCCCATCTCGACGTATTCCCTTGCCATCATCGCGGGTCTCATTCCTGTGATGCTGTTACTTATGCTGTTGCTTTCGAGGAAACGCAGAAGAAGAAACGCTGCCCTGGAGGACGAGAGTTCTGAGGCGGTTGTTGGCGCACTGTGCACCAACAAGCCACGTTGGGAACTGCGGATTGTATTGTCAGTCCTTTTGGGAATGTATAGTGGCGTTGTTGCCGATGTTCTGTTTGTGAATTCACAGTTCAATGTTGCCACGCCCGACCCAATCGCTCATTATTGCCATCGCGAGATCCTCCGAGCCATTGGCTGGGGAGGCAACGCAACACAACCGAGGGAAGTTCTGGTATCCGACGATTGGTTCCCTGACAAGTCTTCTCCCGCGTTACTGGATGGCACTGCAGTAACGAATCAAATTAAGTCTGATCCGCGAAGGGATTTGGCACTATGGATTCGCCACGGACGGGGCAGTGAATTTGCTGCCCGAAATATTGTCAATCAGATTTGGCGAGAATATTTTGGCGAGCCTCTTCTTGAAACGTTCCGGCATTGGTCTGAGTCAGAAAAAGGGTACCGTAGTGACTTGCTGTCTTCTTTGGGCAGCGAGTTTATAGAACAAGGTTGGTCACTCAAGTGGCTGCATCGGGAAATTCTGAACTCGGAGTGCTACCAGCGATCTTCAGCAGTATCGCTCCAGCCGGATCTCATTTCAGACCTTGCACAGGCTTTTCCTGTGAAAAGGTTGTCAACGCAACAATGGATTTCCGCAGTTGATCAGTTAACTGAAACGAAAACCAGCTTCGGTAAGATGGCACCACAAAATGCCGACCCGTGGAAAGTGGCTACGCTGAGAGTGAACGAAGATCACTTCGCCGTGCAGTCATTTCAACTGCTGGGCCATGCCAATGACCTCCGGGACATCAGTCTGGAATCCGCCATGTTTGGACTTGTTGAGACAACCATTGATGACAAGATCAAACATGCCGATGGTCGAATTCAACGATTGCTGCACTCTGATCGTTCCGATGCTGAAATCCTGACGGAATTGTTCGACGTTGCTTATTCACGGTTACCTACGGAAACAGAAATAAGGCAGTCTCTCGAGTACGTCGAGAAATCTTCTTCGCGACTCGATGGGTGGCAGGATGTCACCTGGGCAATACTGAATTCTCCTGAGTTTCAGTTCATACATTAAATGACACAAGACAGATGTATGGTCAGAGTTCGCCGCAGTTTTCTGAAAACAGGAGTCCTTGGATTGGCGGGCTGCATGCTCACCGAAGGGATCTCGCGACGTTTGCGTGGTGCTGAAGAGGCAGATCATGCAGCAGATTCTGCGATCATGGTCTTGCTCCATGGAGGTATGAGCCATGTGGATTCTTTTGACCCGAAGCCGACGGCTCCTGTAGAAGTCCGGGGTGAATTTCAATCCATTGCCACACGAATCAGCGGCATTCGCTTTTGCGAACACTTGCCTCAGCTAAGCGATCGAGCTGATCGCTTTGCGACTATACGAGGCATATCACATGACTTCTCCGTGCATGAAGTCGGACGACAGTATGTTCTGACTGGCGTTGCCAACGCCAGTGTCGAGACGCCGTCACTTGGGGCTGCTGTGTCCTGCTTTCAGAAACGCGGATCAGACATGCCACCGTATATTGCAATTCCGGCACTGGAGCCAAATGCAGGCGAATTAGGACAGGCATTTGAATCGTATAACCTTCTGGGCGACAGCGGTCGTCTGATTGGTCTGGCACCCGGTGAAAACGACATTGATGGTAAAGCGCGCTTTGAACGGCGAATCGATCTTCTGAGATCTTTTGAAGGGCGGTTTGCCTCAAAGCGCGAAGGAGACCGAAAAGTACTTCAACGTAAGGCGGCCTATCGGGAAGCAACGAACGCTCTGAACTCGGGTAGACTCCGTCAATTGGCGGACCTGGAGGCTGAGTCTGCCAGTGTTCGCAACCGTTATGGTGCCAATCCCTTTGGCGAATATCTGTTGCTGGCGCGACGAGCCATTGAAAGTGGCTCGCGATATGTGACCGTCGTGTTGGCGGATTGGGATACACACTATGAGAACTTCCAAACGTTAAAGCATCAGCTTCCAATGCTGGATCAGGGCTTGGCAGTACTGATCGATGATCTTCAGGAACGAGGATTGAGCCAGAAGACAATGCTTGTGGTTCAGAGTGAATTTGGACGCACTCCTCTGATCAGCCGGGAAGGAGGACGTGATCATTGGCCGCTGGCCTCATGTGCCTTGATGATGGGCGGAGGAATTGCTGGGGGGAGAGTCCTGGGCGAAACTGACACACTTGGCGAGTCTCCTGTCTCCGGGAAGATCTCACCAAGTGATATCGCCAGCACAATTCTGTCACAACTGGGCATTGACCCTCTTGGTACAAAGGTCGAATCGACCGGGCGAGTACTGCTGCCCGTCGGAAACAGAATAGACAGCCTTTTTTAGAAAGGCCACAAAAGCAAGGCTCTTACGGCTGTTCTTATCCGCAAAGTCCCTAAAGTTTTCCAGAGTAGTACGAAAGTCGTCTGTTCAGCAACAATTTTTTTCCGAGCAAACAGGACGTCAGATACATTTGCCGTGAGTTTGCACGTGCTCTCATCATCGAAGGTGGCGTTTCGACAAATCGAAGCTAGCCACCCACGGGAGCGAAGTGCGCGCCAATCGTTGACTGCATCGAGCAGCGAGCTGTGAATTCTGACCAAGGTCGTCTCTCAATGACTACGGAAATCAGACCGCTTCAAACTCACATTTGCCAACGCTAATCGCTGCCTGCCGATTCGATCTCCATGCGTATTATTCGGTTTCTGTTTTTCGGCGGAACGGCTGCGTTACTCAATGTTGCGTTTATGTACGGACTTGTCGATCTGCTGGAATGGAACTCCATTGTTCTGCGAAATCTGGCAAATGTGATTTCCGTTGAGCTGTCATTGCTTTACAGTTATTTCGTGTATCGACTGTTTGTCTGGAACGATCTTGGAACGCCGTTTCGAGAATCCCTTCGGCGGCAGTTGCTCCGCTACCATGGCTCCGCTGGCGTTGCCATAGCCACGCGATGGTTCTTACTTTTTCCAGTTCTCGATCTATTTGGACTGAATCACCTGATCAACACAGTAATTGGAGCACTCGTCAGCTCTGTACTGAACTACGTACTCTCCAGCCGTTATGTCTTTGTCCCTGCGGAAACCGCGGGACCAGTAATCAGTAATCAGTAATCACTTCTTCATTGCGATTCACTGACCACTGCCAATTTCTCCCTCTCATGCCCGTCACTCAACTTTCAGTCACACCTGCCTCAACTCCAGACACCTCATCCGTACCGAAGTTGACACTCCTATCCATCGTCATTCCGGCCCGGGACGAAGAAGGTTGTATTGCCTCCACGGTTGAGCACCTGCATCTGGAGCTGCGTCTGAACAATGTGCCGCATGAGATTGTGGTCGTCGATGATGGCAGTACCGATCGAACTTGGCAGATCCTTACCGAACTCAGTGAGACATTACCCGATCTGTCACCAGTCAAGAACGAAGTTAACCACGGATTTGGACGAGCGATCATTAAGGGGATCGATAGTAGCAAAGGTGATGCGGTTGTCATCATGATGGCCGATGAATCTGACGATTGCCGCGATGTCGTGAAGTATTGGGAACTGCTTAATCAGGGAAACGACTGTGTTTTTGGAAGTCGATTCATCAAGGGTGGAGGAGTCATTGATTATCCCTGGTTTAAGTTGAAGCTAAATCGCTTTGCAAACTTCTTCATTCGATGCCTGTTCAGAATTAAGCTGAACGACACGACCAATGCCTTCAAGGCGTATCGAAAAACAACCTTGAACGGCTGCCGTCCATTTCTGTCACCACACTTTAATTTAACCGTCGAACTGCCGCTGAAAGCCATCGTCCGCGGCTACACCTGGACTGTAATCCCCATCACTTGGCGAAACCGACGCTCTGGTGTTGCCAAGCTAAAAATCAAAGAGATGGGCAGCCGATATTTTTTCATTGTCGCCTACGTCTGGCTCGAAAAATACTTCAGCCGTGGCGACTATAAACGAAAACATGAGTAAGTCGTCAGTTGTCAGGCTTTGGTCGTCGGGAGCCAGCTGGGTTTTACCCTCTGTCTCATGGCTCTCGATTAACTAAAAACTGCCTTCTCCCATTATGTCCACCACTGCAATAACACCTTGCTCCAAAGTGCTGAACAAATCGACGAAAGATTTGCCGCTCACCATTATTGAGCCGCAGACAGGTTGGTTGTCCCTGAATTTCGCCGAACTCTGGCAATACCGGGATCTGTTTACGATTTTAGTCTGGCGAGACATTTCCGCCCGATATCGGCAGAGTATTCTTGGCGTTGGCTGGGCAGTGTTCCGACCGCTCATCTCCGCGTTGATTTATACACTCGTGTTTTCGGTTTTCGTGAAAGTCCAGACCGACGTCCCTTATCCGATCTTCGCGTTCGCCGCTCTCATTCCATGGATGTATTTTTCGGGAGCCCTCACGTCCGTCACCGCTAGTGTCGTCAACTGTGGTTCAATGCTGAGTAAGGTGTATTTTCCTCGCATGATTTTGCCATTGGCGGCGGTGGCTTCAGGGCTCGTCGAAGTGTTGATTCAACTGGCGATACTTGGTCTTATGCTGGCGTGGTATCAGTACTTGCCGTCGCTTTCAATTCTGATGTTGCCTGTGTTTGTGCTGATCTCAGTGATCACTGCATTTGCATTCGGAATCTGGCTGACAGCTCTGAACGTAAGATTTCGAGACGTAGGCATGGCAGTGCCATTCTTTCTGCAAATCGGGATGTATCTGTGCCCGATTCTGTATCCGATTACTGCGGTCCCGGAACAGTATCGCATCTACTATTCTTTGAACCCCATGGTGGGGGTTATTGACGGCTTCCGCTGGTCCGTTCTTGGTGGACAACCACCGCAGATCATGCCTATCGTGCTTTCGCTTGGGATGATGCTTCTGTTGCTAATTGGCGGTATGTACTACTTCCGCAAAGCTGAATCCACGTTCGCAGACCTGATCTGAATTCGCGAGCCCCTTGCTCCCAGCCATATGTCTCCCTCAATCAAAGTTGAAAATCTTTCAAAACGTTATCGCCTGGGCCTGACACACTCAGGGTCGATTCGAGAACTCGTGAACGGTGCTGCGTCACGTCTATTTCGACGCAAGTCCAGGGAATCATTGAAAGGTGACACGTCTCGAGTTGATGACGATGGGAACTTCTGGGCGTTGAAGGATATCAATTTCGAAATCAACGCTGGAGAAGTTGTTGGCATCATTGGTCGCAATGGAGCAGGCAAAAGCACGCTGCTCAAAATCCTAAGTCGCATTACTTTGCCGAGCAGCGGCCGAATTGAAATGCGAGGTCGAGTTGCCAGTTTGTTGGAAGTCGGGACGGGGTTTCATCCCGAGCTGACCGGCCGAGAAAACGTGTACATGAACGGCACTATCCTGGGCATGACGAAGCAGGAGATCGCCCGCCGGTTCGACGCTATCGTAGACTTTGCCGGCGTAGAGACCTTTGTTGACACGCCAGTAAAACGCTACAGCAGTGGTATGACGGTGCGGCTGGGATTTGCCGTCGCAGCACACCTTGAGCCTGAAATATTGATCGTCGATGAAGTTTTGGCAGTCGGAGACGCAGAATTCCAAAAACGGTGTATGGGAAAGTTAGATGATGTTGCACGATCCGGAAGAACCGTTCTTTTTGTTAGTCACAACATAGCGGCGATAGAACAACTAACAGGCAGGTGCTTACTAATTGAAGGTGGGCATGCCGTTCAGTTCGCGGATACCCAAGGCGTTTTGGAAAGATACTCTGGTTATTCGAAGTCCGCAGTTTCTGAGCCAGCCATGGTCGCAGAAGCCAAACGATGCAGTTGGGCTGGTGATCAGTCGGTACGCTTTGTCTATGCCGAAATTCTGACGCCATCCTTGCAGACGGATCAAGATATTCGACTGAGGCTTGGTGTGAAGGCAAAGACAGAGTGCGAATTTCGCTTAGGAATCACTATTTGTGGTCGAAACGGTGTACCCGTGGCCGCAGGTTTCTGCGATGCCAATCGTTCGCAACCGTTGGCTGATCGTCAAATTATAGAGGTTGACATTCGCAACCCTGGACTCGCTCCCGGCAATTATTGGTTTACGCTGGGGCTGCTTCGCGGCTCAAGAGATGTGATTGACGCAGTCGATGAGATACTGCATTTTGAAGTGTTGCCACAAAATCTCTTGCCGGATGGAGTGCATGAATGGAGCCCAAGTTGGGGGCATATTCGACTTGCAATCCAGAGCCGCAACGCGTTTCTTGATCTTCAGGTCACAGCGTGAATCGAATCTTTGTGAATCAGAAAACATAGCATGGTAAGATCCTTAATTCATAAGAGCTTAAGGGCTCTTGGCTTTGATATCGTGTCTGTTCAGAATTTGAATCAAGAACTAGCGAATCGCGAGTTGGCGCGACAAAATGCGGCTCTTGAAGAATTTCGACGACTCAGTACCCTCACCAAAATTGCCCCCGCTACGATGCATGGTGAAATGGTCTGGGTCGATCGCGATCATCTCGTATCGGAAGCGGTAAGACGGATGCTCCCTGCCGATGTCGTCCTGGATATTGGCTGCGCGTTCAGGCCACAGAAGTACATCGAAGCTAGAACGCATATTTGTTGCGAACCATTCAAGGAATACATGGATCGCCTACTGTTTGAAACCAGTGGCTCAACTAAATACGTTTATTTGGATGCTGACTTTAGTTCGGCAACTAAGTTGTTTCCGAATGCGTCAGTTGACTCGATCTTTATGGTTGATGTTATTGAACACATTCATCGTTCGGTTGGAAAAATTGGACTAGATAAACTTAAGCGGATTGCTAGGTCGCAGGTAATCATCTTTACCCCTCTTGGGTTTATGGATCAAAATCCTAGCGAGGACGGAGTAGATCCTTGGGGAATGGGAGGTGCAAAATGGCAGCAGCACCAATCTGGTTGGGAGCCTGATGATTTTCCGTTGAGCGACGGATGGACTGTGATCGCGTGCAAAGACTTTCATCTAACCGACGGATATGGTAACTCTTTAGAAAAGCCCGCCGGTGCATTTTGGGCGATTTGGAACGCACCAGCAACACAACAGGCCAAGGTCTAGGTCGTGAAAAGATTTGTGAGAAGAATTCTGAATGCGACTGGCGTCGATGTGCGACTCGTAAGCACTTTGCGAAAGTCAGCAGAGAATACTTGGGAGAAAAAGCAAGATGCCTTGTGGCGGCCATTTTTGGGCCACCGTGATATTCAGACTGTGGTTGATGTGGGAGCAAATGAAGGGCAGTTTGCCAAGTTAATACACCGTCAGTGTCGCGAAGCCAGAATAATTAGCTTCGAGCCGTTGGAGTCGTGTCAGGCTGAATTGAAATCGGTTCTGAGCGGTATTCCAGGATCATCGATTGTTAAAGCTGCCGTTGGAGATCAACCTGGCTTGGCAAGAATGAACTCAAGTGCGTTCTCCCCATGTTCATCATTGTTGTCCGGTACCAACCTGTTGGGCGAGGACTATGCGGAAGCTGCTAACGTTCAGTCGGTCGAAGTGCCCGTTGTTACAATTGATGATGCCTTATCAGTCGAAAATCTGCGATCGGAAATCCTCGTAAAATTTGACGTTCAGGGATTCGAGTTGCCGGCCATGCGTGGGGCGGTGAAGCTACTTGAAAGAGCATCGATTGTCGTTTGCGAGGTTTGCTTCTTTCGACGCCTTTATGATGGGCAGCCGTTGTTTCATGAAATCTACGCGGCGCTTCGAGACTATGGTTTCACCTACATGGGGAATGCTGAGCAGTCCTCTCGACGGACTGATGGCCGAATTGTCGAAGCAGATGCTATCTTTGAGCGCATTTAGAGAAGTGAGTAACGCGTAGATGTTCAGAGAAGTATTTCGAAAGGTAGCTCGAGCCGTTCCCTTACTAGGTAACGCTCTAACGTCCCGCGACTCCGCGATCGATGCACTTAATTCAATCCGGTCCCAAGTCGGCTGGCCCCCGGGACACTACTATTCACCGATTCCTTCCAGTGCAGACTTGGAGGGTGTTCGCTCTCCGAACAATACGACATGCGATGCTCCAGCAGGAATTGATCTCAATCTGGAGACTCAGAAAAATTGGCTCGATCGCGTTAAATTTTGGTATCCCAGCTTGCCGTTTTTCGAAAATCCCACAGAAAATTTACGTTACTATCTGAAAAATCCCGCGTTCGTCTATTCTGACGGGATTGTGCTGTACAGCATGATGAGAGAACTGCAGCCGAAACGCATTGTAGAAGTGGGATCCGGTTTTTCATCTGCCGTGATGCTGGACACAAGTGATCTGTTTTTTAATGGCGAAATCGAACTCACCTTTATCGAGCCCTATCCTGATGAGCGTCTGACTCCCTTGCTCAAATCGTCCGATGCGTCGAAGTGTCGCATCTTACGCGAAAACATTCAGGCAGTTAAGGATTGCCCGTGGGAGACACTTCGAAAAAACGACATCCTGTTCATTGATTCATCGCATGTCAGCAAGTATCGCAGCGACGTAAATCAATTATTTTTTGAAGTGCTTCCAACTTTGGCATCAGGAGTCGTGGTGCATGTCCATGATGTATTCCCAGGATTCGAGTATCCGCTTGAATGGCTCAAACGAGGCTGGTATTGGAACGAAGCCTATCTATTGCGTGCTTTTCTGATGTTCAATAAAGAGTTCGAGATACTCCTGTGGCCATCGTTGATGCTCGACAGTAACACTGGTGCCGAGATGCCACTGTGTCTAAAGAACACGGGTAGCAGTTTTTGGATGCGAAGGCGGTAGGGCTAAAGTTTGTTTGTTGCAGGAAAACCGGGGCCGGAATCTCAGCCTGGCAGTTGTGTGACGGTTCCGCGACTGCTCGTCGTGAGCGGTTTCGAGCCAGGCGTTCAACACGTTGGTGCAATTCTGTTAAGGCAGATTCTGGATGAGCTTTCCCCAGAGTCTGTTCATGCGGTTAGTGTATTGCCCAAGAGAACCTTGGTGACTTCGCATCAAGAACGTCGCGTGCGTCTGGGTCGCCGATACGAAAGTAGCTATCGCCCCCTTGGTGGATGGTTGGGCGAAACTGCGGAATATTGCGCCCATCGGGTCCTGTTTGGACGACATGCTGCAAAGATCGCAGAACAGTGTTTGGTAGAAGCAAACTCCCATCGCTGCGAAGCGGTTCTTATGGTGCTGGATTGCCCGACATTGATTACGGTTGCTTCCTTGTTGGCAAGGCGATTGAGCGTACCTTTGTATTGTTTCGTCATGGATAGTCCGGCGCATTTGTGTCACCAGCAGGGCTATTCTGCCAGCACCACTGCAAACGTAATTCGGCATTTCGAAATCGCCATGAACGCTGCAACTAGAATTGCCGTCGCTGGCGAATCAATGCAGGAGATCTTCCAGTCCAGATATCACAAACCGTGTCATGTGCTACGACAGGGGATTTCCTACTCACCCCGATCAACGACCGGCGAGAAAAGAGCAGAGTCGCCAATTCGTATTGGGTTTGCGGGATCGGTGACGGCACCGGACGCGTACCAAAGTCTTCTGAGGGGACTTCGTCGGAGGCACTGGGTTCTCGCTGGACGGCCGGTGACCCTCAGGTTTGCCGGAGCAGAACTCAAAATGGAGCCAGATGGCCCGATGAGTATCGAATACCTCGGCTGGCGCAGTGTCGAAGACATGATTAGACTCATGTCCGAATGCGACGTCCTCTATCTGCCGCAACCGTTTTCCGAGTCGTTGCGGGAATGTGCAGAATTGTCATTTCCCAATAAGCTTTGTACGTATTTGCCCGCTCGCAGACCCATCCTGTTGCATGCGCCAGCCTATGGATCGTTGCATGCATACTTTCAGCGGTTCCCGTGCGGACCTGTCTCAAGTCAGCTGGAATCTGACGAGTTGATATCTCTCGCGGAAACGTTAATGGAGTCCCCATCCGATTACTCCCGTCATCTGAATGCTATCGAGCATGCTTTTAGCGAGGACTTGAATCTGAATTCCCTGCGACGAAATATTAGAATGTTTCTGGGATGTTCAGCCACATCATGAGTGCCCTCATTGATGGAGCGGATAGACCTCTGAACATTGTTCAGTTGCACAGTAGTGATCGTGGCGGCGGAGCTGAGTCGATTGCAAGACTGAATCATCGCATGTTGCAGGCGATGGGCCATCATTCCAGATTGTTAGTTGGAAACAAGTTGGGAACAGATGCCGGCGTCGAAGAGATCTGCAAATCTCATGGTATGCCTGGCGTTAAGCGAATTGCAAATTTCTTCGAGGCTCGTCTTGGTTTGCAATACACGTATTCCCCATCGTTTCGGCGGATGGTTCGTGAACTGAAATCGTCAGTTGACGTTGTGCACCTACATTCTCTGCATGGTGGTCAGGGCTGGGCTGATTTGAGGGGATGTCGACAGTTGTCTCGACGATTTCCTTTGGTCATGTCACTGCATGATGCATGGTGGATGACTGGACATTGTCTGCACGGAGTCGAATGTGAGCGGTGGAAGACCGGCTGTGGACAGTGTCCGGATTTGCAAAGATACCCAGCCATCCCGAAAGACGGAACCGCATTGAATTTCAGGCGCAAAGCATGGTTGTTTAAGAATTCGCGTATGGTTTGCATCGCACCAAGCACGTGGGTTCTGAATCAAACACGACTTTCTCCAATCCTGCGGGCGACCGAGGTCGAAGTCGTTGCAAATGCAATTGATACGGACTGTTTCCATCCAGTCGGGCGGAGTGAAGCGAAATTGCAACTCGGCCTGCACTCCGATACTCGCACGATACTCATGGTTGCCAATCATCTTAATGTCTTGAAGGGGGCAGATACCTTCTTGAGGATGATCAGGGAGTTATCCGAGATCGATCGAATAACTATTGTTCTGATCGGGCATGGCTCCGAGAAGCTCGCCCTTGATCTAAGAATTCCGTGCTTATCTCTGGGTTACATCAGTGAATCTGCTCGACTTGCTGAATGCTATCGAGCGGCCGATTTAGTCATCGTCCCTTCAAAGGTCGAGACGTTTGGGTTGGTTGCTGTAGAAGCAGTAGCTTGTGGCGCGGCAGTTGTCTCCTATTACGCCGGCGGTCTGCGGGAAGTTGTCGAATCGCTGAGCCAGGTGAGCGTCCCCGATGGAGATATTCAAGGACTCGTTGATGCGGCCCGGAGACTCCTGACGGACGAACCGCAGAGACAACATCGCGTGAAGCGTGGCCAGCTATATATTTCGGCACATTACACACCGTTTGTGCATACCTCAGCATGCCTTAATGTGTACCGTAAAGCCATTCAGATGTTTCGATCACCTTCAGGATTGGGACTGTGAAACTCATCTCACATCGGGGGAACCTGTCAGGCATAGTTCACGCCACTGAAAACTCGCTGAGTGTAATTGAACAATCGCTGCAGTACGGTTTCGGTGTCGAAACCGACCTGCGACGATCAGACGGCGGAATTTTCTACATCAGCCACGATTCCGCTGCTGTGAATGGAGATAACAATGCGGATGTGCATGCAATGCTGTGGAATCAATATCCTGAATCTGAAATTTCGTTGAACGTCAAAGAATTGGGGTATGAAGAGCGGCTTATCGATTTCATTCGCCGGCACCAGCTTCAATCCCGTTTGTTTCTGTTTGACTTTGAGCTTCTGGAAAAAAATCCCGGCTCTACTGCTTCAAAAATACACGCTCTGGATCCGGAGATTCGCTTGGCAGCTCGCGTCAGTGATCGCTACGGAGAGTCCATTGAACAAGCTGCTTCAATTACAGCGGCTTCCATCATCTGGCTTGATGAGTTCGATTCACTGTGGGTGACGTATGACGATGTTGCAGCATTGAAGGCACTCGGCCGAACAGTCTATGCAATCTCGCCAGAGATCCATGGGTTCTCCATGACGGAAACAGAAGCACGCTGGCAACAGTTTCAGGACTGGGGAGTGGATGGAATCTGCACGGATTATCCAGTCAGAGCGAATGAAGTGTTGAAGAGCGTAGAGCGAGGGACGAAGGTAGAAAGCAGTTGGCAGAGAGAGCAGTGAGTGATGGCGAATTTGAATGAGATGGTGCGGGGGTGGTTTGTTGGGGATTTTCACCCTACGGCCTTTCAGACTGATGCCTGCGAAGTCGGTGTCAAATCCTACAAGGCTGGGGATTCGGAAGATCGGCACTACCACAAAGTTGCGACTGAAATCACACTCATCCAGTCAGGCCGGGTTCGGATGGGCAGTACAGAATATAGAACCGGCGAAATCATTGTCATTCAACCCTATGAATCTACGGATTTTTATGCCCTCGAAGATTGCATCACGGTCGTCGTGAAAGTCCCGGGCGCCAAGGAAGACAAATTTTTAGGCAGGAGCGAGCGAGAGGAAGCTTGAACCGACTCAAACGCTCGCATTTCAATCTTCGCCACTCGATATCATGATCAGAGCAATACTCTTCGACATGGATGGCGTCCTGATTGATGCCACGGAATGGCACTACACGGCGCTGAACAACGCATTGCAGTTGTTTGGGTATTCCATCAGCCGCTATCAGCATCTGGCCGATTACAACGGTCTGCCGACAAAAAAGAAGCTGGAAATGCTGTCTTTGGAACGAGGACTTCCGGTCTTTCTGCACGGGATGATCAATCGCCTGAAACAGGTTTATACGCGTGATGAGATCCTGAAGAACTGCTCGCCAGTCTTCGAAAAAGAATACATGCTGAGTCGGTTGGCCCGTGAAGGGTATCGAATGGCGGTCTGTTCAAATTCCATCCGCGACAGTATTGAAATGATGCTCCAGAGAAGTGGGATTCGGGATCGTTTTGAGTTCGTCATCAGCAATGAAGACGTCTCTGCGCCCAAGCCAGACCCTGAAATCTATGTCAGGGCCATGGACGCCATGAAACTTCTGCCCGAGGAGGTGCTGATTGTGGAGGATGCTCCTCACGGAATTGAAGCGGCCCGACGCTCGGGCGCGCACGTCTGTGAGGTCACCGGGTTTCGCGACGTGGATTACTTTCGAGTCATGTCGGCGGTCCGAGCGGCAGAGCAGGGGGCAAAATGCTGACGATTGTCATCCCGATGGGCGGAGAAGGACGCCGATTTGCCGAGGCCGGATATACGTTTCCGAAGCCTTTGGTGGAAATCGATCGTCGGCCCATGATTGAACTGGTCGTCGACAATTTGCGTCCTGCCGAAGCGCATCGCTTTGTTTTTGTTTGTCGCAAAGACCATGTGGATCAGTATGCTCTGGCCGATGTCCTGCAGCAGATCGCCCCGGGGTGTCGAGTCGTCACGATGGGCGGACCTACCGCCGGCGCTTTATGCAGCGTCCTGCTGGGACTCACCGCAGATGACGCAGCGGATGAATTGATCGTGGCCAATGCGGATCAAATCATGGATTTTTCCATGGCCGAGTTTGTCGCGGATGCCCGAGCACGACAGGCGGATGGATCGATCATTACGTTTCCATCGACTCATCCCAAGTGGTCCTATGTGCGACTGGAAAATGATCTGGTGGTCGCGGCCGCAGAAAAACGTCCTATCAGTCCGCATGCGACGGCTGGCCTGTATTACTTCTCCCGCGTCAGTGAATTCGCAGCGGCGGCCGAATCGATGTTGCTGAAGAATGCTGCGCTGCGAAATGAGTTCTTTGTCTGTCCTGTCTACAACGAATACGTGCTGCTCGGTCGACGAGTGACTGTGTATCCCATCCATCGCGACTCCATGCACAGCCTCGGCACACCCGAAGATGTGGAAAGGTTCGCGGCAAGAGTTGGCAGTAAGCATTGGGCAGAAGTCGCATCCGCTGCCAACTGACGACTTTCTCTTTTCCCTGACGACTAAAGACTGCCAACTTGCCCTCCTCCCTCAACATCGTCATTCCCATGGCTGGTCGCGGCAGTCGCTTTGCTACGGCCGGATATTCAATTCCCAAGCCATTGATTCCGGTGCACGGTGTGCCAATGATCAGGGCCGTTGTTCGGAATCTGACTCCGTCGGATATCGATTGTCATTACACGTTCATCGTGCTGCAGGATCACATCCGCGAGTATGCCGTGGATCAGGCTTTGCAGACCTTGGTCCCGGGGTGTTCGGTGGTATCGGTTGATCGAGTCACCGAGGGAGCGGCCTGCACAGTGCTGCTGGCCCGCGATTTGATTGATAACGAGACGCCTTTGATGATGGCCAACAGCGATCAGTTTGTTGACGTGGACATCAAGTCATATCTGGCGGCGCAGGAGCAACAGAACCTGGATGGACTGATCATGACGTTCTGGGCGGATCATCCAAAGTGGTCGTATTGTCGGATGGGGCAGGGCGGGATGGTCACTGAAGTGCTGGAGAAGCAGGTCGTTTCGAATGAGGCCACTGTGGGGATCTATAACTTTCGGAGAGGCCGGGATTTTGTGAAAGCCGCGGACAAGATGATTGCCCAGGACAAGCGAGTGAATGGTGAGTTCTATGTGGCACCGGTCTATAATGAGCTGATCACTGAAGGCGGTCGTGTTGGCATTTTCAATATCGGGGAAGAAGGCCAGCAAATGCACGGCCTCGGCATCCCCGAAGACCTCGAAGCGTTCCTGAAGCTGCCCAAATACCAGACCCTCTTCCGCACCTGGCACTAATCTGCTCCCCGCTCATTGCACCTACTTTTTGTCTTTACTATCCGCCTTTCGCTCTCTGTTCCAAGCTACTTATGCCCCCCCTCGTCTCCATCTGCATCCCTGCATACAACGCCGAAACGACGATCGTTCGGTGTCTGCAATCTGTGATTGATCAACAGGTGGAAGATACTGAAATTGTCCTTGTCGACAATCGTTCTACCGATCGTACCGTTGAGCTGGCTCATGACGTTCTGAATGGTCAATCCAATGTTCGAGTCATCCAAAACACAATGAATGTGGGACGCATCGGAAACTGGAATCGGTGTCTGGAGGAAGCTCGTGGTCGATACATCAAGTTTGCATTCACCAATGATGCCATGCTGCAGGGCGCTCTGAGCTTGTTCCTGGATAAAGTCCGTGGCGAGCCGGATGTTTGTTGGGTTGGATCCGATTCGCAGACGGTCAGCAGCCTTCCCGATGTAATTCCGCACGTAAACAAGGAAGCAGAATTCAAAGAATTCACGGAGGCCAAGGCCGTGTTGTTCTTTGCAAGTCAGGGATTCCTGACAGGGAGCCTCAATGGCATGCTCTTTGACCTTGGCGTCATCCAGCGTCACAATTTGCGATTCGATGAATCAATTCCCTATTTTGCCGATTTTTCATTCACCATTGAGCTTGCGCAGCGTGGAAAAGGCATCCGCATCAACACTCCCACGTACTGCTTTAATGAAGGGGTTTCCGGGCGCTATCATCATGTCGGCATGAAGAATGCCAGGACATTTTTTCTGGAACAGCGGCGATGCACTGACGATCTGGCGAAAGCACTTGTGTCTACAGGTCAAAATCCGGAGCTTGCGTTTGCATATCTTCGCGGACGTTTTTTTTATTACCTGGGACAAGGGGCGAACGTCAGGCCCTTCGACGCATTCGAAATTTTCCGTGGTCGACCGCTCGATCAGCTAGCCGCCGCTTCGAGAACATGGTGGTTTCGACGTTCGTATCGGCCATTGACGCCGAAATGACTGGATCGAACAACACTCGTATGACACTAAGACTGGCCATTGTGGGCTGTGGTGCGATTGCGGAGCAGATGCACATTCCTGCAGCCCAATCCGCAGCGGACATTGAACTGACTGCAGTGGTCGATGCGGACGCAGATCGTGCGAGGCGAACGGCTGCACAGTATGGAATTGCCCGTTGCGGGACGACGATCGCGGAGATCGCAGACGCTGTGGATGCCGTCGTTTTGTGTACGCCGCCACATGTCCGCCCGCAGATTGCCGAACAGGCCTTCGCGGCCGGGCTGCACGTGATGTGCGAAAAGCCATTCGCAAACACAGTTACAGACTGCGACCGTATCATCGCTGCCAGTCAGCGGGCTCAAAAAAAGCTGGCCGTTGCTCATATCTTTCGTTTCTGGCCAAGTCGAAAGGCTGTAAAGGACATCATTGATTCCGAAGAATTTGGCAAAGTTCTGTCCGTAACTGCCACACAGGGGAACCCGTATTCCTGGGGCAGCGTGACAGGCTACAACATGCGTCCCGGAATGGTGCCCGGTGGCGTTTTATTCGATGCTGGGATACATCCGCTGGACACACTGCTGTGGTGGTTTGGAAAACCAACCATTGTTGACTATCAGGACGATGCACTCGGGGGTTTGGAAAGCAACGTTCGGTTGACGCTGAGCTTCCCTTCGGTGCCTGAAGTCAGGTTTCGGCAATCAAGAACCGCACCGATGACCAACGAGTTTCGTCTGCACTTTGAAGACGCTACCGTTGTGTTATCGAACTACAGTCCGCGACAAATGCAAATTGTACAGGTCGGTGTGACCAAGGTGCGTCATGCGGCTGATGAGGGAGTTGACCACACCATCTGTGAACGAAATCAATTGCTGGATTTCACCAGTTCCATTGCCGAAGATCGGGAACCCGCGATTACCGGGGCCGCCGCCCGCAAAGTTATTGAACTCGTTGAAAACTGCTATCAGTTTCACGCTGCGAGATCGATTCCGAACATGGCCCCGCTGCCTGGGCTCACACGATGACTAGCTACGAAGGCCAAACAATCCTCGTCACCGGCGCCAATGGCTTCATTGCCGGGCGTTTGGTGGAGCGATTTTTGCTGGAAGAAGGGGCGCGAGTTCGCGTCCTGATGCGAAACTGGACGAACGCAGCGTGGATCGCACGACTATGTCCGGAGTTCGTGGAAGGCGATGTCTCAGATCCCGCATCTCTGGAAACCGCAGTTAAAGGATGTGACCGAGTCTTCCACTGTGCCAGCGGAGGCGAAACTTACGATGGCTATATGAAAACCAATGTCCAGGGAACGGATAATCTCATCTCCGCTTGTCTTACGCATAAGGTCCGGCAGATCGTCTATCTCAGCAGCATCACTGTGCACGGCTCAGTATTGCCTGGTAAAGTTGACCAGCATACTCCAATGGTGAAAACTGGACGTGGCTACAGTGACTCCAAGGTAGCTGCAGAAGAACTCATTCAAAAGCGAGTTCGGGAAGAACAGGCTCCCGTGACTGTCATTCGTCCCACATTCGTCTGGGGGCCACGTGCCGGACAGTTTACAGCAGGGCCACTGGCCAACATCAAAGCAGGAACTTTGCGATTGATGGATCAAGGCCATCATCTCTGTCCGGCAGTGTATGTAGACAACCTTGTGGATCTGATTCTGTTAGCCGGCTTGAATCCATCGGCAATCGGGCAGACGTTTTTGGCAACGGATGGACAGCAATATACGTGGGCGGACTTCTTCAACAGCTATGCCCGTATTGTGGATCGGCCAGCTTTGCGGTCCTTGTCTTCGAACTCTCCATTGACAAAAGTTTCGTCCAGGTCAGTTGAAAAGCTGGGTGAAATCCTGGAAAGATTCCAGGGCAATCCTGCACCGCTGTGGAAGAAAGTGACTCGCCGTTCCGCCAGGATTGTTCGCACATGGCTGATGAATGGCGGCGTGCCGGATCCGTGGTACTTGAATCTCTACTCCAGCAAGTCCCATGTCTCGATTGAGAACGCCAGACAGCTTTTGAGTTACTACCCCCGGTTCACACTGGAACAGGGCATGGCAGAAACGGAGCGGTGGGTCCTGGATCAACTTGGTGTTCGACTTGAATTGACCGATGCCTTTGGCAAATCACATCGACCTCCGGTCTTCGCCAGGCTTTGATTTATTGTTGTAGCCGAATTCGTGAGAATTCGGAGTCTTGAAGATACGCCTGCAATTCCGCGCACGTCACCCGTCAACAGAAAAACATCTGCAGCAACGTTTTCGCAACGCCAATGTCTGATCAAACAACAAACCAAAAGCCAACAATTCGCGACTATGTCGCCTGCTGGCTCAAGGAACGCTTGCGAACGGAGTTTATTCTCCGTCCCTGGCTGTCGGCTCGATTTGGATTCACATGGCGAGATGTCTGCAACCGAATTGATGATCTGCAATCAGGTCCAGACGGGGTTTCGCGATTCGTGAATTCCAGAGATTCGTCTTACCTACGAGTTGCCGAGCTCTTTCCAGAAGTTGGTCGGCGCATCCTGCAGCTCGCCGCCACGGGGTATCCGTTCTGCTTACAGAGCAGTGCGGCTGTGATTGGGCGTGAATCTCCCGACCTATCGGTGATCATCCCATTTGCCGGCGTGGATCGACTTAAACAGTTGCAGGCTGTATTGGATAGTTTTGATGCCCAGTCGCAGGCAAAACTAGAAGTGATTCTGGTACAGGGCGGTACAGCAACGGAAACGGAACTACATCTGGAACCAGGCGTACGCACCATCCAGATGGACGAACCACCTGGGAGCCGCTTTAACAAGAGTCGGCTGTTCAACGCAGGAGTCCGAGTCGCGACGGCTCCGTATCTCCTGCTGCACGATGCCGACATCTTGGTTCCACAGAACTATGTTTCCACCTGTGTTGGCGTGTTTCAGCAGGGCTGGGATGCCTTTTGCCCGATTCGTTTTTTGTTCTATCTCTCTCAGGCTCAGACCGCAGACTTTATTCGCGATACCTGTGTCTCTTCGCTATCGACAAGACAGCCAGAGATTCGCCAGAACTTCGCAGGCGGATCGGTCGCGATTACACGCAAGGCCTTCGACCAGATCGGCGGCTTTGATGAGACCTTCGAAGGCTGGGGCGGAGAAGATGTGGAATTCCTGCATCGAGCCAGAAAGACGAAATTCTTTGTGGGCAACCTGGCACCTGCGTTGCATTTGTGGCATCCACCGGCAATTGGAAAGAGTCAACAGCACGCCAACTTGAAGCTGGCTTCAATCCGAATCATGGAGACCCGTGCGGAACAAACTGTGATGACGACATCTACCAGCCAAATGATTGCCAATGAGTAGAACTCTACCTCCGTCGGATGAAGGTGCATCAGGGCAGGGCCGGATGGTAAATTGGCGTCAGGCATTTGTGCTGGTGTTCTTGATCTTCACAGTGTCGCTGGCATACTTTCCATCGCTTGCGGCGAACGTCGAGCTGAACGACGATCATACCATTCTTCGGTGGGCCCATCGAACCCAGATTCATCCGCAGATTCCGGACCCACCACTGGGATTATCACGATTTTTGCATGATAGTTTCGGTCGCGGTCGCTGTCTTCCGTTTTGCCATGTTGTCTGGTACGCGCAGGCGCTGACTTTTGGCGATCGAATTCCCGTCTATCGCATTTTTTGGATGGTTGTCGCAGTTACAACGTCAGTGCTTTTCTATTTCATCGCGAACAGACTGCTGAATTCTGACTTCCTGTCACTGTTGTTTGCCCTGTCTGTTGTACTCTGTCCTGCGGCAGCCGATGTCTGGCCACACTTAATTCGTGGCGAGTCCATTGGATTGTTTCTGATTGCGATCACACTCTTCTCTGTTGTTGGCAATGACAAAGAGCGTCTGATACTGCAAGCCACTGGGCTCTTGTCATTCCTTTTGGCTTGCCTGACTAAAGAATCTTTTTTTCTTTTGTCTCCAGCCATAGCCGGACTGAGTTGGAGTTGGCCCCAAACTCCTGAAGGGAATCAGTCCAGGGTCAGGCGTCTAATGATGCCGCTGATATACCTTGGAGCAGGATTCCTCCTCGGCGTGGTGATATTGTTGAATACCTTGTGGGCAGGTAATGAAAGTCATGGAGGTCGATCGTTGCAACAAGGAATGTTTCTGATCCTTGCGAGGCTGTTCAGCCTGCAAGGAATTACAGGATCGCTACTTTCAAACAGTCTCTACATGATTCCATTTCTTGCAGGACTTTCCCTTATCACGTTCCAGTCCCGAAAGGTCAACCGCAAAACTATTGCAAGAACGGCCGCTTTTTGCGCTCTCTGGGTAATTCCACAACTGTTGATCTATTCTACGCGTCCTGATTACTCATTGCGTTATGTGTTCCCAGCCTTGCTGATCCCGCTGTTTCTGAATATCTGGGGACTCAAGCAGTTCACTGTATGTTCCAGCCGCTGGCCATCCCGATGTATCGCCACATTGATGGCACTCTGGCTGATCCGGTGCGGACAGATTCAGTTCTTTGAGGCACGAAATCTGGCGGAGGAGACAAAGGCTTTTGGCACTGCAATCAGAATCGTTACAGAACACATGCGAAATCAGAATCAACCAGCGCTTATCGTTGGACCACCCAAAACAGAACATTCACTGAGCGTACTCGTTGCGTTGGCTGCAAGTACCGGTGCCGATACGCCTGTGTTTCTATACCAACCGGATGGAACTGACAGAAATTGGTTTGGATTCGAAAACCGAATCGTGTCTGCGGGGTTTGATGGCAGCTTGTTTTCTTGTGCCCTTGACCTAAACACAAACAGCAGGGCTTTAGATCGACAGTTCCAGAACTGGAACCTGGTCCCCGTTCCATTTAGGCGATCGTACTTATCTTTGCGCAAGGGAGGTGTCGAATTCATTGATGCTTCTTTTGTAGTACGACTTCCGCAGAAACAGTAGCTTGGCCACGTCCGGCACGGTGAAGCCAATGAATTGAGGACCTATGGATGATCAAGCATACCACAGCATGAGCAGCCAAGAAAACCTCAACTGGTACTATCAGGCGAGGCTCTCGGTGATACATGCGTTACTAAAG